>Ga0209390_10006011_pt1 | contig 16637 bp, 17 predicted proteins | sample BON01_FD_187212 | JGI IMG/M metagenome (GOLD analysis project Ga0209390, IMG submission 187212) | Freshwater microbial communities from Lake Bonney liftoff mats and glacier meltwater in Antarctica - BON-01 (SPAdes) (version 2) | ecosystem: Environmental > Aquatic > Freshwater > Ice > Glacier...
AGGAGCCTTCTTTGAGGAGGAGGAGGAGGCCGAGCCAGAGGAGGAGGAGGAGGAGGAGGAGGACGACGACGAGGCGGAAGACGAGCTGGACGAAGAGGAGGAGCTAGAGGAAGTCGACGAGTCGGACGACGAGGAGGAGGTGGACGAGACACTGCTGCTCCTCAATCGACTCCTCTTCCTCTCCCCTCCCCCCTCGGCCTTGCGCGGCCTCTCCTCGCTCCTCCTCCGTTCCCTCACCCGTCCTCTTCCTCCTCCACCACCTCCTCCTCCTTCGTTCCTATCACCAGAACGCCGCCCGCCCCCACCCCCACCCCTCTCTCGGCTCCGGGATCGCTCTCCTCGTCGTCGACTGCTGCCACCACCACCACTCCTCTTCTCGCTGCGGCTGCTGCGCTGAGGGCTGCGGCTGCGGCTGCGACTACGACTCTTCCTTCTCGACGACGACGATGACGGGCCGTACATGGAGGCAGAGGAGGGGGGAGGAGGAGAGGAGCGATGACGGCTTTGGCCCGATTGACTCTTACGCGGACGAGAGCGACTCCGACTTCTTTCACGTCTGCTACCGCCTCGAGAGCCTCTCTCACGGTCACTACGATCACGACGCTGCTTCTCCTTCTCCTCCCCACGCGCCCGTTCTTTTTCCTTTTCTCGTTCTCCTTCTCGTTCTCGTTCCTTCTCTCGTTCGATACGCTTCTTCTCGGATTGCCGCTTCCGTTCTGCTTCTTCATCTTGGGCTCGCTCCCGCGCAATATCCCGCTCTCTCGCCCGCTCCCGCTCGCGCCCCTTCTCTCGTTCCCGTTCACGCAACCTCTCCTTCCATTTCTCCTCTGCCTCCGCCAGTGCTGCCGCTTTGGCCGCTGCTGTTGCTGCTGCTTGCTCCTCCTGCTCCCGTTCCCGACGACGCCGCTGACGGCTTTCCTCCTCGTTGTTGTCACGCCCTTCACCGCGATCCTTCTCCTTCCGCCGCTCGCCTCCACCACCACCACCACCACCACCATGCCGTTCCTCGCTCCGACGAGAAGAAGAGGAGGAAGAAGAAGCAGCAGCAGCAGCAGCAGCTGGTCTACTACTTCCCCTCTCCCCACTCCGTCCCCGCTCCCTCTCCCGCTCCGAGCGCTCAGAACGACGACTGCTACTGTCGCTGTCATCACCCTTCGATCGCCCACCCCCACCACTCCCACCATTGGCCGAACGATGATGTTCTCTCTTCCCTCCCTTGTCATCCCCCACAGAGCCCGCAAGGCGCCCCTCTTCCTGCTTAACGTCGCCGCTCGACAGACGGGCCAACACTTCATCCCTGCGTCGCAACTCCCGATCAGACAACGGCTTCGAACTCCCACCATTCCTCCTAATACTGCTACTTCTACTGCTCCCTCCCTCCCTCCTCTCCCTCTCCTTCTCCCTCTCCCCCCCCTCGCTCCCCCTCCGCCGCTTCCGATGACCACCACCCTCCCCCCCCTCCTCCTTCCTTCCCTCCCTCCCTTCCTCGCTTCGGTCTCTATCTGACCGATCCCGCCGTCGAGAGCTGCTCCGTCCACTTTCCCCGCGCATGCCCTCCTCCTCTTGAGAAGTAGCTCGTGACCTACCCCCTCCCCTCTCCCTCTCCCTTTCTCTTTCTCGCTCGGATGGTGGTGGTGGGGGAGGAAGAAGAGGAGGAGGGGGAGGAGGGGAAGGAGGACGACGTGATTGGTTGCTAAACTCCTCGTCGTCGCCGTCGGAGATATCCATGTCTTGGTCCTCGATGGGAGAGCGGGAGGGAGGGGGGGGGTGTTGGGAAGGAGGGTAGGAAGAGTAGGTAGCGCTGCTGCTGCTGCTGCTGGTGCTGTTGCGGTGGGCGCCGGCTAGGATGGCAGTAGCTTGGAGGACGTCCCCTCTTTTGGCGGCCTCAGCAGCAGCAGCCTCGGCTTGTTGTTGCTGCTTCTTCTCGCGCTTTACCCTTTTGGTATCAAACTCGTGGAAGGACTGATTGTCCGCTGCTAGCTTCGGTAGCAAATGCGGATCTGCTACTGCCCCCCCTGCGGCCTCATTCAAGAAATACAAATTGTTAAGCGCCCCTCGGGCCGTGAGTCGCTGCCGTGGGTCCAACACCAACAATCGCTGGACGAGATCAAAGGCACTTCCCAACACAGGTCTAAATCTCGCCTCAAACTGCGACGGCCTATGATCAGGACATTCTAACGTACTCCCTGGGGCCTTCATTCTCGCAAAAGCCTCTGGCCGCGGCGTGCCCAACAGCCCATAAATCATCCCTAGCAGCTCCACCTCGCTCGCAGCGGGAAAAAGAGGCCGACCCTGAATAAGCTCAACGATGATACAGCCCAAGCTCCACATATCAACAGCAGTGTCATAATTCGGATTACCATACAACAGCTCCGGAGCACGATACCAAAGCGTGACAACCTTAGTCGTCAAATGCGGCATCTCCTCTCTATCATGTTGCGAAAAATCCAACGAGCGAGCCAGGCCAAAATCAGCCAGTTTCAAATCGTGGAGGTTGCTCACTAGGATGTTACTGCACTTCAGGTCGCGGTGGACGAGCTCGCGTTCGTGCATGTAGTTGAGCCCGTCTAGGATTTGCTTGACTAGACATTTGATTCGGGCTTCGGTTAGGTGGACCTGTGGCGAGGGAGGGAGGGAGGGAGGGAGGAGTGGGATGAGAGGAGGTTGCTGTATTTTCGGTCGCGATGGACGAGCTCCCGTTCGTGCATGTAGTTGAGCCCGTCTAGGGTTTGCTTGACTAGACATTTGATTCGGGCTTCGGTGGATCTGTGGAGAGGGAGGTAGGGAGGGAGGGGTGAAGAACAATGAGTTTCGCAAAACTGGAAGAAAGAAGAAGAGGAAGGAGGACGTGAGGGAGGACGTACCTTGGCATCAATCAACCCCGCCAGGTCGTGGTCCACGTACTCCATCACCAGATAAATGTGCCCCATCCGCAGAGTCACCCCACCACTACCGGCGCCTCCATTGGCCCTGCCGCCGGCCCCGCTGCTGTTGCTGCTCTGACCGCTGCCGGAGAAGCGCGTCTTGAGGCTGCCACCGTCCATTTCATCCTTGTCCCGGACTGTGTGTGTATATATGTGTGTACGTGTGTGCGGAGACAAATTAGTAAAATAAATAGGATTTAATGTGCCTTCAAAGGCGGCTCTACTTTTGTCTCCTACCCTACCCTACGTAAGCAATACGTACATTCCCAGCGGGAGCACTTGGAAGTGACCACATCGATGAGCTTGACAATGTTGGGATGCTTCATCTGCTTCAAGATCTTGATCTCGCGCGTCACGGTCGGCGGGAGCTGGCAATCCCCTTGAAGGAGCAGCTTTTTGATGGCCACCTTGTGGTTGTTCACCTTGTCGAAGCCACTGAAGACGCGGCTGTGTGTCGAGGGCATGGAATGGAGGGCAGGGAATGGAATGCAGGAGAGGAAGGCAGGGTAAGCAAACCGCGTGGCACGATAAGGCAGAGATGCCACAGACGAAATATACCTACGCTACCCAACACGTACCCATACGTCCCCTCCCCAATCGTTTCCGTGCGGTTGAAATTGCTAATCGTCCGCGTGCCCCACGGCGCCGTCGAGGAGGAGGAGGAGGCTTGCGACGACGAGACCACGCCCAAGGCATTTCCCCCATCGAGCGGCCGACCCCAGCTCCCTCCTACGGGCCCACCTGCCATGGCTCTATGCCGTCTTCGGGCTTTGTGCTCCACACGTGGCTTGTAGTGTGTGGGTGTCTGACAAGGAGGACGATGCGGGTGCTGTGTGTGGTAGTGGGGGGTGGGTGGGCGTTTGGTTGAGCAGGAGCGACCGCCAGGAGAAGGGAGACAAGAGCAAAGAAGCAGAGCACCCGAGACGACGACCATAGACCAGACCATGGAGCAGACCTGTTGGCTATTGGGGGATGTGTGTGTGTGTCATGGTGGTTCACAAGGGCAAAATTGGTTTCCAAGAAGAAGCAAGGATGTGATGAATCGAGGGTCTCCTCGATTTTTGGGCAGCTGACTGCGGAGGCTCGGCTCGTAAAGCGCTAAGACTGCCCTGGCACTCATGACACCCAGTACCGTTTTGATTGATCCTTTGTCCACACGTACAAATTGGATTTAGCTATCTAAGGCGCCAGGTTTAATATTTGCAAGCATCTTACTGACCGAGAATGAGGATGTGCAGCAAGGGACACCTAGAAGCCGGGAGGTTGAAATTGTTGGCGTGCTTTTGCACGCAATGCGAAGCTTGTCTTACCCAATCGATGCCTTTAAAATGGAGCTTGGATCATGAGATATCGATATTTGTAGGGGTGGGGGGTTTGGATAGGCCAGGATGCCGCTGCTGGAGGATCCGCAACGTGGAAAGGAAAGAAGGAATGGGGGGTAAACGAGGCAGGCATGCCCCAAAAGAGTTGATAAGCTCGACGGCTCCCTTTGTGAATATAGTGATTTTCTTCTTTCTTTGATTCTTTGTTCTGGATTTCTGGTCTTTGACTACATTGACAAAACTGTCCCTCCCATAAATAAACGTCCCACTCCCTACTACACGCACACAACCGGCCTCTATCGACCCCCATCTTTTTACTTCCTGACTAGGTACCAAATTCCTACCCAATGAACCCACTCCCCGCTACAATTGCATACATCCTCCCTTCTTTCCTCCCCATCACTTCGTCTACTTACTTAATAAGCAACTTCTTATCCGGCCAGCCATACAAACCCTTGTATCGATTAAAGAGATCAACTAAAGTCTCACAAAACTCCGTATGGTATTTATCAATCATCTCCTGCGTCGGCTCCCCCTCCACTTTCGGCACCACAATCGGCTTCGCCATCGCCCCCAGCACAGGATGACGATGCATAAGCGGAAGACCAAACCGACCCCACAGCGGCAACACACCAAATTTCAAATAACGAGACAACCCCTGTAACACCCCCCCCTCATCATACCACGCAGACAACAGCTTAGTATTCCCAAAAATATAACAAGCCACAAGCGGCGTCCCCGTGCGCAAGGCAAGTTTGACAAAGCCCTTACGTTCCTTCATCAGCACCACTTCATCCTTGTTGTTCACCTCAAAAATCTCGGCAACTCCACCTGAGGAAATGCCTAGAGACCAGCCCTCGTCTAAGTGCTTCTTGGCCACGTGCCCCGAAGCGGCAATAGTGCCGATGGAGCCTAAGTCTGTAATATGTGTTTGTGAGAAGCAAGTAATAGAAAACATCAGATTAGTGCCTGCTTTTAAATACATGCGCGAAAGAAGGGGAGTATGAATAACCACCGGCTTCTCCATCCCCTAGATTAACAAGCCCACCACAACCATCCCTCGTCCTCCTTTCCAAGCAAAACTTACAGTGACGGAACAAGGGTAGCCTGAGCGCAGCATCGGTCGTCAGCCCGCGGAACTCCCTGTGAGTGGGTAGGATTGGTAAGGTGCATATTGTGAGTTTATCAGCTCCTGCCCTTCTTGATTTGAAAAAATATGTCCCACGCAAAAAGTAAAAAGAAATGCCCCGCTACTCTTCTTGAAGAGATGACAAGAAGAGTTGATACACAAATACTTATACTCCTACTATAATCATAAAAGGAAGAAGAGAGTACTTACAGTCCACCACTAGCCTTCATCGCGTGCACCGTCATCAGATTCCCCATCGGCAGCACCCCATGCGGCGGGGCCACAAAAATGTACCGGCCATCACTATCGATCGGCACATCGCTCGCCATCTTCAGACTAAAATACTTAAAAATAAAGTGATTTAACGGCGAGTGGACCATGTCATGAATCCGCGGCACCGGGTGCAAGCTCAGGGCGAAATACACAGTGAGCATCACCACCCACGCCACCCAGCTGCGGACACACAGCACAAAAACCACCAGCGCCACCGGGATCCAAAGCATGCTCCCCACAATCACCAACAAGAACACAATCGCTACAAACTCCTCCCAGGCCGTCATGGACTCAAGGTCCCCAAAGCCCAAATCACCGGCCTTGGCCTCCGTCACGGGCTTGGACAACCCATTCATAACCTTGACCCTGTCCTCGTCCGGCATGTTGTGTGCGCCCGTCGCGTACAGCTGCGTCATGTTGACGTAACGCGCCGTGGGCGGAAAGGTGGTCTTGGCCATGTTGCTTGGTGGGGTTGTCGTTGGTGGGGGTTGAAGTGTCTTTCCAAGAGCTTCCTGTGGGCAGGGTAGTGGGGTATGCGCGCGTGCGTGAGCATGTGGTGGACTCGGTGTGTGGGGAGGCGCAGCTTGGCTGGGTGCGTCGACAACGTAGATAAAGCCACGGTGGCAGAAGCTGGCCGTGGTCCGTGGCCGTGCTTTGTAGAGGGTTTTGTGTATTTAGCAACAAGTGCTGCTCGATCGGGCGTACGTAGCGGGGAGGCGAAGCAGCATGTTGGGTACGTCGCATGTTGGGTATTTGCCTGGAAAAAGACGGCATGTGGTGGCCGTCAGGTTCGCCCAGGATGACGCCGCGCTCCTGGGAGACTTTTCACTATCATTTGTGCGTGGTTTGGAGAGTTGTAAATGAGATTGCTTTCTTTTGTATTTGTCCTACGCGACGGAATTCTGTCGATGCTGCATGTTCGTCACCCCGGCGACCTCCTGCCTCCCACTCCCTGCCCTAACTAGTGTGAAATGAATTGGCAACGCCTGGCAAATCATCCACAGGCATGAGAGCGAGCTACTGCTCGCTATGGACATAGATAAGAGGCGCCGAGGCCACAGCCACAAAGCTCCTGGGCACGACTGCGTGCGTCGTCGGCGAGGCCGTCGCAAGGCTGAAAGGAGCGAAGAACAACACTGGCAGGGGGTGGGCCGTGGCTCCCGCCCTGACTCATGGGTGTGTAAAGCTTTCTCCTTGTCTTTCGATCAGCTTGCTTGAGCGAAGTGAGTTATTGGTTACATGCGACAGTATATTCATTAAATGAGCCATGTGCTAGTTTAGTTTTGCGTGAGCTGGTGGGCATGGATGAGCGTAAGAGCCGGTGCTTGCTTTCGCCGACGGACGGACGAAAACCACCAATTCACCCAAGCCAGTGCACACGCTCATGCCCCTCTACCCTCCTCTTCATTCACAGGGTCGCGCGGGAACCTGCGGAAGAGATTGCTTTGGTGGGCTGGAAGAAGCACAAGGCAAGCACCACCACCATTATCATCATCACCTCGCGCCGTCTCCTTCATTCCTCGGCGCATCACCACTCGAGCAGCGCAAGCACGCCACCCACACAGAGCAGCAGCAGCGAGGCCCAGGGCGTGTAGGGCTGTAGCCGGCGTTCTTCACCATGGGTACGTGTGTTTATGCTGTGGATGGGGCGGGTTTGCCTTGTCTTTCCTTCGTTTTGGGTGTCTTTCCTTCTTTCTTTGGGGTGGGCAGGCTCGCGCCGCGGGTCTCCTCGTCTCCCCGTCTCCCTTGCCTGCTTGCCTGTGCCTACCACGCCAGGCGACAGGCACTGCACCACGTTCTCCCTTGCTTTCTCGGCCCGCACAAGCTTGCACCTTTCTCCGGCAGCTTTACCAACACACGCTCATCCTCCCCCAACCTCCCCTCCCCTCCCTTCCCCCCTCCTCCCTCACACACAGGTGTCCCAGCCTTCTTCCGCTGGCTCTCAGAGAAATACCCCAAGACCGTCCTCGAAATGGTGGAGCAACGCCCTCAAATCATCGATGGCATGCCCATTCCCTTCGACTTAACGGCGCCCAACCCCAATAACATGGAATGGGACAACCTCTACATAGACATGAACGGCATCATCCACCCCTGCTCCCACCCCGAAGACCGACCCACCCCCAAAACTGAAGCGGAAATGTTTGTCAATGTCATGGAGTACGTCGATCGTATCTTCGCTGCTGTCCGCCCTCGGCGCGTCCTTTTTCTAGCTATTGACGGCGTGGCCCCCCGAGCGAAAATGAACCAGCAACGCACCCGCCGCTTCCGCTCCGCAGGCGATGCAAGGGAACGGCACGAAATCAAGCTGGCCACCCGGCAGGAGATGCTCGCGATGGGCCTGCCGGTACCACCACAAGAGCTAGATAAGGAGTGGGATTCGAATGTGATTACACCAGGAACTGAGTTCATGGTCACTTTAGCTCGATATCTCCGTTTTTATGTCGCTCATAGGATTAACACTTGCAAGGCCTGGCAAAACATCAAGGTATTGTTTTCTGATGGTAGTGAGCCGGGGGAAGGCGAGCATAAAATAATGGATTTTATTAGGAAGGAACGGGCGCAACCAGGGTATGACCCTAACACACGGCATATTCTCCACGGGCTTGATGCAGATTTGATCATGTTGGCCCTGGCCACTCACGAGCCTCATTTTACTATTTTGAGGGAGCAGGTGTTTTTTGGGAGGAAGGGCGGGGGAGGGAGGGAGGGGTTGGGGCATCCGAAGGCGGGCTCGGCGCAGGGGGCGTTTGATGCGATGCAGGGAGGGAGGGTGGATGATGGGTTTGCACGGGGGGAGGGGGATCGATTTCCGTACTTGAAGCCGTTTCAAATGTTGTATATTCCGACGTTGCGGGAGTATTTGAGGGAGGAGTTTCGGTGTTTGGAGGGGGTGTTGCCGTTTGGGTATGATTTTGAACGGGTGGTGGATGATTTTGTGTTCTTGTGTTTTTTTGTGGGGAATGATTTTTTGCCTCATTTGCCCTCGCTTGATATACGAGATGGGGCGATCGATTTTTTGCTCAATGTGTATAAGCGGGTTTTGCCTGCTATGGGGGACTATTTGACGGCGCCTGGGGGGGTGGTGAATTTGGAGAAGGTTGATATTATTCTGGCGGAGGTAGGGAGGGTGGAGGATGAGGTGTTTCGCCGACGAAGGGCAGGGGAGGATCAGCACAAGCAAAGGTTGAATCGACGGGTGCGAGATGTAGAACGACGACATGGTGGGTCAGTACAAGAGCTTGCTGCTCGGATCGTTCCTGCGGACGTCCAGCCCTTGGGGAGGCCGAGGCTGCCCCCGCCGATGGTACAGCTTCCTCCCCCTCCTCCTCCTCCCCCTCCTCCTCCCCCTCCTCCTCCTGGCCCGACGCCCGAGGAAAAGAATAAGAAGAACAAGAGCGTGGCACAGCTGTTGAGGGAGAAGTTGAAGAAACCCAAGCGGGAGAACAGCAGCAGCAGCAGCAGCAACGGTAATAGGAGCAATGAGACGAGCCCCGTGAAGAAGGAGGAGGAGGGAGAGGGAGGGAGGGAGGGAGGGGAGGAGGGCAAGCTGTTTGATGATTCGGCAACGGCGGCGCTGCAGCCAGTGGGGCCGAGTCCGGCGAAGAGGATTAAGTTGGAGACGACGGGGGTCTTGACTGAGGGGAGTAGCACGACGGTTGCTTTTAAGGGGGAGAATGGAGAGGTGATGATGGGTGTGAGTACTGAGGTGTCTATTAATGTCAAGACAACCGAGGAAGAGGAAGAGGAGGACGAAGACGAAGAGGAGGATGTGATGGACGAGGAGGAGGAGGAAGAGAAGGAGGAGTTTGAGAATCCGCATATAGTGGTGCCGCCTGAATTGGAGGGGACCGATTTAGCAGCAGCGCAGAAGGAGCTGGCTGAACGAGTGAAGAGTAAGCAGGAGGCGAGGTTGGATCGGCTGAAGGAAGAGATTGAGGATACGATTCGCTATCACGAGGCGGGGTGGAAGGATAGGTATTACCAGGATAAATTGAAGAAGCAGAATATGGAGAAGGGGGGGGGGAGGGAGCATATGTACCGGACGTATATCGAGGGGTTGTGTTGGGTTTTCCAATATTATTATCGGGGGTGTCAGGCTTGGGGGTGGTTTTATCCGTTTCATTACGCGCCGTTTGCGAGTGATTTGGTGAATATTGAGAGGTATTCGATTGAATTTGAGATGGGCACGCCTCTGAAGCCCTTGGAACAGCTCATGGCTGTCTTGCCTCCTGAGAGCGCGGATGCTCTGCCGGTGCCGTTGGCGAGGCTGATGACGAGCGAGGTTTCGCCGATTTTGGATTTTTATCCGAAAGATGTGGAGGTTGATCCGAATGGGAAGGCCATGCCTTGGTTATGGGTGACTTTATTGCCGTTTATCGACGAAAAACGTTTGTTGAGCACAATGGCGGAGGTGGAGAACGAGTTAAGCCCGGCAGAGAAAAAGAGGAATCAGCTTGGAGGCTCCCTATTAGCACTGCACGAATACCACCCGACCTTCCGCACCATCTCCACCGTCCTCGAAGAGAGCAAAACCAACACCCAAGCAACCTTCGAGATCCCCGCCGCGCAAAACCAAGGTTTTTCCGGTACCCTTACTAAGCCCCCCCCCGACGCTCTTCTTCAAATCGGTGCTCCTGTCACGGCCCCCAAAATTCCTCCATCTGTCTTACACGACGTCGAGGACAACCGAGCATTAATCGCTGGTTTCGCCCTCCCTCCCCAAAGCACCCCCCATGCTTCAATTCTGTTACCTGGTTTGACTCAACCCCCGCGTCGGCTGTCTGATCGTGATTTGGCCCCGAGGCGCCCGCCGCGGTTGGGGAGGGGTGTGAATATCGCAGAGCTCGGCACGCAATTTGGGTTTATGGAAATGCATGCCGTGGCGGCACATAGGATGATTGTGCACAATATGCCTAGGGGGGGTGGGAGGGGAGGAGGGATGATGTATCAACAGCACCAGCAGCAGCAGGGGGGGTACGGTGGTAGTGGTGGTGGTGATGGAGGCGGAGGAGGAGGAGGGACAGGCACTCGTTCCTGGGGCAGCTTCGAGCCGCACAACAACCAAAAGCACCGACCCACCCCTCCTCAACTCCCCCCTCCTTCCCTCTACCCTGGCGTGGGGGGAGGAAGGGGGGGAGGTCCTCCTTCTTACGCTCCGCAGCTCGTCCCTCCTATGATGCACATGGCGCCTCGTCCCCCTCCTCAGCATTTCCCCAAGCCGCCAATGATGATGATGGGCGGCGGCGGGCGGGGCCCTTACCCTCCCAATCCCTACCACCACCAAGCCCCTCCGCAGCAGCAGCAGCAGTACCAGCAATATCAGCAGCAGCAGCAGTATGGAGGAGGCTACCAGCAGCAGCAGCAGCCCGCGCAGCAGCAGCAGCCCGCGCTGCAGCAATACCACCAACAGCAGCAGCAGCAAGCGGGCATGCCCCCTCCCCCGGGGATGGGGGCACCGATGTTTCAGGGGGTCGATGCCGGCCTGATGAATAGTTTGCGGCAGGGCGTGCAGCAAGCCGTGGAGCAACGAACGCAGGAGACGCGTGGTGGTCACCGGGGGCCGCACCAGGGAGGGAGGGGAGGAGGGAGAGGAGGAGGAGGAGGACAGCAGCATCGTCGACGATAGGAATAGTGTAGGAAGAAGCACAAGGCGAAAGGAAAGAATAAAGTGTGCCGTAAAGTGACGAGATCCAGCCCATTCCCTTCACACAGAGGGAGTAAAATAAAGAACCGCCAACAACAAAAGAAAAAGAAAGAAATAAGCAACCACAACGGGAGAGACCTAATACTTTTATAATTGTCTTGATTGCCCTGATAGTTTGCATACGTCTAGTGCGTGTCATTTGTTTTGCCTGAACACCCTAGTTTAACCTCCTCTGGTCTGGACTCGAGACCGCTCTCGAGCTCGTCTTTGACCAAATTTTGGTGGCTGCACTCAAGTGCAATCTCTTGGCCTTGCCTCCCCAGAGCTGATACCACGTTTCCCAATCCTGAAATATGAAGAAGGCTGCCTGTAAAAACGCGAAAGGAGTGCACTTGAGCGTGACGAACAACAACGTGCGCGGCGGTTGATGTTGGCGAGAGTATTGTGAGGAGCAAGTGAATGGTTGGGTGGAGGACAAGCAAAAGCCAAAGATAGTGGCCTTGACACAAACACAAGGGCTAGGACAAGCACACTCACACGATCCCCTTCGAACCACCACACTGCTTTCACAGTTTGGGCGGCGGCACCCTGCCCTACGATGGCTGCGCCCGGCCGTTTAAGACGAAGACACAGACCCGCCTTCTCGTTGTCGTGGGCAAGCATGACTTTCCTCTTGGCCGCTGCGGTCTCACTGGGCACACAGGCAGCCCACGCCACCACCACCATGGCAAGATGGAGCAGCAGCGGCAGTAGCATAAGGAGAATAGCAGGGCCGGGCGCATCTTGGCTGCCTGGCTTTGTGGTGGGGGGCAGCCGCAGCCACAGCCATCCACACAGCAGCAGCAGCAGCCGCAGCGCCCTCCGCCCAAGACAAGGTGAGTGAACGTGGGGAAACAAAACGTGCCCATGCGTCAAAAAGTGCTTGCACAGGCTATGATTATGAATAACAATTATCCCTGTCTGTAACAAGACCAAAAGTCTATGAGGATAATCCAATTTAAGGTAACCTGAATGAGCCCAAAGCAAGCACTCCCTTCCACCCACTCTCTCAACTTGCAACTCCAGCCACTCCCTCCATCTCACACACCCCACCCTACCACCTAACCACCACACAACACAGTCATCCAACGTTCGTCCTCGTCCGACGGGGCCTCTCCTAGCCCCAGCACCACCACCACTCCCTCCTCAGCCACCAGCTCTGCGGCCGCCGTCTCCGACGAGCCCACCCGCCCACCCACCCTCCCCTCCCAAGAATTCAAGCCCAAGCAATCCCTCGGGCAAAACTTCCTGTCTGACCAGAACTACGTCCTCAAGATTGTGACTGCGCTTGTTGATTCGAGCCCTGGAGGGCGGCAGGTGGTGGAGTTGGGGCCTGGCCCTGGTGCGTTGACAAGGGTGCTGCACCGACGGTACCCTGAAATGCTCGCCGTGGAAATCGACTCTCGTGCCGTGGCGGTCTTAAACGAGGCGTTGCCCAACCTGCGTGTAGTGCAATCGGACGTCCTACAAGTGGATTGGACGGCCTTGGCGGAGCTGAGGGGGGGGCCTTTGTCAGTTATCGGAAATTTGCCTTATCATATCACGAGCCAAATTTTGTTTTGTTTGCTGGACAACCACCGGGCAGTGCGCCAGGCCGTGGTCACCATGCAGCTGGAGGTAGCGCAGCGAATCATCGCGCCCACCCGCTGTAAGGACTATGGGATTCTGTCGGTCTTGTTTCAGCTGTACACCAAGCCGCGCATCAATTTCAAACTCCCCCCCACGGTCTTTTACCCCCAGCCGAAAGTGACCTCTGCGTTGGTGACCCTCGATTTTCTCCAGCCTGCTGAGGGCAAGCCGCTTTTTGACGTGGACCCCGCAGCGCTCAAGCAGGTGTTGAATTTAAGTTTTCAACAGCGCCGCAAGATGCTGCGGCAGAGCTTGAAGGGCTTGCTGGCGGCGCGGGATATCACTTTAGACGAGGAGTGGGCAACCAAGCGGCCTGAGGAGTTGAAACCTACCCAGTTTATCGAATTGACCAAGTTGCTTTTTGGTCCTGCCACAGCGGGGAGCAACAATAGTCGATTTAGTGCAGCTAACCAGGGGCAAGGGGAGCAGACCCGCGTGTGGCGCCGTGCGCGTCATGGGGGGGTTGAGGAGGGGGAGGAGGAGGAGGAGGAATAAACAAAGATGTCCAAAAACCTTGTGTATATAACCAACCAGCCAAAAAAAAAAGTACATAACAACGTTACATACAAAGCATTGCCTTTCGCTTTTCCTTTTGCTTGCATTGCGTGCGTAAATGGCCTTCTACATCTACACAGCGGTGTTTCTCGATCCAGACTCCTCAATGATTGGCGCCATGTGGCTTCGAATCATTGAATGAATGAATCAATGTTCTAAACCTAAACCAAACCAAATCAAAACCAATCACAGGCCTCCGCGCCGCACACTACTTGTGCTAGCTTGCCGCAGCCATGGTGGCGTCCGCGGGGTGTGGGTGCCGCAGCAGTGAAAATGCTCCCGCTTCCTCCTCCTCCTCCGCCTCCTACATGTCAATCATGTTGATCCTCGTCGTCGTCGTGTGCCTTCTGTCGCAGCCTTGCCTCGCGTTTGCGCCCACCAGCAGGTGTCCCCCAACCAGCCAGACGCTCCGCATGCCTGGGAGCACGCGGTACGTGGTGGCTGGGAATTGGGATTGTTGAGTGTCGAATGAGAGATTCCCCAAGCAGCCTCCCTGATCCTTCCGCCCTTCCCTCCCCTCTCCCACCACACACAATAGACTAACGCCCTTGCGGAACGCCCTGGACGACGACGAGATTGCCGTGGTGACCCAGGCGAACGCTGCCGTGAATGCCATGTTTAAGAAGCCGCTGCGCGTGGGCCTGTTGGTGGAGCCGACGGTAAGCCTCCCCCCCTCTCCTGAATCTGGGGATTCCCTGTCTGATTTCCACCCTCCCCCTTTCTCCCCTCTTCCTACAATTATGCCCATCCTCGCACGGCATCTATTGATCAACGCATGCATGTGCAATGTAGTGGCAGCGATTTCCCTATCTTCCCACCCAAGACCACGCCTCCCCTGACCCTCAATCTCACCTCTCCCTCCCTCCCTCCCTCCCTCCCTCCCCCCGTCTCCAGCCCTTCACGCACGTCAGCGGCTACGCAAACCGGTTCAAAGAAATGCTCAAGCACCTGCATCGCGCGGGAGACCAGGTGGAGATCTGCACGACGGACGACGTGCCTGAAGCCCCCAAAAAATTCCTGGACTACCGAATCAACTACAGCCCTGGCTTTCGCTTTCCCCTCTACGATCACATCTGCCTGACCTTCGACTACAAAATGGTCGCCTACAACTTCCTTAAGACCTTCCGCCCGCACATCATCCACGTCTCCACCCCTGGTTTATTGTGCTTTGCTGCTGCAATCTACGCACGGGTGCTACGGATTCCTCTTCTCTTTTCCTATCACACCCACCTACCCATCTACGCGCGAGATTACATGGGCTTCGTCCCTGGTATTGTCGGCCTGACTCGCTTCATCATTCGTGTGGTGCACAACTGGGCGGACCTCACGTTGGTGACCAGCCCGCAGCTGAAGGACGAGCTGCAGAGTTTTGGGGTGAAGCGTGTGGCGGTGTGGAAGAAGGGGGTGGACACTGATAAGTTCCACCCGAAATTTCTCAGTGCGGCCATGAGGGCGAGATTGACGGATGGCCACCCGGAGGCGCCTTTGCTTGTGTATGTGGGACGATTAGGTGCTGAGAAGAAGTTGAAGATGCTCAAGGGAGTGATGGAGCGAATCCCAGGAGCAAGGCTTGCGTTGGTGGGAGGGGGACCAGCAGAGCCCGATTTGAGAGAGCATTTCAAGGGGACAAATACTGTGTTTACAGGTTTGTTGCACGGGGAGGAGTTGAGTCAGGCGTTTGCCTCGGCGGATGTGTTTTTGATGCCGTCGGATTCGGAGACCTTGGGGTTTGTGGTGCTTGAGTCGATGGCGAGCGGCGTGCCGGTGGTAGGGGCAAGGGCGGGGGGGATCCCTAATGTGATTGCGCATGGAAAGACGGGGTTTTTGGTGGCGGTGGGTGACGAGGAGGCGTTTGCGGCGAGGGCTTCGCAGTTGTTGGGGGATGAAAAGTTGATGTTAAAGATGAAGAAGGCAGGGAGGGAGGAAGCGGAGAGTTTGGATTGGGCGAGCGCGATGGAGCATTTGAGGAATATCCATTATAAGCATGCGGTGATGATTCATAGACGGAGGACTTTGAGTGCGTTTTTGGCGTGGGCGGGCACGTTGAAGCAGCGGACGGTGAAGAGCGTGCAGCAGAGTATGGAGGGGATGTTCGCGACGGCTACCTAAGGAGGAGGAGGAATGGAGGAAGGAAGGGAGGGAGGGGGATTGGATTAAAAGTGATTGTATTTGTGTCTTTTGTTTGTGTGTATTAGTGGTGTGTGTGAGTGTGAGAGAGATTGTGTGAGCGTGCGTGCGTTTGCGTATGCAGGATGTGTATGCTTTTGAGGGCGAGGTTGAGAGAGAGAGTGATAACATGTAAAACAGTGAACAGATTCCAAACAAACGAACGAAAGAGAGGAAGAAAAATAATCAGAAGCAGCAGAAGAAGGGGGCCCCATTTTTGCACGTATTTGGATTTGGCAGACGACATGTATATTGTTTTTGCTTTGAAGTTGTTTCGTAAGTATGGCCTTTTCATAAGTTAATTGCTGCGCGACAGTGTCCCTGGCCCATCACGTCGTGCCCTCCGTGCTTGCAAACTACCAAAGAAGCATGCCCTCCCTCCCCTCCCGTCTTTTTCGACTGAATGACATCCTAAGCCTTGCTGCTTTCATCCCTCTCCTGTGCTCCATCCATCCACGGCACCCTACATCCTGCAAAAAAAAGGCAAATATCCGACAAACATTGTTTTAAACTATAGCGCTTATGTAGCACCAGGCTTTCGCAATGGCCCCCATGGCATCACAAAGGCGATCACCACCCGAAACAATCCCTCCGGCATGCCTTCATTCTTGGCCTCTCCTCCCAACCCAACGAGGAACGCCATCGAAGTTTGGACCTTGCAACCTCCCTCGCTGTCTTGAATGTGGCCATCATCCACCAATGCCACACTTGGTAAGGGCTGGCCTTTTGCCATACGGTCTTGCAAGTAGAAGGGCGCACCGGTAAGGCAGGGGACGGCGAGACGGCGGATCTTGATCAGGATTGAAACCTTTTCGGTATCCGGGGCCTCCTCAAGAAAGGCGAGGAGGAGTCTTGCTTGTCGACCGTGGCTCTGACGCGGGGGTAATCTAGCAGGCGTGCCATGATGTGAATCTTGCATATTACTGCATGATGCAGAAGAGGCGTGTAACCTG
>Ga0209390_10006017_pt1 | contig 16626 bp, 15 predicted proteins | sample BON01_FD_187212 | JGI IMG/M metagenome (GOLD analysis project Ga0209390, IMG submission 187212) | Freshwater microbial communities from Lake Bonney liftoff mats and glacier meltwater in Antarctica - BON-01 (SPAdes) (version 2) | ecosystem: Environmental > Aquatic > Freshwater > Ice > Glacier...
ATGATCGCGACTCAGATCATGTAGTCTGTGGAGCGGCCGAGGATTCGATCCACCAGATCCTGAGAGAAGTCCACAGCCGGTGAGCGTTCCGGATCCATGTCTGTTGGATTAATTCCGCAGTACACCGCCGCGTTGAGGATGGAGTTGCGTTCAGGACGGAGTTGAGTTCAGGGAAGTCGTCATCCTGCTGCGGCAGATAAGTTGCTGCCCTGGGCCGATCGTGAACGGCGAAGCGGACCGCGGCACCCAGGTCGCGGCACCCAGGTCGCGGCACCCAGGTCGCAGCAGCAGGCTGGATCAGCCCTGCCGCCTTCATTCCTGCCGCACGCCATCACCACTCAGACTTTAGTGACCTGCATCCCCGGCAGTAGGCTTTCCGGGCGAGTGGATGTGTTCTCGGGCAGAGACGTGACTCCTCGCCGCAGGTTCGCTTGAGCGATTGGATAAACGTCACTCTCACTGCCGCGCCGCATGAGTTCGTGAGCTCAATGTTTCGTAGACCGCGGCTCTGTCGTGGATTTCATCCACGCGTTTCCGTGGAAGTCGTCGACCGTTTCATTCCCGTCAAGCCGGTTTGTGCTTCGCGTTAGGCAAGAATCTCCTGAACAACTCGGCCGGCCACATCGGTGAGACGGAACGGGCGACCGTGGTGCGCGAAGGTCAGCCGTTCATGATCGAGGCCCATGAGATGCAGCATGGTGGCGTGCAGATCATTGATGTGCACCTTGCCGTCGATGCCATAGTAGCCAAAGTCGTCCGTTATGCCGTGTGTGCAGCCGCCTTTGATGCCACCACCCGCCATCCACATCGTAAAACCATGGTGATTGTGTTCGCGGCCGTCACCGTTTTGAGCGTGTGGAGTGCGGCCGAATTCGCCGCCCCATACAACCAGCGTGTCATCCAGCAGCCCGCGCGCTTTGAGGTCTGTGAGCAGACCGGCGACCGGTTTGTCAGAAACCGCGCAACGGTCGGGCAACCCCGTGGCGATGTTGCTGTGATGGTCCCAGCCGCCAAGGGAAACCTGCACAAACCGCACGCCCGCTTCGGCGAAGCGGCGGGCCAGCAGGCACTGGCGGCCAAACTCGTCGGTGGGAGCTTCACCGACGCCATACAGCGCCAGCGTCTCCGGAGACTCGTCGGCCAGATCGACCAGTCGCGGCGTCTCGGTCTGCATGCGGAATGCCAGTTCGAAGGACTCGATGACGCCTTCCATCTGCTGGTCTGATTGAAGTCGTTCCAGCTGGCGACGGTTCATGGTTTGAATCAGATCGATGCGGCGGCGCTGAATGTCTTTGGGAAGCGAGGCGTCGGTGAGGTGGCCGATGGGAGGCCTGTCCGGCGAATGGCCCACAGACTGAATCGCGGTGCCCTGATGAATGGCCGGCAGAAACGCGCTGCCAAAGTTGCGTTCGCCTTCCTGCGGCAAAATTGTGATGTAGGCTGGCAGTTGCTGGTTCTCGGTGCCCAGACCATACGACAGCCAGGACCCCAGCGCAGGCACGGTGTCGAACAGATTTCCTGTATGCAGCTGTCGAATGGCGACCGGATGATTTGGACTGTCGGCATGCACGGCGCGCAGAACGCACAGGTGATCGGCATGCCGCGCGGTATGCGGCAGCAGATCGCTCATGTACAGACCACATTCGCCCTGATGCCGGAACCCGGACACCGGTCCCAGCAGTCGCGTGTTTTCCAGACCGACCGTCGCTTCGGTGTCCGGCAGCTTGTAGGGCAGCGGTCCTCCCGAACCCTTCGCCAGCTGGGGCTTGTAATCGAAGAGGTCCATCTGTGACGGGCCTCCGGCCATAAACAGAAAGATGATGCGTTTCGCGCGGGGCGAAAAGTGAGCCGGTCTGGCGGCCAGAGGCGCGGCCGCCCTGCCCTGCCCCCCGGACTCTGCGGCCGCCTGCTGCTGCAGCAGGGCGTGCAGGGCCACCGTACCAAATCCGCCGCCGGTGGCCCGCAGAAAGTTGCGGCGGGAGGGCGTTGTTTGTGGGTTGGGATGTTGCACCGTGTTCTTCCTCACAAGACTGTTGTCTTAACTGTTTACCTGTGGACTCACTCACAAAACAGAAAGCTGTTGGAACCCAGCACGGCATGGCATAACTGGGTCCACGCCGTCCACCGGGCGGCTTCCGGATTGGCTTGCGGACTGGCTTGCGGACTGGTCCCGGAACTCAGGTCCGCCGTGCATTGATCGAGGAACGCGAGTGCGGTCTCGATTTCGGTGGCATCTGCCGGCCGACTCACCGTCAGCAGGTACAGCCGGTTGATACGCGCCCGTTCGTCATCGGGCTGGTCCTGCCGCAGGCGATCAGCCAGTCGGCCGGCCTGCTGCTTCACAAACGGCGCGTTTAGCAGAAACAGGGCCTGGGTCGCGACCGTGGTGTTGGCCCGGGCGCCCGTAATTTCGCTGGGGTGCGGAAAATCAAACGCGCTGAGAATCTCCAGTTCGCCGGTCGGCCGCGCGCGTTTCAAGGGCAGATAGACCGAGCGTCGCCGCCGGATGTCGTCCGCGATTTGGCCGCCCCAGCTGGCCGGATTCACATTGCCGCCCGCTCCCAGAATATTGCCGGCCAGTTCAAGTCCCAGCGCCGGACCACCCCGCGCAGGATTGAGTTCACCGCTGGCGGCCAGCATGGCATCGCGAATTGATTCGGCCGTCAGACGTCGCCGGGGCATCCGCCACAGCAGCCGATTATCGGGGTCGACCGCCGCGGCCGCAGCGTTGTGCGTTGACGCCATCTGATAGGTTCGCGACAGAACCATGCGGCGGACGGTGGCCCGGAGCGACCAGCGATCGGTGTCACGCAGCTGGTTGGCCAGAAAGTCCAGCAGTTCCGGGTGGCTGGGCGTTTCCCCATGCACGCCGAAATAGTCGACCGATCGCACAAGCCCCCTGCCGAACAGGTGGTGCCAGATGCGATTGACGAGCACGCGGGCCGGCAGCGGGTTCTCGGGATCTGTCAGCCAGTACGCCAGCTGCAGCCGACCACTGGTTTCCGGAGGAATGTCATAGTTCTGACTGACAGCCACCGCCCTCGGAAAACCACGCGGCACAATCTCGCCCAGCGACTGGAAATCTCCCCGCCGATAGATGGGGCCATCACGCGGTTCGTCGATGTCCCGGACCACGAGGGCCTGCGACTGATCCGGGCGTGCCGAGTCCAGCCGCAGCGTCAGACTGTTCAGCTGGCGACTGATTTCGGCGCTGCGCGGGTTGGCTGATACGACAGCCGGGCCGCTGAAAATCTGCAGGGCGATGTTCGGTTTCTGAGGTGTTCCGCGATCGACCGTGTGCGCATGATTAATCCCGCCGCCCTGCCAGCCGGGAAACGAACATTTGGCGTAGACCGGCAAACCCGTGTCCGCCTGCTGTCCCTGAATGCCGCCGAACTGGCACGTGCTGAAATCTTCCGTGAAGACCGTTTGACCGGTGCTGCTGGCGGTGATCGACAGGTCATCCAGCGCGCCGCTGAATCGACCGGTGTAGTCACCCGACGTGATGTGCAGCCTCACGTCGCCCGAGCCGTCTCCGGTATACGCAAACGACGCCTCGCTGAGTTGCTGCGTCTTGGTTTTTTCGGACCACGCCGGCGGCCGATAGACGTGGAAGGCCAGTACCGTTTCGTCCGGGCGTAAGACCTGCAGCAGCAAACAATCCTGTTCGGCCGTCGCCTGGCTGGCCCCGGCCCAGACGGACGGGCCCGCCGCAAACGCCACGCGATACTCCAGGCCAGCTTCGTTGGCGGCGATTCCGGATTCCAGTGTCAGCGCGTTCGCCTGCGCGCTCTGCGCTTTGATTGAGAAACGCTGTTGCTGTTCGTGACGTTGCAGCTCATCGAGTTCCGCGCGCAGTGGCTGCTGTTGCTGCTGAATTTCCTGAGTCAGTCGTGCATATTCGGCCGCCGCCCCTGGCAGCTCCGGCAGTGTGATCTGTGTAATTCGGCTCCAGACGCCGGGACCGTCGTAACGGGTGGTCAGCGTGCTGTGAAATATCCCGGCCAGCGCATAGTAATCCGCCGTGGGAATCGGATCGAATTTATGATCGTGGCACCGCGCGCAGGACAGCGTCTGTCCGAGGAACGTGCGTCCAATCCGGTCGATCTGGTGATCCACGACATCTGCTGCCAGCTGCCCCTTGATGTAGTTCTGCAGTGTCCACGGGCCGATCGCCAGATAGCCGGTGGCAATCAGCTGCTCACGCTGCTGCGCGACGTTTTGATAAGGCAGCAGGTCGCCGGCAATCTGCTCATGAATGAAGCGATCCAGCGGCTTGTCCGTGTTGAAGGCCGCAATCACATAGTCGCGATAACGCCACGCATCCCGCACCAGCACGTCGCCCTGCACATCAGCCAGATCCGCGTAGCACGATACATCGAACCAGTGCCGCGCCCAGTGGTCTCCAAACCCGGGCGATTGCAGCAGTCGGTCGACGACGGTTTCCAGGGCGTGATCGGCCGGGTCGCTGAGGAACGACTCGATGTCGGCGGGTGTCGGCGGCAGGCCGGTGAGATCGAATGTGACCCGCCGCAGCAGCGTGTCACGATCGGCGTCGCGGGCCGGGTTCAGTCCGGCCGTTTCCAGGCCTGCCAGAATAAAGGCATCCATGTCGTGCCGCGGCCATGTCGCCTGCTGCACGGCCGGAACTGCAGGAGGGCTGATCGGCTGCAGCGCCCACAGTTTTTTGGGATCGACAGCCGGTGCCTGGGATTCGCGAGGATCGGGCGCTCCCCGGGCCACCCATTGTTCCAGCAAAGCAATTTCAGCTGCCGGCAGTTTCTGCTTCGGCGGCATCTCGTAGCCCTCGTAGCGAACGGCGGCGATCAACAGGCTGTCTGCGGGTTTGCCAGGCACCACGGCTGGCCCGGTACTGCCCCCTTGCTGCCAGCCCTGACGAGAATCCAGCACCAGCCCGCCTTTGGCCTGACCGGATTCATGACTGTGGCATGCATAGCAGCGGCGTTTGAGAATTGGCGCGATCTGCTGTGCGAAGAATTCGAGGTGCTGGGCGTTGTCTGTGAGATCCGTGTCTGCAGCAGGGCCTGCGTTCCCGTCGACAGTAGCATCCTGCGCTGACGCGACAGCACAGCTGAGAACCACGCCGCTGAGAACCACGCCGCTGAAAACCGTACAGCTGAACAACACGCTGCTGAGAACCACGCTGACTAATGTCACGCTCGCTTTCAGTTTCCGAATCACGAGATGCTCCCTTCACCCACCACACCGTTCGGCGTGGACGACTGACGCAGCTCATGCAGGCGACTGTTGTCGGCCGTGCGGAGGCGGGGCGACACGGTGTTCTGTGCCCGCCTGACAGCCTTTACTCTGTCAGCCTTTACTCTGACAGCCTTTGCCCTGACCGCTTCCACCCTGAGGCCGCCGGGTACAGCCGGCTTTCGCAGCGGCGGCCACCGGTCACCAGGTTCCGGGCCGTCACCGGCCATCAGATCGTCCGCAAGGCGAACGCTGTCAGCCGCTTCGCGCGCGTTTGTTACTGTATTTGCCGTGCTCATCCCGCCTGCCTTGATCTGATAATCCCGTGTGACCTGCCGCTGAATGTGGTCGAGTTTTTCTGCCAACCGGCCGGGTCTGATTTCCATCTGCGCGCATTGATCATCAACGGACTGCGGTGTCTTGTCAATCGCCGGCCGTCAGACAGGTCGCGGCGCCTGCCCTGAGCCTGCCTGAGTCACCGACGTATCACCGACGTATCACCGACGACTCGGTCGCGAGAATCAGCGGCTCTGACTGTGCCGGGACTGGTGCCCGTGACTCCTATCTTCCACGCTGGTCCGCGTCGCACGCCGTGCACACTCAGGATGCTCGGCCACCGCAGTTGTCCGGGACCCACGCGTCTCCGCAGGCCGCGACTTGTACTGGTTATCAACGTCAAAACTCTCAGCCGCGCTCTCCGGCAGACGTTTCCGGCTCACCGGACCCAGATGGCGTGTTTGGCAAACTTGTCTTTTGTCCGGCTCATTTGAATCTGGTCGGGAACTTTCGGGTCGCTGACCAGAAAGTTGTGTTCGTCGATGAGGTTCAGGAAGTAATGAGTGGTGCCCTGGGGCAGCCGTGCGGTTAGCGTGTTGTCATCGGTTAGCGTCGCTGGCGCGCGAAACCACTCTTCGTAGCGGGCGTTGCCATTAAGCGTGTAAATCAGGTCGCCGCGGATGACGCTGGCGCCGTGCTGCTGAAACGTGAGACTGACGTCGCGGCCCTGTTGCTGCTGCGAGACGGCCGTGGGAATGCGTGTTTTGTCAGGACCGATCGAGCGGCAGTCGGCGTTGTAATAGGGATAGCTGGCCTCCATCTCGGTCAGAATCTCCCCCAGCCGCTGATTCATTTGCTGCGTCCGCCGGGGATCGGACTCGGCCAGATTATAGGCTTCCTCGATGTCGACACGCACCTGTTTTCCGTGTTCTGTTTTGTAAAGCTGATACAGTTCCAGCGGCACGGTCTGAGTATCGTAGCGGTGGTTGTAGTTGCGGATCAGCTTGTCGCCGCCGACGCGAATCGTGCTTTCCAGCGCGATGCCGTGGGGAAAGTGCCAGACCAGCGTATCGCGAGGCTTCTGCTGTTGATCCAGCACGAGCGACGCAGCGGTGGGGTCGTCCCGCAGCAGCCGCGACAGATCGGAGCCGTCGAGGATTTTTCCCTCAGGTCGCTCGGCTCCCGCCCACGACAGCAGCGTGGGATAAAAGTCCAGCCCGTTCACCATCACGTCGGACTGAACTCCGGCAGGAATCCCTGGGCCGGTAATGATCAGCGGCACGCGTGTGCCGCCTTCCATCGCGGAGATTTTGCCTTTGTCCAGCGGCTCATTGTCGGTGATGATTTCGCCGGGGTGACCTTCCATGCCACCGTTATCCGAGGTGAAAATCAGGTACGTGTTCTCACTCAGTTTGTGGCCGGGCCAGCGGGGATCTTCGGTCTCGTCGAGGTAATTGAAAACCCGGCCGAGGTAGTAATCCAGTTCCTCGACCATCGCGCAGTAAAAGGGATTCGTCTGACCTGCGCCTGGCCATTGTTCCGGATTGGCTTGGTCCGGCTGAACGCCCAGCTTGGCGCAATACTTATCCAGCAGTTGTTTGCTGCGGGTGTGGATCGGCGTGTGGACCAGCCACGTGGCATAGTACAGAAAGAAGGGCTGGTGTTTGTGTTCCGTCAGAAACGTCAGCGCGTGCTCGTTATTTTCGTGATACGGGAAGCCGTTTTCATCCAGTCGATAGGCGTCTTGCTCGTGGGGGGTGGCAAAGTCACTCAGGCGGTCGGGCTGCATCTTTGCGCGGGTGCCGCGCGCATGGCGAGTCCAGTCAAAGCCCTGATCTTCGGGTTGCGGAAACGCATGGTGATCGATCGCCATGTGCCACTTGCCGCTGTGTCCGGTGGTGTAGCCTGCCGTTCGCAGGGCTTTGGCGAGCGTGAACTCGTCAGCCGGCATGCGGCCGCTGTACCACGGAGCCAGCATAGGATGGGCCAGCCGGTGAATCGGCGTGGGTGGCGCTCCGCCCAAGACATGAGTTTTTTGCGCACGCGCCGGATGCACGCCGCTCATGATGCCGCAGCGCGAAGGCGCGCAGGTCGGCGCCGGGGAATAAGCCTGCCAGAACATCACGCCGCGTTTGGCCAGCGCATCAATGTGGGGTGTCTCCATCGGACTCGGCTGATCGATGTCGTAGCACTTCACATCCTGCCAGCCGAGGTCGTCGGCGAGGATCAGGACAATGTTGGGTTTGGCCGGGCGTTCTGCGGCCCCAGTGGTTCCGGCGAGAGCCACGACCAGCACAAGTCGGCTGAAAATCTGCATGTCTGGTGCCTGTCTGTCGATTTGTTTGCCGTGGGGATGTTGTCTGTGATGGCCTGCCAAAACTGCCGCACTTCGCCGGAGTTACGCGTCTGTCGGGCGCAGGGATGCCGCCCGTCCGGGTTCTGAAAACGGCCGAGGATTCTCGCTTCGCGGTTCGCCGCCACGCTGTGTTCTTCGGGTAGACCGTGTTCTTCGGGTAGACCGTGTTCTTCGGGTAGACCGTGTTCTTCGGGTAGACCGTGTTCTTCGGCAGACGTTGTTCTTCGCCACGCTGTGTTCTCCGGCAGAAACCGTGTTCTGGTCGGACCGTGTTCTTCGGCAGACGGTGTTCTCCGGCAGACGGTGTTCTCCGGCAGACGGTGTTCTCTCAAACTGTTCGCCACCCGCCACCTGAGCGGGCCGTCCGGTCCTGTTTCGAGTGCCATCCCCGAAACTCGGCCGATAACAGTGCGTGTGGCTGTCTGTCCTGTTAATCGACTTATTTTATAGACGTACTTAATAGTGTGCACTGCGGCATCGCGGCAGAACTCCTATTTCGCAAGCGGCAGCACGGCTTCGGCAAAGCCCTTGCCGATTTGCGTGATGATGCCGGCCGAGCCCATGTAGTGAAAATCGAAGTTGGAGGTGCTTTGCTGCAGAACCTCCAGGTCGTCCTGGCTGAAAGTTGCCGCATAGAGTTTGTCGATCGCCGCCTGGCCTGCCTCGCGACTGACTTGACTGTCCTTGATCGCTTGTTTGAGCTTGTCGACCTGTGGCTTGATCGTGGCTTCGCGTGCGCGCAACCGCACGACGGCTCGGTCCCAGTAGTTTTCCGTCAGCACGGTCGCCACATTGCCCTTGAATTCGGGCAGCGCCGCGGGAGCCGCCATGGCATCCCGGAAATTCTGATGGATGGCCGTGTAACGCTGTTCCGCGGGGCTATATTCGGCCGTGGGACCGCCGACGCCCAGCACGCCGATCACAAACGGCAGTTTGGGCGCAGCCAGATCTTGGCGGACATCGCGAATAAACTGAGCCATCAGCTGGCTGTATTGATCATATCCGCCCGGCTGTTCACGCGTCGGATAGGTGCCGCGGTCCACCATGTCATTCCAGCCCTGAAACCACACAAAGCCAGCCAGCTCGTAGCCCTGTTCCGGGTTGTAGTCCGGATAGACGCGGCGGATGTCAGCCAGCACGTTTTTGACGTGGTCGGTCATCAGGCGATAGTAGTGACCGGTGGCCTGGGCCTTTTCCGCCTGCATTGCCACAACGTCTTTATTCTGGGTGCGAAACGTCTTCAGCTGAGCCTCATTGAATTCGTAAGGCCCGGCACTCGGCGGGCGAAAGTCCGTGTTCAGGCTCTTTCCGCCCCAGGCCGTTTTGATGATCAGTATGGGTTCCTGCAGCCGCTGCTCCGCAGAGATCCCAAACATGAACTCGGGACCGATCTTCGGTCCCCGCTCTTTCGCACCGAAGCCGGCGGTGAGTCGTCCGGTCTGCTCGGCCTCCGCGGAGCCAATTGATGAAATCCAGACCTGCTCGCAAACCCGCGGCGTGCCGTCGGCGTTGAGAATGTCCGGCAGCAACCGGGCCGCTGTGGGGTTTAGCCGCATGGCCTCGATCGTGCGCACATGAGCGTGTCCCTGCATGTTGGACTGCCCGGCCAGAATGAAAACTTTGAGCCGTTGTTCGTCAGCCCCCCGCGCGACCTGCGCATCATGGGGAGCGATCAACCACATCACCGTCAGGGCGAACAGCAGGATCGGGTTGCTACGTTTGCGGGGCATGCTCATAGGTCTTCGACCTTATCCTGAGAGAGAGAGTGTGTGTGCCTGTTGAGGCCAGCTGGTCTAGCGCGGCAGGCAACCATACACCAGGCGGGCCTTAATTTACAACAACCGCGGCGGGCAGCCCCCCGGCCGCTGAGCACTCGGAGGACTTCGCCTCGCTGTCACGACTCTGACGGATCTTGGTTGCCGGCTGGAAACGGTCGGCGCAAATGTCACGCCCAGGCGGAATGCGGAAGTGTTTACCGTGTCGCCGCAGGCGTTCGCAGACTCCTGGCCTGCCATCTCATGTCATGCGGTTTTACGTGGGGTCTGCGGCCGGCCGTTTGAGTGGGTGGTTTGAGTGGGTGGTTGGCAAACACGATCCGCTGGTACGCCGGCTGTGGACCTAAATAATGGCGTGATCGGTGTCATTATTAAGTGATGGAAAGACTTAGCGATTCTGCGTGCGGAACAGGCCGCGTTTTTGCTGACTGCCCGAGGCCGCAGCGGCTTTTACGTGGGCTGAATGTAGTTGTTCAGGTAGCTGCATTATTGGGTGCCGCATTGCCGGTGCCTGACTTCGTTGTTTCGTCAAAACCCAAACTTCCCTGCCCCGTGATTCTGTTGGGAGTCGCGGGGCTGTTTCGTGTGCTTGTGTGGCCCCGCTTTTAAAAGGAGATGCGGATGATTGTGGTGGTGGTGGCGGCCGGCAGTGTGCTGGCTGTGATGTTAACGCTGGGCTGGGCGCGTGAAATTCGACTGCGACGGGCGTTGCAGTCTTTGCTGTCCCGACTGTTTAACCATTGGAGAAATGCTGATGCGGAAAGTGCGACCTCGACTGCGTCCCGTCGCGATGTGTGTGATATTGATGTTCGTGCTGCTGAGCAGCGGGTGCGGTGAGGCACCCGATCTGCGGGACCAGCGACTGGCGGAGTTTGCTCGTGAATCCATGACTGTGCAGCGGCAGCAGAATGATCGCCTGGCCGAACAAGCGGTGGCGGTGGTGGCGGGCAGCCGACAACTGACGGAGGCCGCTCAGGAACTGGTCGTGCAGGATGCCACGGCGCGGCGGGAACTGCTGGCTGCGCAAACGGAGCTGACGTCGCAGTTGCACGAGCAGCGTTCCAGTGTGGATGTGGGGCGTGATCAACTGGAACAGGAACGACGGCAGATCGCTGACCAGCGGATGCGTGACCCGCTGCTGGCCGCCGCGATTTACGACGTGGGGCTGATACTGGTGAGCGTGCTGCCGCTGTTGGTGTGCCTGTTTGTGATTCGGCAGATGCAGCTGCAGGAACCGGACCATGCGGCCGTGGCTGAGTTGCTGGTGCTGGAACTGACCAGTCAGCAGCCGCGATTTTTGCAGGCACTGGCCTGGCAGTCCGAGGCCGCGGAACGGCACGACGATCCGCGTATGTTCGACGCGGACTTCGACGCGGACCTGGAGGACGACTCTGACGAGGAAGCAGCTGAGAACAGCAGAGGCGAACCCCCGTTTTAGCGGGCGACTATTTCTTGACCTTATCTATAGAGAGAGAGGAGACTCGTATGAGTCACATCGTGGAGATTAAAACCGAAGTGCGTGATGCGGTGGCCGTGCAGGCCGCCTGTCAGCGACTGCAATTGGCACCGGCGGTGCATGGCACGGCCAAGCTGTTCAGCAGCGAAGCCACGGGCCTGATTGTCAGGCTGCCGGACTGGCGGTATCCGGCCGTGTTTGACACGCAGGCCGGTCAGGCGTGGTACGACAATTACGGCGGCCGCTGGGGCGCGCAGCTGCAGTTCGATCGTTTTCTGCAGGCCTATGCGGTTGAGAAAACCAAGGTGGAAGCCCGCCGCAAGGGCCACTCGGTCACCGAGCAATCGCTGGCGGATGGTTCCATCAAACTCACGGTCAGCGTGGGAGGTGCGGCGTGATGCGGATCATCGAAATCATCGTCTCGCCCACCGGTCAATCTCAGGTACAGACCACTGGCTTTGCTGGCAGCGACTGTCGACAGGCCAGCCGCTTTCTGGAACAGGCTCTGGGGCAACGCACGAGTGAACGGCTGACCGCCGAGTTTCATCAGCAAGCCAGTCAGCAGTCGGACCGTCAGCAGCAACGCAGTCAGTCGCAGACTCATCAATAATTTAATAACCACCACACTTTACAGGAGCCATATTTTGAATCTTAATCAACGTCTTACCGAATACGTGCGGGCCTGTTTTACGGGCCTGTGGATCGTATCGCACGAACATCAGGATGCCCTGAGCGAGATCGCTCAGTTGTGCCGCGAGCAACAGTGGCAACTGGCCACATGGAATATCGAATCCGGCCTGAACACGGCCGTGCAGATTGAATCCGTCGGCAGCCAGGATCCGCTGTCAGCGATCCGCGCGATCAACGCTCTGGCCATGCCGGATGGCACGGCGATTCTGGTGCTGCAGAACTTTCATCGGTTCCTGCAGTCGGCGGAAGTCGTGCAGGCGCTGGCTCAGCAGATCGTTCACGGCAAACAGAACCGCACGATCGTGGTGGTGCTGTCGCCCGTGCTGGAAATTCCCACGGAGCTGGACAAGCTGTTCGCCGTCGTGGAACACGAACTGCCGCGTCGCGAACAACTGGAAGACATCGCCCGCGGCATCGCCACCGAAGCCGGCGAACTGCCGGAAGGTCCTGAGCTGCAGAGCGTGCTGGATGCGGCGGCCGGACTCACGCGGCTGGAAGCCGAGAACGCGTTCAGTCTGTCACTGGTTCGTGAAGAACGGATTACCGCGGACACGGTCTGGGAACTCAAAACGCAGACGCTGCAGAAGACTGGGCTGCTGTCGCTGTATCGTGGCCAGGCAGACTTCAGCAGTCTCGGTGGCCTGGCGGCGCTCAAAGCCTTCTGCAAACGCGCGCTGCGGCATTCGCAGCGCAGCCATCCGTTGCGGCGACCGCGGGGCGTGCTGTTGCTGTCGCCACCGGGTTGCGGCAAGTCGCAGTTCTGCAAAGCGCTGGGTCAGGAAGTCGGGCGTCCGTTACTGCATCTGGATGTGGGCAGTCTGCTGGGTTCGCTGGTCGGGCAGTCGGAAGAACGCACGCGTCAGGCGCTGCAGATCATCGACGCCATGGCGCCCTGTGTGCTGATGATTGATGAAGTCGAGAAAGCGTTTGCCGGCATGCACGGTACTGGCGATTCGGGCGTGTCGTCTCGCATGTTCGGCACGTTTCTGAGCTGGCTGAACGATCATACGTCCGACGTGTTTGTGGTGTGCACGGCCAATGATGTGTCGAAGCTGCCACCGGAGTTTGGCCGCAGCGAACGCTTTGACGGCATCTTCTTTTTGGATCTGCCCGACAGTGAAGAACGGGCCACGATCTGGACCATCTACCGCGAACTGTTCGAGATCGATCCTGAACAGCGACTGCCCGACGATGCCAACTGGACGGGTGCTGAAATTAAAGCCTGCTGTCGTCTGGCGGCCCTGCTGGATGTGCCGTTGGCACAGGCGGCTCAGAACGTGGTGCCGGTGGCCGTGACGGCCGCGGAATCCATTGAGCGGCTGCGCCGTTGGGCCAGCGGCCGGTGTCTGTCAGCCAATCAGCCGGGCCTGTATCGCCCGGCAAATGCGGCTCCGAAAGCTCGTCGTCGCGTCAATCGACAGGCGTCAAATAACTAACGAATTCGCGTTTCACAAAACTGTTTCCTGCCCCGGGCCGGACGCTGACCACGTTGGTCAGCGACCGGCTGTTTTTATGTCCAGAGGAGATTCCACAGATGTCAACGATGTTCAATGAATCGCGGTTCAATGAATCGCCGCCACGGCCGAGTGCGTCACCCAGCGATCAGTTGCGCACCAGCATGGCGGCTGCGCGACTGAGCTTCACGTGGCTGGGTGTGCGTAAGTCGCTCACGCCCACTCAAAAGCATCAGGCGGCCGATTCGTTCGGGGCCGAAGGCAAGTACCTGTCGGCGGGTAAAAAACTGCTGGATACGTCGCATCCGGCGTTCAAGGCGGTGACCGCCATTCGTGGCCGCGCCGTGGCGTATTGGAAAGGTGTGTCGCTGCCGTTTCCGGAACCGGGTATCCGCTTAATTCCGCAGTCGGCGATCACCGATTTCAACCAGCAGATCGCGGGCTTCAGCAACGAACTGGATACCGCGGTGGCCGAGCTGGATGGCTATTACGAGGACCTGCGGCGGGCGGCCCGGGATCGGCTGGGCGAACTGTTCGACTGGTCCGATTATCCGCCCTCACTGCTGGGCCTGTTCACCATCGACCATGATTATCCGAGCGTCGAGCCGCCGCCTTATCTGCGGCAGCTGAGTCCGGAACTGTACCAGCAGGAATGTCAGCGCGTGCAGCATCGTTTTGATGAAGCCGTGCAGCTGGCGGAACAGGCGTTCGTCGATGAGATGGCCCGGCTGGTGGAACACCTGACCGAACGACTCAACGGTGATGCCGATGGCAAACCCAAAGTCTTTCGCGATACGGCCATCAGTAACCTGACTGAGTTTTTTGATCGCTTTCGCGTGTTGAACGTCCGCAGCAACGATCAGCTGGAAGAGCTGGTGGGTCATGCTCAGCGGATTGTCCAGGGCATCGAACCCCAGCAGTTACGTAACAGTTCTTCGCTGCGGCAAAACATCACCAGTCAGATGGCGGCCGTGCAGGCGGGGCTGGATCAGCTGCTGGTCGATCGACCACGGCGCAACATTCAACGGCGACCACGCTGAAGGAGAGTGCCATGCAGTTAATCGTTAAGGCCAGCGGGACCGTGCATTGTCTGTACGGTGAAGAGCTCGACCTGCCGCGACTGGGCAATCTGGCAATCAGTCGCGGCAGTTATGTGGAACCCACCAGCGCTGGGCAATGGACGGCCGACATGGCCCCCGTGCGTGGCCCGGTGCTGGGACCGTTTTCGAATCGCACGGCCGCTCTGACGGCGGAACGCCAGTGGCTCGAACAGCACTGGCTGCCCACGGTTGGTTGATCGCGGTTGGCGACCCACAGTTGGCGACCCACAGTTGGTTGATCACAGTTGGTTGATCACGGTTGGTAACCCGCAGCTCGCTGATCGCGAGCGGAATGTTTTGTGATGTGTGCCCCCATCCGGGGCGGTGATTCTTTTTCGCCGCTCCGACTGGGGCGGCGTTTTCTCAATTCCTTAGGAGTAAACGCTGATGTTTCAGAAGCATTTGAACCAGCTGGTGGCTGACGCCACCGGTGAAGACCTGCATGAAATTTGTCATCGAGGTTTCAGCCTCGTGGATCCGTTTGATCGCAACTTCGATCCTGAACCCGATGACCTGCCCCCGCAGATGATCGACTGGGACGAACTGGATCTGCAGCGCCACGTGGCCGTGATTTCACAGCCCGGCACTTGTCTGCACGTGGCCTGAATCAGGATCTTGAGCACGCTGCCCCGGCCTCGTTGAGGTCGGGGCAGCGTCTGTTTTTTTTCATCTATGATCAAGGGGAGAATCTCTGATGGCAGTCAAGCTTTCGATCGGCCTGTCCAAAAAGGTGGGTCTGCCGCGGTACAGTTCGCTGGGCGCAAGTTGTTACGTGGAACTTGAAATTGATCCCTCGCTGCTCGACAGCAATCTCGCCGGCTTTCACGAGCAAGTGACCCGTATGTTTGCCGCATGTCAGCAGGCCGTCGATGCTCAACTGACGCAGCAGACGCAGCAGACGCAGCAGACGCAGTTGTCAGCAGGCACTGGCAGCGTTCCCAATCACAACGCCACGCGGCCGGTTGATTTCCACGGACCGGTCGCCACTGGTGGGAATCACACCGGGGAGAATCACAGTAGTGGGAATCATACCGGGCCTGACACCGAAGCGGCGGCAGACGACGGGAAGCTGACGTGTAGTCAGCTGCGCGCGATTCTGGCAATGGTGCGGCGACAGCAGCTGGATCTCCTGAGCCTGATTCAGGAACGCTTCCAGCTGGACCGTCCGGAAGATCTGACGATCCGTCAGGCGAGTCGACTAATTAATGAACTCAATCGCGGCCTGGCGGTGTCGTCTTCGTGAATCGCCTGGCCCGCGTTCGCCCGCCGCGTGCGGGAAGTCTGCCGGTGTCTTCCAGCCGCTTCGAGGCGCTGCTGACGATCGGTTCGCCACTGCGTCGCCGATCTGTCAGACACAACACGCCAGCTGCCGTTTGTTCGCCGCTGACACGGCCGTGTGCTGGATCCGCCTGCGCCGCGTTGAACGCCCGATGGGTGTGGCAACGACCACGGATGGGCGCGGCCGTGAGACGCTGGTTTTGGTCTGGCCGCGGGAGTCATACCTGCCTGCTGGCTGGATCGCCTCAGCGCTACTCACTGTTGTGGCAGATGTCGCTGCTGTTGATGGTTTCATACGAGAGGTGATACCCTGCATCGCGCCGCTGAGATCATCTGGAAGGCTTGTTGAACGCAGGTTCTCTAAGAGTGGTTTCATGGAAGACTGCAACCGTGGGCTGGGCAGATCGCACACCGGTGCTGCTGCCCGTCACTGGCGGCCGCCAGCCCGTCACTGGCGGCTTGCCGAGGTGTTGATCGGTGTTGCAGGACAGTCGTTTCGGTCGATTTTTCAACCGGCCCCACCGAGGATTGGCGCTGGGCTGTGACCGCAGGATCAGTAGCGCCGAACGGGGCCACTCAATGAACGGTCGGTCTGTTGCGACACAGTCGTCGTGACGAAAAAACGGTTGCAGATCGACCTGGAAATCAGTGGCCAATCGCTGTGCGCAGCGATTGGCCCGGCGGGCAACCTGGTACGCATGTTTATTTACGTCGTTGTGTTGTTGACAGATATCTGCATACGTAAAGTGAAATCAGGTGCCATAAAAGTCTGAAAACATAGGCAAAAAGACGGTCATACGTCACGGCTAACTCGCACTCTGGGAGCTCTTAGCAATCGGGGTTGACTTGCGCTGCGGGCTTGTTTCGGCGATGATGTCTGGCTCGAGTTTTGAGTCTCCCACACGTCTTGTATCAAGCCACTGCCATGCCCCCAAGTATTCAGGATGTTGATTCTCTGCTGGAACAATTTCAGGCGTTAGAAGACCCACGCGTCAACATCAATCGCCAACATCTGCTGGGTGAC
>Ga0209390_10006022_pt1 | contig 16613 bp, 17 predicted proteins | sample BON01_FD_187212 | JGI IMG/M metagenome (GOLD analysis project Ga0209390, IMG submission 187212) | Freshwater microbial communities from Lake Bonney liftoff mats and glacier meltwater in Antarctica - BON-01 (SPAdes) (version 2) | ecosystem: Environmental > Aquatic > Freshwater > Ice > Glacier...
CTACATCAAGCGTCTCGTAAATAGCGTTGGAGAGCAGCTCGCAATCGCCACGAGTTTTAATTTCTCTGCCAATTTTATCTCCGGCCTTTTGTAATAAAGTATCAATCATAGATGTATCAAATATGTACCAAATATAGGGTTTATTATTTTTACTTTCTCTAACTGTATTAATTCAAAAAATGTAATCAGTTTTACTTTTTAATGTATCAACTATGTATCATTATAAAAAAACTTGACACGTATTATTGTAAACACTAATTATATACATTATGATCAATATTTATACAAAAAAAAGAAGGATGATTTTATTTCAGGAATTTAATAAGCTGAGCACAATTCAAAAAGCTATAGAAGCATATGTCAATAAGTTTAACATTGGCTACAAAAGTTTCTCTCAAAATAAGTATTTCTTTGGGGTTCTTCTAAAAAAGTCAATATTCTCAATTTTCATCCTAACTACTGTTACTGGTTTTGGTCAAACTTTAAAGTCTTTTAATGGGCTATACGCCAACGGTAAAGATCAGCAAGGAAACGCAACCTATAAATTCTATGAAGATCCGGAAACTAGAAAATATTTAAAGCAAGGTGCTTTTAGCTACAATTTTGTTGGTCAAAATGAACATGAAGGACTAAAACAAACAATCGTAGGGAATTATGATAAAGGATTGAAAGACGGTACTTGGACCTATAAAGTGAATATGGCAGACTACAAGGTAGGGAAGCATTATCATACAGGAACTATTACGTTAGTATCACATTATAAAAATGGCTATGCTGATGGTAATTGGACAGAAAAATACATAGATAAAGCACGTCAAAAATACTACTCATATGGTGAATACAAATGGGGAGACTTTGAACCCAGCGGTAATTTTACTGTGAGTATGAATTTTAAAGCTGGGAAAATTGTAGGTACAGTAGACATCAATGACGAAAATTTTAAAGCTGCTGGGAGTTATGATCAAAATAGTTTTGCCATTGGTACCTGGAAATTAAACTTTCTAGACCAAGATCAGAATCTGGAGATTGTTTATAAAGACAATTACATGGTTGATCTTTTAGGCAGAAATGGTGCAGGAGATATTTTAGATGGATCCACTAATTGGGAAGTTGATTACAAAAGATTTATTGAGATAAATGCAATGTCCTTAGAAGAGCGAGAAGAAATAGGATTCACATTAGATACTTTTTGTGGTACTAAAAATTTAGCTACAAAACATATCGAAGATTATTTTGATAAAATGATGGTAAATGATTGGTTTCTATATAAGTACATTGGTGGCGATATTACATATGATAATTACTTATACACTTACAGTTTTGGTGGTGGGTGCAATATCGTAATGCAAAAAGTGTATTACAGCAGTATGATCGATGTGCAACAATATAAAGATGCAGAAGAAGCATTCACATCAGAAAGTTATTTTAAAGCTGCAAAAGGTTATTATTACTTCAAAGGCAACTTAAACACAGCATATGGTACTAAAACTTTTAAACAATCTGAACTAAAAATGTTAGACCAAAAAATAGCAAATTCAGTTGTTAAAGCAGATTCACTTAGTAAAATATATATGACTAGTGAAACATTAGACAAGTACTTTGCGGACGTAAATGCTAGAAACCTTGACTATCAAGTAAGTATTGTTGATATTATTTCGATATATTTAAAAAGCCCATCTGCCGCTAATAGGAATGTGCCAATATCTAAATTTAGTGATGAGATATTCAATTACCAATTTAAACAAAAATATCAAGACTTAATCGTTTCTTTTGAAAATCAAGATCCTGTATTTTATGGTCCTTGTCAACAAGGAGTTTTAGAATACTTTAAGGACTATATTAGTTTTCTTAACTCTGAAGTCAGAAACTGCTACAACGGGGAAGAGGGCTATAACAGGGAAGTAATATTAACTGTTCCCGCTGGTAAAAGTTCTAGTTTAAACGATATATATTATTGCCCATGTATTGAAGATAGTTTAATACTGAGATTAGCATCAGCAGGAGAGCGTTATTTTAATACTGCAAAATCTGGGTTACCTATCGCTAAGCAGTTTGAAGATAGAGTTATGCAAATCGAAAAACTAAACCTAGAGCAGAAAACAAAATATTTATATTTATTGTATTTGCCTTTTTTAGCAGAATTTAAAGAATCATATCAGGCAAGTAAAGATTTAGAGGAGAGTATCCGAAATTTAAATAAAATTAATTTGTCATTGGATAAAATTATAGCTCTTTATCAAGGAGATACCAAACCTGTAGATAAAGAACTTAAGAAAGCCTTAACTACAGAAGAACAGAGAGTCATCTTGTTTGAATAGAAATGTTTTTGGGGAAGCTTACAAAGCCACCAAAACAATAAAAGTATTAGGCGTGCCTTTGTGGGAGTCCAAAGGGACTGGATCAAGTTTAAGTCGTGAAATATTAAACGTGTTATTCCCTTCTTTAAAAGATGAAGATTATACCCTTAATGTTTTCTTTTTGATAAAGATAAAGAAATTAAAAAGTTTTTGAACTATGCTGGAAAGGAATATGCCGAGGCATTTGAATATGATATTAATAATAGTGCTCTATCAACTCAAAGTAGGGTAGGATTAATTAAAAAACCAAGGTTTGGGTTTTCTTATATAGGTCTTCAGTCTACAAGCACTTTTAAAAATACGTTTGCTTGGCTTGATGTTGTAGCTCTTTTAGAAAAATTATTTGAGTACGAAATTAGATATCAGATCGTTAAGAAATAGTTTAATAGGACTAAAGTACTAGCCCACTTTCAAAGTCAAAATTTAAGCAGAGTTTAGAATGGCCAAATAAACTTTATTTTTCAAATAAGGTTTATGATTATGCAGGAGGTGTTTTTGTATGGGATTATTAATACATCAGATGTTGTTTGGACTTATCCTTCCAACCTGCTTGATTTTTATACTTGACAAAGAATATTTTTAAATCACATTGATTTTCATATTCAACAAAATATATCTTCTTATCGCATTGATTTTGATAATCTACAAAATACCATAACCCTTTATTGCCATCTGCTTGGTTTGGGTAATCTACCCTGAACACCTTTAAGTCACATTGATTTTCATATTCAACTACATACACCTTTACATCAGACTGATTTGAGTACTTAACCGAAAATACATTTTGAGAATAGGATATAAATGGAATGGAAAATAAAATTAATATTAGATATCTCATATATTGTTAATTATGTTCAACTGAAACTGGTTATTCAAAGTATTAACAAATATATGATTAACTAATCAGACTCTCCTAGAGTCTCTTGTCTGGTCAATTTTAACATTTTCATTAATCTATTTAATAAATAAACTTCCTTTAACTTATTTAGCATCATACGAAAAATGTGAAATAATTTACCTTCGTGCAAGGCGTAAGCTCTTATTTATAACAATTAGCTACTTCGAGATAGCGGCTATCAGTTCTTCGCTCATAGGTTTTACTTGACTATCATAGTGAGCTATGAGTTTTCCATTTTCGTCTATCAGAAATTTATTGAAGTTCCAGCCTACCTTGTAGTCACCTACTTGGTTTTCAGATTTTTCTGTCAGCCATTTGTATATAGCATGTTGGTCATTACCTTTTACATCTACCTTAGTACTCATAGGAAAAGAAACGCCATATGTTTTGCTACAGAATGCAGCTATCTCTTCTTTGCCACCTGGCTCTTGTCCCATAAACTGATTGCACGGAAAACCGATTACCTGCACCTTATCTCCGTATTTCGTGTTGAGCTCCTGTAAACCTTCATACTGTGAAGTGTACCCACACTTAGAAGCTACATTTACTACGAGTATTTTTTTACCTTTATAGTCGGCCATTTTTAAAGTACCGCTTTCGTCTAGAGTAGGCACAGTAAAGTAGTGAAAGTTTTTAGTCGAGATAATATCTGATGATGATTTCATTGTTGTTTCTGCTATATTAGATTGTTCCATAGTAGTTTCAGCTGTTTTTGATTTTTGTGAGCAGCTAGCTAGTGCTATTAGAGCTACGAAGAATAATTTGGTCATATGGTTGTAACAAGTATGATGAGTCAATGTTTTATTTAGTGAAGGATAAGCATTTAGTTGTATTGAGCCCGGTTTTCCTTGATGCCGTAAACTTATAATGAGTAATCCAAATCCAAGTTCTGCTTAAGATAGCGAAATATCTTCTAGGCTAATTAAGAACCTTCTAATGACTAAAGCGTTTATAGACTAAAATGAGCGAAGGAAAAGACGAAAAATCATATTACACAGGAGAAGCAAAATTTTCTCCCATTGCACTTTCGGTGTCTTCGCCTGTTATAAAACCAGAAAACAAAGGTAAAATAAAGGCAAGTGCTGTGGAGACTATGCAGAAGCAAGCACAGCAGCAGATTGGGATGCTCCGGAAACAAGCAGATGTGATAATGGCTCAAGTACGAGAAATAGAGGCTCGCTTAGAGGTGTCTTATAGTATCTATGAGGCCGAAATGAAATTCACTCCTAATATAGGGGAGAACTATCATCTGTATGAAAATAAAGGTCAAAAGATACTTTCCTTTATTTCTCCTAAGGAGTGGGGAGAGCGTATGCCCTACGACAATTTTTTGGCTACCGTACTTTTACTTGCAGACCGTACTTGGGAAGTACAGGTAAGAAATGAAGAAGGTGGCCTAATGGTAATTTAGAGGTTTCTTTTTTCTCTCTAAATAGGTATAACTCATTAAACAGTTGGCATAACAAAAAGCCTGTATCACAAAAGTGATACAGGCTTAAAACTAACCAATTAAAATCAAAAGTCTTAATCTAATGGTAGTATCACGTTTTGAATAGCGTGAATTACACCATTGCTCGTTTGTACGTCTGCTAGTATTACTTTAGATTTTCTGCCACCTTTATCCGTAATTACTACACCGTCTGTAGTATTTATAGTTATAGCACTTCCTTCGAACGTTACAGGCTGTGCACCATCTGTTAGTTCACTAGAGGTGATATTGTCTCCTGCTATTACGTGGTATTTCAATACAGCTTCTAGAGTAGCTGCAGGCACATCTGCAAGACCATTCCATTCCTCATTACTAGCTAGTAATGCTTCAAAGGCAGCATTTGTTGGAGCAAATACGGTGAAAGGCCCATCTCTGCTAAGGATATTTACGAAATCAACATCCGCTAGTCTCTCATCTGTAAGGGCAGCGACTAGTATAGAGAAATTTGGATTGGCTACAGCAGCATCTACTATATTAGGCACTAGTAATACGTTGTCTATTACGTGTACTACACCATTGTCGGCTAATACGTCTGGAGTAACCACAGTTGCTCTGTTATTTAGTTTTACACCAGCAGTAAGGTCTATATATAAAGATACTTTGGTTTGTTGAGCTCCATCAGCTAATGTAGATACATAACCTGTTTCAAGATCGGTAGATAGGACTTTCCCACTCACTACGTGGTTCAACAAAATTTGTGTTAGTTGGGCGTCAGATACTTTGTCTAGACCATCTATGCCTAATTCTAATAGTAATGCATCAAAAGCAGCATTAGTCGGAGCAAAAACGGTGAATGGACCATCGCCTTGAAGAGTGGCAATAAGATCTACACGCTCAAGGGCCGCAGCTAAAGTGGTGAAATCAGCACCGCCTGCGATATCTACTATTGTATTAGACGTAGTAGGTAGTGGTTGTGGATCTGTGTCTTCTGTGTCGTCTGAACAGCCAACAAAAGCAAAAGATAATGCAAAAAGCATTGCGAAAAGGAATGTGTTTTTAATCATAATTTTTAATTTTTATAAAGTTAATGATGTAGTAACACGGACTTTTGTCTAAAGTTTTACAAAAATCATTAAACAAAGTCAAAAAATGGTCATAAGAAATTCACCAATTCATGACAAAGTGGGATAAGGTAAATGACTAACTAATTTCCTCCAATATACCCAAGTAGCTGACGTATCTAGAAGCACTTATCTCTCCAGACTCTACTGCTGGCAGTACATTGCACTCAGGCTCTTCGGTATGTAGACAATTACTAAATTTACAAAAATGTAAAAGTTCTCGCATCTCTGGGAAGTAATGAGATACTTGGTTTGGCTCCATGTTTACCATCCCAAAATCTTTGATACCTGGAGTATCTATGACTCTACAGCCGTTTTCTCCTAAAAACATTTGAGCAAAGGTGGTAGTATGTTTTCCTTTTTCGTAGGATGTAGATACTGCTCCAACTTTTTGATTACTCTCTGGTAATAGAGCGTTTATAAGAGTAGACTTACCTACCCCAGAGTTGCCTGCAAGGAGTATACATTTGTCAGCCACTTGATTTTTTATAGTTTGAATATCTTCTTCTCTCAGAAAACTTACATTATCTATCTTGTACCCTATTTTAGGATAAATACTCATTAGCAAGTCACGATGATTGTTAGCCTTTTTAGTATCAAGGTCACTTTTGTTTAGTAGTAAAGATACAGGTATGCTATATGCATCTGCAGTAGCCAGAAATCTGTCGATAAACCCTTGTGGGGTATGTGGCTTGGCTGGCGAAATGATTAAAAAGGCGTGGTCTATATTAGCCGCGATTATTTGAAACTGCTTACTGAGTTTGTTAGATTTTCTAACAATACAGTTTTTTCTATCCTCTACCGCTCTAATATTATATTCGTTTTCTACAAAGTCTAGTAAAACATCATCTCCAACTACTACAGGATTAGTAGTTTTCAGCTCTAGTATTCTTATCTTTCCTCTTAGTCTTGCATCTACTATTTGGCCGTCATCTAGCAGTACTTTATACCAACTGCCTGTCGATTTTATGACTATGCCGTGCATTACTCTTAAAATATCTGTGATACCACATCTTTGGTCGCAGACGAAAAACTCATAGTATAAAAGTGTAGAGCAGGGACCTTAGCTTCTTTTAACTCTTTACACTGCTGTATACACCATTCTATGCCTATTTGTCTGGCAGCTGCATCATCTTTGGCATCGTGCAGTTCGCTAGCCAGTGGCTCTGGAATATCCATATTGAATATGCTCGGGAGTGCTCGCAAATGTATCTTCTTGGTGATAGGCTTTATCCCCGGAATTATAGGGACATGAATCCCTGCTTCACGGCACATGTCTACATACTCGAAGTATTTTTTATTATCAAAAAACATTTGCGTAGTGATGAACTCTGCCCCAGCATCTACTTTACGCTTCAAAAACTTAAGGTCACTCTGCATATTGGGAGCATCGGAGTGCTTTTCCGGGTAGCCAGCAGCACCAATGCAGAAATTTGTCTCAGTAACATTTTGAAGCTCTTGGTCTAGGTATACACCATTATTCATATCAGCTATTTGACGGATAAGGTCTAGGGAAGTTCCATTCCCATCTTTCTCTGGCACAAAGTTTCTTTCGTTTTTCAGGTTGTCCCCTCGCAGAGCCAATACATTCTCTATACCCAAAAATGCTAAGTCGATAAGAGCATTTTCTGTTTCATCTTTACTGAAACCTCCACAAATAAGATGTGGAACTGCCTCCACTTTGTACTTATTCATAATGGCAGCACAAATAGCTACTGTGCCAGGTCGTTTCTTAGTACTTATCTTATCATATCCTCCGTCTTTTCTAGGACGTTCTATGTACTCTTCTCTGTGATAGGTCACATCTACAAATGCGGGCTTAAACTCCATAAGAGGGTCTATGGCATTGTATAATGAATCAATACTCTTTCCTTTTAATGGCGGGAGTACTTCAAAAGAAAAAAGGGTATTATCTGCTTTAAAGTATTCTATTAATTTCATCTAGTAGTCCTTTTTATTAGTTAGTTTCCAAAACTTCACGGTACTGAATTATCCTCACTCCTGATATTGTTTTGGCTTCATTTTTATCAGTTAACTTGCCTGGTTTGCACAGCTTATCTGTAGTGCATAAGAAGCGATATATATAAGATACTACAAATGATTCACCTGCATAGTTCACTAGTGAGGCTATATCTTCTGAGGTTTTATCTGTTGCCCAATCTCCTGTAGTAAAAAGAATAGATGGGAAGCCACTGCTATAGAAACTAAAAGCGTCCGTATTTTGATCGAGGGCTTCTGTTTTTACTATACCTTTCACCTTGCGTTTAGCATACTTTACATTGGCCAAGGATATATCCCAAGTAGGCGAAGTGCCAGTGCCGTATACCTGTAGTGTTTTGGTAGAGTCTAGGTGGCCCAGGTTGTCTAAATTTACCATATAGTTGAATGGCATATTAGGCTTTAGAATACCTCTCCCTAGTTTATCGCTACCCAATAAGTCTTGCTCCTTGCCTGTGAAGGCGATGAACATATAGTTGTTGTTTTTAAAGTGTTTTGGGTTAGCCTTTATCTTTTTGGCTAGTTCTAGCATAGCAGCTATTCCACTAGCATTATCAGCTGCACCGCTGTATATTTCCCCATCTGGGCTTACGCCTAGGTGGTCGTGATTAGCACCTATTATTACATAAGCCGGAGCTCCATTGTCTATGTAGCCTAATACATTATGAGCTTCTGTAGTTAGTAGCATGATGTCTACGGTTAGGGCTATAGGTACAGTGTCAGTTTCTCTCAGATCTCTTTTGACAAATAAAACAGGTATTCCACTACTTTCCATTGTTTTTTCTAATGTTCCATTGGGGTAAAGTGCTTGGTTAGAGGAATAAAAAATGATTGCTTTCGCTCCTTTAGACTTAGCATATTGGATACGATATGATGTGCCTGCCCAAGTCAAGAATTTGTTGATGCCCTCTTGTTCGCCGGGTATTTCAATATTGATAAGTACTATTTTGCCACTAACCTCTTTGCCTGTGTAGTTTTCTATGTTTAACCCTGCATCTTGTATACCGTGTCCTACATTTATCGCTTCGCCTTTTACTATACCGTTGTTTGCTGATTCGCTCATCGGGAAAAAGTCTGTAAATAGCGTCAATACCTTGCCATCTAGCAACAGACTAGAGTTGCTTTGAGCCATTCTGAGACTGGCTACACTTAGATTATGATAGTATCCATAGTTGCCAGCAGGATCTAGACCTATCGCTTTAAACTCAGATGCTATATACGCAGCAGATTTGGCCTCGCCTATACTGGCAGTTAATCTGCCTTGCAGCTCTTCACTAGAGAGGTACGTGACGTAACTTTCTAAATTTTTTGCTACTTTTTTATCTTTGAATCTTGGTTTCTGAGCTAGACTATATTGACTAGAACTAATTGCAAAACTTAGAAGAATAAATTTAGTTAAATATGATTTATAAGACACTGGAGATGGTTTTTATGATTACGATTGATATAAGTGATGCAAATATAATTTTAAGCAGCTTAGCAGACCATTTTTTGGCAAAAGCTACACCTAAAGGTGCTGTAAATAGCAGGCCAGCTACCATAGGTAAAAATACGTAAGGCAGTAGATACCCCAATTGGTTTGGCATTACCTTTTCTCCGGTTGTTGCAAAAGCATAATAACTAATTAAGGGTATCATCATAATAGGGATCACGCCAATGGAAATGGCTGCAGCTTTTTTAATATCTAGTCGCATATATTGGTTTAGTATCGGCACCATTATAATGCCACCTCCTAGGCCCGATAGTGCAGAGATTATTCCAGAAAAGAACCCAGTGGTTACATATTGGTAACCACTGGTATGCGAAATATCTTGGCTTGCTTTGGGTTTGATAAATAAAAAGCGAATCAACATAAAACCTAGTAGTGCTATAAAAAGTACTGCAAATGATTCTTTGCTATACCAGGTTCCTACGTCTATCAGATAGGTAACAGCCATACTGCTAGGCAGTGCTAGCATGGCTGTGAGTGCTATCTGCTTAGGATAAAATGAGTTAAGTTTAAACTGCTTATACGAGCTAATAGCTCCCGCAAAAAATGTTGCAGCAAATGAGTTAGCAAGGATATACTGGGTTTGTTCTGAGTCTGCTATGCCCAGTTGCACCATTACAGTGCTAAGAACAGGCACGAATACTATGCCGCCACCTACGCCAAGTAGACCACTTATAAATCCACCGAGAACACCAAAAATAATTAGTAGAATGAGTAGTGATATCTCCAAGATCTAATGCTTTAAAAGTCTTTTGTATTCAAGAGGATTAGAGAAGACAGACTTGGTCTTAGCCCACTCTAAATCATCATCAAAACCGACTTCTACCTTACCTTTTTCAAAGTAATAGCGTCTTACGATTTCATATTCTAGCAGCTCCTTTAGCTCCTGCTTGTTGTTATCCAAATCTGCTTTCTTTGTGCTTTGAAGTGCAGTTGTAAGAGTAGTTAATTCTCCTTTTAGTAGCTCATAGTATTTGTCTTCTTTGGCTTGGTTAATGAGTTTTTCTAAGTCATTTTCAGTGTTGGTAGTGTACTCGTACTCCTTATCTTGCAAGAAGCTCTTAAAATCTTCAAATGTTTCATTACTAATATCGTATGCTTTTGGTTCTGCTATCTTAGAATTTTTACTTCTGTATACATTGGCAAATTGAAAAAACAAATCATTGCGAATTAAGCTCATAGCAAGTTTAGAGTATTTGTACTCTTCTATATTCAGGTCGGGTTGTATACCTTCTCCGTCTATTACATTTCTACCATTCCTAGTTTTAAATTCTTTTTTGATGCTATCTGCTACAGCTACGGCTTTTCCATTTACCTTATTACCGTAATCTAAACGCTGAATTAGCCTACCGCTCGGTATGTAATACTTTGCAGTAGTTATTTTCATAGAAGTATTATAAGTAAGTCTTTTAGTGGTTTGCACTAGTCCTTTGCCAAAAGAGTTTTGCCCTATAAGCACTGCTCTGTCTAGATCTTGCAGGCTGCCACTTACTATCTCACTTGCAGATGCGGAGCTATGATTTATCAGTATAATTAGGGGCATTTCTGTGTCTACAGGGGAGTTAAGCGTTTTAAACGTTCTGTTATCTTCTTGAAATTTCCCTTTGGTAATTACTATAGTTTCACCTCTGGGAACAAACACGTTTACGATATTTATAGCTTCGTGTAGCAGTCCGCCTCCGTTATTTCTTAGGTCTAAAACTAAGGATTTTGCTCCTTTAGCTTTCAGTCCTATCACAGCTTCTCTTACCTCTTTGCCTGCATCAGGAGTAAAATGTGTAAGTTGTATGTACCCAATATTGTCTTCTACAATACCGTAATAGGGCACATTCTTTATTTTAATGGTCTCACGAGTTATACTTTTAGTCAGTTCACCTTCGCCAAGTCTATCAATTTTTATATTGAAAGTGGTTCCTGCTTTTCCCTTCAGATGGTCAGTGACATCGCTAGCTGTTTTTCCTGTCATATTCACTCCGTCCACAGCAAGTATCTTGTCACCAGGGAGTAATCCGGCTTTGAAAGCAGGAAAACCATCTACTGGGGAGTCTATGTATACGTAGCCGCCAATGGTTCTGATGGTAGAGCCTATACCTGCATAGGTTCCTGTAGTTTGGTAGCGGTAGTCCTCTACCTGAGCTTCGCTATAAAAATCAGTATACGGATCTAGAGATTTGAGCATACCATCTATAGCTGCTCGTATGAGTTCGCCCGGTTGTACCTCGTCTACGTAAGTAGTATTTACTTCTTTGTATACCTCGGCAAAAATGTCAAGGTTCTTAGATATCTCAAAATAGTCCTCTGCCTTAAAAGCTATAAGACCCAGACACCCAATGATGAATAGATAAAAATATTTTTTCACTATGTAATATGCTTTGAGCAAAGGTAACGAAAGCTAACACTTGTTTTGTTGTGCGGCTTAGCGAAACTATCGCTATATGTACAAAAAAAAGGGATGTAACTACGGCACAGGATCATATCCTTGTTTTTTGCTCCACGGATGGCAGCTTAATATACGTTTAGTAGCCAAAAAAGTTCCTTTAAAGGGCCCGTGTTTTTGTAGGGCTTGCATGGCATAGGCACTGCATGTAGGAGTGTATCTGCATGCCGCGGGCAAAAAGGGAGAAATCACTTTTTGGTATAAGCGTATAGGAAGCATTAGCAATATGGCTAGAAGGCTACTTAATCCTTTTAATAAATTCATCAATGGCCAAAGTTACGTTTTTCTCTATTTCGGATGAAGTGGGTTGGTCCTTACCTAAAAATAATATACCTAATGCGTATTGGGTATCATCCGTAATCACTTCGTATATGCGATTTTTATTTAGGCGATACACATCCGTTATCTGCCGTTTGATTCTATTACGATCTACGGCTTTTTTAAATTTCCGTTTCCCTACAGATACAAATACTTGACAGGAGTAAGTAGTGTGTAGTTCGGTTTTGAGGAACGCTAATAGGATAGGAGGCTTAAAAATACTTTGTCCTTTTTTTTGGAATATAGCATCTATACTCGCCTTGTGGGAGAGCTTTTCTAGCTTATGAAATGTGTTTAAAATCCCCATAAATTAGTTATGGGTGAAAAACGATTATTTCTTGTGACGTGGTTCGTCAGAAACAGAAAGTTTCTTACGTCCTTTTTTACGACGAGCAGCAAGTACTTTTCTACCGTTTCTGCTGGCCATTCTCTCTCTGAAACCGTGTTTGTTTCTTCTTTTTCTTCTACTCGGTTGGAATGTTCTCTTACTCATCGTTATATCTCTTTATACTTGTTAGCGTATTTTTCTAAAAGGCTTGCAAAAGTAATGTTTTTCACAACTAATACCATCCCAGTTATTCATTTTCTAAAAATTTCTTAGCCTCCGACATTTCTGCTATCTCTTTTTGTCCCACGACCGGGTATCTTAGATTTAAATTTTTTAAAGTTTCGTCTACAATACTAGCTACCATTGCTCTCATAATAGGCTTATTATCAGCAGGTATAACGTACCAAGGGGCGTCTTGTCTTGTAGTATTTTGTATGGCATCTTGATAAGTCTGCATGTACTTTATCCAGAGTGCTCTTTCTTTCATATAGCCAGAATTGAATTTCCAATTTTTCTTTTTTTCGTCTATTCTTGACAGAAAGCGAGCTTTCTGCTCGTCTTGTCCTACGTTTAAAAAGAATTTTAAGACAACTGTGCTATTTTTTGCAAGGTGATTTTCCCAGTTTCTGATGCTTTCGTATCTATCGGCAAATATTGGACTTATGAAGGAGCAATAGGTAATTGGTAATGGGTTTCAGAGTTTATATCAGGGATGTAAAACGCTATTGCATTAGCTTCTTAAACCATTTTGTATGCTTAAAGAAGATCATACTGATGCCAAACAATGGCAAAAGCACAGTAGAAGCCAAAAGAAATATATATAAGAAATAAACTAGAATTACGAATAATGTACCTCTATGGAAGTTGTGCCTATTTATTAATCTGGAAGTTTCAATGTGATCTCGAAGAAAAAAGAAAACACAACCCGCAATAATTCCGGCAATAAATAGTAAAATTATTTTAGTAGTCCGACTCAAAGCTATTTAGCCATCAAAGCCTCTATCTCCTCTACTTCTATTGGCATTCCAGCTTCGTCCATCATATCTACTGGGCCATTTTCTGTGATCAGTATTTGATTTTCTATGCGTACACCTATTCCTTCTTCCGCTATGTAGATGCCTGGTTCACAGCTAAATACCATTCCTACTGCCATAGGCTCGTATCGCATACCGCTATCGTGTACGTCTACACCTAAGAAGTGACTAGTACCGTGCATGAAGTACTGTTTTACTGCAGGCCATGCCGGATCTTGGTTTTTTACATCCTCGGGAGTTAGTAGTCCGAGACCGATCAATTCTTCGGTCATTAGGGCTTCTACCTCTTTTTGATACTCCATGAGCATAGTGCCTGGTACTAGCATCTTTCGAGCAGCTTTCATTACGCGAAGTGTAGCGTTGTATACCTCTTTCTGACGAGGGCTGAACGTGCCATTTGCAGGTACGCATCTAGTCATATCACTGGCATAGTTAGCATAGTCTACACCGCAGTCTACTAGGATAAGATCTCCGTCTTTTACTTCATCTTTATTTTCTAAATAATGCAGTGTACAAGCATTCTTGCCCGCGGCCACTATAGGTTCAAAACTGAAACCACTTGCTCTATTACTCAAGAAAGTATGAGCTAGGTTTGCCTCTATTTCATACTCACCCATTCCTGGTTTGGTGGTTTCTAAGACACGAAGTAGTCCTTTTTTAGAAATCTGTACAGCCTCACGCATCACTTCTAATTCTAGTTCGGTTTTGGTGCCTCTAAGTCTATTGAGTATTTTACCGGCACGCTTGTAGGTATGCATTGGGTATAGCTCCAATATCTCTTTGGCAAAGTCTAGGGCTTTGGTAGGAGATTTAGGATTGAACCTATCGTTTTCGTTCAGTGGTAAGTATACATTATCTGCTAGGTTTATCACTTGACGAAGCTGCTGCATATAGTCACTGTTCCAAAAAATGTCTTTGATACCACTTGTAGCAGTCGCATCTTCTTTGGTATATTTATATCCTTCCCAAACGGCAATTTTCGCATTGGTTTCTAGCAGAAAAAGGCATTCCTTGTATGCCTCAATAGGGCAATCAGGGTAAAGCACCAAAACACTCTCTTCTTGATCTATACCACTTGCCCAGAACAGATCTGAGTTTTGCTTGAATTTATATACTGCATCTCCATTCCAGATATACTGGTAGTTGCTATGGAATATAGCGATACTGTTGGGGTCCATTTGGGCCACAAAACGTTTTCGGTTTTCTATAAAAATCTGCTTATTGAGTCTTGGATACTTCATTACGGGCAAAGCTAAGGATTTGCATTAACTAGTGGTGAGTTAGGAGTGAAAAGTTATGGCTGTGTTTTTGAAGATTTGGTTAGGTCTCTTATTCTTAATACCTACCTTCGCAAACCAATGAATATCATATGGCAAAAACAACACAAGAACTATTAGCAGACCTTGGTATCAAGGCCAAAAACGAAAGTATATGCACCGGTAGACAGTGGATCACTTCACTGGGTACTGAGACTGTAGAGGTCTTCACTCCAGTGACTGGCGAAAAGCTAGCCGAAGCAGTATTCGCTAGCGATAGCGAGTATGAGCACGTGGTGAAAAAAGCTCAAGAAGCTGCTGCATATTGGAAGACTGTACCAGCACCACTTCGTGGTGACATAGTACGTCAGTACGGTATAAAGCTAAGACTTCGTAAAAAAGATTTAGGTAAACTAGTGAGCCTAGAAATGGGTAAAAGTTACCAAGAGGGACTAGGTGAGGTGCAGGAGATGATAGATATCTGTGAATTCGCAGTAGGACTTAGTCGCCAGCTTTATGGACTTACCATGCACAGTGAGCGACCAGAGCATAGAATGTATGAGCAGTGGCACCCCGTAGGTTTAGTAGGTGTTATATCTGCATTTAATTTTCCGGTAGCTGTATGGGCTTGGAATAGTATGATAGCCGCAGTATGTGGAGATGTTACTATCTGGAAGCCAAGTGAAAAGACTCCACTAACGGCTATAGCATGCCATAACCTGATGCAGGAAGTGATTATAGAAAATGACCTTCCAGAAGGACTCTTTAACCTAGTGATAGGTGATCATAAGATAGGAGAGGCTATGGCTAAGGATAAACGAGTACCCCTTATTAGTGCTACTGGTAGTACACGTATGGGTCGTAGAGTGAGCCAGGTAGTAGGAGCTAGATTAGGTAAATCATTGCTTGAGTTAGGCGGCAATAATGCGGTGATTATCAGTGAAAAAGCTAATCTTGATAATGCACTCGTAGCAGCAGTATTTGGCTGTGTAGGTACTGCAGGACAGAGATGTACAAGTACACGAAGACTTCTGATTCAAGAGTCTGTGTTTGAAGACTTTAAAAAGAAACTAGTAAACGCATATGGTCAATTGAGTATAGGTGATCCTCTAGACGAAAATAATCATGTAGGTCCACTCATAGATAAAGATGCAGTAGCGGCTTTTGAAAGAGCGGTACGTGCAGTAGAAGAAGAAGGTGGCGAAGTGCTCACAGGTGGTGAGGTGCTCACGGGCAAAGGCTACGAAAGCGGTTGCTATGTAAAGCCATGTATTGCTGAAGCTCGCAATCATTTTGAAATAGTGCAAGAAGAGACTTTTGCTCCTATAGTGTATCTAATTCCATTTAAGACTTTAGACGAAGCTATCCTGATGCAAAATGACGTGAAGCAAGGACTTAGCTCTGCTATATTCACAGATAGTCTTCAAGAAGCAGAAGCATTCCTTAGTGCTGCAGGCAGCGACTGTGGTATCGCTAATGTAAATATAGGAACCAGTGGTGCTGAGATAGGTGGAGCCTTTGGTGGAGAGAAAGAAACAGGCGGGGGACGCGAGAGTGGTTCGGATGCTTGGAAAGTATATATGCGTAGACAGACTACGACCATAAACTACGGTAAAAGTGTACCGTTAGCTCAAGGGATCAAGTTTGACTTATAGATAGGTTTTTAGCAAGAAGACTTCTCGCATTGGAACACGCCTTGAGGCATATGCCAAAACGAAAGAAGCCCGATAATCAAAAGATTATCGGGCTTCTTATTGGGACGTATCTTTGTTTTTTACTAATTAATATCCCAATACTGATATAATTTATTGGCTCACATGAAATTTACGGGGAGTAGTTAGTTTTGTAGTGTGATAAGTGATGTATTAATCGGGCAAATATTGCCTTTAAAACTGCTAGAGCATTTTGAGATTACGGCGGTTCAGAATGTTGCAGACAAAAATGGAGA
>Ga0209390_10006024_pt1 | contig 16609 bp, 20 predicted proteins | sample BON01_FD_187212 | JGI IMG/M metagenome (GOLD analysis project Ga0209390, IMG submission 187212) | Freshwater microbial communities from Lake Bonney liftoff mats and glacier meltwater in Antarctica - BON-01 (SPAdes) (version 2) | ecosystem: Environmental > Aquatic > Freshwater > Ice > Glacier...
ACTCTGTATGTTTCGATGGTGGACCGCACCATTTTTGTGCTCTGGCGAGCCATCGTCTTTGCTGTCCCTGCAGGCGCGGTCATCTGGGCCATCTGTAATATTGATTTCCACGGGCTTTCACTCGCTCAATGGTCGATTAATGCGCTCGATCCTGTCGCTTGGCCGCTCGGGCTCACTGGTGTGATTTTGCTGGCCTATGTCGTTGCGATCCCCGCCAACGAAATTGTCATTCCCACGGTGCTCATGCTTACGGTCATGACCACCGGAATCCACGTCGATGCCGCATCGGGGGCGGGTGTGATGTTTGAAACGAGCGACAGTGGTGTGCTACATGCGCTATTCACTGCGGGCGGGTGGACGACTTTGACCGGCGTTTGCTTAATGCTGTTTAGCCTTTGCCACAATCCTTGTTCGACCACGATTTACACCATCTATAAAGAAACCAATAGTATTAAATGGACGGTCTGGGCCACGGCCATTCCGACGGTGCTCGGTGTCGTGCTGTGCGCACTGGTCGCCACGATCTGGCGAGTATTCACTTAAGATTGGCCACATCGCGTGGCAGTTCATTACAGGCTATTTGACTTCCCGTAGATTCAAACCGCCCAATTTGTTTCTCAGGTCCTGCTCTGAAATTACCTTTTCAAAGCGAACAATCACAACTGAAGTGTCCTTGCCGCTATTTTCCCAATATCCCATGAGGTAGATCTCACCTGGATTTTGGCCTATTTCTTTCGGTTCCAGTATTTGATTCCACTCAAACCGCTCTTCGCACTTCAGTGAAGATACTAAGCAAAAGAATATGATGATAATGCGAGTTTTCATTTTTCTCCGAACGTGGAGGCTAGGCGACCGAGTTTATGGGGTGAATTGTGCAAGTGATTGTCGAATTAAAGGGGCGCGAAAATCGGTTGCCTACGCCGATTGGTTCACTCTTGGCTTTTCCTGAATGTCGCCTTCGACGTATTGGTGAATTAATCCTGAGATCAGCGCTTGGTAGGGAATGCCTTTTTGCAAGGCCTTGCGTTGGATGCCCACGAGGTCATAGTGTGCTGCGGAGGGTTTTGAGTGATCCGATGTGTTTCTGAAAGCTGCTGAGTGTGGTCTCGTATTTTCCTTGGTAATTCCCTAGGTGCGCTACGATCTGAGTCTGTTCTTCAGGTGGAGGGATTGTGATGTCCCATTCCTTTATGTGGCCATGGGAGACTTTACACATTGTTTCGTTTGATCCTCGTGCATCACGTTCAATTTGGGATCGCGCGGCTTTTGATAGAAGATAACAAAGCAGGTATGATTTGCTGGCACGCTTGTTCGGCGTGAAGCGGTAGACTAGATCGCTGAAAGTGGTGTGAATTCGCACGTTTTGAACAATGCAAGTGTCGCCGACCAAGCTACGAGTGTTCGCACGGGGCAGTAAGAAGTCGCCATCGACTAGCGTGTTCGTCGCTTTGTTTGCGACATTAGATGAAATTGGCTTAAAGGCATCATTTTTAAATGCCCCCTTGGATACTGAAGAAAGGGTGACTACTTTCCACTGATCAACTTCACCATTATCCTGAACGGCTGTCGGGCTGTTGCCCTGCTCAATATTCACTAGTAGTCGTCTGAGTTTCAACACCTCCCAATGTTCCGGGATGTCGCCGATCCATTCGATGCCGGAGGGTTTGAGTTTGACGGTGGGGTCGAGGCCTCGGGTGACGGCGCGGTTAATGCGGATGGCTTTTTGCTCGTCCAGCAGTTGGATCTGGCGCTCCTTCTTCACGTTCAGTGCGTCGATCTCCGATGTTTTCTGATCTAGAAAATCTACGATGCGGTCTTGTTCGGGTTTGGGTGGGATTGCGAGAGGTAGGTATTTGAAATCTCTCCAATCCAAATTTTGCCTCAGCCCCGACCCCATACCGTAATAGACCTTTAGTGGATCGTAGCTGTGGAGTAAGTAGTAGAGATACTCGGATGAAACCTTTGAGTCATGCTTGAGGCCAAGGTATGCGGATGTGATGATCCCGCGATGTTTCGCTAAACCTACCCGCAAACTTGTCCAATCGTTTTGCAGGTCTGTAGGACGAATAATGATATCACCCGGATTTATGATTTGATAGCCTTCGAAAGATTCAGGCACAAGACCTGTCAATTTCTCAGGTGGTTTGACTACAAGTCGTCCATAGCTAAGAGAGGGGACTGTGTCTTCGACATTTCCAGCGTTCTTTTGCTTGTTGAGTGACAGCGTAACTCTCCCGGGAAGAACATCCCAATGCTCCGGCACCTCGCCCAGCCAGTCGACCTCGGAGTCTTGGTAGCGCGCATGGCGCTTGAATGCTGAATTTTGAATGCTGGATGTTGAATTTGAAGAGGGGCTCATGAGCGGGGGCCTTTGTCTTGAAGTTGTTCGAGCAGGAGTTGCCCATTTTCGGTGGTGCGGTATTGTTGTAATCGGCTCGTTGGTTTGTCTGGGAGGGTGGGTTCGATCAGGCCATCGTTCATGAGTGGCTCTAGGTGTACCTTCCGGAAGTGCTCGCGGTTTTTCAGGCCAGTGCAAGCTTGGAGATCCGCTCGTGACAAGGGGCCGTCTCGAAGTGCTCTCTCCGAGCTACGGAGGACAGGTCGAGTGGCGATTCCGCCCCTTCCATCCGGTCGAAACGGCTTCGCCGATCCGCTATCACTTGAGAATAGACTCCCCGCACCTGTGTTGACACTCGTCGAACTCCCCTTGCGGGGAGAGGCGAGTGCTTCGTTCCGCTACATTTTCTGTGTATTTTGAGAACGTCATTACGAATCGTAGAGCTTGAGGTAGGGATCGAAGAGGTAGAGTTTTCCACGCTTTGCGCCCGTGACTTCGCGGAGGAGGCCTTGCTGAGTGAAGTGCTCGACGAGCTTATAGGCGGTGGGCGAGGAGATGGCGAGGGCCTCCCCGACGGCTTGAGCATTGATGGCGGGGTGTTGGAATAAATGCCTAAATAAGAGCAAGCCTTTCGTGCTGTGTTTGTCCCACCCGTGGATGGTGTGCTCCCACTCTTTTTGAAAGTTTAGAATTTTATCAAAGGTTTGTGTGCCCTTTTTTGCGGTTTCTGTGATACCGTCCAAGAAAAAGAGTAACCAATCTTCGAGTGCGTTTTGCTCGCGCACGCGGGTGAGGCGCTCGTAGTATTCCTCCCGATTGCGCCCTAGATAATCTGAGAGGTAGAGCACGGGTTGTTTGAGGATGTCCATGGAAACGAGGTAAAGCGTGATCATTAGTCGACCTATGCGCCCGTTACCATCGAGAAAGGGGTGAATCGTCTCGAACTGATAGTGCATGAGAGCCACCTTGATGAGTGGTGGCAAATGCAGCGCATCGTTGTGCGCGAAAAGCTCAAGGTCGGACATGAGCTCTGGCACGTTCTCCTGAGCGGGTGGTACGAAGCGGGCGTTACTCAGCGCGGAGCCGCCTATCCAATTTTGGCTGCGGCGAAATTCGCCGGGCATTTTATACTTGCCCCGTGCATTTTCGAGTAGGGTGCGATGGGCGTTTTTAAGAAGGCGATTTGAAAAGGGTAGCTGTTTGAGTGCGGCAATCCCTTGGTTCATCGCTAAGATATAGTTATTCACCTCACGCCAGTCGTCGCGACGGTCTAACAGAATCTCTTCTTCGGGGAGGATGGCCTCTTCGCTTTATTTTATGACCTGAGTGGAAGTTTTGCATAAGATAAAGTTATCAGCATGAGTTTAAGAATGTTGGGGGAAATTTAAGCAGTGGGGGTCTTTATTAAAATTTAGGGCAAATTATTTAAATAGGCCGAGCCTTATTTAATTTTTCACTATTTTATTTAAATAGTGGATGCTTTGTGAGCCGGTCTCGCTACTTCCATGCGGTCGAAATGGCTTCGCCAGTCCGCAACTCCAATTAACGACGCTTTATTTCAGAATCGAACATTCAAAATTCAGAATTCTCTCCAGCAGCCCTTCGGTCTCTTCTTCCAAGTCGCGAATCTCTTGGACAACTTCGTTGAGGTCGCGGAGTGGTTGGTGGACGTAGAAGTATTTGTTGAAGGAAATTTCGTAGCCGACCACGGTTTTATCTTCGGCGATCCATGCGTCCGAAACATGAGGTCGGACTTCCTTTTCAAAGTAAGCGGTGACGGCGTCTTCCATCGTAGTGCCTGCTTCTAAATAATCCATCGGGACGTTTTCGGTGTCGCGGAGTTCGCTGTCGGGCTCGTATTGGAATTGAGGCCTGATTATCATGTCGATAAGAAAGATTTCAGGTGGCAGGACTTCGAGGGGGAAGATGAAGCTTATGCTTATGCTTTACTGCCTCTAATGAAAACCGATGTGGAACTCAGCAAGGGAGATCAATTAACCATCCTCGACTGTAAGTATTACAAGGAGGCGTTTACCAGTGCTGGGATGTAGAAAAGATCCGCTCAGGGCACTTGTATCAGCTCTATGCCTATGTGAAGAACCGGGCAATTCAGGAGAGCGATACGACGATCTCCGGTGCGCTTCTCTATCCAGATGTCGGAGAGTCCTTCTGTCATCAGTTTACTCATTCGAGGGTTACTGAATGGTTTCTTTGATGGATGCCCTTGTTTGGCTTAGCACGTGTGAAAAGTAAAGTGGTCATAAAAAAGTGTCTTATCAATAAAAGCTTGAGTATTTGGTACTCATATGTTGACTGATCATATTATTTATGAGAATGGACACGACTATTGCGGGATGGAGTGAGCAGCAGCGCTTGCTGTTTGTGGAGCGTTTGCTCTTTTGGCGGGGGACGATTAACCGGCGGGACTTGTGCGATCATTTCGGCATATCGCTGCCGCAGGCCACGAAGGACTTGGTGTCCTACACGACCTTGAATGCGGGGGCCTGCCAGTACGATGTGCGGCGTAAGTGCTATGTGGCCTCGAAGAAAATGCGGACGGTTCTCCATTCGCCCAATTTTGGCGAGGCGATGGAGATGATTGGCGCGGCCATGATGGATAAGCCGGAGTCGGGCGAGTTCGTGCTTGGCTTCAGCCGTCCGGTTCGGGTGGCGGATCAGAAGTTGCACCGAAAGTTGTCGTTGGCTGCGTGTGAGCGTGACTGCGTGGAGGTGGCCTACTGGTCGGTGCGGTCGGGGGATTCGGAAAAGCGCTGGATCAGCCCGCGGGCTTTTGGTTTTGATGGCTTACGCTGGCATGTGCGGGCGCTTTGCCACCGTGGGGATGTGTTCAAGGATTTTGTGATCGGCCGCTTCCAATCGGTGGGTCGATCCAAGCCTTGCCCGCACGCGAGCCGGGTGGATGCCGATTGGCTCGAGTGCGAAACGCTTTGTTTTCAGCCCAGTGCGGACTTGAGCCCCCATCAGCGCACGGCGTTGGAAATGGACTACGGGATGCAGGACGGGCGGCTTGAGCTGACGGTTCGGCGGGCGATGCGGATCTATACTTTGAGACGGCTCGGCTTTGTGGCGGAGCCACTGACACCTCCGATGCTCAATGAGTTGAAGCAGTTGGAGTTTGTTTCGATTGAACCTTAGGATAGTGAAGCCTTCACGGGCTTCACCACCGTGAGCAGCATCTTGAAGTCTTGAGGCGCATCGACTGCGTGGGGAACGTTGGCAGGTAGTATGATGGTCTGTCCTGCGGTCACGGTATGCGCCTTGCCGTCCACGGTTAAGATGCCGGTGCCGTCGAGCACTTGCACCATCGCGTCACCAGTGGAGTCGTGGGTGCTTAAGCCCTCGCCCTTGGCAAAGGCAAAGACGGTCAGGTTCAGGTATTTGTTTTGTGCCAGTGTGCGGCTGGTGACCTGCCCGGGTTGATAGTCAACCAGGGCGCAAAGGTCGAGTGCCTCGGCTTTGGGCATGTTTTTGATCATGTGCTTGGTCGCAGGCGTGAGTGTGGCGTTTTGAAGATTCATATAGCGTTTGGTTTGGTTGGAGTCCCGCCTTTTTGAGCGGGCGTAACTGGTGAAGACTCTTAGGCGGATTGTAGCTCGGCGTATAACCGCCTGAAGGCAACCTATTCCGCTTAGTGATTGCAGCGATTAGCTGGATCGAAGACGAAGGACTCGGTGGTGCCGGTGAACTTGTCTTTAGCCCAAAGAGTTTCGATCAGTTCGTTGGCAGTCATGCCGCCGCCGGAGCAGATGTAGAACTGAGCGTCAGCTGAAATTTTGTTGGATGCGGGTGATGTGGATTTGGTCGTTGCGGTTGATGAGGGTGTCCCACCATTCTTCGTTTTGATAGCGGTAGCGGATTTGGAGACCGCGGAGCGCGCCTTCGTTGAGGAGGGCTTCGCCTTCTTTCAGGCCGATTTCTTCGGGGGTGACGTAACCGGGGCCGGCTTTGGGCATAACGGCTAAAATTTCAGTGCAGGCTTCCAGGTCGGCGAAAAGGGCAGCCTGGGTCTCGGTGGTGAGTACGGTCTGGTGTAGTTCGGGAAGTGGTTTTTCGGTTTGCATGTTTAAAATAGACGATGGCTTGGCTTGGCTTTATTTAGGCAGAATCATTAAGATGGCGTTGGTCGGTGCGGGGCAGACTTCGTAGCAGATGTTACAACCAGTGCAAGCGTCAGCCACGACGTGTGGGATGCCGCGCTCGGAGACGATGGCACCACTGACGGGGCAGCGTTCCTTGCAGACCGAGCAAAAGCTTTTTTGGTAGGCGAGGCAGTAGCGTCCCTGGATGACGGCGACTTTGGGGCCAGTGATCTCTCTTGACTGTGTGCGAGTGGTCTTCGCCGGCTTCGGAATGAAGCGGTTAAAGAAATCTCGTCTGGAAAGGGTGGCCATTCTATTTTATAGATCCGACTGATCCGACCGATCTGTCTGATCTTTCGAACTGCCGGGGAGAAGCTCTTTGGTGAAAGGGAAGGGGGATTCGGCAAAGTTGCGCTGATCGACGCGACTACTCGGCACGTGACATTGAGTGCAGCTTAGACGTTCGGGGTGGCTGGTGCGGATCGGACTGGTGCCGAGCTCGCCATGGCAACTCATGCAGTTTTGGCGCATGTGTAGGGTGTGTGGGATCGTCAGTGGTGAGTCGGGGTAGGCTTGTTCGGCTGTCTTTTTCTGGTGGTCGCCGACAAAGCGATTGCCGGTGTGGAGGTCGAACTCAGCGGTGTTCCATCGGCTACCTAAACCTTTGCCGGATACGTGGCACTGCGTACAGCTGGTGTATTCCGGGTGTGAAATGCCTGGTGCGACGACATCGCCAATTTGTGTGGCCTGACGGTGGCACTGTAAGCAACTGGCAGCGCTATCTTGTGCGACGGGGTGTGGCACGATGGGCGGAGCTCCGTCGTAAGCGCGGCGCGAGTCGCGTTTCGCGCGTAGTTGTGCTTCGGATACGAAGAGTGGGTGTGGGTATGCCCCTTCGCCTGGTGTGCTTCGCAGGCTGCTGAGCCGACTCTTGAATTGTGAATTAGGACCGAATCCAGCTTGGGCGATGTCTTTGTAATCAACGGCACCTTTGACCGTGTGGTGAGTCTCTTCGGGGTGGAACTCAGTATACTCGATTTCCTGATCGGTTTCGCTAACAGTTTGCCGCATGCCCATGAAGAAGCCGCTCACCGAGATGGTGAAGACGATGGCGACCACGACAGTGGTCGCTTTGACGGATCTGGATTTGCTAGGCATGGCTTAGCCCTTGGGTGTGGTGACCGGGGGTGGGGTTCCCTTCTTGTAAACAACGGCGGCGCACTTTTTGTAGTCCGGCTGTTTAGAGATCGGGTCGATGGCGCCGAGGGTGAGCTCATTGATTAGCAGGTTTTCGTCGAAGAAGGGGACGAAGATGCTGCCGCGCGGCGGGTGGCCGCGACCATCGAGCCAGACGGGGAGTTCAATCCTGCCACGGCGAGTTTCGATCACGGCGATGTCGCCATTGACGAGGCCTTTTTCTTTGGCGTCTTCGGGATTCATCTCGACGTAGGCGTGCGGCATGGCGTTGCGCAACTGGGGGACGCGTCGTGTCATCGTGCCCGTATGCCAGTGCTCTAGTACGCGGCCAGTGCAGAGCCAAGTGGGGAATTGCTCGTCGGGCTCTTCGGTCGCTGGTTCGTAAGGGGCAAACCATATGAGGGCCTTGTCGTCCTTGGTGACGGAGTGGTAGAATTGGAGACCTTTTCCTTGCTCGACGTAGCTGTCGGAGAATTCCATGAAGCGGAACGGAGTCTCATGCCATTGGCCGTCGGCCTTCTTAACGACGGGCCAGCGGAGACCGCAGGCTTTGACCAACTCTTGGTACGGCGCGACGTCCTTATGCTTTTTGAAAGTGAGTAAACGGTATTCTTCAAAGAGTTGTTCGTCGGTGTTGACGTCGTAGTAATGTCCCCATTCCCAGACGGGGATGGTGGTGCCAGCGTTATCAACGATGTTAAAGATGAAATTGCCGTCTTTGTCCTTCATGCCGGGGTGTCCCATCTCGAAGAGCTTGTGGGCGACCGCAATCGTCATCCAGCAGTCGTCGCGCGCATTACCGGGAGGGTCGACCATCTTAAACCATTGCTGGGTGCGGCGCTCCGAGTTGCCAAAGACGCCGTTCTTCTCGACCCACATGGCGGCAGGCAGCACGAGGTCGGCCAGCTCCGTCGTGGCAGTGGGATAGACTTCGGAGACGATCAGGAACTTGTCTTCGAGGTCTTTCTTAGCAGTGAAAAATTTCTTAAGATGCGGAAGGGTGTGGCCTGGGTTGGTCACTTGGACCCAGATGGTGTCAATGTCGCCGCCTTTTTCGGTCGCTGTGCAGAACTGTTCCCACATCTTCATTGTGTGGTAGCCGGGCTTGGCCTGAATTCGACCTTCGGGGAGATTCCAGACTTTCTCGCAGTCGGTGCGGTGCTCGGCGTTGGCTACCACGCGTCCTCCAGGGAGGGCGTGGGCCAGAGTGCCGACTTCGCGTGCGGTGCCGCAGGCAGAGGGTTGACCGGTTAGGCTAGTGGGGGCGTCGCCGGGTTTGCCAAAGTGACCGCTCAGTAAATGAATGCCGTGGAGTAGGCGATTCATATTGGTGCCGCGTGTGTGCTGGTTGACCCCCATGCACCAGAGGCTGGTTATACGGATGTCGCGACGGGCAAAGAGGTCACCCAACATGCGTATTTTTTCAGCAGGCACGCCAGAGATTTCTTCCACGCGCTCGGGTGTGTATTCTTCGAGTAACGCCGCGTATTCTTCAAAAGTGCTGGCCTGACCGAAGAGCGATGGCTCGTCGGTGTCCTTGCGAAAGTTGCAAAACTTGGCGATGAACTCCTTGTCGTAAGTGCCGTTCTTGATTAGTAAGTGCGCAATGCCATTGGCGATGGCGAGGTCCGACTGCGGACGAAACTCCAGATATTCGTCGCTGTATTCCGTGGTGCGGGTGCGGCGGGTGCCGATGTCGATCAGCATGACTTCTTGCCCCTTGCTGCGGCGATCAATCACACGAGAGAAGAGCACGGGGTGCATTTCGGCAGGGTTGTTGCCCCACATAATCATGACATCGCAAGCATCGAGATCGTCGTAGCAACCCGCGGGTTCATCGACTCCGTAGGTTGAGACATAGCCTGTTACGGCCGAAGCCATGCAGAGACGGGCATTCGGGTCGATGTGATTGTTCGACAGGCCACCTTTCATTAATTTTTGAGCGACGTAGCCTTCAGGGATCGTCCACTGACCGCTGCCGTAGATGGCAAATTGCTCAGGCTTGTTGTAGATGCGTTTTGCGATGACTTCGATCGCTTCGTCCCAACTGATTTTTTCGAGCTTTCCGTTCTTGCGGAGCATTGGTTCGCGGAGGCGATCTTTCCCGTAGAGTATGCCTCCGACGTGATAACCTTTGACGCAGAGTAGTCCCTTATTCACTTCGGCTAACTGCTCGCCCTGGATGGCGACGACTTTGTTGTCCTTCACCCCGACGCGCACATGGCAACCCGTACCACAAAACCGGCAGGGGGCTTTATCCCATTTGACTCCGTCGCTGCCCGGTTTCGGCTCCAGTTCAGTGTTTTCATATTTGCCAAAAGCCTTCTGATGGGCAGCGGCGACGGCGGCAGCCAGCGCAGTGGACTTGAGGAAGTGTCGACGGTTAATGTGCATTATGAGGTGAGGGGGCTGGTGGATTCTTCGTGGGGGACTTCAGTCGAGCAAAAGACGACATCTACGTATTGCACGCCTGGCAGTGATTCTAGCCACTGGTGGATGGGGCGAGCGTCAGCGACTTCGATTGTGATCGGCAAATAGTTGCCTGCCGCTTCTTCGACCGTGATGGCTGCGTGTGTCGCGATCTCGCGCACTGTCTGAGCGGCGAGTGTTCCGTCGTCACATAAGGTGACAACAAGACTGCTGAGTTCGGTATGCCATGGACGTTTTTGGCTCATTCTTCGAGTAACTTAGCTTGCCTATTTTTATTAATCAAGAAATAAATACCTTTTATTCTTGAATAAGCATAAAAAGCTACTTGGATGGGGCTCAGATGAAAACTTCGACCCTCATCGGAATTGCCGCCACTGCTCTTGGAATTGTTGCCCTTGTCGCGGCTATTTGGATTTACCAACATTCCTTTGCCGAGTTCGTGCGGCATGAGCATGAGGAGATTAAGACGTCTTTGGGCAGCGAAGCGATTTATGGAGTCGAGACTATGGGCCTTCCAGTGGCACCCACTGTATTGACGGATGCGTTTACATACTCAGGCGCACCGGCGGAAGTGGCTTGCGCGACTTGCCATACAACGCGTACGCCCGTGGTGGCGACGCGTCAGGCCGACGATTTGGATGAGTTTCACCAAGGGCTCGTCATGGAACATGGCGAGCTGAGTTGCTTGAGCTGTCACAACCCAAATAATTACGACACCCTTAAGCTGGCAGACGGCACCAGCGTCGGCTTTGAAAATGTCATGCAGCTCTGCGCACAATGTCATGGGCCGCAATCACGCGACTATCGAAACGGTTCACACGGCGGTATGAACGGATACTGGGATCTCTCCCGCGGCCCACGCCAGCGTAACGCTTGCATCGTATGCCACGATGCACACGCACCCGCGTATCCGCAACTCATGCCCGTCTTCCCGCCGAAGGATATTATCCCGCCAGAAAGCACACCCCACGCCGAACACTAAGCTACCATGTCTGAAGAAAACACATCCACTACGACTAACGCCATTTCGCGGCGCACTGTCTTGAAAGGCGTCGGTGCGACACTCGGAGCCGCTGCATTTGCCAAGGCTATCGCGCCACTGACGACTTGGGCAAAAGATCAGTCCGTCGATGAGTTTCTACAAAATCACTACCGCGAACTCACGCCCGAGCAGATGAAGGAGGTGATCAAACGTATCGAAGAGGACACAAAGAAAGACTACGGGGCCGACGTTACAATCAAAGACCCCAAGCCGCAAGCTGGTGTAAAGTTTGCCTACGCGCTCAATCTCAGTATTTGTGTGGGCTGTCGTAAGTGCGCCAAGGCCTGCCATGTGGAGAACAATCACGACCGCCCCTCCGGCAACTCTTATATTCGCGTCTTGGAGATGAAAAAGGGCTCACTCGATATGGCGCACGGGCGCGCCGACTACTCAGGGCCTGTGCCTAAGTCCGACTCCTTTTACATGCCCGTGCAATGCCAGCAATGCGACTCGCCCCCTTGTGTCGATGTGTGCCCCGTCGAAGCCACTTGGAAGGAAAAAGACGGCATCGTGGCGGTTGATTATAACTGGTGCATCGGTTGCCGCTACTGCGAAGCCGCCTGTCCGTATCACGCGCGCCGCTTCAACTGGAGCAAGCCTGTCGTACCGAAGGAGGAGATCAATCCCGTGCAAGGCTACCTCAGCAATCGGATCCGTCCCCAAGGCGTGATGGAAAAATGCACCTTTTGTATGCATCGCACCCGAGAGGGCAAATTGCCCGCTTGCCTCGAAGCCTGCCCCACCGGTGCCCGCGTCTTTGGCAATATTCTCGATCCAGACTCAGAGATTCGCTGGGTTCTTGAAAACAAACGCGTCTTCGTGCTGAAGGAGGAACTCGGCACCAAACCCAGCTTCTACTACTTCTTTGATGAGTAAGACCCCGACAAACGAAAACGCTGGCAGCCACTTGGTCAGCTACCCGAAATTTATCTGGCGCATGTGCGTGCTCGCGACCGAGGGCAACTGGCTCTTCTACGCGTGGATGATCGCGCTCACTGCCGTCGCGCTTGTCGGTCTCAATGCCTGGGCCGTCCAAGTCACCGAGGGCATGGGGGTGACTAATATGAGTGACCACGTCTCATGGGGGCTCTACATCGCTAACTTTACCTTTATGGTCGGACTCGCAGCCGGGGGTGTGATGATGGTCATTCCGGCCTATCTCTATCACGATGAGGATATGCACGATGTCGTGATTATCGGCGAGCTGCTCGCCATTGCCGCGATCTTTATGTGTATCGGATTCGTAGTGGTCGATCTCGGTCGCCCCGACCGTTTTTGGCATATGATTCCCGGTATCGGTAAATTCCACTTCCCCGTCTCGATGCTCACCTGGGACGTGATCGTGCTCAACGGCTACCTCTTGATTAATCTCCACATCTGCGGCTACCTTCTTTATAACCGCTACCGTGGTATCGCGCCGAACCCGCGTTGGTACATCCCCTTCGTTTTTGTCTCTATTGCATGGGCGATCTCGATCCACACTGTGACCGCGTTTCTTTATCAAGGCCTAGGCGGGCGTCCTTTTTGGAACACTGCCTTACTTGCGCCGCGCTTTCTTACCTCGGCCTTCGTTTCAGGGCCTGCCTTTATCATTCTCGCACTTGAAGTGATCCGCTACCTCAGCAAATACAAAGTAGGGGACGGGGCGATTAAGATTTTGGTCAACATTATGCGCGTCACGATTCTAATCAATCTGCTCATGCTCGTATCCGAGGTCTTTACCGAGTTCTACACCGGCGGCTCCCACACCGCATCGGCACAGTATCTCTATTTCGGCCTGCACGGCTACAACGCACTCGTACCGTGGATTTGGACATCGGTCGGCTTCACGGTGATTGCGACATTACTTTTGCTCTGCCCGAAGGTTACGCAAAAGCCTGCCATGCTGATCACCGCCTGTGTGCTCGCCTTTGCTGGGATCTGGATTGAAAAAGGCATGGGGCTGATCATTCCCGGATTCATTCCGAATACGCTACACGAAATCGTCGAATACCTACCCAACAGTTTGGAATGGCGCATTTCCGCCGGTATCTGGGCAGCGGGCTTAATCATCTACACTTTAGCAATCCGTGTTGCCATGCCGATCTTCACGGGTGAAGTTTCCCTCAAAAAGGACACACATGCTTAAATACGGAAAGACTGCACAAAACGCGATTTCAGCCATGAGCTACTTGGCCGAAGTCTATGACGGAGGGGACACGAAGCTCAGCTCCGGTGAGATCGCCACACACCGCAAACTCCCACAGACACTCGTGGCCAAACTGCTTGTGGTGCTCTCGCAGGCGAGGCTGGTCGACGGCACACGCGGCCCCGGCGGTGGATACTGGTTGGCCAAGCCTCCCAGCGAAATCGCTTTGAATGACATTGTCATGCAATTCGAGAAATCCGGCGATACGTTGCAATGCCCTTTCGGCCCGGGTTGGTGCGGCCATGGCGATCCGTGCCCACTGCACGATAAGCTCGCGGAACTCGATACGCAGATGACCGATTTTTTGGGTAACACGAAATTGGATGTTTTTGTCGGGAATTCGATGCCTCGTCGGTAGGGCGGCTGAGTGGTCCTTCGGTAAGGAATGATATTCAATAGTTACATGAATTCTGTTCATGTTCTAATCGTTTAAATTAATAATATTGGCATGTATAGTGATGTATTAGTTTTCGTGCAAAAGCATACTTCCAATAAACTAACTAGAAATGAAATCAGTATATAAACTATCCACTTTAGCGGCCATTTTTTCCGCTAGCTCCGCCGGTCTTCTGGCTGATCCAGTCGAGTCTTCTTTAAACTCGACTTTTGCAAAACTGGAGGAAACCGTTCCCGGTAAATTCAGCATTGATGCTCGCTTGCGTTACGAATCCTTCGATCTCTCCAGCACACCGCCCAATGACCGCGACGGCACCTCGCTCCGCGTTCGTTATGGTTACACAACGCCGGATTTCAGCGGATTCACTGCGATGGTCGAGGGCGAGACCCTGACACGAGTTGGCGGCGATGTGAACGACATCCATCCGCTGGATGAAGCGGGTGATGGCACTGATCTGAATCAGTTATGGGTTCAATATAAAGACGCCGATTATGGAAGCGTCAAACTCGGTCGCCAGATCTATACACTTGATGATCATCGTTTTATCGGTCATGTCGGTTGGCGTCAAAATATCCAAACCTTTGACGCGGCCACTGCGGAGTATTCGGGCGTTGATAAGCTATCGATTAAACCGTTCTATCTGGCAGAACAACACGCCGTAAATGGCACCCATAACGAGCTCGAAGCCTATGGTCTAAATGTTTCCTATGCGTTCAGCAAAGGGTTTCAATTGACTGGGTTCTACTACGATATCGAAGGTGACGACGTGGGCAACGCGAACGCTTCAAATCAAACGATTGGTTTACGTGCGGCCGGTACATTTATGATCGACGAGCTTCCATTCACTTACGCGGCAAGTGTGGCTGAACAAGAGGACACCGGGCCATCCGCACTTAATTATGATGCAAGTTATCTCGCCGGAGATTTGTCGACGAAGTTTGTAGGCATCACGCTGGGTGGTGGTTTTGAAATTCTTGAGCCTGGATTTCGCACACCTCTGGCCACAGTTCATAAGTTCAATGGCTATGCGGATGCACTTCTTCCGCTGGGTGGATTCACAAATGGGCTAGAAGACTTCTATGTCTATGCAGGCTACACCATTCCCATCGGTAATGGCATCAATACCAAGGTGATCTACCACTGGTTCGATTCCGAATCGGGTGGGGCACCCGGTCAAGATGGTGGCACCGAACTCGACTTAGTCGCATCCTACAAAATCAATAAGTATTTCTCACTTCTTGCGAAATACGGTGACTACGAAAGCGATGGCGGAGTCGGCGTTGGTGGTCTTGGTGGAGGCGTTGGTGGCCTCGCCGGTGCGCTCGACAAGAAGATGTTCACCTTTGAAATGAACTTTAAGTATTAATTTTTAGCATGGTTGTTCAGATTTGAGCGAAGTCGTTTCAAAAGTTGTTTTTATGCCCTCGGGGTGAAAACTGTAGCATAGGCATCTTGCCTGTGTCATCTTGATCGGCTACAGGCAGGATGCCTGCGCTACTTTAGCGCTTTCAGTCATTAATAAATCACACCACAGTGGCTTTTTACATGTCGTATTTATCACGTATCGCACAGACGCACGCGTCCATTGACCTAAGCCGCGAAGAGCTCGCTTACTATGCGAGACATATCTTGCTGCCGGGTGTCGGTATTGATGGGCAGCGTAAACTTAAGTCGGCTTGCGTCTTGGTGGTGGGTGCGGGTGGATTGGGCTGTCCTGTCTTGCAAGCGCTCGCGGGCGCTGGAGTCGGGCGACTGACCGTGGTTGATGGGGATGTGGTCAGCGTTTCCAATCTCTCACGTCAATGGCTGCATCGTTATGCAGAATGTGGTCAGAATAAAGCGACCTCAGCCTGCTCGACTTTGTGCGAACTGAATCCCTTTATCGAACTAGTCGCGGAGCCTCGGATGCTGAGTCGCGAAAATGCGCATGAGCTGATTGAAGCGCACGATTGTGTCATCGACGCGACGGATGATCTCGATGCGCGCTATTGGATAGATGATGCCTGCGCCGCGTTGGATCGTCCATGGATCCACGCCGCACTCTACCGTGAGCGCTCGCAATTGACTGTCTTCTGGTCGCGTTGCGGTGCCACTTTCCGTAAACTCTATCCCGAGCCGAGCGGCGCGCCCACTTGCTCCGGCGCAGGGATGCTCGGTGCGAGTGCTAGTATCGTGGGGAACCTTCAAGCACTCGAAGCGATCAAACTCATAACCGGCAATGCGCAGCCCAAAATCGGCGAGCTCGTTTCGTTCGATGCGGCGGGGCTCAGCCTGCAATCTTTTAAGATGCCCGAAGTCGATATGCCCGAGTGCATCGTTACGGATGGAGCGGCGCGTTTATCCGAACGGGCGCTTTCGGTCTTTGCCCTGCAACAAGCACGCTCGATTCATGAGCCGATGGCCTTGTTGGATTTGCGTAGTGGATCCGACTTTGAAAAAGGAACGATTCCGGGTGCGATCCATTACACGGACGAGCAGCTACTGGAAGACGGACTGCCGCAAGGGCTTACGGGTAAGGTCATTCTACTCTGTGAAGAGGGCACCATCAGCGCAATTCTGGCAGAAGCGTTAAGCAGCAAGTCTGAGAATATTTACTTTCTCGAAGGCGGCTTAGTTGCTAGTAACTCTATAAAGTAGCACAGGCATCCTGCCTGTGGCCGATCAAGATGACACAGGCAGGATGCCTGTGCGACAGCGTTACCCGAGGGCATAAAAATACCCGAGGGCATAAAAAACAACTTTCGCAATGGAACCCCCTCCCATCGGGTGCATAACAAATTTTTTCTAAAAGTGCTTAACAGGAGTAGCTGTGATTCCAGTATTGGTCAAATCGGTTGCTATAGAGAGCCGTTCTAATAACGAGAACATCTTCAGCTCCCTTCTTTGAGCAAAACATGCTCTGTGATTTTGCTACGCC
>Ga0209390_10006025_pt1 | contig 16608 bp, 5 predicted proteins | sample BON01_FD_187212 | JGI IMG/M metagenome (GOLD analysis project Ga0209390, IMG submission 187212) | Freshwater microbial communities from Lake Bonney liftoff mats and glacier meltwater in Antarctica - BON-01 (SPAdes) (version 2) | ecosystem: Environmental > Aquatic > Freshwater > Ice > Glacier...
CGGCGTCGCTGCCGGCGGCGATGACAAGGGCGGCGGCGGCGGCGGCGGCGGCGGCCGAGCGGCGTCGCGGCGGCGGCGGCGGCGGCGGCGGCTCGGCCGGCGGCGGCAGCAGCATCTCCTCCTCGTCGTCCTCCTGCTCGTAGTCGGCGGCCCTGCCCCTCCGCCCCGCGGGCCCGAGGCCCAAGAGGTCAAACGGGGCGTCGTCGCCGTGGACGTCGTCCCCCGCCTCGTCCTCCCTGGCGGCGGCAAAGGAGGGGGCGGCCGCCGCCGCCGCACGAAAGCCGCCCGCCAGCCGAAACTCTCCGCCGCCGGCCGCCGCCGGCCCTGCGTCGGCTGCCTTGGCCGCCGCGCGCGGGCCCGTGTAGGGCCTGAGGCTGGCGCGCATGGCGCGCAGGCGGTCGAGCGAGTACTCGCCTGTGTGGGATTGGTTTGTGTCGTCTTTTTTGTCATCGGAGGGGAGTGAGTGAGGCGTCAAACACGCGACCGTTGGCGCGCCGCCGACGCCCGCTCGCTCGCTCGCTCGCTCGCACGCTCGACAAGCAATCGCGCTCACCTTCCGGAGCCGTCACCGCCAGCTGCCCCACCACCGTCACGACTTCGGCGTCCGATCGGCGCACGCGCGCCCTCAGCCGCGCCTTCCGTTGCACCGCGAGGGCGCGCGCGCTCACGGCAAAGGGGTCCTCCTCCTCTTCATCGGCGTCTTCGTCCTCCTCCGCATCGTCGGCGCCCCCTCGAACCCCCGCGACGACGCGCACGGTCGGCGCGGCCACAGGCCTAGGGCGCGCCGGATTGGTCGCCACCGCTGCAGCTGCCGCTGGTGCTGGTGCGTAGGGCTGCTGCTGCTCCTGCGTCTGCCCCCCCTCCTCGTCCTCCGACAGTCCCACCCGCGTCGTGCGCAGCCGTCGCTGCTTCATCGCGCGCGTGCGTTCAGCGGGAGCCAGCAAGTGAAAGGGATCGGGGACACATGATGGTATTTGCAATAGAAAATGGGAGCAAGTTGGAAACCGTCTTCGATTTTCATCGCATCGCGTCGATCAATCGAGCGACGACGCCGCGCGGTCGCCGCCGCCGCCGGCGCGACCGCACGATAGCAGCCGCCGCCACCAGGGGGTTGTCGCGCGAGCGCCCCCCTTTTGGCCCGCCGCCGCTGCCCCCGGCTCCGCCAGTGTCCGCGCTGACCGCGGCGACGGCGGCGACGGGGGCGGCGGCGGCAGCTGCGCCGGCCCGGCGGCGGCCGCCGCCGACGACGGCGGCGGCGGCGCGCCGCCCCTCGCGGCCGCCGCCGCCAAAGCCGCCGCCGCCGCCGCCACCGCCCCCCCGGCCGCCGGCCCGACGCCCCGCACCCCCGACGTCGACCGGGGCGTGACCGAGCACCGCGGCGTCAGCGGGCCCGAGCCCCCGCCGCCGCCGCCTCCCACCACTGAGGCTGACGCCATCGACGCCAGCGACGACGACGAGGCGGCCGAAGAAACCCTCCGCAACGCCCATTCGTCCAGGGGGATGCCCGCGCGCACGGCCGCCGAGGAGCGCTGCGACGAGACCGAGGGGGTGTGGTGGTGGTGCTGGGACGGGGTCTGCGACCCGGGCAAAAAGGCGACGGGCGGGCCGCCCGCCGAGCCGCCGCTGCCGCCGGCGCCGCCGCCGCCGCCGCCGCCGCCGACAGAGCCCCCCCCGCCGGGGCGGAGGGCGCCGCCAGACGGCGTCCGGGCGGCGGCGCGCAGGGCCGCCGCGCCGCCGCCGCCGCCGCCGCCGCCGTTGGGCTCGCCCTCCTCCTCGATGTCGTCCAAGGGCCCGGCCACGGAGCCGGGCCCCACGGTCGTGGTGGCGGCCGAGCCCGGGATGGAGGGCCACCGACCAGCCCCGACCAGCCCGCCGGCGGCACCCGCGCCGCCGCCGCCGCCGCCGCCGCCGCCGCCGCCGCCGCCGCCGCCGCCGCCGCCGCCGCCGCCGCCGCCGCCGCCGCCGCCGCCGCCGCCGCCGCCGCCGCCGCCGCCGCCGCCGACGCCCAGCACGGCCGCCTCGTCAGCGCGCGCGTCGAGCAGCGCGCGGCAGAGGGCCGCCTTGTCGACGGCGTGGTGCTCCGCCGTCATCGCGTCCTTGCGAGAGAATCGAGGGGCGCCCGGCACTGTAAGTCCGGGGCGCTGTTCCCACTCTTTTGGTCGGAAACGACGATTGGAGATGGGCCAATTGCGGGTGATGCTGAGTGCCGTCGGCTCTCGTGAGTGGGTGATAGTTGTGTTTGTGGCGAATAGTCGGTTGCGAGTGAGTGTCGAATTGCGATTGTGGTGTGCGATTTGCGAGTGAGAGAGGGCGACACCTTTCTCCCCAGGTCAGAGGTGGGGGGCCTCCGAAACGGCAAACGTGCGATCGAGTCATAATCAAGCAATTCCATCCCCTGATCCCCTCGTCACAGTCTCAGCTACAACCACGAAAGCCATCATGTGCTCGATGCGGTGCGCATCGCCATCGACCAGTCCGCGAAAGGAGGAGGTCGCGCGTGCGTCACCGCGGCGACCACCCCTGCCCGTGCAGCGCCGATGGCGCGCGGGACCCACGGCGGCCCGCGCGACGTCCGACGAGGCCGCGACAACGCCGCAGACGCGCGCCGGGCGCGTACCAGCGGCGTCCGGCGCGCGCCGCCGTCCGCCGCCGCCCAGGCCGCCGGCGCCGACGGGCGGCGCCAACGCCGCTGCCGAGAGAGAGAACGAGGAGCGCGCAAAACGCGAGCGCGCGGCCACGCTCGCCTTTTTGGGCGACGCGGTGTGGGCCCTGCACGCGCGCGCGCGGCACGTGGTGCCCCCGCGCAGCGCGTCGCTGTACCGCGCGCGCGCGACGGCGCTGCAGCGCGCCGAGGCTCAGGCGGCCGCGTACGACGCCCTCCTCGGGCTGGCGGAGGAGGGAGAGATGGCGGCGGCGCGCGGCGGCGGCGACGACGGCGACGGCGACGACGGCGGCGGCAACAGCACCGCGACCAGAGTCTGCCTGACCCGTCAGGAGCGCGCGCTCCTGCTGCGCGTGGCGACGGACGACTCGGTGGTGCCGCGCGGGCGGTTCCGCAGGAGAACAGGAGTCCCGTCGTCGCCCCAGCGCGGAGGGACGGCGGCGGGAGGAGCAGGAGCAGCAGCAGCGGCAGCAGCAGCAGCGGCCGCCGCCGCGGAGGCCGACGCTGACGCTCGCGTCTACCGCAGGGCCACGGCGCTCGAGGCGCTCGTCGGCCACCTGCACCTCTCCGATCCGGACCGCCTGCCGCCCTTGATGGACGTGGCCCTGGCGGCGGCGGAGTGCGCGGCGGACGGCGCGGCCGCGGCGGCGGCAGGCGGGGGCGGGGCGAGGCCGGCGCTGGGCGCGGCGGCGGGACGGCGGAGAAACAAGTGACGGCGATGAGTGTCGCGATGCCGTTTCGAGTGTGCAATTCTATATGTGCAAGCTAGAGAGCAGTCGCCGCTCGCTCAACTACCAGCAACAGCGAGACGGAAAAACAGGCGCTGCCATGGCCGCGGCACGCGTGGCGGGCCCTGGTTTGCCCCCCTCTCGCGGGTTTTTTTGGGGGGGGCGGCGGGAGGGCGGCGGGGGGCGCGGAGCGCGCCTCTCTTGGCCGACTCCTCAGCCCTCCTCGGCCAGGTCGGCCGCCCGGAGGACCGCCGCCGGGTCCTCCCCGAGCTGTTCGAGGCGCGCGCCGAGGGCGGCCACGCGCGCCTCCTCGCGGCCGAGGCACACGAGGAGGTCCTCGATCTCGCCGCCGCCGCCGCCCTCGCCGCCCTCGCCGCCGCCGTCGCCGTCGTTGCCTCCCGCCGCCGCTGCCGCAACCGCGACCGCTGCAATCCCCGCGCCCGCTCCCGCCACTCCTCCTCCCCCTCCTCCGGCTGCTGCCGCCGCCGCTGCCGCCGCCGCCCCCGCCGCCTCTGCCGCGCGCACCCGCTCCTCCAGCGCGTTGGCGTGCGCCTCGAGGCCGTTGTAAGCCGACGACAGGTCGGACAGGTCCTGCTCCGCCGTCCGCCGCGCGCCCTCGGCCGCCCGCGCCTTGGCCCGCGCGCCGTCGGCCTCGGCGCGCGCCGCCTCGCGCGCCGCCTCGGCCGCTGCGCGCGCCTGGCGGAGCTCCTCCGCCGCGAGCTCGGCGCGGCCCGCCCGCAGCTGCAGCTCGGCCACCGCCCGCGGGTCGCCGCCGCCGCCCCCAGCCCCGAGCCCAGACCCTCCCCCGCCGAAACCACCGCCGCCGCCGCCGACGCCGAAATTGCCGCCGACGCCGACGCCGCCGCCGCCGCCGCCGCCCGCCCCTCCTCCCCCCGCTGCCCCCGCCCCCCACCCTCCGCTGCCGCCCCCGCCGCCGGCGCCCGCCGCCGCCATCAGGTCCTGCGCGAGCGCGCGGTTGCGCCGCCTCAGCTCGTCGCCCTCGCGCCCGAGGCGCAGCATCTCGGCGAGGGCGGCGGCGAGCTTGGCGGGCGGGGCGTCGCCCGGGAGGGAGGCGGCGGCGGCGGCCAGCTCGGGGGGCAGCGGGGGGAGGGGCGGCGGCGGCGCGCCGAGCGCTCCGGCGGCGGCGGCGGAGCGGGGCGACGGGGGAAAGGGAGGCTGCTGCTGCTGTTGCTGCTGCTGCTGGTGGTGCTGCTGCTGCTGCTGCTGGTGGTGCTGCTGCTGCTGCTGCTGCTGCTGCTGCTGGTGCTGCTGCTGCTGCTGCTGCTGCTGCTGCTGCTGGTGCTGCTGCTGGTGCTGCTGCTGCTGCTGCTGCTGCTGCTGCTGCTGGTGCTGCTGCTGCTGCTGCTGGTGCTGCTGCTGCTCGTCGTGGCCGCCGTGTTGCGGCTGCCACGGCGCGTGCGGGGGGCCCGCTCCCGCGCCCGAGGCAGCGGCGGGCGGGGGGAAGACTCCCCCGACGACGGCGCCGGCCCCTCCTGCTAGCGGCGGCGGCGGCGGCGGGAGCCAAGGCGGGTGATGCGGCGCCCCCCCCGCCGCAAACGGTTGCGCGCCGGCCCCCGCTGCGCCCGCGAGAGGAGTGCCCAAGCGCGAGCCGGTCACGGAGCTGCCTGGAGGGAACGGCACGGATTGAGGGGCGCTAAATGCCAAGGGAGAGGAGACGCCCGAGGCAGGCGCGCTGCCGGCGGCCGCCGCCGCTGCCGCCGCCGCTGCCGCCGCCGCCGCCGCCGCCGCCGCCGCCGCCGCCGCCGCCGCCGCCGCCCCGGGATCGCCCCCGCCCCCGCCTCCTCCCCCCTGCACCGCCGCGAGCGCCAGGTCCTGCGTGCGCCGCAGCGCCGCCTCGACCATCGCGACCAGCTCGGCGTCAAACGGCCGCCAGCGCAGCGCCGCGACGGCCGCGCCCGCCTGCGCCGCCGCGCCGGGCGGGGCGCCGGGCGCCGCCGCCGCCGCCGCCGCCGCCACCGCCGCCCATTCGGGCTGCCTGCGGAGGGCGTCCGCCGCGCCGAAGAAGCGCGAGATGCCCACGCGCGGGGACAGCACGGCCTCGAGGGCGACGCGGTGCGCGATCGCGGCGGCGGCGGCGGCGGCCGCGGCGGAGGGGTCGGCCGGCGGGTGCGACGGCGACGACGACGAATGCGGCGGCGGCGGCGGCGGAGGCGGCTGCGCTAGCCGTCCCTGGCCACCGGCGCCCGCGGCCGCGGCCGCGGCCGCCGCCGCCGCCGTCGCAGAGAGGCACGAGGCCAGCACGCCCGCGGCGAGGCCCGCGGCGTGCGGGCTGGCGGCCGCGCCCGACCAGAGGCCGGGCTGACGCTGGGGGTCGGCGGGCGCCGCCGTCGCCGACAGGGCCGACAGCAGCGTCTCGAGCGCGACGGGGCCGCCGCCGCCGCCCCCGCCGCCGCCGCCGTTGCCGCCGCCGACGACGGCCGTCGCGGCCTGCGGGCAGCCGTCCGCCCACGTCGCGAGCAGGGCGAGCAGGGCGACCGCCGAGCGCCGCGCAGCAAACGCGGCGCCCGGCGGGGGCTGCTGCTGCTGAGGAGGGGGCGGCGGCGGCGCCACCGGCGGCGCCCGCGCCACCGCCACGAGCGCCGAAGACACCAGCTGCAGCAGCGGCGGCGGCGGCGACGGCGAGCATCCCCCGCCCCCGGCGCCGAGCGCCCGCTCCTTGGCCGCGGTCGGGGGGGCAGCCGAGCCGCCCGCGGCAGCGTCTGCGTCCGAGGCCGAGCCTCCGAGCACGAGGCGCAGGATGACGGCGGCGCGCTCGGCGAGCGACAGCGCGGCCTCCTCTGCAGACGGGGCGGCGGCGGCGGCGGCGGCGGCGGCGGCGGCGGCGGCGGCGCTGGCAAGAGCAGGAGGAGGAGCCTGTGCCGCCGCCGCCGCCGCCGCCGCCGCCGCGTCGGGGGGCGCCCGCGCGGCCAGGGCGGCGACGGCGGCGCGGAGCGCCCCGACCACGTCGCCGCCAAAGCTCGGGGGCGGCGCGGGCGCGGGCGGACGCGGCGGGCCCACCGGCGGGCGGGGATCCGGCGCCGCCGACGCCGTCGCCCCCGCCGCCGCCGCCGCCGTCGCCCCCGCCGCCGCCTGGGCAAGCGTCCCGGCGAGCGCCGCGCGCCCGGCCGGGTTGCCGCGGCAAAAGGCGGCGAGCAGGTGCGCCGCCGCGCCGCGCTCGCCCGCCTCGCCCGAGAAGAGCGCGAGCCTGGCGGCCGCGCGCAGCAGCGGCACCGAGCGGGCGGCGGCGGCGGAAGCGGCGGCGGCGGCGGCGCTGCCGCCGGTCACCGCGCTGGCCCCGCCGATGGCCGCGGTCGCCGCCCGCAGCGCCCAGGCCGCGATGCCGCCGACGGCCGCGCGATGCGGCGGCGGCTGCTGCTGCGGCTGCTGCTGCGGCTGCTGCTGCTGCGGCTGGTGCTGCTGCGGCTGGTGCTGCTGCTGTTGCTGCGGCGGCCATTCTGCTGCTGGAGGAAGAGCAGGCGCGTGTGCTCGCAGGGCCTGCTGCCCCTGCTGCATGGCGGCCGCAAAGTCGGCGGCAGCGTCCGAGTCGGGGGGAACGCTGCCGCCGCCGCTGAAAAAGGCAGCGGCGTCGCCGCCGCCGCCGTTTTGGCCGCCGCCGCTCTGCCCGCCTTCGCCGCCCGCTGCTCCTCCGCCTCCTCCGCCAAACGCGCTGCTCAGGTCCCCCGCCGCCAGCCGGACGCCGCCCGCCGAGGCGGCGGCGGCAGCGCGCGGCGATCTGGGCGCCTTGACGGGCGTCACGCCGCCGCTGCTCTGCGCGGAGCCGGGCGGCGGCGGCGGCCCAGGCGACCGCGGCCTGGCCGCGGCGGCCATAGCCGCAGGGGCCGCCGCAGAGGCCGCAGAGGCCGCCGCCGCCGCCGCCGCCGCCGCCAGGGCGGGGGCCGCCGGGTCCGTGGTCAGAAAGGGCGCGGGCACGGTCGCGGCGCCGAGGGCGTACCTGTTGGCCGCGTGCCCGGCGGCCAGGTCGCCCAGGGCGGCCAGCGCCGCCGCGCGCACGCGCACGTCGGGGACGGGCGGCACGAGCCGCGACGACGCGCGGCGGCGACGGGAGCGGCGCCCGCTGACGCCGCCGCCGCCGCCGCCGCCGCCGCCGCCGCCACCGCCGCTGCCTCCCCTGCCGCCGCCGCCGCTCCGTCCGCCCCCCTCGTCCGAGCCAAAGGCGAGGGCGGCCAGCGCCGTGAGCAGCCCCGCGCGGCCCAGCGCGTCCTGGCTGGCCCTGCGCGCGACCGGGGCCTCGTCCGCGCCCCGGCCGCCGCCGCTGCCCGCCGCGCCGGCGGCCGACGCCGACGCCGGCGCGGGCGCTGGGAGCAGCAGCGCCCGCGCCGTCTCCACAAGCCGCAGGAGGTTGGTCGCCGCCTGCGGCGCGATCGAGGGCTTTGCGGGTGCGACGGCCCTCAAGCCGTGGTAGAGATTGCCCCCTGAGCGCGGGGAAAAGGCCGGGGGATAGCCGCCGCCGCTGCCGCCGCCGCCGCCGCCGACGCCGCCCCCTCCCGTCGCCGCCGCCGCGCGGGGCGGCGGCCGCCACCTCAGCAGCGAGCAGACGGCGGCGCAATGGCCCATCTCGCGGAAGAGGCGCGCGTTGGCCGGGTGCGCGCGCAGCATGGTGTTGACGACGGCGAGGGCATCGCCGGCGATGACGCCGCCGCAGGCAATGCTGGGCGGGGGAGGTCGAGGGGGCACGCGGCCGCCGTCGCCGTCGCCCTCCTCGTCGTCGTCGTCGTCGCCGTCGCCGTCTTCGCTGCCGTCGCCGTTCCGCTCGCCGCCGCCGCCGCCGTCGTCGCCTCCGCCAAAAGCGCCGCCCTCGTCCGCGCCGGCCGCTGACTCGGCCGCGCAAATCGCCAGGAGCCGGTCGAACGCCCCCTCGAACGCGGCCATCTTGGCCGCCTCGGGGCACCCGAGCACTAGCCCCGACAGCGCCAGCAGCGCCTCGTTGCGCAGCGCCTCGCTGCCGCCGCCGCCGCCGCCGCCGCCGCCGTTGCCGCCGCCGTTGCCGCCGCCGTTACCGCCGCCGTTGCCGCCGCCGCCGCCGCCCGCTCCCGCCTCCCCGGACGTCCCCCCCCCGAGGGCGTCCACCACGCTCGCCACAAACCCAAGCGACGCCATGGCCGCCGCCTGCACGCGCGCCGCGGGCCCGGGCGCCGACCTGAGCAGCGCGCGCAGGGCGCGCAGCGCGTTGAAGCGCGTGAGAAAGTCCTCGGCGCCGCCGGCCTGCGGCGGCAGCAGGAGCGAGACGAGCGCGGCGATCGGGTCGCCGCCGCCGCTGCTGCCGTCGCCGCCCCCCTTTTGCCGCGGCCCTCCTCCCCCGCCTCCTGCCCCGGCTGCTGACGCGGCCGCCGCCGCCGCGGCCGCGAGCGACATGCGCGCGAGGGCCTCTGCGTTGGCCACGTGCGGCGGCGGCGCAGGGGGCGGCGGCGGCGGCGGCGGCATCGGCGGCGGCGGCTGCGGCGCCGCCGCGCCCGCGCGCGCGGCCGCCTCGGCCGCCCGCGTCGCCACGCCCTCCCGCGCCGCCGCCATCCGCGCGTGCTCGCCCGCCGCCCGCGTCCACGCGGCATGCCGCCGCGCGTGCTCGGCCGCCTCGCGCCCCGCCCCGTCCGCGTCAGCGCCGAGCGCCGACGCCAGCGCCTCCACTGCGGACGAGACGAGCTCGCCGTCCGCGCGCTCGTTGCCGCCGCCGCGGCCGCCGCGACCGCCTCCGCCGCCCGCCTCGTCGAGCACGCCCGCGAGCACGGACAGGCCCATCATGGCGCCGACGGCAGCGGCGGCGGCCGGCGTGGCGAGGGGGTCGCCGAGGACGGCGGCGAGCGCGGCGCAGGCGGCGCGGCGGTCCTGGGGGCGGCGGGCGTCGGCGAGGGCGCCGAGAAGGCGCTCGACCTCGGCCTCCTCGCGCTGGGCCTGCGGGGTGGGCGCGGGCAGGGAGGCGGCGTAGAAGAAGGGCTGCTGCTGCTGCTGCTGCTGCTGGTGCTGCTGGTGGGGGTGGGGCGACGGCGGCGCCGACGCCGCCCCGCCGCCGGCGCCTCCCCCCGGTTGCTGCCGCTGCTGTCCTCCGCCACCACTGCCGCCGCCACCACCGCCTGGTGCCGACGCGCTCGCCGCCTCCTGTGCTGCCGGACCTGTTGTGTGCGTTGGATTGATCGATGGGAGTGGGGGGGGGGCGATTGGTTGAGGGTGGGGAGGGAGAGGAGCCTCGACGTCGACGACCCACACGCGTCGACCTAGTCCAATCCAATGCGACGCACCGGCAGGCTGCTTGCGCTTGAAGAACATTGGGGTTGCCTCACTGGTCCCCCTCGACCGGGGGGCCGCCGAAGAATCGCTCGGAAAACAGCCTCGCGATCAGCCTGCGGTTGGAAGAGGGTGGTGTCGTTGTTGCGCGCGCGCGCGTCCCACCGCGCGTTGGTCACGCCTCGCGCGGGGGTAGCGTCATTGGGTCATGGCGCGGAGGCGGACATCATTTGGATGCTTGTAAAACTGAGCAGCAAGAGGCCGGCCGCGCGGGCTGAGCGAAACAAGGGGGCCGAAGCGATCGGAAGTTCGCGGCCGACGCGCCCCGCTCCTCGCCGACTTAGACTCCGTCCAAGACGCCCTCTCGCGCCTTCTGCTGAAACACCCAAAGACCCGGTTTCGGACGGCTTCGGACGACTGTGAATGTCGGATGGGTAATTTTACAACGGAGCAGAGGAAATGCTACGGGGTGCGGCGCGGCGCGAATGGTTCAGAAGCCGCGCCCACCACCGCTCAAAGAGCCGTTGCCGGCCCCAAAGCCGGCCGCCGAGGAGCGCGGCGGCGGCGGCGACCCGAGCGACACAAACGCGCCCGTGCCGGCCGCCGCCGCCGCCGACGCCAGCGCGGGCGGGTCGGCGAGCGCGCTGCGCCAGCCGCCCCCGTCGCCGCCGCCGCCGCTGCGCCAGGTGGCGTTCGACGAGCCGCCGGCGACGCCGGCGCCGGCGCCGGCGCCGCCGGCCGCCGACAAGGACGACGCCGACGCGGCGCCCGCGAGGCTGCCGCCGCCGCCGGCCAGCCCGCCGAGGCCGCCGCCGCCGCCGCCGCCGATGCCGCCGCCGGCGCCGGAGGGCGCGCCGGCCAAGGGGGCCAGCGCCGACGCCAGCGGCACGACCGCGGGGGTTGCCGCCACGGCCGCCGGGAGCAGCGTGGGCGACAAGGGTCCCCCGCCGCCCCCGCCCGCGAGCGGCGGCAGCGGCGGCGGCGGCGGCAGCAGGTTGGTCGCGCCGCCCGACACCAGCGCCGACGTCGGCGGCGCCGAGGCCGCCGCCTCGCGCGCCGCGTCGCGCGCGGCGTCGCGGTCGCGCGTCCAAGAGGCAGAGGCGGACCCGCGCCCGGGGGGGCCCGTGGGCTGCGCGCCCGCGCCCGCGCCCGCGCCCGCGCCCGCGCCCGCGCCCGCGGTCCCGGCGGCGCCGCCGGCGCTGGCGGCGTTGCCCGAGGGGGCGCCGGCGGCGGATCCGGCGCCATTGCCGCCGTTGCCGCCGCCGAGACCGCCGCCGCCGCCGCCCAGCACGCCGCTCGGCGGCCGGCCAGAGGCGCCTAGGCCGCGGCCGGCGGCGGCGGCGGCGGCCGAGGTGGGCGTCAGCGCCGAGGCGCCGCCGCCGCCGCCGCCGCCGCCGCCGATCAGGGCGCTGCTGCCGCCCGGGGTGGTCGGCGGGAGGCCCGCCGCGGCCGCGGCGGCCGCCGCCTGCGCGATCGCGGCGGCGGACGCGCCGCCGCCGCCCGCCAGGTCGCCGCCGAGGCCCCCACCCGCCGAGGCCGCGCCCGCCAGCGCGCCAAAGGGGCCGCCTCCGCCGCCGCCCGGGTTGAGCAGCAGCAGCGACGACGCCGCGGGCAGGCCGCCGCTGCCGCCGCCCGAGGGCGCGCCCGCCAGCGCGGACAGCGACCCGCCCGCGGCGGCGCGCAGCGCGGCGCCGGACGCGCCCCCGCCGCTGCCGCCGCCAAGGCCGCCGCCGCCGCCGCCGCCGCCCGAAAAGGGCGTGGGCGCGTTGCCGAGACACGCGACGGCCGGCGGCGGCGCGGGCGGCGCGATCCACGACGCCCGGCGCGCAGAGGCGTGCCACCCGGCCGGCGCGCGCGGCAGGTCGGGCTCGGGCGCGGGCGGCAGCGGGCACGGGCCCGCGATCACGGGCGGGCACTGCGAGCGCACGGGGCCGCGCAGCCCCGCAGGCGGGTCGGGACCCAGCATGTCGCTCGTGTACACAAAGTCGGCGCGGAAGGGGGCGTAGGGCAAGGCGGCCTCGGCGCGCCGTCGCGCGGCGCCCTGCGCCTCGGGCGCGCGCGCGAGCGCGAGCAGCAGCTGCGGCGGGTAGGCGCGCCGGCCGCCGCCGCTGCCGCCAACGCCAACGCCGCCGCCCGCGCCGTCCGGGTTGCCGGCCGTTGACTGCTGGGCGGTGGGGGTGGTGCGGCCGCCGCCGGCGGAGGGGCGGCCGGCGCCCGGGGCGCCAAAGCCAGAGACCTCGCCGCCGCCGTTGCCGCTGCCGCCGCCGTTTGCGCCGCCGTTTCCGCCAACGCCGCCGCCGCCGCCGCCGAGGCTGCCGCCGCCGCCTCCCTGGCCGTGCTGCCCGCCCCCGCCGCCGCTCATGGGCCAGCGCAGGGCGCCCGCGCCCAGGCCGCCGCCGCCCGCGCCCGGGGGGAAGGCGACGACAGGGTCGAGCCCCCCGTGCTGCTGCTGCGGCTGCTGCTGCTGCTGCTGCTGCTGCTGCTGCTGGCCCTGCTGTCCGCCGAGCAGCAGCGCCGCCGCTGCGCCGGCAGAGCCCGGGCGCGAGGCGCCGAGCGCGGCGGCGGCGGCCTGGGCGGCGGCGCCGCCGAGGCCGAGCGCCTGCAGCTGCTGCTCGAGCGTGAGCGGGCGCCCGCCGCCCCCCGCGCTGCCGCCGCCGCCGCCGCCGCCGCCGCCGCCGCCGCCGCCCAGGTGCGCCAGCAGCTGCTGCTGCTGCTGCTGCTGCTGCAGCTGCTGCTGCAGAGACAGCTGCGCGAGCGCGCCGCCCGACGCCGCGCGGGACAGCGCCTGCTGCGCTTGCGCGAGCTGCTGCTGCTGCTGCGCCTGCTGCTGCCCGCCCAGCGACGACATGCGCGACAGCGCCTGCTGGACCTGCTGCTGCGCCTGCTGCTGCGCCTGCTGCTGCTGCGCCTGCTGCGCCTGCTGCTGCTGCGCCTGCTGCTGCTGCTGGGCCTGCTGCTGCTGCTGCTGCTGCTGCTGCGCCTGCATCTGCCGCAGCAGCTGCTGTTGCAGGCCCCCCGCGGCCGCCATCTGCTGGGGCGTCAGCACCACCTGCCGCCCGTCGGGCAGCGTCACCACCTGGGGCACAGCGCCGCCGCCGCCGCCGCCGCCGCCGCCGTGCCCCTGCGGCGGCAGCTGCATCTGCTGCATTTGCATCTGCTGCTGCTGCTGCTGCTGCTGCTGCTGTTGTTGCTGCATCTGCAGCTGCTGCTGCTGCTGCTGCTGCTGCTGCTGCTGCTGGTGGGGCTGGGGCTGGCGGGGGGGTAGTCCTTGCTGCTGCGGCCCGCCGCCGCCGCCCTGCCCGGGGCCGCCACCGCCGCCGCCGCCCGTGGCCGCCGCCGCCGCCGCCGCGTGCTGCATCAGCAGCTGCGCCGTGGCGGCCGCCTGGGGGCCCTGGAGCGCGGCGAGCAGCTGCTGCTGCTGCTGGGGCGACAGGCCCTGGATCAGGGGGCGCAGGGCGGCGGTGGCGTCGGCGACCGAGGGGCCGCCTGCGCCGCCAGCGCTGCCGGAGCGGCCGAGGGCGACGGCGGCGGCCACCGCGGCCGCAGCCGCGGCCGCGGCGCGCTGCTGCTGCTGCTGCTGCTGCTGCTGCTGTTGGTGCTGCTGTTGCTGGTGCTGCTGTTGCTGCTGGTGTTGGGCCGCCGCCGCAGCAGCAGCAGCAGCGGCCGCTGCCGCCACCGCCTGCTGCTGCTGCTGATGCTGGCGCTGCTGCTGCTGCTGCTGCTGCTGCTGCTGCTGCTGCATGATTTGGAGCATCAGCATCTGCTGCTGCTGCTGTTGCTGCTGGGCGTTCGACTGCTGCGCGCGCGCCGCGGCCGCGCCGGCGGCCGCCGCCGCCGCCGCCGCCGCCACCGCCGCCGTTGCGCTGCTCTGCTGTTGCTGCTGCTGCTGCTGCTGGCGCTGCTGCTGCAGCGCCGCCATCATCGCCTGCTGCTGCTGCGCCTGCTGGAGCTGCCGCTGCGCGGTGCCCGTCGGCGTCGACGCGCCCGAGCCCGACAGCGCGTCGAACAGCGACCGCGGCGCGCGGGCGGGGGCGCCGGGCGCGGCGACGACGACGCCGCCGCCCTTGCCGCCGCCGCCGCCGCCCGCCGCCGCCGCCGCCAAGTGCAGCTGCCGCGAGAGCTCCTCAAACGTGGCCGAGGCGCCGTCGCTGGCGCGCGGGGTGCTGGAGCGGCTGGCGACCGAGCCCGGGCCGTTGAGGCCCAGGGCGGCGGCGGCGGCCGCCGCGATGGCCGAGGGGGTCGGCGGCGGCGTCGCCGGCCGCAGCACGAGCCGGACGAGGCGGCGCGGCGGCGGCGGCGCGGCGGCCTTGTCGCCGCCGCCGCAGCCGTCGTCTCCGGTCGCGGAAAGGGAGGAAGAGGAGCACGAGGGGCCGCCGCCGCTGCCGTTGGCCGCGGCCTTGTACGTGGCGCCGTTTCCCTGAGCCGCCTCGCCGTCATCTGGCAGCACCTCGATCGACACGCGCACGACGGGCGCGCCGCCGTCGCCGAGGCCGCCGTCCTCGTCGGCGCCGCCGCCGCCGCCGCCGTGCTCGTCGGCGCCGCCGCTCCTGCCGACCGCCGCCGCCGCCGCCGACGGGTCGACCCCCGCGACCGCGGGCGGCACCATCGCCTCCCAGTCCACCGACCACAGCGCGGCCGAGGCCGTCGCCTGCCGCACCTGCGCCACCAGGGCGTCGCGCATCGCCTGGCGCTGCGGCTCGGTGCGGCAGCAGCCGAGCGCGCGGGCGGTATACCCGTGGAGCGCCGGCGGCCACTGCTGCTGCTGCTGCTGCCCTTGCGGCTGTTGCTGCTGCTGCTGCTGCGCCTGGTGCTGCTGCTGCGCTTGGTGCTGCTGCTGCTGCTGCATCTGCTCCTGCTGCTGGAGCGCCTGGTGCTGCTGCTGCAGCTGCTGGTGCTGGTGGTGCTGGTGGGCGACGGCAGCGGCGGCAGCGGCGGCGGCGGCCGCCGCCTGGTGCTGCTGCTGCTGCTGCTGCTGCTGGTGCTGCTGCTGCTGCTGCTGGGCGAGGGCCTGCTGCTGGGCGGCGGCGGCGGCAGCGGCCGCCGCGGCCGCCGCGGCGGCCTGGTGCTGGTTCTGCTGCTGCTGCTGCTGCTGGCGGTTGCGCGCGGACAGCGCGGCCGCCGCCGCCGCCGCCGCTGCGGCCGCCGCCGCCGCCTGCGCCGCCTGCTGCTGCTGCTGCTGCTGCTGCTGCTGCTGCTGCATTTGCTGCTGCTGCATTTGCTGCTGCTGCTGCTGCATTTGCTGCTGCTGCATTTGCTGCTGCTGCTGAGGCTGCTGCTGCTGTTGCTGCTGCTGCTGCTGAGGCGTGCTGCCCGAGAGCGCCCGCAGCGTGTCGAACGCCGCCGCCACGCCGCGCGCGCCCAGCAGATTCACGACCAGCGGCGTCGCCGCCGCCGCCGCCGCGCCCGCGCCGCCGCCCGCGCCGCCGCCGTCGGCCGCCGCCGCCGCCGCCGCCGCCGCCGGGTCGGGCACCACGGCCAGCAGGTCGCCCGCGGGCCCGCCGCCGGGCAGCAGCTGCCGCACGGCCGCCAGCGGCAGGTTCCACAGCAGCAGGCGGCGCGACGGGTCGACCACGTGCACGCCGAGGCCGTTGAGCCCGAGCGCGAGCGGCGCGCCCGGCGGCAGGCCCGCCGCCGCCGCCGCCAGCGCCGGCGGCACCGCCACGCCCGCCCGGAGCGAGCACCTCACCAAAAACGCGGGCCCGAGCGCCACCCCCTGCGCGAGCTGCAGCACGGCCGCCGACTCGCCGTTGGCCGCGAGCTGCTCCAGGCGCGCGCCGTCCTCGGGCCCCACGCCCGCGTACAGGCCGCGGCCGGCGTCCACGGCCACCTGCGCCGCCGTCAGGGCCGTCAGCGGCGGCAGCGCCCGGGGAACGCCGCGAAGCAGCTCGGCGTCGCGCGCGGGCCCTCCCGCGGGAAAGGCGCGCCGCTTGAAAAAGAAGAGCGAGGCGGTCGCGGGCGGGCCCGCGCCGCCGCCGCCTTGCGCCTGCGCCTGGCCGGGGGGAGCGGCGGCGGCGGCCGCGGCCGCCGCGCGCGCGGCGAGCGCGGCGATCGGCTCGTCCCAGGCCAGCGGCACAGAGGCGGCGGCGGCGTCTTTCAGCGTCGGCGGCGGCGGCCGCAGCGCGGCGGCCTCGGGCGGCAGCACGGCGCCCGCCGGCGCGCACAGCGTGAAGAGCGCGGCCGCGGGCCCGAGGCCGAACGAGTCGGCCACCGCGCGCGCCACGTCCTGGGTGGTCGAGGTCGGCGCCACGTCCACGGCGACGAGCTGCCCCGTCAGCGTCACGACCTGGAGCTTGGCGGACTGCGGCTGCTGCTGCTGCTGCTGCTGCAGCTGCTGCTGCTGGTGCTGCTGTGGGGGGGCCAAGGGCGGGGGCAGGGGCGGCAGCCTCTGCTGCTGCTGCTGCTGCTGGTGCTGCTGCTGCTGCTGCAGCAGCAGCTGCTGCTGCTGCTGTAGCTGCTGCTGGTGGTGGTGGTGCGGGGTCAGCGGCAGGGGCGCCTGCTGCTGCTGCTGCTGCTGCTGCTGCTGCTGCTGCTGCTGCTGCTGCTGCTGCTGCTGCTGCTGCTGCTGCTGCTGCTGGGGCGGCGGCTGCATTTGCATGTGCTGCTGCGGCGGCATCGCGCCCTGCGGCGGCGGCTGCTGCTGCTGCATCTGGGGCGGCATGAGCAGCTGCTGCTGCTGCTGCTGCATGCCCAGCGGCGGCGGCTGCAGCTGCGGCTGCTGCTGCTGCAGGAAGGGCGGCGGCGGGCCGCCGGGCTGCTGCTGCTGCTGCTGCTGCGCAAAGGCGGCCGCCGCCATCCTCAGCGCCTGCTGCTGCTGCTGCTGCTGCTGCTGCTGCTGCTGCTGCTGCTGCTGCTGCTGCTGCTGCTGCTGCGCCTGCTGCTGCTGTTGGTTGTACATCCTGACTCAAGCGTGTTGATGGGGCAGGAGAATAAAAAAGGGGGGCACGCAAACCCGGAAAAAACACCACCGGGGAGAGACAGCGG
>Ga0209390_10006028_pt1 | contig 16603 bp, 14 predicted proteins | sample BON01_FD_187212 | JGI IMG/M metagenome (GOLD analysis project Ga0209390, IMG submission 187212) | Freshwater microbial communities from Lake Bonney liftoff mats and glacier meltwater in Antarctica - BON-01 (SPAdes) (version 2) | ecosystem: Environmental > Aquatic > Freshwater > Ice > Glacier...
AGCCGGGGCATGCAAGTGTGTCCCAAAAACTACTTCAGCAACGGCAACAGTCGTGCTGTCAAGCAACGGTAAGTTGGTGAGTTTCGGAGGCGGTGCAGATGCGTTAGATGTCGATGGCGTCTGCATATCTTGCCGATATACGCCTTGTGGCCTCGGAGAGTGTGGTCCATTTTTTGGCAAAGCGTTGCATCAAATAGGACATTTACAATTCCCGAAATAGACACACACACTCGCACACGTTCAGTCAAGGTGAGGGCGATGCTGTTTTCAAACAAGATTCGCTCTCGTGAACCGTCCTCAGAAGCCACACGGCTGCTCACGGTCCTCAAAAAATGCAGGGTTTGCAGGGTTTTAATTCGCAGGGTTTGCAGGCTTTTAATTCGCAGGGTTTGCAGGCTTTTAATTCGCAGGGTTTGCAGGTTCGCCAGTTCGCTTCGAGCAGTTGTTAAAACCATCGCGATTTTTTGTCGAGAGCAAGTGCGAGGGCAGGGCGAGGCAGACGAGCGTTGTTTGGCATGCTGGGTGATGCTGGGACGGCAGGGGCCCAGGAGACGGACAAGGGCGTGGCCAAAAAGAGCATGAAGCAGCTGAAGATGGAGCAAGACATGTGCGAATTGTATCGCAAGATCGATGCTGGCAAAGATATTGACACGCCCGAACGCCGGCATGACTTCTTGAAATTCATTGCAGAAAACGGAAACATTTCGATGCGAGACCTTTGTATCAAGAATGCCAGCTCCCCGATAACAGTGTTATCTCCCTCGTCATCCGCGGTCGAGATCGCTTCTGCAGCCTACTTTGCAGCATATGGTGTCGTGTTGTCTGAGACCACCGAAGCCGACCTTGCTTGCACAGCCGCTGAATTCTTCAACCAGCCGAGGACGCTATCGGGGAGCTTGTACAAAATGGATATGTGTGCGGCTGCATATTTCAACGCAATGCAGGACGAATCGCGACCCTCAGCGGCCAAGTCCTCGGCCGGGACGGCGCGCCCCGCCTTTGATAAGACAGTGAGTGCGTCGGAGCGTCGGCCCAAGCACCCTTTTCTCTCACGCGACACGGACGACGACCTGCGTGATGTGGTTTTGGAATCACGCGCACCGGGTCGTTTGCGCTTCATGCTGTGGGACAAGGATGGCCTGTACAGCGGCATGTTTGCCACCATGAGTTCGCACAAAAAGTACACCTCCGGCACAAAGTGGGTCGTGTTTCTCGATGTGCTGGGGAGGAAAATTGCGGTGGAGAAAGCGTCCCTCATCGCCGTGCCCAACGTGTGCGACACTTCGGTTCGCGTGTGTGGATTTTGTGCGGTCCAAGTCAGCAACGACAGTGAGAGCCTCGATACTCCGGGCGCCGGGTGGTGTGGCACCTGCAAAAACACGTTTTATTGCTGCAGGCAGCACCAGAAAGACCACCTGCACCAGCATCGCTATTCTTGCAAGGTCACGCAAACCCTCGGCCACGACTACAATGTCACAAAGTTCGAGTGTCCCGAAATAGACACGGTGATCAACACATCTCCCGGTCCACTTGCGCAGGACTCTTCTGAACTCGACATGGTAATGAAAGTGCGTGCGCAAGGCATGCGCTCGCTGCTCAAGCTCCTCACCGCCTCAGTCTCCCAGCAGGCGTCCATCGCCGCCTCTACGTCTCCAGATGACATAGCCGAGTATCGCGGTCTTGCATGCATGCAGATTTGCCTGACTTACCACAAAATGGCAGTGTGTTGTCTTTGTTTGGGTCACTGCGACCAGGCTCACAAAATGATGGACCGAGCGCAGGATTACTACAACAAGCCGGACAGGGTCAATCTCTCTCCACCGTTTCAACAGACACAGTTCACTGCAGGATGGATCCACTTGGAGCGAGATGTGCTCATACAGGCATCTTCTTACATTCGTACCCCACACACGTCCACGCTGCCGTGCTTTGGTGTTTATGTATGTTCTCTCTTGCGTGCTCTCTTGTTTTCACCCTTGCTCTGTCTGCAACTCACACACACACACACGGGCGGAAAACACACACACACACACAGCAACACACGGGCGAGGTGACGCGCATTTTATTCCAGCTCTTATTTTCCCCATTGCTCTGTCTGAAACACTCACACACACACACACAGCAACGCACGGGCGAGGTGACCCGCATTTTATTCCAGCTCTTATTTTCCCCATTGCTCTGTCTGAAACACTCACACACACACACACAGCAACGCACGGGCGAGGTGACCCGCATTTTATTCCAGCTGCGACAAGCTCGTAACAAAGACCGTGAACAGATCATTGCTCATGCCGCCGGCAATGAACGGCATTTGCCCGATTTTACGTTTAAAAGTTCCATCATCGAGGCGAACCGAGCCATGCGCCAAACGATGGGTATGCAGCTCCAGAACGCCCTGTCTCACCTCATCTTCCTCTATTCCTACGAAGACGAAGATATTGTCCTGCGTTTCAACGCCATATACAAGCTCTTTGTACTTGCGGCCGACTACAATACGGCATTTGACAACACTTCATTCTCGCTCAACTATCTCATTGTGGAGGCAGAACACATGGCAATCTATCCCGCTTTGAACACCACAAAGGCTGTCCGGAAAAACACCTTTGTCAAAATGTTGTCTCTCCGACAATCGTCACTCCCCTACTCGAAGATGTACGATACACTCTCTGAAAATCAAGTCGAGTGGGAAGACGATCAACATTTATTCGAGTGCCGTTATTTCTCAGCGCCCTTTGAAATTCCAATGCCTATCATGACTTTGGCCCTCTCGAAGAAGCTCGTTATCTCCATGGAAAAATATCAGTCGACAGAGTATGGCACCACCGACAGCTCCATGGACCGCATGGCTCTCATTATCTACATCCGCCAGATGTCGCAACTGTGCTCGTACATTATGCCCGACGTGCCTTCCAACTGGCAGCGTATGCTGAAGCTCAAGCAAATGTTGCTGAACAACCCAGACCGCCAGACCGATGCCAAAGTATTGCAGTTCATCAACCTGGTGGGTTTTATCGACCGTATGCGGGCTTGCCTCTCCAAGATGGACGCCCTCAAAATGGATGCCATCTTTCCCGACCACGCCGTGGGAGGAGGCGTATAGGTTGGCATGACTGGACTGGAATGCCAAGCACACTCTGCTACACATCTCTGCTGCCCTCTGCAAAACCCCTCTATCCACTCTAATACACGCTCTACGTTCCTCTTTTTGAAAAACAAATGAACCATCAGCACGTTTGCACACACCAGTATCAACCGATGCTTATGGTTGGGTCGGATCGACAACACCAGAACATCACACTTTCACACTCGCCCACATACGAGTCGCATACACGTTTCCCAGCAGCGGGTGTATTGTTAACACGTTTTATTACAATGCTGTGAAAAGTTTGTTTCGAGTGAGGTGTTTGGCATAAACTGGTGCCCGACGGTGCACTCTGCCCTTTACATCATATTACTGCGGTATTTTGTCCCAGACACAGGGCGATAATCGACACTTTTGTGTAGTCACGGTGATCTTGTGCAGTAGTTTCACAGGACGGCCTGGCTTCCTGCAATCAACTCGCTTGTTTGTGCCGACTGGCTGCCGCCTGTGCTCGCCCCGCCATAGCTTTGGCGTTTTGGCATCACCCCAAAGTGTCTTGCTAGCGCCATTCTATACTTTTGTTTTTTGACCGCAAACGCTGCAGGATCCCGTTGTTTGAGACTTGCTCGCTTGTGTGCTGGATAAATTTCTGCGAAATCTGCGTTGTGGTGGATGTGTGTCTTCCAAAAAATCTCGTCTGCGCTGGACCACCTCGCACTCTTGCACAGATTGGCTTCGGCCAACATCGGCTGCAAGTTGGTATAATGATTCATGTCGAGTGCGAAACGCTGCACCGGCCTGATGTGGTCCAATTGCATGTTCTGAAACGTCATCTGTGTGTCGTCGGGACACAATGCGTTGTAATTCCGCATTTTGGTCTCGATGTGCTGGATCACAGTGTCGAAGCTATCCGCTCCCAAATATTTCAGCGTCGTCCGATCCTTCACACACCCCACACGCTTCAATCCGCTGGCCACAAACGACCGGATCCGTATTACCGATCGCTGCCTCTCACATCGCCCCCGAGCACCGCCCCCACGGCTGGATTCCCCACCCAGCCCCTCTTGCCATCCAGAGCGAGCGCCCTCTGGTGGATCGCTCAACTTGCCATCTTCGTCCGTATCGGACTCCAAATGCGCTCGCAATTTTCTCCAGTGCACACAGTAATAGACTCCCTCATTCGACCTGCCTTTCGTCAATGTGCTCTGTAGAGCGTTTATCTCTGTCAATCCCCTCAAAAACTCAGCAAGCTCGATTCCAAACCGGGCAATCGTGTACCTCTGCGTCGAAACAAGTCCCCATCCCCGGAACCTCTCAAAAAAATCAACACTCCGGATCCTCATCCCCGCACAATCCTCGAAGCGGGCACGAGCACACTCGTCCGCGAGAAAACGACGTATCATCGCAAGACGGTCCGCAACACTGCCAGCAACACCCGCCACTGCCCCCCATTCTCTTTTTACACACCACACTCTGCTAGACACAAATATGCAGTTTTTATTTCCTCCAAACCAGCACGTTTATTGCGCTATCGCCTGCTCTCTAGGTCTGCAGCAACACTTTCCAACCCTAGCACGTCTCGGAAACAATTGTGCGCGTTGTTGTCATATCGTGCCACAATGATGCTACTGCAACCTATCGAACGGCTCGAGAATGCTCATGCTATTAAACGCGGTGGTATTTCATAAACTCGAGCCGGAAACATGTGTGCAATGAAAACTGCTTTGCTTTTAACATGTCTTTTATTTTGAGAAAAGTGGAAAATTCGACGACAATCAGCAAACCACTGTCACACCATACACAGCTTGTAAGGCAACCGCTAGGCGATGGCTTACAACCTAATAACAACAATATCAGTCTCCATCAGAGTCTGATATCATATCAAGGAGCATCTGTTTGGTTTCATCTTCGAGGATGTGACCGTATCTGTTTATGCCAATTCTCATGAGCACATTGCCAGTCCACCAGTCTTCAATTTCCCAGACAGTTTCGAGTACTCCCCCAGGAGTAATCTTCTTGTCTGGATTTACAAACTCACAGTAGCTCCAGTGCAAGTTTTTTGGTCCACCCACGCAGATGCCAGTCAGCTTAGGCCAGCAGTGCTTATCCCCTTTGACATGAACATTTAGCTCGATTTCCGTTGGCGCACACGTCAGTTGCAACATGAGCCTCAAATCCCAGTGCGTATTGTAGTCAATGTCCAGTGAAATATAAGGTATTTTATGGGCGTCGTACATTTTCATGTTCATGGGAATGCCTTGACCCTGAACATCAAACTTGGCAGTGAGTTCGAAAACACCTGCCTCATAATTGTTCTTGAGCGTGCTCGCCGCAAGGGGAATATGGATCTTGTTGTTATAAGACATGGCAGTGCTAACAGTGCAAATCAGTGTGTATGGAATGCGTTTTGCCTTCTTTTTATAGTAATATTTGGCAAAATGCTATTTCCGGGATCAAAAAAAAGTCCAAAATAACCGTGATGGAGGAAAAAAGGACAAAAGGTCGACATCGTTCTCGCGCTTCTGCTTTGATAAACTCAACTCACTGTAATCGCCTAGCAGGGTGCAAATTGTAAAAACTGCACCTGAGCAATCATAAAAGCAATCTTTACTTCAATCCCAAAACTCCGGAACAAGCGCTTGTTTTTTTACACGCGCAAATACACAAAATAGATTTGGGCCGGCGGAAACAGGAAACGCTCCGCTGCGACAATCACAGCTCAACAACGTAAGCCAACACCTTTTGCATCAACTAATTGTGTTTCATGCGACGAATCTGACGTGCGCTTAAAAAACACACGATGAGGCCCGCCAACCCCGAAAACACCGAGATAAGAATCACTAGCGTACTAGTCGATGCTATTTTGCCGGGCTTCTGCAACTCGTCTTCGGGGGATGCAGGCGTCATGCCATTCTTTTCGGGAACTTCCATCACCGTCCAATAGCTGAACGATAGTGTGTGCACGCTGACTTTGCTGGTTACAAGATCGGTGGTAGAATTCAGCTGCTCGTGCCACTGTTGCGTACGCTCATTGAGCTTAAAAATGGCGAGTCGCTTGTCAATTGTGGCCTGTCGATCAGCCACGAGAAATATGATGACTGAAGATCGAAACACCGAGCCGCTTGGTTCAAACTTGAGTACATCAGAAACTCTCGTCTGGTTAATGTCGCTCAAACTCGTGCCGAGAATGGACAGATTCGCGATTCGCTGTACGGATATTTTGTTTTTCGACACATATGCGTAGGATGGGATTTCGACACCCTGTTCCTGGCCATTTTGTAAAATCACAACACTCTGCGTGATAGTAGGATTGATTTCCATGCTGGAAAATTCTTCAGACGTGATTGGGACAGGAGTTGTCCTGACGACACTCGGTGCGATAGAGGGCGTAGTACGTGTGAGTGTGATAGACGTTGTTACACTAGAGGCATTATTTGCCGTGGCGTTTGCGTTTTCAGGCTGACTAGGTGCAGGTGATGTTATATTGGACACATTTGAAGTATTTTTTGCCGTGGCGTTTGCGTTTTCAGGCTGACTGGGTGCAGGTGATGTTATATTGGACACATTGGAAGCATTATTTGCCGTGGCATTTGCGTGTTCAGGGTGGCCAGGTGCAGGTGATGTGTCATTGGACACATTGGAAGCATTATTTGCCGTGGCGTTTGCGTTATCATTAGACACATTGGAAACATTTTTTGCCGTAGCGTTTGCGTTTTCAGACTGACTGGGTGCAGGTGATGTGTCATTGGACACATTGGAAACATTATTTGCCGTGGCGTTTGCGTGTTCAGGGTGGCCAGGTGCAGGTGATGTGTCATTGGACACATTGGAAGCATTATTTGCCGTGGCGTTTGCGTTATCACTAGACACATTTGAAGTATTTTTTGCCGTGGCGTTTGCGTTTTCAGGCTGACTGGGTGCAGGTGATGTTATATTGGACACATTGGAAGCATTATTTGCTGTGGCGTTTGCGTGTTCAGGGTGGCCAGGTGCAGGTGATGTGTCATTGGACACATTGGAAGCATTATTTGCCGTGGCGTTTGCGTTATCACTAGACACATTTGAAGTATTTTTTGCCGTGGCGTTTGCGTTTTCAGGCTGACTGGGTGCAGGTGATGTTATATTGGACACATTGGAAGCATTATTTGCTGTGGCGTTTGCGTGTTCAGGGTGGCCAGGTGCAGGTGATGTGTCATTAGACACATTGGAAGTATTTTTTGCCGTAGCGTTTATGTGTTCAGGGTGGCCAAGTGCAGGTGATGTGTCATTGGACACATTGGAAGTATTATTTGCCGTGGCGTTTACGTTATCATTAGAGACATTGGAAGTATTTTTTGCCGTGGCGTTTGCGTTTTCGGGCTGACTGGGTGCAGGTGATGTTATATTGGACACATTGGAAGCATTATTTGCTGTAGCGTTTTCGTGTTCAGGGTGGACAGGTGCAGGTGATGTGTCATTAGACACAATAGAAGCGTTATTTGCCGTGGCGTTCTTAGACACATTGGAAGCGTTTTCTTCCGTGGCGTTATTAGACACATTGGAAGCGTTATTTGCCGTGGCATTATTAGACACAATGGAAGCGTTATTTGCCGTGGCGTTATTAGACACAATGGAAGCGTTATTTGCCGTGGCGTTATTAGACACATTGGAAGCGTTATTTGCCGTGGCGTTATTAGACACAATGGAAGCGTTATTTGCCGAGGCGTTATTAGACACATTGGAAGCGTTATTTGCCGTGGCGTTATTAGACACATTGGAAGCGTTATTTGCCGTGGCGTTATTAGACACATTGGAAGCGTTTTCTTCTGTGGCGTTTGCATTTTCAGGCTGGGTGGGCTCAGCATTGGATGCTGAGAAATTCGAACTGTTGAGTGTTGAGTTGTCTAGATGTGTCGATGTTGTATTGGTTGTAGCATTTGGCGTTTTACTGATGTTTGACGCTCGCGAGGAGTGTATGAAACTCAGACAAATACAGAGACAGAGAAACCGATAATTCATGGCGTGAAAACAGATGCGGGCAAGTCAAATTTCTGCCAGTATAAATGTCTTTTTTTTGTGTTTACGCATGTCGTGCTTCAGGTTGGAATGGAACACCTAGGTCCGTTGTTTAATTTGAAATGGTGGACAATAGTCGTCGTTTGTATATACTTTAATCTTTTTTCGAGTGTCCCGTCTATCTGACAAAACACGTGCGGATATGCGAACTGAGTGGCGGCGTCGATCTGTCCACAGGCAGAATCAGCCAATTCAACAGAACAGCAATTCTGTACCTTCAACACGCAAAATGCATAAAATCCCATATTTTGTACGTGAAAGGCGTTATCGGGCACTGTTTTGACACCTACGTTTTGACTTCGAACTGGCAGGCCATGCATAAACACAAAAAAAACAGTTGTGGTATTCAGAAAGGGTTGTTTATTGAATTGCACCAAACAAACACCTCTTTGTCAGGTCATTAGAGGTAAAAAGTGTCTATCTGCTCACTAGCAACGGCATTGCTGTGGTCAACGGTCTGTTCGGATGTGAACTGGATGTCGTTGCTGGGATAGTCCACTGGAATCACGCTTGGCGTTGGGACTTGCAGTGCAGCGGGCACAACCAGGGCTTTTGTGTTTAGATGAGATCGTCGTCCTCGTCTTCTGAGCTTTCATCGTCGGAGGAATTGGGGTAAGGGCGACCCTGGCCATCCCAGTATACCTGCAAGCACATCGCAGTGGGGGAATCGTGTCGCATCTGCAAAAACTCAGAGACAGAGGTCTGTGCTGTTAACACTGCCTCAATGTCGCGTGTGTGCATTTGCACAACAAACCCGTCAAAGACCAGGCCCTCGCGCCAAGCAATGGCATCTTGGATGCTTTGCAGGGTGTGCTCGGAATTCACACGGACCATTCGGGTGTATTTGCCGAGCAGGCCCAACTCCACGCAGTGGTTGGCATCTTTGGCACTTCCTGTTAGCTCTGGCATATCAAGCACAGAGCGCACCACGTTGGGCACGCGCGACAGGTCGACCAGACGGTCGTCTACTAACGGCAGCCCTGCCAGATAGGTGGTGGTCTGAAAGTAGATGTTAACCGCTACAAGGTATGTGTTGTCATCTGTGTGTTGCACAACGGAATGCTGGCGAGATCCACCATCACAGAAGTAGGTGCCACCTATGCCCACGCCGTTGTCGGCCGTCAACATTTCAGAGTTAAATTTGTGCAAGAGTTGAGCGATTCCAGTCAGAAACGGCGGCTCTGGCATGTGGATGGCCCCGCATGCAATTCTCGTCCCGGGCACCACCAGCAGCACTTGCTTCACGAGCTCGCGATATGCCACATTCTTGGCCATTTCGCGGTGCATATAATTGCGCATCTGTCTGCTGGTCTGCTTGAGGTTGCTAATAAACACCAACAGCGCCTTATCCACCGCACACGACTTCACTATGTACATCATAAGCTCGTCGGGAATCTCCGCTAGCTCCATGTCTGGCGTGTCCGATGAGAAACTACCCACTGCTTCTGCGCTCATAAGCGCGCCGGGCGCGGATAAATGCCCAAAATAGCAATATTTGGGGGCATTCTGTACACACGAGTGTCCCGCCTATCTACATGCAGAATCAGCCAATTCAACAGAAGAGCACTTTGTTAATTAGAGTCTGCTTTCCGACCCCACTCAACCAGATTTCAAACACGGTTGTGCTTGTAATTGCAAACCCCTGTTGACACTGTGCATAGTTCATGGAGCACTGCAATGTCACCTTTTTTATGTCCCCCGTTTCGATTCTCACTACACCAATTTTTGCATTCTCCGTGCCTCGAATCAATCTTCTCATATCATTTTCAGGATGCACAAGCGGCGCTGTTTGCATTCGATCATAGTCCCATTTAATACTTTCGACGATCCCGCCGACGTTTCGCACAAGGATTTCGATGTTTCCCATGTTCAGAGTCTCGTCATTCGTCGTCACAAAAGTCAGATTCACCCTCGAATTCGCTCCAACAACCAGAGGAACAAACACGTTGCTGCACCAATTTTGTGCTGGATTGCCATACTGCAATTTTGTGCTCAAAAACTCGTATTGTTCCGTATGCTCATTCAATACCTCCACCCACATCCCCATGTAATTGAACACATTTTCTGGGCGCGCAGTCTGGTTTGTGATCTCGCTACTACGCACCATGATGAAAATTGAATGAAATGGCATGTCAAAATCGCCACAGCATAAACTTTCATTTGCCACGCACAGGTGCGGCATTTCTTGTGCCATCCGGCTGCATGCACTCCTCATAACAAGATGCAACGGTCTCTTCACGTGTCTTGCCATCTTGATTCCAAATGACAACATCCGGCTTTATATATCAACACACAGCAAACTACCCACACATGCTTGGAAGAATTTGTTCAAAATCATAACATAACATTGTTTCCAGACAGACATAACACACAGATACTCCCAGCAAAATGCCTGATAGAAATCGTGTTTTATGCACCATCCCGGAGGTAGAATTGATCAATACACACGGCTGTGTGCTGGAAACTCCTCCCACAGATGTCTCGCAGCTGCTTGTTTTGTTTCACGCCAACGCAACTCTTGAACGCGTAATCATGCGTTTTCCCAGGGTTCTGTAGCTTGGAGGATTTCATTGCACAGCGTGGTAGATGGGGTCTCCGCGTCTTTCGAGAGGTTTTCCGCAAGATCGCACCGTAAAAGGTATGCCTTTGGAGTGTGCTATGCTTCGGGTTCCTTTGATTTGTTGCCAGTCGTTTGCGTTGTTTTGACTGCAATATATATAAAAACACCGTATATATGCACAGCCATACCACTACAGCAGATTGGAAACTATACATAAAAGACTCTATCCCTATACGGTCGTCGTATCATAAACAGGCTAGCTGAGCTCGTAGGGGGTGATATCCCACCCGATGCCGATCCCACGACAATCGTGAATATTGTCACCTCGTTTGCGGCAGTCAAAATCCAGACGTCGCACGAAAGAGTACGAGCCAGCGCAACAATGTTCCAACCTTTTTTCAATGATCTGAACATTCACCACCAACGCCATCGTTTCATCGATGTGCCACTGACTCTCGAGGCCAGGGACGGAATTGCAAGAGCGAACACCTTTTTGAACATGGCCAGGTACAGGTTGAGCACCATACGTGATGAAATTGGACCTGAATCTGCGTGCGATCTGGATTATCTTTTTAAGCTCTGTCTTGGCGTGTGTGCGATGGTAAACCGAGCCGAGGCCAAAAATCTTCAAGTTCTCGCTTTATTTCACCGTGTAGACTGTGCAAATAGCAGGGCTGTGTTTCGCAACACCTTCAATTGAAACTCCTCCCACAGATGTCTCGCAGTTGCTGGGTTTGTTCCACACAAACACAACTCTTCAGCGCGCCATCGTAATTTCTCTCAGGGTTCTGTATCCTGGATGATTTGATTGCACAGCGTGGATTCGGCTGTCTCGAGAACCGTAAAAGTCGGCTCGGACGCAGCCCCTGCGTTCGCTTCGATTGTCCCAGGGCGATACACAAAGTACTTTTTCAAAGTGTCATAGATGTTTTTGAAGCCAACTACATTCACATTAATTTGTATGTATATATGATGTCAATACACATGCACATTTGGAAAAGGGCAATTCATAGGGGAGACAGGCATCAAGAAATCAAAATACCAACGATATCGTCGTACGTCCTGGCACCTGGTGTGATGACCCAAGGTGTCAGAATTCCCTCTGAGTGTTGCGCAAGAGCGACACCATTCTGGCACATGTACAACACAGCATGTAGAAACATGATTGCTTCTTCCATCTCGCTGGGAGAACAGAGTCGGGGTACTAGCATTGAAATGTTTGGGGAAACAATAAATTGGCATGCACATCAAACTACGAAGTGGCCCGCTGTTTATACCTGTTACTACAATTCGACTGCTTTTGAAAATCAAGAGGACGATTGGGCTGTTATCGGGTCTTAGAATCAAGCCTGCAAACAGAAAGGTGTCAGATCGCACCGGCACCATTCCTCGTGCACAGGGCATGCGATTGAACACGCATTTTCGGAGTGTTTGTGGGCCGTACCCGGGAAGATGGAAGCTTCAGATGACGGGCAAGCGAAAATGGGCCAATCCAGCGTGAAGAGGGGAGAGAAGTTAGTGAGAAGGGCAGGAAAAGACCCAGCACGCGAGACAGTAGTACATGTGAGAAAAGCAGCAAGAGAGAGAGCAGCAAGAGAGAGAGCAGCAATGCCGGACACGACGAGGGAGAGGGGAGTGGAGCAAACACCTTGATACGTGCAGCTGTCGTTTGGGGTGGAAATGCACAAAACACACATTTTACACGGATTGTCAGTTTTACGTTGATGTTATGTGGGACGAGGCGATAGGTGTGAGAGGATTTTGGGGGTTTGATCAAGATGTTGGTGGATGCGATTTGGGGTTTGGAGGGAGTGGAAGGCAGGACCTTGTTCCGAGATCCTTGTGGAGGCGTTTGATGTCAATGGTGACCAGGTTGCGAATGGCGACGTTGGAGACGATGTTTTGTATGACGTGGGACCTGTAGAATATGTCAATGTGCGGGAAGATGGATTTGAGCATGAAGAGGACGCTCCGAATGGCGGCGATGGACATCTGTTTGCTGGAGGCGCCTGTGATGACCAGCTTGCCGGAGGAGAAGAGGAGAGCGGTAGTTTTCGGCTCGTCGATGCGGATGGTGATAGCAGCAAAGCGTTTTTTGTTGTAGGCACTATTTGGGATGCAGCCAGAGATCATGTCGAGGTCGATTTTGTCGTGGTTGGTGTGGATGTGAATGGTGGAGACCATATTGTGTGTGGTGGGGGTGGTGTTGTCTTCGTCGGAGCGAAATTTCTGGCACACGTTTTTGTTGTCAAGCCGCTCGAGCAGTCGTTTCAAACACTCGTCTTCACCGAGCTCCTGATACTGCATGAGGGTGTTTCCTGGGACGATATTGGCAGTGTTTTGCTTGGACACGATATTGCAGTACTTGCGCTTGCGCATCGTGTATGGGCAGATCCGGTGTCGGGTTTGACATGTGTTGCACAGGAGTGTTGACAGTATATCGGGTTTTTATTTTAACAAAACGCAAGGGTGTTTGTTGGAGATACAGTGTTTTTTGAGTCTTTGTCTAGATACGAAGTCAAGAAATGTGTGTTGGGCAAGGTGTGGCTTTGTTGCTAGAGACGGCAGAAATTGGCGACTTTGACAGTCGCGCTATTCCTGGGTGTAGTTGACGATGAATTTGACGAGAGACATGTCGGGCATTTTGAGGTGGCCTGTGCCCAGGCGGTTGGCGGGGATCATGTGTGTTTCGATGAAGAGGGTAAAGTCGTCGACGAGGGAGTCGAAATGGTCGTCATCTTCGTCGAGGATGCCGCAGAAGCCTTCGGAAGTCACCGACTCGAAGTACCAGCACTGCTTCTCATCTCGGAGCTTTTTGAAGGTTTTGTAGACGGCTTTGGTAAGACCAGGACCCTTGACGATTTCGATGTAATAGGAGGACATCTCAGAGGGACCCTCCGTGCCGTCGTTGAGGAGCAGGACCATTTTTTCACCACCGTCCTTCCCCTCTTTGCCTTGGCTGGCGTCCAGTTTCCTTTTGCCGCCGGCGTGCATGCAGGACATCTTTTTGGGCGGGGAGGTGGACATGGTGTTTTCGGGTGTTGCACAGCCCACTGCGCTTTTTTATATTCATTCTATGAACCCCGAAATAGCCACAACCGCTATTCGCACTTAAGCACGATTCTGAGCGTTTCTGCTCCAAGATGTCTCTCAAATTCACACTTTCTGGACATGAGCGCTCGTTCGATGCACTCTACCAGCGTCTGCGCAGCATAGTACAGGAAGAAAATAACGACATGTTGGTAGTGAAATGTACTGATCCTTCTTACAGACACGAGACGGATGAGATGAATAGCGTCCATATGGAGGTCACCTCATACGCACCCGACACCGTGAGCGTAATGGATGCGCTGTTTCCGATTCGACCAGACACCTACGCACCTTTTGGAACCTTTATGTTTGACAGTGTGTGGCAAAATGAGTCGTCGGTCGGGGGTGTTGCCGAGTGCTATGTAGCAGCCTCACACGACAAAAACATTATGCTGGAGATGAAGCAGAATCATCACTTCCCCATTCTCGGCAGTCGCCGTATTTTCGGGGATTGCGTGGTGTTTTTGATAGACTGAGTGTGCTAGTTTTGCGAGTCGACTGCATCTTGTTGTGGAGCAGGGTGCAAAGTTAAAGTTTACAGGGGCGTGTGTGTTGGCAAAATTGTGATATTTTGAACGAGTTTTATTAAAATCTAGCGAGTAAACACGCTCATGTGTGATTTTGAAGACGATTCATAGGTTGACAAGGCTCGGCAAAAAATGGCCGTGGATGTGCAACCTGCACTGCATACAAGCACAGATTTACTCACGGGTGTTGTCGTCAGGCGCACGCCTGGTGCGGTCGACACGTAGCAGTGCATCTAGTTTCGGGCGCGGCGAGCCGTCCTTGGGGACAAGAGAGGCGCCAATCACACGCTCGGTGTTATCTTTACGGATTTGAAAGAGCAGATCGTAGGTCCCTTCATCAAGCAGATCCATCAAACCATTGCCACCGGCCTGCAGACCAGAAACGCGCACATTTTGCTCAATACGCATACCCCCTCCCGGGGCCAAGAATTGGCCCAGATCCTGCTCCGCGGCTAACGCCATGAAATCGGTATTTTCCATTTCAAAACGACGGGCTTCCGCAGCACGTTGGGTCTCAAGGTCGCGCGCTGCCTTGTTTACACGCAGCTGCTCGCAGAAAGCATGGTAGTCCGCTACCACTTCATCGGTCGTCAAATGCCGCTCGTTGTGCCCTGCCTTGACACCAAGCTCGAGTGCATCTTCGTTCATGTTGTTCGGTCCGCCTCAAAAAATCGGTTTGCTTCGATTTGCAATGGTTCGTATGTGCCAGTTCGTGTGGGTTCGCGCCGACGAGTTCGCGTCGAAATCTTTTTTTCTTTTTCCACAAAATCGGTTCGCGTAGGTTCGGCCGGAGCCAGTTCGAAGCAGTTTTCAATGGAGGAGGTTGTCGATGAGGCTGCTGCGGCGACCGAACCGTGTGGTGTACTGCTCGAGCAAGCCGAACGAGCGGTGGAAGTCCTGCAGGAAGAACTCACTGGCTTTCAGCAGCAGCTTGTTGTGGCAAAGCAAGCACAGCTAGACAGTCGTGCTGAATTCGACAACCTCACTTTTGGCATCGAGATTGGTGTTCTGTGCCGGGACGACGCGGACGCATATGACGCAGCGAAGCAGCACGTGGATTTGGTGACTCAATTTTGTTTCATGGCAGAGAGAGCTTGCGATGAAACGAGGTTGCAGCTACGCACTGCCCGCCGCAAAATGCAACAGGCACGTTTGGCAGACTAGCATGCGGGAACACGATGCATTGGTCCTGATGGTTAGCAAACTTTCGCTGTGGTATCATCCATGATTGAGGAGCAAAAGACTAGTTTCCATGCACTTGCGGGCCACAGCATAAGCAAGTCAAAACTGTTTCTGAAACACATAAAATCTGGCTATTTGCCAACGACATGCCACAAAATCTCAAGACGTTTGTCGTTTCTGACAGGGTGTTGAAAGGCTTATGTTCCAGACACATGCCTTGACTTTGTATGCGACATGTAGCTTCAAAATAGGTGTATTGTAATAAAGGTGCGAAAACCGCCGTGGCGCATTGTGCTTGCTGCTCTGAAACCGCGCTGCTATTGCATGTTTTTGTGAACCCACTTCATACGGACAGGCTGTTTGTTCATTCGAGCTCTACAAAACGGACAAGTCTTGTCTGGGCCCTGCCGCTTCCATGCATTGTAACAGGTTTCACACAAATAATGTTGTTGCCATGCGCCTGGAATGTCGCTGCTACAGAAGCAGTAAAGTGTTCGGTCCGGCTCCAATTCTATTGCCTCGATTTGCAACTCAAGACTTTCAATTTGCAATCTCAGCATAGTTTGCTCCAGGTCAATCTGGTCGTGGTCGTTCTTCTCAAACACATCAAAGTCCAGATCGGACTGCGTTTCGTGCCAATTTGTAATATCCACCGTCTGTCCGCAGTTCTCCTTATGTTGAATTTTCACACTGTTCCAATAGTCTCGGATGTCATAATGCTCCTGGATGGTACATTGGAGGGCACAATTTGCCGATCCCAGTTCATGGACAAGGGCCTTGCGGCGGATGAGTCCAGGGGGTAATACTGACAGTCTCTTCATTTCTGCGCAAACGTCGGGAGCAGATACCTCGGGTGAACAAATATTACAATTCGAAGACATTATTGTAGATGTGCTTCGAGTATTCATTTTACACTTGCGTGCTTGGAAATTGTAGTGTTTTAGCTTCCGTGCGATGATTTGACTATACATCCTATAAACTATACATCTTATATAATAATGGTTGACAAGATCTTGCTCGCTCATGACTGTCGCTGTTGGAGTTTGTGTTGTTAATGGGCCGGCTTTTTTGCGGGTGTGGTTGTGTCGGGGTTTGTGCCAGGCAATG
>Ga0209390_10006029_pt1 | contig 16600 bp, 16 predicted proteins | sample BON01_FD_187212 | JGI IMG/M metagenome (GOLD analysis project Ga0209390, IMG submission 187212) | Freshwater microbial communities from Lake Bonney liftoff mats and glacier meltwater in Antarctica - BON-01 (SPAdes) (version 2) | ecosystem: Environmental > Aquatic > Freshwater > Ice > Glacier...
GTGACCGATGTGTGGCCGAGGTGTGGTGTGTTGTGTGGCCGAGGTGTGTCGTGACCGATGTGTGGCTGAGGTGTGTTGTGTGGCCGAGGTGTGTTGTGTGGACGAGGTGTGTCGTGACCGATGTGTGGCCGAGATGTGTCGTGTGGCCGAGGTGTGTCGTGACCGATGTGTGGCCGAGGTGTGTCGTGTGGCCGAGGTGTGTCATGTGGCCGAGGTGTGTCGTGACCGAGGTGAACCCGATGTGTGTCGTGACCGATGTGTGGCCCCTTCAGGAGGTGTGTCTTGACCGATGTGTGGCCAAGGTGCGGCCCCTTCAGGAAGTGTGTCGTGACCGATGTGTGGCCGGGGTGTGTTGTGACCGATGTGTGGCCGGGGTGCGTCGCGACCGAGGTGTGGTCGATGTGTCCGAGGTGTCCGAGGTGTGTCGTGACTGAGGTGTGTCCGAGGTGTCCGAGGTGTCCGAGGTGTCCAAGGTGTGTCGTGACTGAGGAGTGTCCGAGGTGTCCGAGGTGTCCGATGTGTGTCGTGTCCGATGTGTGTCGTGTCCGAGGTGTCCGATGTGTCGAGGTGTCCGATGTGTCGAGGTGTCCGAGGTGTCCGATGTGTGCCGTGACTGAGGTGTGCCCGAGGTGTCGAGGTGTCCGAGTGTCCGATGTGTGCCGTGACTGAGGTGTGTCCGAGGTGTGTCGGGGGCCGAGGTGTGGCCACCTTGTTTTTTTTTCTTTTTTTTTGTTACTAAAAGAAGCGACACCGACTTATTTTTAGGGATTTTTAAAAAAAATAAAATAAAAAAATAAATATTTATTATAGACGAAATTAGTGGAGCGCCTGGTTGCAATTTTTCTTCATTTTTAATGAAAAAAATTAGGGTTAGAAACCAGGAGCTAACCCTTATTTCCGACCGTGCTATTTCTCGTCGCTTTTAATTTAAAAAATTAGGGTTACAAACTTGGGAGCTAACCCTAACCACCGGGAGTTGGCCTGCCCCGCCGGGACTCCAAGAATTAGATGATGTCAGTGCACTGACACCATCTAATTCTTAGAGTTAGGGTTAACCCTAACCCCTAAACACGGGGACCCCCTCAAACGCCACACCTGCAAACTCGACGCGGGCCAGTGACACGCTCGAGCAGACGGTTTCGCCGTTGATGCCGACCTGCAGGATGTGGCCACCGCCGGCCGGGGCGGCCGCGGCGGCCGGGCGCAGCCGCCGGGCGTCGACGCAGAGCGTCGTGCTGGCTCCCGTGTCGACAGTGCACCGCAGCGGCACGCCGTTGACGAGGACGACGCTGACGTACGACCCGCCGGCAAACCCGTCGGACGCGCGCACGGCGCCGAGGCGGGCGCGCGCAAACGCGAGCGCCGAGAGACCGAGGTGCAGCTCCCCCGCGCGGGGCCGCATGTGGCAGGGGGCGAGCTGGAGCAGGTCGTCGAGCGTGAGGATGTGCAACGAGGCCATGCGCTCGTTTGTGACGAGCACATCGGCCTGCGCGGCGCCACCCGCCGCGCGCCGCGGTTGGAGGTAGACGCCTCGGCCGTGCGCGCTCTGCAGTTCCAGCGGTGGGCACATGAGCAGGTCTGACACGTGCTCGGCCGTGGCGCCGATCCCCATCAGACGCAGCACACACCCTGACGTGTAGCTCACGCAGCGCTGCGCCTGCACAAAGTCCTGCAACAGCTGGTACGTGCGCGACGGGTCGGGCAGCGGCGCGAGCAGCGCATGCAGCTCCGCCTCGCCCGTGTCGGATACCCCGAGCAGGCGTGCGTTGAGCACCGGCGCCCCGGCGTAGCCGGTATCGAGCACGAAGCTCGACTCGTACGCACCCAGCCGGAAGGGCACCAGCAGACAGGCGTTGGCGCCGCCGCGCGCCACGACGCGCGCCACGCACGGCGCGCGCATCAGAGCGGCGCCGGCCCACCCGCGCGGCATGTGGCGCTGTGTGAAGCGGCGGAGCGCCAGCGCCGAGAGGAGCGCAGTCAGCACCGCGAGCGCGAGCGCCAGCAGGCAGGGTGGCGCGGCGGACGGCGCTCGCCGGGATGCGTGCATGGCTGCCCCTTGTTGGGTAGCCTCAAAAGTTTTGAGCCGCGGCACCCGCAACTCCGGGACCATGCACGGGCCCCTCCCCGGAAGGGGGGGGGTGGAAGTGCACCCCGTGGCGCCGGGAGGCTGTTACCGATTGAGCTGGTGGAACAGTCGTTCCATGTCGACCATCGCCCCTGCGCCAAGGGCATCCGCCAAAGTGGGCGCGCATATATGCGAGTCGTCGCCTTCCTTGGCCAGGAAGTAGTATGGGGTGCAACTGTTGGTGGCAATCGGCCGCTCCACCCAAGGCCGACCCCCCCAGACCTGATGGGTCAGGGCATTCCGAGCCCAGTCTTGGTCAGTTCGACACACTGTGAAATTTTCCATCAGGGTGCCGTCCGCGGTCAACACATACCCAGGGCTTGGCTCGGAACTCGGGCTGGACTGGGCCCCGAGCGAGCGCGATTTGCAGCTGTACGCCCCGGCTTGGACTCGCTGGGTCGAGTCGAGTGAGTCCAATGCCACCGTGGCCGGCGCTCGCTCCAGCGATACCACTCGGTCTTGCAGAGCCGACACCTGGTCCTGGATCGCATTCACCTGAGACTGGGGTGCCTTTGTGCCAACACTCTCTTCGAGTTGGGCAGTGCGGCCGACGAGGGCACCCAGCGCTTCGCCGTTGTGGTTGACCCGTTGGAACAGGCCGGCGTTGGCCACGCCCGGGGCAAGGTCCATGCCAAGGGCGGCGGCGAGGCCGTCCACCTGAGACTGGGTCGCCTTGTGCGCCACTTGCCCGAAGAGCCCTGTTGCGGGGCCGCTCCCGGTGCCCGTTTCACCGACGCGCGTTCGGAGCGATTCGAGGTCGACCAACCTCGCGTAGCTGTCAAGGGCTCCATTCTGGAGCGCCGTCGACGGCTGCGCCCCGGCCGACTCGAGGTCCTCGACGCGGAGCTCGAGTGCTGAGGCATCGGTCTCCAGTGTGGTGATCCTCGCGTCACTGGCCGCCACCCCACCGGAGCCGTGCAGGTGGACGTCCACCTCGTCCCGCAACGCCAATCCGTGGCTGCTCGGGAACCGGTTGTATGCGGTCTGGTGGGCTTCAAGGTCACGATCGAGGCTGCGCACGTCACGCTCCAGTGCCGAGGTGCCGGCGCCCATGCGAGGTCGGGTTGGTTCCCAGGTTACCCGATAACCCAAAGGCCCCCAAAAAGTGCACCGGTGCGAAGCTTCGAGCGACCCCATGGACCGCGAGCCCCTCGGTACACCCCGAGGGCGTCGACCGACCCCCGCCGCGCCGCGCCACGCGGCCGGCCGCCGTGGGCCGCAAGTCTTGCAGGTGCACTCGTTCCGCGGGGCGGGCGGGGTCTGGGCGCATGCCCACTTCAGCAGCTCGAGGTGGCCGCCTCGGGGCGCAGCCGCGCAGACCGGTGTGACCGAGGTGTGGCTGAGGTGTCCGAGGTGTGGCTGATGTGTCCGAGGTGTGTCGTGACCGCTTCAGGAGGTGTGGCCGAGGCGAGGCGTGTCGCGACGGCCGAGGTGGCCGAGGTGTCCCGAGGTGTATCAAGACCAAGGTGCGGCCAATGGGTCCGAGGCGTTTTATCGACACACCCCCGGAAGCGGCCACGGCCGGTTGCGGAAAAAATTCGACGCACCCGGGTAGCCAGCTCGTTCGGATGTGGGGCGACGCCGAGCAGTTGGCCCACTTGTCAAAGTACGCGCTCCCCGTCCTGGGTGCCTCCCTGAACGCGAGCCATTGCACCCGGCCAACCAACGGCGGGGTGGTGTGCACCGTGCCCATCGGGGCCACCGCGCCACAGGGCGCCGGGGCCATGGTGGACCCCCGGGCGACGTGCACCATGTACGGCGACGCCCCGACGGGCCAGCGCGAAACGCTCCACTACTGTCACCGCGACGCGGGCCACAGCAGGCGTGGGGCCGATGTGCTAGCAGCGATCACGAATGGCGTTGTTCCGTGAGCCCTCGGCTCGTTGCGCTCGCGCTTGGCTCGTTGCGTTGGTTCTCAGCTCGCGGCCATCGCCCTCGCGCCTAGGGGTGCAACGGCCCACGGGGCCCTGGGGACCGCCCCCGGGCCACACGCCAACGGCGGGCTCAGCATCCCTTGGCCTTGGCCTTGGCTTTCTTGGCCTTTTCAGCCGCCTTGTCCTTGGCGGCCTTTGCCTTACTTTTGGCGGCCTTGATCTTGTCCTTGGCCGAATCGCACTCGACCTTAACCTTATTCGGGCTACCAGCCTTTGCTTTCTTCGACTTGGGGCTTCCGGACTTGGACTTGGGGCTGCCCGCCTTTGCTTTCTTCGACTTGAGGCTGCCCGACTTGGACTTGGGGCTGCCCGTCTTGGCCTTGGGGCTGCCCGCCTTGGCCTTCTTCGGGCTGCCCGTCTTGGCCTTCTTCGGGCTGCCCGTCTTGGCCTTCTTCGGGCTGCCCGTCTTGGAGCGCTTCGCCATCTCACAGACCCTCCACGCCTTGTACAGTGGCTTTGCCTGGGCGGCGGTCAGCTTTTCCTTCGCCATAAAGTCGATGAAGCTGAGGCCCGACGACGCGCGCTTCGGAGGGGGCTTGGTGCCGGTGCGCGCCTGCACCTCCTTGATGATGCTGGGCGGGATATTTTTAAAGCTGGACCCCGCCTTGAAGGCGACGCGGACGACGTCCTTCGAGTCGCGACTGGTGAACCCCAGCTCGAATTTGCCGAAGGGCAGCTTGACGCAGTACCCCATTTGGGCCTTTTCTTTGATGGTGCCCATGATCAGCCGGTACCAGCGCTTGACGGTGGCCTGCGTCTCGGCCGTCTCGGGGTTGCACTTGAGCTGGTCGTATATGCATTTGAGCAAGTCGGCCTCTTTCTGCACGTTGCCATCCCAGCACAAGAATTCCTTGGCCGGACGGGCGCTGGTCTTTGCTGGTGGCATTTGTGACGGGGGTGGGCTTCTACCAATGGCAATATAAAAAAAATGCTTGGCGTGTCGCGGTCCTGCGGCCGCCGCGCGGCGTGGCGCCCAGCCGCAAATCCGCGCCGCGCCCCCGAGTCCCGTGGTCGGCGTGGGGGGGGGGGGCAGTTTCCCGGCCGCGCGCCCTGTGTGCGCCGTGCACTGACCTGCGATGCTGCCGCAGCCCTCGCCGGAGCAGGCGCATGCCCTCGACGTGTGGCGCTCGGGGTCGAATCAAGTCTGTTCCGCCGCCGCGGGTAGCGGCAAGAGCATCCTGCTCCTGCACGCCTGCGCCGCGTCGGACGTGCCCGTGCTCGTGCTCACGTACAACAAGCAGCTGCAGCTCGAGGTCGAGGCCCGGCTCGAGGCGGCCGGGCTCCCGGTCGCGCACCAGGTCCGCACCTTCCACGGCCTGTGCTCACAGCACTTGGCCCCGACGCCCGACGACGAGAGCATGCACGCTGCGCTGCTGGCCGCCGTAAAGCCCGTGGCGCCGCTGCGCGTGACGCGCGTCTGCATCGACGAGGCCCAGGACCTCAAACGGGTCTACCACAGCCTGCTCCGCGCGCTGCTCGGCGACCTCTCCTCGGTGCAGTGGCTGCTGGTGGGGGACGCCGTGCAGATGCTGAATGACTACAACCCCGACGACCCGGCGCTGCTGACCTTTATGCAGGAGCCAGAGCAGCACTTTGGCGGGGCGCGGCCCTGGTGCCACACGAGCCTCACCGTCTCGTTCCGCCTGCCGCCCTCGATCGCGGAGGTGGTCAACGCGGTGCGCGAGGACGATGGCCGGCTCGAGGGCGGCGCGCGCGGCGAGGCGGGGCCCGTGCGCTTCGTCACGTGCAGCAACTGGCGCTGGGCGGAGGTGCTGCTCCCGTGGATCACGTACCTGCGGGCCGCCGCGCCCGAGTTCAGGGTCTGCCTGCTCGTCGCGCGGCGGCGGGGCAACCCGCCGCTGCGGGCGCTCGTGAACGCACTGGCGCGGCGCGGCGTCCCGGTGCACATCAACGGCCTCGACGTGGCCGATGCGCGCGCGTGCGTCGGCAACCCCGTCCTCGTGAGCACCTGGCACGCTTCCAAGGGCACCGAGTGCGACGCGGCCGCGCTGCTCGGCGTGGACGCCCGCAGCGCGCACAACCCGCTGCACGTCGCGCTCACCCGGTCCCCGACGCACCTGCTGGTGCTCCTGAACCGCGATTCGATGCACCCGGGGCTGATGCGCGCGGTCGACCCCGGCGGCGCCCACACGTCGCTCGACATTACGTGCGACGCCGCGACGCGCCGCTTCGCCGCGTGCCCTCCGCCCGGCGGCTGGGTCGCTGCGGCCCAGGTGGCGCCGGCGGCGGCCGCGGAAGGAGCGGCCGCCCCGGCCGAGCGCGAGGTGCGAGACATCACGCACTGGTACCCCCGCGGGCGGGCGACGAGGCTGCAGGACGCCATCGCCGACGGCGCCGTCGTCAGCGTCCCGGTCCTGCACCCGCCGCCCGACCGGCAGGTGGTCAACGAGGGCCGCTGGCTGGACACGGCGCCGCACTACCAGCGCGCGGTGCTCATGAAGCTTGAGCGCGAGGCGTCGGGTACCTGCCGCTTCCTCGAGTTCATGCAGGCCCCGGCGCGCGCCACCCGCCAGGCCTGCGATGAGGCGATCCTCGCCGGCTCCCACGCGTACTCCCTGCGCCCGCACGTCAAAGATGCCGACCTGCTCCCCACCGCCGCCGCCGAGGCGCTGCGCGAGGTGTGCGCCCGTGGACCGAGCACCGCGGCGGACTGGGTCACCCTGGCCACGTGCGCCGATGCGTTCGACGGCTTCCACCACAACTTGTGTGGACTCTTGCCCTGCGCGACGTGGGTCGACGACGATGTCTTTGACGCGGCGTACGACTGCCTCGTGGCCCACCTCGGCCCTGTCCTCGAGGCTGCCTCACCCAAGGCTGCCGCACCCGAGGCCGCCGCACCCGAGGCCGCCGCACCCGAGGCCGCCGCACCCGAGGCCGATTACAATGCGTGCTCCAAACTGGACGTCTGCCTCACAGCCGCAATCGGCAACCTGACCCTGGCCTCGCGCTGCTTCTGTGCGCTGCCCGGGACGGTGTGGTTCATCGCATCGGGAGACGGCATCACGCGCTGCCACCGGCTACACGCGTGTATGCTACTCGCCCTGCACCCCACCGCCACGTCGGCGGTGGTGCTCAACCTGCGCACAGGCGAGGCTCAGGCGTTTTCGCTCCACTGCAAGGCGCAATTCAGGCTGGAATTGGCCGCCTCTGTGTGCTCCTGATCCAGACCGGGGGCAAGTCTGGGGCCGGTGTGGACGTCGAGTGAGCGAGCCGAGCGCGAGTGCGAGAGGGAGTGTAGGGTGTGTTCGTTAACGTTTGTTGGTGTTTTTTTGGCGGCTCGTGTGCGTGATCGGGTGGCCGAGGTGCGTCGTGGAGAGTCGGCTTGCGAGTGTGTGCAGCGGCAGCGTGCACACGTGGACCGGCGCCTGCCTCTGGGCCGGTATCCACCACTGTGTGGGGGATGTGTTCGCTGCGTTCGCCGCGTAATCGCGCAGTACACTCACCGCCGACGGGGTGGGTGGGGTGACCGGTAGACACGCGCCTTCCGCCTTGCGGCACGGGTACCCCTTGAATACCAGTTCGTCCTTGTTGGTTTCCAGAAAGGGCCCGAGCCCCGGCACCAGCTTGAGCCACCAGCGCTGGGCGACCGCCACACCTTGCAGCCCAGGTGCTTGCGATTCGATATGCGCGAGCCTCGATCACATGTTGTAGGCCACCATCGCGAGGTCCCGACCGGGTTGGCCACACAAGCCGGCCTGCTTGCACGCATCCGGCGGGTAGTATGTGTCGAGCCCCGTGTTGGCGGGGGCTTGGGCGCCACCGGCCAGGGGCAAGCCGTTGATCAACGCCATGTCCCAGTCGATGACCCTGCACATCCAGCGCGTGGGGGGCAAGCGGAGGTCGAACCCCTCGGGCGCGGCGCTGCCGCGCAAACGCGTTCGCGCCTCGTCCGGCCGGTCGCACAGCCTGAACCGTACCTTGTCCGAGAGGCGCTCGACGAGAATGTTCTGGAGGTGCAGGTTGTTGTGCGCGATCCCCAGGCGCTCGATCGCCGCGAGGCAGTAGACGAGCTGGAGAGACACCGCCTCGAGGTCTTGCATGGCCTGCGACCCCTGGGGGTGTTGAGTTGCCCAGTCGAGGAAGTCGCGCAGGGTCAGGCCCGTCCCGCGTTCACTCATCATCAAGTATCCGGTCGGGTTCGAGTGGATGGTCTGGAACCACTCGTTTGAGGTCGCTTCAGCCATCCACTCCCCGAAGTCCTTTGCCAAGGGCCCGTTCTCCAAAAGGGCCGTCACGTCTTGCGGTTGCGAGTGGGCGGGGGGCGACGGAGCGCGCGCCATGCCGCTCTCGTACGTCAACCGGAGGGTCGTCGCGTCCCCGATCTCGCCTTCTTCCAGGAAGTGCACCGCCAACGGGGCGTCCTCGTTCAACTCCACCCGGTGTGAGGAGACGAACTCACCGACGACCAAGAGGTAAACTTTCCTGAATATACTGTCGCGCAGGTGGTCCAACGGCGCGGCGAGGGGGCCGCCGTTCAACAGAGCCGTCACCCCCGGCAGCGTGTGGCTGGCGACACAGTGCATCACGAACGGTACGTCCGCTGCGAACTCCATCAAATGCCGCGAGACGAACTCCTCGACGGCGGCGCGGTCGTCCTTGTCGTCGGCATCCTGAAAACTGAGCTTTGCGATCCAGGCGCTGTCGGCCTGCGTGAACATCAGCGAACCGTTCTTGCCGTCATGCGACAGCACCTCGAGGTTGGCCGCCTTGAGCAGCGCTTTCGCGGCGCCCCGGTGGGCCCAGTGTGCGGCGAGATCTCGCACCGCGGCCAGTCGCTGGTGGGACGCTGCCACGGGCGGCGCGCCGCCGGTGCTCCACATGTCACTGACATTGGCAGTCATATTTTTCCAGGGGCCCCAGCGACGAGCCGAGGTGCGCGTTAATGAGGCTGCCGAAGGCCGAGCTGCTGAAGATCGCCAATGTTTCTCTCGCCGCCAAGTACACGAAGCAGGAACTGGTGGACCGCATCCTGTCGGGTTAACCCTGACCCGAGCGTGCAGCACCCCTGCCGCGGCCACCCCCGCCGCGGGCACGTGCAAAAAAATATATCCGGGTTAGGGGTAACCCGAAACGCGCCAGATGGAGAACCATGAGCTACGCGTGCTCATGCCATCAGTGAGCTTGGAAGTTTCCCATGTGACTGCGCTGAACTGCGAGGCCGCTGGTGGCGCTCGCGTTGATCTCGTCCGTTTGACGGAGCAGTGGGCAGTGGTGTCGAGCGCGGGCAAGCAGGGCTACCAGCGGAACAAGCGGCTCTTCTTCCACCCGCACTGTCGCCTGGTGCCCGAGGCGCCGATGGGTCCGATGATATTAATGAACGAACAGGCGTTCTTCGCTATGAAACGCGCCGCGCACGAGGGTGGGTTTGGGGCGGACTGGGCGGTGCGCAACGGGTGGGCCGTGTTCTGGAAGTTCCCCTACGACGCATTGACTTCTCCGCTCATGGGCGTACCCCTGCCGGTCGGCGAGTACGAGATGCTCGCGGATGATAGGGCCACCGCGGGGAAGGGGCTGGGCGGGGGGCTCGCCACGAAGTTCCGCGTAGACGCCGCCGCGGCGGGCGTGCCTGCCGTGCACTGCCTGCGGATGGGCGAGTTGCGGATCGCGGCCATCAGCTCCATGGGAATCTTCGGCGACTTCTGGAAGGCAACCGCGCACGAGAAGAAGCGGGTGAATGTGCTCTGCACCGGCCTCCGGGACCTGGGGTCGACGCGTTCCCCTGCCACGGACAGCACCACCTGATTGTGTTCCGCCATTGGCGCCTCCCCTCTGGTGGCGCGCGCGTGCACATGACTCCGCCCCGCTTCAGCGCCCTCTTGCAGCGCGACCCGCGCGTGTTGGAGCTCTTGGCGACAGCCTTCTTGCCGCCCACGCCCCGTGCCGCCGACTGGAAGGCCTGGGAGGGCGCCAAGTGGCTCGCGCACCACTGCGCCGCCTTCCCGGGGTCGAGCAAGGCCGGGGCGAACAAGGCCGTGGCGAGCAAGGCCGTGGCGAGCAAGGCTGTGGCAAGCAAGGCCATGGCGAGCAAGGGGGCGAGCAAGGGGGTGAGCAAGGGGGCGAGCAAGGCCGTGGCAAGCAAGGCCGTGGCGAGCAAGGCCGTGGCGAGCAAGGCCGTGGCGAGCAAGGGGGCGAGCAAGGGGGCGAGCAAGGCCGGAACGCCTTTGAGTAGCAGCGCGTTGATGAAGCTGCGGAAGGCCGAGTTGCAGAAAATCGCCAATGTGTCTCCTGACGCCAAGTGCACGAAGCAGGACCTGGTGGACATCATCCGATCGCAATGCACAATTTGAATCAATGCGCGAACCCATTTGGCAATGTCCGATGTCAGACGTGTCCGATGTGGGTCATGTTGGAGGTGTCCGCTGTGGAAGGGTTAAACATCGCTCAGCTGGCGCGCCATCGCACGTGCATTGTCGCCAAGGTCACCCAATGCGCCGTTCGTCGTCGCTGGGGTGAGGGTGGAGTCTGCCATTGCAGTCTACCCACTCGCCCACAAAAAAAATGGAGGCGTGCGAGGGAGCGGTGTGCGAAGGAGCGGTGTGCGAAGGCGTGCCAGTGTCCAGGTGTGCCATGGTCGAGGGCCTGCTGAAGCGGTCACGGCACAGCTTTGACCTCGAAGCGGCCACATCTCCTGAAGCGGTCACCCAAACACACGGGACACTTCCTGAAGGTGCCCAGACACATCGGCCTCTGTTGCAACAGCTCGATCCAACCTCACGCGCTTTGGGCTCGCGCCCAGTGCAGCAGATCCAAGTGATGTCGGTCCTCGGCCACCTGGACGACGGCGGCCTGGTCCCAGGGGGCTGGCGGGCTCTGGGAGCGCGCCCATTGCACGAGCTCGAGGTCGCCGCGGGTGGCCGCAGCCGTGCAGGTGCGCTCGTTCCAGGGGGCAGGCGGGTCCTGGGCGCGTGCCCACTGCAGCAGCTCGAGGAACCCGCCGCTGGCCGCCATTTCGCAGGTCGCCTCGTCCCAAGGGGCCGGCGGGTTCAGGGAGCGCGCCCATTGCAGCACGTCGTGATGGCCGCCGTGGGCCGCCATTGCGCAGGTGCTCCCCCACGGGGCGGGCGGCAACTGGCGACGCGCCCACTGCAGCAGGTCAAGGTGACCACCCTTGGCCGCCTTGGAGCAGGTGTCGCCCTCGCCCCACGGAGCGGGCGGGCTTTGGGCGCGCGCCCACTGCAGCGTCTCGAGGTGACCGCCCTCGGCCGCAGCCACACAGACGTCGGCGTCCAATGGAGCTGGTGGTTCGTGGGCCCTCGCCCATTGCAGCAGCCGGAGGTGACCCCGTTTGGCTGCAACCGCGCAAATGTCCCCGTCCCATGGGGCGCCCTGGGCGCTCGCCCACTGCAGCAGCTCGAGGTGGCCACCGTGGGCCGCATACTTGCACGTGAACTTTCCCCATGGAGCTGGCGGCTCCTGGGCGCGCACCCACTCCAGCAGCTCGAGGTGACCCCCCAAGGCCGCCCAACGGCAAGTGAACTCTCCCCATGGGGCTCGTGGCTGCGTGGCGCGCACATACCGTAGCAACTCGATGTGACCGCCGTGGGCTGCCATATCGCAGGTCATAGCGCCCCATGGAGGTGGTGACGCCTGGGTGCGCACCTACCGCAGCAGCTCGAGGTGACCGCCGTGGGCTGCCATGTTGCAGGTGCCACTGTCCCACGGGGCTGGCGGCGCCCGGCTGCGTGCCCACTTCAGCACCCGGAGGTGACCGCGCTTGGCCGCAACCGCGCACATGTCCTCGTTCCACGGGGCAGGCGGGGCCTGGGCATGCGCCCATTCCAGCAGCTTGAGGTGCCCGCCCTCGGCCGCGGCGGAGCAGGTCGTTTCATCCCACGGAGCTGGCGGGCGCTGGGTGCGCATCCATTTCAGAAGATCGAGGCGGCCCTCTTGGGCGTCTACCGCGCATATGTCCTCATCCCACGGAGCGGGTGGGTCTTGTCGACGCGCCCACTCGAGCACCTTGAAGTGTCCGCCTTGGACCGCGGCCCCACAGGTCTTCTCGTCCCACGGAGCTGGCGGGCGCTGAGCCCGCGCCCATTTCAGAAGATTGAGGTGGCCGCCCAGGGCCGCCTCGGTGCACGTGTCGCAGCGCCAGGGGGGCGGCGGGTCTTGGGCGCGCGCCCACTGCAGCAGCAAGAGGTGGCCGCCCTGGGCCGCGGCGCTGCATTTCCACATGTCCCAGGGTGCAGGCGGGCGCTGGGCGCGCGCCCATCGCAGCAGCTCGAGTTGGCTACGGAGGGCGGCGGCTTGGCAGGTCGTTCCCCACGGGGCGGGCGGGCTCTGCGCGCGCGCCCACTGCATCACCGCGATGCGGCCGTGCCGAACGGCCTGCTGGGTCGCCTCGTCGCTCCAGCACTCGCCGCCCCTGATCAGCCACGGGAGCGGTTCCACCCAGCCATGCCTGGCGGCCAGTTCAAGGCCTGCGCTGCGAGAGGGGTCGTACCCGGGCGAGCACACCAAGGCCGACACCACGCGGGCCTGGGCCATCGCCGGGGTCATGGGTCCCCATTCCTCGACCGGCGGAACTGGAACCAAATCGCCGATGGATCGACAGGTCGCGAGCATGCGCGCCGCGGTCTGGAGATCCATCGCGATCAGCGTCAAGGGGAGGACGTCGTCGGGCAAGCTCGTGAGGCTGAACGGGGCGAGGGCGGCCGGCTTCACCGACCGGTCCACGCGCGCGCTGTCCACCCTCACCCGCCACAGCGAACCAGCGGAGGGCGCCGCGTTGGCCTCGGCCAACGCCTCGGGCCCCAACGCCTCGGGCGCGGCCAACGCCTTCAGCGACAATGCGCGTTCCGACGCGCTCGGGGGCGCCATGCTGGCGGGCCGTGTGGCCCGTGTACACATGACCAACATTTTTGGGGGGGTGGTCGGTGCGGCGATGACCCAGTGCATTCGCCGCGCCCCCTGCCAGCTCCCTCCCTGCGCTCGCCCTCGGCCCACTCGCTGCGCCCGCCCTCGGCCCACTCGCTGCGCCCGCCCTCGGCCCACTCGCTGCGCCCGCCCTCGGCCCACTCGCTGCGCCCGCCCTCGGCCCACTCGCTGCGCGGCTCCAAAAATATAGAGCCCCCCCCCCCCCCCCACTTGACCGCTTGAGGAGCCGATGTTTCTTGGTCGAGGTGTCCCGTGTGTTTGGTGACCGAGGTGTCCCGTGTGGTTGGCGACCGAGGTGTGGCCGACGTGTCTTGTCGAAATGTCCCATGTGTCGGTGACCGAGGCGTGGCCGATGTGTCTTGGTCGAAGCGCCCCATGTGTTTGGTGACAGAGGTGCGGCCGATGTTTCTTGGTTGAGGTGTCCCGTGTGTTTGGTGACCGCTAGAGGAGGTGGGTTAACCTGCACATCGGCCATCGGTCACCAAACACCCGGGACATCTCGGCCACACATCGGCCACCGACACACACCAAACACACGGGACACGTCGGCCAAGGCACATCGGACACCTCGGCAACACCTCGTGCATGACACACCTCGGCTCGGACACCTCGGTCACGCTTCGGTCACCCCCCCCCCCCGGGAAAGCCCCCCCCCTTGGAATATCGGCCACCGACGCACCTCGGACTCGGTCATCCAGCACACCGGACACATCGGCCAAGGCATCATCGGCCACCGGTCACCAACCACACCGGACACCTCGGCCACACACCGGCCACCGACACACCTCGGACTCGGTCCCCCAACACACGGGACACTTCGGCCGAGACACATCGGCCATTGGTCACCAAGCACACGGGACACCTCGGCCACGCATCGGTCACCGACACACCTCGGACTCAATCACCCAACAAACGGGACACTTCGGACAAGACACACCGGCCATCTGGTCACCAAGCACACGGGACACCTCGGCCACACATCGGCCACCGAGACACCTCCTGGAGGGGGCTCGGGACTCGGTCAACAAACACACGGGACACTTCCCAAAGGGGGCCAAGGCACATCAGCCATCGGCCAAGCACGCGGGGCACCTTGGCCTGCCACCGACACAGTCAGTTGACCCGGCCGGCCAACCACCCGCTCACGCGCTTGCGCTTGACGTGGTCGTCGCCCTTGCACACCTCGTCCGCAAAGTGCTTGCGCTTGGGCGAATCGAGGAGTTGCAGGCGCTTGTGCACCGCCGGTGCATCGCCCACGACGGGCGACTTGCGCACGAGGGCGCGCACGCAGGCCGCGGATGTCAGGCGCAGCACGCCGAGGACGGCGTCCACCCACGTTGACGACGAGGTGCGGCTGGCAACCTCACCGCACATGATGCTCGCCAACCCGCCCTCGCCCATCGCGCCTTTGACCCGCTCCATCCCCTCCCAGAACATCTTGGACGCCGGGCCCCTTGCGGCCGACGAGAGACTGTTGTTCACAAACGGGACCAGGTCGACGACGCCGAAGTCCGCCTTGAGTTTCTTGAGCATCTCAAAAAAGAGATCGGCATCCTCCTTGAGGAACGTCGCCACGCCATTGCACATGAAGGTTACGAGGCGCTGGTCGCGGATGCCGAACTCCTGGTTCAGTCTGCCCAGCATCTCAAAGAAACGATCGGCATCCTCCATGATGAACTTGGCCACACTGTTGCACATGAAGGTTGCGAGGCGCTGGCCGCGGATGCCGACCTCCGTGCCGAGTCTGCGCAGCGCGGCCCAAAACACATGTGCGTTCTCGTCCATCATGGCCGACATCGCGCCGCCGCACAAGAAGGTGACCAAAAGCTTGTTCTGGATGGCGAACTCGCGCTCGAGTCGCTCCAGCGAGTTGCGAAAGGCCACGGGGTGGTCCGCCATGGCATACGCGACGCTGTTTGTGGTAAAGGTGCACATCGCCTTGACGTCGTCGCCGCACACCGTCGTCTTGATCAAGAGGAGCAACTCGAAGAAGGCGTCGGCGCTCGGGCCCACGATGGCCGCCGCAAGGCCGTTGCTCATCACCGTCACCATGTTCGGTACCTTGCAACCGAATGGGGGAGCCTGAAGTCGCCCCAGCGCAACGAAAAACGCGTTGACGTCCACCTAGGCGCCCACGAGGCGCGACGCAACGCCGCCGCACATGAAGGTGTCGAGGCCCTTGCCCACGATGCCCATCGCACGGAGTCGCTCCACCGACTGGAAGAATTGGTCGGCGTCCGGGCCCGCGAGCGCGGCCGCGACGCTGGCGCACATGAACTTGCGCATGCGCGTGGTGTCCTTACCGCACATGGCATGGACCCGGTCAAGCTTCTCGACAAAGGCGGGCTTCAACAGCCGCGACTTGACGCCGTCCACCTTGAAGAGGGGCCCGGCACCTTTGCCGTACCGGGCCGTGAGGAGCGCGATCATGGCGGTGGTGCGCGTGTCAATCTCCTTGTACGCCTCGGCGCCCGTGAGCACGGCGGCCTCCATCGCCTTGAGGTTGAACGGGAGATTTATCGCGGTGGCGGTGGCCCTCAGCTGCACAATGGTGTCCTGGGAGTCTGTGTGGACCAAGACGACGGGTGTGCGCCAGTTGGGGTCAACCGGAAGGTCGGGGCAGCCGCGCCGCAGCCGCACAACCAGGTCAAGGCCGTGCCGCTGCAAGGCCTCCATCTTGCGCACGTCTCTGTCGACGTCGCGATGCCAGTACCCCTCGTCGTACTCGAACACGACCTTGCCGACCAGGGCGTCAGAGAGGCTGCAACTGTCGCCGTTGACCAGGGCACCGATGACGGCATCTACCGACACCGTGACGCCGGGGTTGTTGAGTTGCATGACACCCGCGACCCAGAGCACTTCCGCCTTGCTGTGCTTGGTCTTGACGGGGCAGTCCTTCTCGTGCCCCTTCTTGCAACTTTTGCTCGGCGCCGGCGCCGTGGGCGCTGGCGGAGGGGGCGTTCGCGGGGGGGGCCGCTGGGGGGGCCGCTGGGGAGGCGATGCAGCGACCGGTGCACACCAGAAGGCCGTGGCAAGCACCAGGGCCATCTTGGGCCCACAGGCGGGGAAAAACCACCGCGTTGGCGTGGGGAGCACCTGCCCATCGGCAGCCGACGCGCGGCGCTTCGCGGCGCATCCATTGGCGGGGGTCGACGAGTCTCCCTCACGCGCCCGGCGTGGCATGGTGCGGCCCTGAAGGGGCCCTCGCTGCACACCGAGGAGGCGGGCAATCTGACCCCCACGCGCCCCCCTCCAGGGCCTGGGTGGAGTGGCCCTTCAGGAGGGGCGCCACGGCGTGCACACGCGCCACGACCCGGGCGAAGGGGCGAGGGGGGCGCACACCCTTGGCCGAGCTCGAAGCACACGGGGCACCTCGACCAAGCCACATCGGCCACACCTCCTCAAGCGGTCACCAAACACACGGGACACTTCGACCCAGCCACGTCGGCCACACGAAACACACGGGACACTTCCTGAAGGGGCCAATGCACATCGGCCAAACCTCCTCAGGCGGTCACCAAACAATGCACATCGGCCACACCTCCTCAGTTGGTCACCAAACACACGGGACCCCTCGGCCGCGTCAGTGGCACGCCGCCCAGGTTGTCTGTGAAATCGAAAATGGCCCCCCCCCCAAAAAAAA
>Ga0209390_10006030_pt1 | contig 16599 bp, 12 predicted proteins | sample BON01_FD_187212 | JGI IMG/M metagenome (GOLD analysis project Ga0209390, IMG submission 187212) | Freshwater microbial communities from Lake Bonney liftoff mats and glacier meltwater in Antarctica - BON-01 (SPAdes) (version 2) | ecosystem: Environmental > Aquatic > Freshwater > Ice > Glacier...
GACCAACTCGCCTTCCTCCTTTGCTCCGAACTCAACGCCACGCAAACCCATTATCCGGGCACCTCCCTACGGCTGGAATACGTCACATTGAGATCATCCTCTTTCCCCGCACGTCAGGATGTCTGAGTCTCCCTCCTGGCATCACGCCTCCGGCAAAGACGTCGGCGGCGCGCTCCTCACCGAACTCGAACCCTACCCCGAGGAACTCCCCCACTCCTTCATCCAGTGTTTCGATCCCGCCGAACTCAAACGCCTGCGCACCACCACGCAAACTCGGCTGCCGTTTGTTCAACTTATCGGGCTCGACTCGTGGGGCCACGCTGGCATCGACTACCGCCACCTGCTCACTCCCGCCGGACTTCAGGACATCGCGACCTACGCGAATGCCATTGGCCCTCACCTGAACCAGATACTCGTCGGCCAAACCGCATCGGGTTCGCCCCAATTTTCCGATCAGGTCGAAAAGGCTCACGCCTTCGGCCTCGAAGTCATTCCCTACCCCCTTCGACAAGATAGCCTTCCCCCGCACACCACGACTCCGGAGGGCATGCTCGAAGTTTTCCTTGCCCACGCTCACCTCGATGGAATTTTCACCGACCATCCCGATACCGCGATTAACTGGATTTCCGAGCACTACGGCGAACGCCCCGATTGATCCTGACTACTCCTCGAGTTCGACATTCCAATAAGCGAGATCAAGAAAGTCCTTCCAGCGCTCTCGCTGTTTGTTGTTCAACACGAGTGAAATCACCGGCCGCCACTTAGGCCGCACCGGTTTCCGTACCAACCGCAGCCCCGCTTGATGAGGCAATCGATTCGCTTTGTGGGAATTGCATTTGATACACGAACAAACGATGTTTTCCCACGTCGTTTTACCTCCCCGATCCCGCGGGATGACATGATCTAGATTTAAATCTTCGCGGGCAAATATCCGGCCACAATACTGGCAACGATCCTTGTCCCGCTCAAACACGCTGTTGCGCGTAAGTTTGATCTCCTTGCGCGGCAATTTGTCGAAAAACATGAGCAGAATCACTCTCGGCATCCGAATCGCCGTCCGCGGCGTGTGCACCACCTCGAGCACGTCCAACGACGGATTCTCCACCGAAAAATCCATCCAATCCATGAACGAAAATACCCGAAAGTCATCCGTCGCATGATGCACCACCTGAGCATGCCCTTGGGTCAGCAACGCAAAGGCGCGCTTGGCACCGACGACGTTAACCGCCTGCCAAAGGCGATTTAGGACTAAAACTGGTTGATCTAAGACAGCTTCCACGTCGGGAAATCGAAGTAGTCACCCGACCCAAAACTGTCAAGAAACACCCCGTCACGATCGCGTCACGACGGGGTGAGATCGTATCGAACTACCCCTGGGCCATCGATTGGGGCACCGGTTGCAAGGTCACTCCCTTGAGGCGCACGCCCGCCATCTTTTGTAAAATCACGTCCGCATCACCTTCCGCCACATCAATCAACGAATGCCGTTGTTTGATATCGATCGCTCCCACGCAATTAGCCGGCAGCCGCGTGACTCCCGAAATCTTACCAACCAAATCCGCCGGGGTGATGAGCTGCTTGCGCCCCACGTTGAAGAATAAAGTCACGAAGCCTTCTTCCTTGCCCGTCCGGCCCTGACGGTCGAACTGCGGCTTCATTTGACGCTCGTCGCCCGGTCCATCGCGACCACCATCGTGTCGGTCGTCGCGGCCGCCATTATTGCCGTCATCGCGGGGACCATCACGACGGTCCATCGCCGGTTTGGGCGCGGGTTTCGGTTTACTCTCCGCCTTGGCTTCTGACGCCCCGTTCATGATATGGATCAACGCCGAAGCGATATCGGTGCTCGCATGCCCCTGCTCCAATAAACGATCAATCATCCGATCACGGCGGAGAAATTTACCTTCCTCCAGCGTGCTGCGCAGTTTTTCGAAAAACGCATTTTCTCGGGCCTCTTCGACCTGATCCAATGAAGGAATCCGGTCACGCACAATCTTGAGCTTCGCGTAGCGAATCATGCTCTGCAGCTTATATAATTCACGTCCGGAAACGAACGTGAATGCCCGTCCCTTCTTGCCCGCCCGCCCCGTGCGACCAATCCGATGGGTGTAATCCTCGGCGTCGTTCGGTAGGTCAAAATTGAATACGACTTCCAAGTCATCGACATCGAGGCCGCGTGCCGCCACGTCCGTCGCGATCAAAAACTCGAACCCCCGACGCTTGAATTTCTCCATTACGCGGGTCCGGTTCGCCTGCGTGATGTCTCCGTGCAGTCGATCCGTCGCATAACCGCGCGCATGCAGCACGTCATCCAGCTCGTCGACCATGATCTTGGTCGAACAAAACACGATGCCGTGACGAAAATCATGCAGATCAATCAACCGGGTCAGCGCTTCGGTTTTGGACCGCCGATCCACCTCCATATAAATCTGCTCAACCTGCGGCGCATTCTGCTCCTGCTGGGTGATCGTGATCCATTCCGGATTTTTCGCAAATCGCTCAATCAGCTGGGCAATCGGACGCGGCATCGTCGCCGAGAAACACACCATCTGGCGTTCCGCTGGAGCCGATTTCAGCACCCGCTCAATGTCTTCCCGGAAACCCATGTCGAGCATGCGATCCGCCTCGTCGAGCACGATCATTTTCATTTTGTCCAGCTTCAGGGTGCCTCGGTCGATATGGTCGATCACCCGCCCCGGAGTGCCGATCACGATCTGCGCTCCCGCCTGCAGCCCCCGGAATTGCCGCTCGTAGCTCTGACCTCCAAAGATCGGTAGCTCCCGAATCCCCTTGGTGAAAAACGCCAGCTTCCCGACTTCTTCCGCCACCTGCACCGCCAATTCTCGCGTCGGGCACAAAATCAAGACCTGCACCGCCTTCAAATTCGGATCGATCCCTTCGATGGCCGGAATCGCGAAGGCCGCGGTTTTCCCCGAACCGGTGGCGGATTGTCCCACCACGTCACGTCCCGATTTAAGCACCGGAATGACCGCCGTTTGAATCGGCGAAGCCTCCTCGTAACCGAGCTTGTTGACCGCCTTGAGCACGTCGTCCGACAGATTCAAATCGACGAATTTACATTTTTCCATCACCGGCCATATCGCACCACTGGCGATCCGGCGATCAGAATAATTGGGGCAAAAAAATCTGCCCCCTCCCCCACACCCTTTCTTTTGCCTCGCGTTCCCGCCAAATCTCTCCCGCCTCGCGCCATGGCTTTTAAACAACTAGGTCTCCATTCCAGTCTCGTCCGTGGCACCGAAGCCATGGGCTACGGTGACCCCACGCCCATCCAACTTCGCTCGATTCCCATCGTGCTCGAAGGCAGAGATCTGATCGGTTCCGCTCAAACCGGCACCGGAAAAACCGCCGCATTTGCCCTCCCTGTGCTCCATCGCCTCGGGCCCCATCGAAAAGAAGGTCCCCGCGTCCTCGTGCTCGAGCCCACCCGTGAACTCGCCGCCCAAGTCGAGACCGCCTTCCGCGACCTCGGCCGCTTCACCGACATCACCTCCACCGTCCTGCACGGCGGCGTCGGTTATGGCAAACAGCGCCAGGCTCTCCGCGAGGGCTCCGACATCGTGATCGCCACCGTCGGTCGCCTCATGGACTTCATTGGTGAAAAGATGATCGACCTGCGCTTCGTCGAGGTGCTCATCCTCGACGAAGTCGACCGCATGCTCGACATGGGCTTTATCCGCGACGTCAAAAAAATCGCCGAAGCCTGCCCTAAGGGCCGCCAGACCCTGTTTTTCTCCGCCACTGTTCCTCCCGAGATCGAAGAGGTCGCCAAATTCGCCCTCAAGGATCCCGCTCGCGTCGTCATCGGCCGCACCCAGTCCGTCAACGAATCCGTCAAACACGCCCTCTTCCCCGTCTCTTACGATCAGAAATTCGAACTCCTCGAAGCTCTCCTCGCCAAAGAAGACTTTCAGAGCGTCATCGTCTTCTCTCGCACAAAGCACGGCGCCGACCGCATTGCCCGTAAGCTCAAAAATGATCATTCCGTGGCCGTGCTCCACGCCAACCGCTCGCAGGGCCAACGCACCGCCGCCCTCGAAGGATTCAAGAACGGTCGCTACGAGATCATGGTCGCCACCGACATCGCCGCTCGCGGTATCGACGTGTCAGGCGTGTCCCACGTGATCAACTACGATGTCCCGGAAAACCCCGAGGACTACGTTCACCGCATCGGACGCACCGGCCGGGCCATGGCCGTCGGCGATGCCTACATGCTCGCGACTCCCGACGAAGCCGGCGACGTGCATGATATCGAACGCTTCATCGGTTCCCGCATCCCTCAACTCACTTTGCCCGGTTTCGTCTACGAAAACAATGGCCCGCCCCACCTCGACACCAGCCGGGCCTTCAAGAACCCCCGTCGCAGCGGCGGCCGCGGCAATATGCAGCTTTCCGGTCGCCCCCCTCGCCAAGCCGGTGCCAGTGGTGGCGGCAAGGGTCGCCCCGGTGGTGGTGGCGGAAACAGCAAACCCGGAGCCAAAAAACCGAGTAAACCTTCCGAGGGCAGAAACCCCCAGGGCGGTAGCGCCCCCAAACCTGCCGGCCGCGCTCAAAGCCGCCTCCGACGCGGCCGCTAATACCGCGTAGCGCTTTCCCGCCACCCTCCCTTACTTACTCCAAGCAACGTGGAGGGAGTAAAGACGGCGAAGAATTTTCCAAAATTCTCGCCGCCCCGGCGCCGATTGGTTCATCCTGGAAGAGTTCATCAAAGGAAGAGGCTCCTCCCTTTACGATGAACTGATTGTATGACTCTCCCTCTCTCCTGCCCTCCCGTTCCGCCTTCGGTGCCATGGTGGCAAAGAGTGGCCCGAGGGCTTTTGGTCTGCCTTTTATTTGGGCTCCTCCTGATGCCCGGCGTACTCAAACACTTGTCGCCACCCGAACCGACCGACTCGGGTTTCATCAATGATTTTCTGACATCCGAGTTAATTCCGACCACCATTGATCTGCAGGCAGAATCAAACCGCCTCGCCCGCGAGATCGATGCATCGATTGCGGCGACTTTGGCGGAATACGAAGAGCTTTCGATTCACTCGGAGGGCGGAATTTCAAGGCCCACCTCTTCTGCGATTGATTCCCTTCTCACGGAAAATTTGAAAATTCAGCGTATTTTGGCCGCCGCGGCTGCTTCCAATGCGCCCAACGCCCAATCTGTTTCCACTCCTGTTTCAGCGGAAGGGCTTTTCTTCGCGCTCTGTCGCCTGAAAGCGGATCCACTTCACGATCCCCTCCAAGCGCGAACGCTACTCAATCTGTTCGAAAATGTCCTCGAACCTTCCGCGCCTCACCACGCGCACCTCATGGGCGAAATCTATTGGGACGGTTGGTATCGCCCTCACGACCTCGCCACGGCCTCCAAATGGTATGCTCATGCCTACAAAAATGGCAGCAAACGCTCTGCCCTTCGACTCATCGCTTGCCATGCCTTTGGGATCGGAACCGAGCGTAATCTAGCCCTCGCCGAAACCATGCGATCGAATCTGGAAATAGCTCCTTTCCATTCCTCCCAAGTCAGACGTCTCGACCAGATTCTCAATGCCAGCCGTCAGACGCCCCCGCTCTACACCAGCTTGCCTGCTCGGGGCCAGGTGCCTTTCGCTCAAGTTAAACCGGTCTATCCGTTTCAACTTCGCCGGGCCAACATAGAGGGACGCGCGGTCGTGAGTTTCCAAGTCGATGCCGCTGGATTCACCCGAAACCTCGAAGTGAAATTCTTCACGCACCTTGAATTCGCTCAGGCCGCGGTGGAAGCGGTCACGTTTTGGCGCGTTGCCTCCCGTGTTTCTCCCGACACTGGCCTCAGCGAGCCGATCCGCGTCCCCATTATCTTCAACATCACTGATGAGTGAGGCACGTAGCCGGTAGTTTCCGGGTGAATCCTATTTAAACTGCCAACGATCACCCGGCTCCAACCGTTCATCCACCAACCCGTTCTTCAGCCAGGCTTCCGCGGTTTCATCTTCGCGTAAATACGCATCCCAAAACGCCGTGCTCAGCGCCAAAATCACGGGATGATGATTCGGGTTCCGTTCCAGTCCCGGGCTCGCGCCGTCCGTAAACGCGTTGTGCTCACCTCCCTCAAAAACAAGCTCGAATTTATCTCCATCGGGTAGCGCCGGGAATACCGTTAATCGCGCACTCAAATCCTGAGCACCCACCACTGCGATATCACGCGTGCCCGTCATGAGCATCCAAGGGATACGCACCTCGCCGAAGTGCTCGCTCGGCTTCCCACGTGCTGGAGCACTCGGACTGAGCACCAACGCTGCTTTGATCCGCTCATCCGTGAATCGAGCTTTTCCGCGCTGAGTCTGTCCACTCACCGCCTGCGTGGTGACGGCTCCATAGGAATGGCCCGCCATCCCAATACTCCCCAGATCCAGCCGCCCCTCCAACGGGTGCCCCGGGCTCGTATTCCAATCCGCCAATCGATCAATCACCGCCGGCACATCTCTCAGCCGGCTCAGAGTATTCCTGAGATTCGCCGCCCCCTTCAGGGCCTTTAACCGTTCGCTCGCCGGCAGATTGCGCCACACCGATTCATCACTACCGGCATGCTGCAGAAACACCGCGACATAACCATGGGCGGCCCAATGCTCCCCCAGATAGCGGCTGCCTTGATTCGATCCCCCCAAGCCGTGACTGAACAAAACAAGGGGACGCGGCGAAACTTCGTCCGGCAGATAAATTCTCAAGGGCACGGCGCGCTGGAGGATCCCGTAGGTCACCTCGAGTTCAATTGTGCCTGCCGTCTCATGCTCAACCACCCTCACAGGATCGGATGGAGTTTCAGATTCGCAGCCAGCGCAAAGCAGCACGCCTCCGACCACGATCCACCTTAACTTCAGAGAGTCACGCACTGAGGGTATGACGCTTCGCTCCACTTGGAAGTTACGTCGGACTTGGCGGTAAGCAGCCTACTTTTTCCCTTCCACCGCATCGACTCGTGTGAGTTGTGAAATATCGTCGCTATAATTCGGATACAATTGAGCCAAAGCGACGGGATCAGCCAACTCAAAATCATCCCAATGAAATTCCGGCGCGACAATACACGAAACCAGCGCCCATCGTCCTCCCGCCTCCAATCGAGTGCCCTGCCACACGCTTTCGCGCACCACGTCGTGCACCCTTCCCAGATCCCTCACTTGGTCGCTCATCCTAATCCATTCTCCCCTGCCATCCTGATGCAGTCGCAAAGACTCAATCCGATCTCCCGCGTGCCAACACCAAACCTCATCAGTCTTAAGTCGATGCATCGCCGAAAACCCAACCGGAGTCAGCAAGAAATAGATGATCGAATAGGCCCGCCGTTGATCCGACTGCTCCCCGGCTGCCATCACCCGCTTCACCCACACTTTCGACCCCGCCGTCCGCCGGAAATAGCCCCCCTGCTCATCCAGTTCTTCCAGCCCTAATAGTTCTATAACCTCCTCCGCACTATGGGTATCAGGCGATATTTTTTCCGGAGATTGCATTGCCCTACTTTCGTCTCGCTTCCCCCCTCAGGTCAATCGTCCAGATCACAGCATTGAACGCGTAAAAGAGTCCGGTAGACTCACGTCTCATGGAAATCATCAACACCCGCAATATCCCCGCAGATCCTTACACTTCACCAAACCAAAAATTCAGCGGGGCCTTCCAGGGTCTCTCCATTGCCCTCGGCCGCAAGCCGGGTTCCACCGACCTCAATGAGCGCCACCCCTTCGACGTCGAAATCACCCGAGTGCCCGCCGGAAAATCCGTCTGCCCGCTCCATTCCCATAGCGCCCAGTGGGAATTTTACTACGTGCTCTCCGGCGCAGGTTTCGTCCGCGACGAAACCGAAACTCGCCCGCTCGCCTCCGGCGACACTTTCATCTTCAAACCCGGCGAAGCTCACCAAATCACCGGCGGCGAATCCGAAGATCTCATTATCCTCTTGGTCGCGGACAATCCCATCGGTGAATCCTGCCACTACCCCGATAGTAAAAAATGGCTCGTTCGTTCACCGGAAACCCGCCTCATCCGTTCTGATAGTCTTAACTACTACGACGGCGAGGAATAGATAATCCATAGTGCGACGCCACTAGAGTTTCCAACGCACCACCCCGGTCGCGATCCCGCCTTTATTCGCTGCTTGACCGTAGAGAAATAGCGCCGAAAAAGTGCGTCGCAGATGCAGTTCCGAAAGTGCCGGATCATCCTTCACAATATCTTTATATCGTCCCGGGTAGGTCTTCTGTAATCCGGCCCAATAATCGTAAACCTCTTCTTTCAAATACTCTTTCCGATCGGCCAGTTCCAAGATGTCGGCGTCGATCAGTGGATAAGAAAACGGCGTCACAAATGTCCCATCGGGCATCTGCAGCGTATTCCCAAACCCGCCCGCATTGCGCATCGAAGCGGGCGTGCTGTCGTCGATCACCGCCACGTCCCGACTAAAATCAAAATCCAGCGTCCCATCGTCCCGCTCCTCGATCACGATCGCCTGAATCCCCACATGGGGATGAATGCTCCCCGTCCCTGGCGGCGGTATCTCCCGCACGGTGTAGGTCAAGAGCATGCGGTTACCCGCTAGCTTCACAATCGACGGATACATCAATGCGGGAAAGCCAATGGCCTGCACCGGCACCCAAGTCGTCCCATCGTCCACCGATTTGAACAGCACTTCGCCATCAAAATTATCGCTCAGCGTGCCACCCTCATATTTCGGATCATGCGCCAACGGATTCTCAAAACGCACGTGCTCATAGTCCACTCGCACCAACATCATCAACTGCCCGCGATTTGTGTAAAAGACGAGACTCTCCCCAAAGAACGATCGGTTCATTCCCTCATAGCGCGATCCACTTACTTCCGCCTCTTCAAGCTTCCAAGTGAGACCCAAGTCATCCGATATCGCGTTTCGATGACGTGACCCCAAACCAAATCCCACCCAAAGCCGTCCATCCGGCAGTTGTAGAATATTACGCGTGCAGTCGATGCGCTCATCGGTTCCCGCGCCCGTCACTTCCCGATCGAAAATCGTATTCGTAAAGGTTTTCCCGCCATCCTCCGAGCGGGCGATCACCACATACGCATGGTGTCGCTCAGCATAGGGACTCGGAAACCAACCGCTGCCATGAATCGTCGCCTGCACAAACAACACGCCATCGATAATCGAAACCGATGGTTCATGTCCGCCCAGTAATTCCTTCACGTGACGGCCCCTATTCCAGGTCAATCCGTCATCGTCCGATCGATACATCACCGCGTGAGTCGTCAAAGATCGGGACGGCCGATCAACGTTTTGGGAGGTGAAAATCTCTTCGGGGTGGGTGTGATCCGCGAACATCACCAACTGCCCATTTGGCAGGCGGCCAATATGCGGCTTAAAATTATACCGCCCCGGCAAGCGGCTAATCGTCGCCGGCAGCGACTCCGGTAAACGCTCGGGATTGATGACCCGAACATCATAATTCTCCACCACCGTTTCATTGGCTCGTATCGGCAAGAACGCGACCAATCCGACTAGCGTAATTAACCCCCTCATGCCGCTATACCGCGCCAAGCGCGAGCCTGAATCAAGCGCGAATTCCATCCCGCCTAGCTCGGTTCAAGTAGTGCGGGTTGGACCATTTCACCGCAGATCAATATTCAAACCTTCTCCTCCTTTAGCTTTTACAGGCCAATCCTCCAATGATCTGCTCGGAACCCGCGAGGTAAGCCGTTCCAGCGACCTCAATTTGTTAAATCCGATTCTGCCTTAACCCTCCCTCTCCCTGCGATTCCATGAGTAGCCCCCCCTCTGAATCCGGCATCCGAGACAACCACTCCCGAGGGTCTGTGGCGGAATTCCTCCGGGCGGAGCTGAAACCCGGAGCCGACCTCGATTTCGTCACGGCTTACTTCACCGTTTTTGCTTACGATAAGCTCAGCGACCACTTGGATAAATTAGGCCGCATCCGCATGCTCTTCGGCGAAGCGGCTTTCATCAAAAATCTGGATCCGGCCAACACCGAGGGAGCCGCTTACGTCCTCAAACATGATGGCCTCGCTCTCGCCCAAGGACTCTCCCAACGTCACATCGCCCAGGCTTGTGCAGATTGGATTCGGGAAAAAGTTGATATCAGATCTGTCACTCAGAGCGGCTTTCTCCACGGCAAAATGTCCCACGTCACCCACCACGGTGGCTCCGCCGCGATATTAGGCAGTTCCAACTTCACCATGCGTGGCCTCGGATTGGCGGCCAAAAACAACAACGTGGAACTCAACCTTGAGGTCACGGACAAACGCGACCTTGTGGATCTCCAAAAGTGGTATGAAGAGCTCTGGAACGACACCACCCGCGTGGAAGACGTCAAGGACGCCGTGCTCGCCTACCTCCGGCAAGCCTACCGCGATCAGTCGCCGGAGTTCATCTACTACAAAACGCTCTACGAACTCTTTCGGCGCTTCATTGAAGAAGGCAAAGAGTTGGACGACAATCTCCGTCGCGTTCGCCTACTCGACACGACAATTTGGCAGACGCTTTACTCTTTCCAACGAGAAGGCGCGAAATCCGCCATCAACAAGATCAAGTCATACAACGGCTGCATTCTTGCCGATAGCGTGGGTCTTGGCAAAACTTACACCGCCCTCGCGGTCATCAAGTATTTCGAACTCCGCAACGATAAGGTGCTCGTGCTCTGCCCCAAGAAGCTCCGTCGCAATTGGATCGTCTATCGCCAGCCCAGCACGCTCAATCCCTTCGAGAAAGACCGATTCCGGTTCGATGTGCTTCACCATTCGGACCTGTCCCGAGATACCGGTGAATCCAACCTGATCGACCTCGGCAGCCTGAACTGGGATGCTTACGATCTCGTCGTCATCGATGAGTCGCACAATTTCCGTAACAATAAACAAGCGACCCAACGTCCCGAAGATCGCGATGACGCCAAACCGCGGCGGACACGCTATCAACGCCTCATCGAGGACATCATCCAGTCCGGCGCTCGCACCAAGGTGCTCCTGCTTTCCGCTACGCCGGTAAACAACCAACTCTCCGATCTGCGGAACCAAATTTCGTTCATTGCCGGGGGCGACGTCGCTCGTGATGCGGAAGCGGATGCCGCCTTTTCCGAAAACCTCGATATTGCATCGATCAAGGAAACCACCCGGCAAGCCCAAGCCCAATTCACGCGCTGGTCCGATCCTCAACGTCCCGCCGAAAAACGGCGCACGAGAGATCTCATCGCCGCAATCGGTGGCGATTTTTTCAAGCTCCTCGACGGCATCAGTCTGGCTCGTTCCCGCCACCATATCAAAACCCACTTCGCCGGTGAAATGAAACGACTGGGTGGTTTCCCTGATCGCCCGGCCCCTCGCGCTTTGCACGCCGAGATCGATCTGAAAGGCCAATTCCCATCCTTTGAAGCCGTCAATGAGATGTTCGCCGACTCTCGTGAGCAGACACCGTCGCCAGATAAGATTCGTCTGATTCTCTATCATCCTACGAGCTTCCTACGCGAAGACCTTTCGCCCGAGATTCGCGACGCCTACGAGCGAAAAATCCTCAGCGGATTCACCCAAGAAGGCCGGGAACGCATCCTCATCTCCATGATGAAGATTAACTTCCTCAAACGATTAGAGAGTTCGGTGGATTCCTTTCGACTCACTCTCAAACGCACCATTGCAAAGATCGATGAACTCGAACGACGGATCGAGGAGTTCAGAACTCATCAAACGGAAAATCCCGACATTGATTTTGATTCGCTCACCCCCGATGAATTCGAAGATCCCGAATTCGAGGGCGAGGACTTCACTATCGGCGGCCGACGCCGCATCCATCTCGCTCACCTCAAACTTCCGGAGTGGCTCAAAGCCGTCCGTGATGACCGGACCCGACTCCAGTTTCTTCTCGAGAAAACCGCCGCTGTGATCGCCCCGCGCGATGGCAAACTGGCTAAGCTCAAAACCCTGATTGCCGACAAGGTCACCAAGCCCACCACCAATCGCGACGGGAAACCCAACCGCAAGGTGCTGATCTTTACCGCCTTCGCGGACACTGCCCGCTACCTGCACGAGAATCTGCAATCCTGGGCGCGCACCGATCTCGGTATTCACCTCGGTCTCGTCTGTGGCGACGGTGGTAACGCCACGTCACTGGGTCGTTCCGATTTCGACGACATCCTCACCAATTTCTCTCCGCTGGCCAAACGCCGTTCCGTGCAATCGGCCTCCTTCCCCAATCAACACGAAGAGATCGACCTCCTCATCGCCACCGACTGTATCAGCGAAGGGCAAAACCTCCAGGACTGCGACCTGCTCGTAAACTACGACATCCACTGGAATCCTGTGCGCATCATTCAACGCTTCGGCCGAATTGATCGTATTGGCTCCCGTAATCCCGCGGTCCATCTCGTCAATTTTTGGCCGGTCGCCGACTTGGACGTCTACCTCGGCGTCAAGCACCGCGTCGAAGCCCGCATGGCCCTTGTCGACCTCGTTGCTACCCAGACCGACAACCTCCTCGACAACTCCCAACTCGAGGACCTCATCAAAGACGATCTGCTTTTCCGTGACCGCCAGCTCAAGCGCCTGCAAAAGGAAGTCATCGATCTCGACGACTTCGATGAAACCATCTCCCTCGCCGATTTCTCCCTCGATGAGTTTCGTCAGGATTTGCTCAACTTCCTGCGCGAGCATGAAGACGAGTTAAAAAATGCTCCGCTTGGACTCTACGCGGTCGTGCCTCCCGCCCCCCATATTCCCATGGCCCAACCCGGCGTGCTGTTTTGCTTACGCCAGAAAGCCGGCGGCAAGACCTCGGCTGGCGAGCGCATCAACCCGCTCTCCCCGCACTATCTGCTCTTCATTCACGATTCAGGGGAAGTCCGGCTCGCGTTCACGCAGGCCAAAGCCGTGCTGAACCTCTTCCGAGAACTCGCCACCGGCAAATCCGAGCCTCACGTCGAACTCGCCCGCCTATTCGACGAGCGCACTCATCAGGGCCAAGACATGGCCCACTACTCGAAACTCCTGCAACAGTCGGTCGAGTCCGTCGCGGCGATCTTTCAAAACCGGTTGAGCTCCGGTCTCCAAAACAGCCGCACCTTCCTGATCCCCAAAGAGTCGGAGCAGCCCCAAGATGACACCGAGCAATTCGAGCTCGTGACCTGGCTGGTGTTGATGTCCCCAAACTCGACTGAAACCAAAAATACTGATTCGCCATGAAGATGCTCTTTCTCGACGAGTCGGGAGATCACAGCCTATCGAAGATTGATCCCCTCTATCCCCTTTTTGTGCTGGGAGGGATAATCGTCGACCACGACTACGCCAAAGGTGAATTGGAACGTCGAATCCTCTCGTTTAAACAGCAGATGTTTGGTCGCACCGACATCATTTTACACACCGCCGACATCACGCGAAATCGAAATGGATTCGAACGCATGAAAGACTCTGGATTCCGCACCGTATTCTACGCCGAACTCAATTTGCTGATGAGGGAACTCGAGTATCAAGTCGTGGCATGTGTGATCCGCAAAGATCATCATCTCGACAAATATGACACCTCGGCTCTCGATCCCTATTTCTTAAGTCTGCAGATTCTCATCGAGCGATTCTGTTTCGAAGTCGGACCCGTGCCCGAAGGGGGACACATCATCGCCGAGAAACGCGGTCACCCCCTAGACAACCAAATCGAGCTGGCGTGGTTAAATTTAAAGGTGCAAGGGACTCGATTCATGCAGGCTACTCAAATCGCCCACCGAATCAGCGGGCTCGCCTTGCGCGGGAAAAATGCCGGTATCGGTGCACTTGAGCTAGCTGATCTTGTCGTCACCCCCATCGGTCGATTCGTGCAAGGAAAGCCGATTCGGGAGGACTTTCGCATCATCGAAACCAAATTTCGCCGTGACGCTTCGGGCAACTATCTCGGACCCGGCCTTGTCGTTCTTCCTCGCCAATAAAAAAGGCCAGGACCCGCTACGCAGTTCCCAACCTATGGACATAAGCATTCCCCAAATCTCCCGAAAGTCAAGGTATACGCCTCACCCACTGATCGGTTACCCCAGCCACTCAGTCTGCCACCACCTTAATTGCCCGGAAACCCGAGGTATTTTCTTAACCGCCGCCTGACCCGCAAAATTTAAAAAAACCGATGGATATAGGTTCCGCTGGTCGTTAGACCCGAAACACACGGCATGAAGCCGAGTTTAGTCCGCCGGTTGCCTGTAACCATTAGAATTTACGCCCCAAAGTCAATCTCACCTCCCTCTATGCCCGACCTTCGCGATTCCATCCGCTCCCGCCTTACCCGTTTGGTTGACCAACCGCTCGCTGAAGCGGCTCGTGACCTCCTCGCTGCCATCGGCTACAAGAGCGACCGCAAAGTCGCCCTCGGATCGGTCGACGATTTCTGCCGCAAGTTTGATCGCGAAGGAGTCCTTCAACATTCCGCCGCCCTCAAGAGCGATTGGAAATCGATCGATCTCCTCTTCCAGTTGACTGACGCCGAACTCGCCGGTCACGCGACTCTCTTCAATGAAACCGAGGTCCAGCCCAGTTTGCACCGCGCTTACCTGTTCTTCGCCGTCGAGCTAACCGGTAAAGACTACGCTCGCGGCAAACTAACCGGCATCGCCCGTCGGCTCAATCGACTGTTTCCCATGCCAGTCATGGTGTTGATCAAACACCACGACGCTCAGCTGCAACCCGTCCTTTCCATCGCGGTCATCAACCGTCGCCGCAATAAAGTTCACACCGAACGCGACGTGCTCGAAAAGGCCACCATCATCCGCGATATCTCGCTCGTTGATCCGCACCGTGGTCACCTCGATATTCTCGACTCGTTGGCAGTGCCCAATCTCAAGCACCCCGACAGGTTGCCGATCAATAATTTTGAAACACTGCATGCGGCTTGGGAGCAGATTCTCAATGTCGAACTACTGAACAAGCGTTTCTACCGTGAACTCGCCAATTGGTATTTCTGGGCGATGAAGCACTGTCACTTCCCGCTTCTAGACGAGAAAGCCGACAAATATTTCCTCTTCAAAGATCGCACGCAGGTCCGGGAACACGAAGCCAAAAACCTCATCCGCCTCCTGACCCGGTTCCTTTTTGTCTGGTTCATCAAGCAGCGCGGACTCGTTCCCGATGCGCTCTTCAACGCCGCCGATTTGGAGAAATCCGTTCTCAAGGACTTCGATCCCGAGTCCACGAAAACCAACTACTACAAGTCGGTCCTCCAGAACCTTTTCTTCGCCACGCTCAACCAAATTCAGGGACAACGCGAGTTCCGCAAATCCGGACAACATCAAAACACCACCACGCTACTACGCTATGAGGAGTTTCTCCGTGCGCCGAAGGACTTCATCGCTCTACTGGAAAAGTATACCCCGTTCCTCAACGGCGGGCTTTTCGAGTGCCTTGACCATCCCCATCCCACCAAGAAAGGTCCCCAAGGCGGTTCGGTCATCATCTACGAAGACGGATTCTCGGACCGGAAAGACAACCCGCTCCACATGCCCGACTTCCTTTTCTTCGGTAAAGGCAACGACTGCGAAGATCTCTCCGGTGATCACGCCTACGGCGAAAATAAATACCGCAACGAAAAAGTCCGCGGCCTGATTCACATCCTCGAAGGCTACAAATTCACCATAGTGGAGAACACGCCCATCGACCAAGAAATCGCCCTCGACCCCGAGCTCCTCGGTCAAGTCTTCGAGAACCTCCTCGCCTCCTACAATCCCGAGACTAAGACCACAGCTCGCAAACAGACCGGCTCCTTCTACACGCCACGTCCCATCGTCGACTACATGGTCGATGAATCACTAAAAGCACATCTTAGCCAAGCGCTGCAACGTCACGCGAGCATGTCGGAAGAGGACGCAAACACCGGACTTGAGATTCTATTCACCTACACCGAACGCGACCAACCCTTCACTCCCACCGAGGTATCGGTGCTCATCCGCGCCATCGACACCTGCAAAATTCTCGACCCCGCCTGCGGTTCCGGTGCATTCCCTATGGGCGCGCTGCAAAAACTGGTTTACATCCTTTCCAAACTCGATCGCGACAACGTCCGCTGGAAACAGACCCAACTCGACAAACTCGATTCGGCCCCCATGCGCGAATCACTGGAGCGAGACTTCGAGGACAACGACGACGACTACGGCCGCAAACTCTACCTCATCGAAAATTGCCTCTACGGTGTCGATATCCAATCCATCGCGACCCAGGTCAGTAAGCTTCGATTCTTTATCTCACTTATCGTGGATCAAAGTGTGGATCGCTCCAAAGAAAACTTCGGCGTGCGACCGCTACCCAATCTGGAAACCAAGTTCGTGACTGCCGATACGCTCATAAGTATCGAGCGACCTGATTCTCAAACTGAATTATTCGAGACCACTGCGGTTTCCGATTTACAGCAGCAATTGAAGCGCGTGCGCCATGCGCTCTTCAGCGCTAAAACTCCGCGGACCAAAAACAAACACCGTGAAGATGACAAGAGACTCAGACATCCTGACGTGCGGGGAAAGAGGATGATCTCAATGTGACGTATTCCAGCCGTAGGGAGGTGCCCGGATAATGGGTTTGCGTGGCGTTGAGTTCGGAGCAAAGGAGGAAGGCGAGTTGGTC
>Ga0209390_10006034_pt1 | contig 16591 bp, 11 predicted proteins | sample BON01_FD_187212 | JGI IMG/M metagenome (GOLD analysis project Ga0209390, IMG submission 187212) | Freshwater microbial communities from Lake Bonney liftoff mats and glacier meltwater in Antarctica - BON-01 (SPAdes) (version 2) | ecosystem: Environmental > Aquatic > Freshwater > Ice > Glacier...
CAGGTACATTCCTGGTTTTGCATTCGATTTTACTGATTGAAGGATCCAGATTCAGCTTTCCATAAACATTTCTGCAAATCCCCCTTTTTAAGGGGGTTAGGGGGATTTTTTTATGAAAGCTAACTTTAAAAAAATGTCTTGGGAATCCTCGTCCTAAAAAAGGTTTACAGATTTAGGATAATTCAGTATATAAATCCCCCTTGCCCCCTTTTGAAAGGGGGATTTCGTTTCTTTCAAGGTTAGCAGGTACATTCCTGGTTTTGCATTCGATTTTACTGATTGAAGGATCCAGATTCAGCTTTCCATAAACATTTCTGCAAATCCCCCTTTTTAAGGGGGTTAGGGGGATTTTTTTAAGAAAGCCAACTTTAAAAAAATGTCTTGGGAATCCTCGTCCTAAAAAAAGTTTACAGATTTAGGATATTTACGCATATAAATCCCCCTTGCCCCCTTTTGAAAGGGGGAGTCCGATTTTTCATGATTGGAAGGTGTATTCCTGGTTTTGCATTCGATTTTACTGATTGAAGGATCCAGATTCAGCTTTCCATAAACATTTCTGCAAATCCCCCTTTTTAAGGGGGTTAGGCGGATTTTTTTAAGAAAGCCAACTTTAAAAAAATGTCTTGGGAATCCTCGTCCTAAAAAAAGTTTACAGATTTAGGATATTTACGTATATAAATCCCCCTTGCCCCCTTTTGAAAGGGGGAGTCCGATTTTTCATGATTGGAAGGTGTATTACTGGTTTTGCATTTGGTTAGCCCGGTTCAAAAATACCAAATCAGCTTTAAATTCCCATTTCAGCGAATTTCTCCGCCTAGGTGTAATTTGTAATTACACCTTCCTATCCTATGGGATTTGCAATTCCATTTTCTTTAGTTAATCAGCTATAAAAAAAATGGGCCACTTTGATAAAGTGACCCGCTTTTTATTTAAAACATAAACTTTTTGTTTTTACTCGTGAGAAATGTCTTCAAGCATTTGCTTAACCTTTTCAGGCACATTGTCTCGCTCAATAAAACCAATAAGAATATAAGTAAAAGTAGAACTTAACACTGGTAAACCTATTTCCAACGCCAAACTACCTATTTCTACATTTTTGGTAATGACAAATGCAGCAAGACCAACCAATATTGATCCAATGGCTGCTTTAGGACCGCATGACCTGAACCAAGGAATCAAGCCAAACAACATTGGGACGGCGATAGGCCCTACCAAAGCAGCAAACCAGCTAATGATCAAGCCTAGAACTCCACCAAATTTCTCGAATTGTAATGCAACTATAATGGTACCTAGCGTGAACACGAATGTGGTAATCCTTGCCGTCATTAGGGAAGATTTACCGTGACTAAATTTTTTGCTAATCGCAGGCAAAATATCACGTGTTATTACCGCAGAGATCGTATTGATATCTGAAGAAGTCATGGACATGGTATTGGCAAAAAGCGAAGCGATCACCAAACCAATCAAACCAACTGGCAATAATTCCATGGTCAAAATTCCGTAAGACTGCGTAGGATCTTCCAAATTTGGTAAGATCACCGGAGCTGCCCACATCGGGAAAAACAATATTAAGGGCCATACTATATAAAGTATACCTGACAATCTGGCCGCTTTAGTTGCCTGTTGTTCTGAGGGTGATGAGATGTACCTGGTGGCCAAATTCCATTGACCTCCATTGTAGGAAAGAAAATTGATAAACAAGAACAAAAGGGCAAAACCGACCGTATAGGGTTCATTAAAGGCATCACCATTTCCCTCAGGCAACTGATCCCAAACGGTGAATACGCTTTCAATTCCTCCCAATTTTTCGATAACTACATAGAACATTACTAGTCCTGCTATGATCTGAACGATAAACTGAGCAAAATCTGTGATGATAACTGCCCATAAACCACCGAAAGTAATGTACATAAGTGAAATTCCACCGGAAATAAGAATGCCCCAGGTCAGGGATATTCCGGTAAAAACATTGAGTAGAATTGCAATGGCAGCCCACTTTGCACCAATATCAAATAATTTTAGTATAACCCCACTCCAAGCCATCAATTGTTGGGTGGCAAGGTTGTAACGGCGTTCGAGAAATTCCAGAGGAGACTGGATTTTATACAGCTTTCTCAAGCGCACCCAATACACTGGGAAAATCTTTGCGGAGACGACAACGGACAAACCGATACCCAATGCCCACCAAATATAAACAGAAAAACCATGGGTATAGGCCAATCCTGCATATGCCACAAATACTGCGCCGCTGTACCCTGATACATGATGGGATATTCCTGATAGCCACCAAGGAAGCTTGCCTCCTGCTACGAAATAATCTTCAGCGTCATTGTTTCTAAAATAGGACCATACGCCTATGACCAGCATCAATAAGAAGAATACCCCGATTACGATCAGGTCAATGGTACTTAATTCCATGTAAGAAAATTTAGGTGATTAATTGAAAAAAAGGCCAAACCATTTTGGCTTGGCCTTAAAATTAAGATAAAATACCACGATTAAACAGTTGGCTCCCATCCTGGTTCATATTCTCTTTTCCAAAGCTCCATTGCTTTTGGATCGTATTTTATGTTTCCATTAGAAGAATCTACATGCAAGGTTCTACCAATACGCTGAGAGATATTGCCTAACTGCAATAGCAAAGTACTTTGATGAGCACCTACAATTTCGGATCTTACCTCTATTCCATTAGTAATCCCATCGAAGAAGTTTTGGATGTGAAGTGCATCCAAAGCTTGCGCAGGATTAGATAGGTTCGTTGGATCAATGACCTGATCATTTTTAACCTCTTTTACCAATTCATTTTTAAGGTTGAAAATCTTGTAAGAATTTCCTCCTTCAATCAAAAGGCTTCCTTCTTCGCCATAAAACAAAGTACCTACATTTCCATTCTCAATTTTTTTCCCGTTACAGCTTCTACCTTCCCAGGTGATCATGGATTTGTTGTCAAATTCCATATTGATAACTTGCGTATCGGGCGTTTGCCAATCGTCTTCGTACCTATATCTTCCACCTGAAGAATTTACTTTATTCGGGTATTCTACTTGTAATCCCCAACGTGCAAGGTCTACCATGTGAGTGCCATTGTTGAGCGCTTCACCAGTTCCCCAGTTCCAAAACCAATGCCAGTTGTAATGGATTAAATTGTCTCTGTAGGCTTCTCTAGGAGCTGGTCCCTGCCATAATTCAAAGTCCAACCATTCAGGAACTGGAACTTGCTTACCGTTACCGATGGGCCCTCTGTTGTTAGCGTACCAGGTTTTTGCCATATAAGGTCTTCCGATAACGCCGTTGTGAACCTCTTCAATACCCTTGATAACATTTGGCCAAGAACGTCTTTGGTTACCCACCTGAACGACTCTATTGTATTTCTTTTGTGCTTGCACAAGCAATTCTCCTTCATGAGGATTGTGTGCACAAGGCTTTTCTACATATACATGCTTTCCTGCTTTCAAGCCCAAAATGGCCGCTGGTGCATGCCAGTGATCAGGAGCTGTTACTACCAAGGCATCAACATCCTTGTCTTCAAGAACCTTTCTTATATCCTTTTCAATTTTTGGTCTTCTTCCTTGAATATCATATATAGACCCAGCAAATTTTTCAGCTGCCCTTATGTCTACATCACAGCTATAAATCACATCACATTGCTTCTGACTAGCAAAGTTAGTTCCAACTGCATGTCCCCTACTGACCACACCCATGCTCGCTACATTGATACGATCGTTTGCACCAATGATCTTTCCATAACTCTTTGCTGACATACCAGGTAGCATCCCTCCAACTGTAGCGAATGTTGCTCCAGCGATAGCCTTTTTCACAAAAGTTCTTCTACTATTTTTCATATTGAATGGTAATTATTTAAATTTTAATTTTTAAGGCATCTCTTTTTCCTTTGGCCAAAACAGCCTCAAGGGAAACAGATCGCCCATTCATTTTCTTGCTCTCATCAGCAGCCTGCATAAAAGCGAAAATCTCAATGGTTTCCTCTTCGCTAACAGGTGATATTCCTGTGTCAAAGAATTTAGCGATTTCTACCAATAATGGACGGTAGCCACCATAGCCACCCATATCCAAGATTCCTGTTTCACCAAAAGCTTTTCCACCATAGCCACCTTTACCTGCCCTGGTTCCTCTAAATGTTCCGATTTTTCCGCCTTCCCAAGTTCCTACTACTAAGTCTGCTCCTTCTGTGTAAGTTCTTTGGACCGTTTTACAACCAGCACCCATTAAACTATAAAGGGTTTCTACACCATGAATTCCATACCAGAATAAATCTGGATGGGTAACTTCATATTTAGCCGGGCTATATGCATCTGCACCAAACACCTCACCAATTTCACCGTTTCTTACTGCTACTGCATTCTCCATGAATCTTAAAGAACTACTGGAAAAAACCGGTACATTGTACTTTTCAGCAGCAGCAAATATTGCAATCGCATCTGGCAAAGAAGCAGCTATCGGTTTATCGATAAACACCGTTTTTCCTGATTTGAAAACTTCTAATGCCTGCTCTAAGTGCAATCTACCATCATTTGTTTCCAATAAAACCACATCCACTTTATCCAGAAGTGAAGCTATAGAGTCCACTATTTCAACGCCAAGCTTCTTAACTTCTTCTATATAGCCTGGAATTCTTTCTACGGATGTTTTGATGTCCTTACTGCCATGGGGGTAAGCGGCAACTACCTTATAACCACCCAAATCTGATGCAGCATCTGAAGCATTAAAGGCTTTGGCAAACGCAATACTGTGCGAGGTATCAAGTCCTATTATACCAACACTTTTGTTTCGTTTAACAGATGGGGCGCCAAATGAAAGGGTAGACGAGGCCAATCCAAGGCCTAGTCCAGCCACTGCAGCTTTTCCCATAAAATCTCTTCGTTTAATCAATGTGTCCATAAATTGTAGGTAATACTTAAAATAAATTATTGACTTATTTTGCGATTTTAATTTGGAATAATAAAATCTAATCGATCAATTTACTAAAAAATTTAAAAAAGTTAGGATTGATTTTACATGAAATGCATATTAATGGCTATTTGAGTTGACAACACCTCTTTCAACACCGTAAAAATAAGGTATAATTCACTGAATTTCAATATTTTATCCTGTATTTTTTTATCCTGAAATAATCAGCATTATTTCATGAACGGAACTAAAAAAATGAGAATTACAAAAAAAAACCGGCCTCTTAGGAAAGTTAGCCGGTTTTTTTTGTGCTTAAATATGCTATTTTTTTTAAAGCTTTTGTTCATCCAAAATGCCTCAAAATTGTCTCGAACTCCTACAGGTTAGTCGTACTATTTCTTTGGCGTTTTGGAAGGTCTAACTTCAATTTTACTAGGAAGCGTTCTAGCATCAAGTTTAAAAAGCCCCACGACCAATTCCCCAATGTCTTCTTTTTGAATTTTCCAGGCATCCTTCTCATCTACCTTGTGGTCGTTAAATCCCGTCGCTACAGAACCTGGCATTATCGTACTTACACGTATACCGTCTTGCCTTAAATCCAGCATCACTGCCTGAGTAAAGCCTGTCAATCCAAACTTACTGGCATTATAAGCGGAACCACCAGCGAAAAAGTTTGTACCTGCCAAACTTGAAATCGTCAAAAAGAAACCTTTTGATGCTTTCAAAGCTTCAACAGAAGCTTTTATACCATAAAATACCCCAGTTAAATTGGTATCAATTGTATCTTGCCACTGTTCGGGACTTAAATCTTGTATAGGTGCAAAATGACCTACTCCTGCATTTGCTACAAAGTAATCCAATTTACCCCATTCTTTAAGCACATGGGCTACCACCTCTTTTTGGGCATTAAAATCCTTTACATCCATCTCCAAAGCCAGTATTTTTCCTTTGGATTTATCCATTTTTCGGATTTTTTCCGCAGCTTCTTCAGCCCGGTTTAAAGACCTACTGGTAATCGCCACATTTACGCCTTCAGCTACCAATGCCTGCGCAATGCCAAATCCAATTCCTGTGTTTCCACCCGTAATAAGGGCTGTTGTATTTTCTAAATTCATGAAATTTTTATTTTAATAAAAAAAAAGGCCAATGTTATCCATTGGCCTTATAACAATAAAAAAATTTACTTGGTTTTATCTTTCGCTTCTGCAATCAAGCTTTTTCCTTTAGTTTTTGTTTCCTCAGCAACAGTGGCAATATTTTTATTCATTTTGTCCAATCTTTCGTTCATTCCTTTTACAAAATGGTCAAATTGTCCATTAATTTCTTTCAAGTAACCTTCGCCTTTCTGCGAAAGTTTTTTTCGAGTTGTTTTGCCTTTTTCAGGTGCGATCAACAATCCAATTTGTACCCCTATTGCAACTCCTGCCAATGTTCCTAAAATTATTTTCGCTGATTTCATAGTGTCTTTTTAATATGGTTTAAAATTTAAAATCGTAACACCTTTTGCAAAGATGCTATGGGCAATACAATACAAGTTTTATACCAAAGTGACATTTATTAAAAAAAAATAAAGTTTTAAATGAAAAAAAAAATATAACCATAATTTTAAGGTCAGAAACTTACTCAAAACTAAAAATAAAGCCAATTTTAATCCTTAATTCGGTTCATTAATTTTAATTTAGCAAGATATTTTTAAAACCATCCCCACGATGCATTCAAAAAAGCAAAAGACAGTTTTAAGGGCTTTTATCGGCTATATAATGATCTTATTGATTCCATTGGCAAGTTTTGGCCAGGAAGCAAAAATCCATAGCCATAATGATTACCTTCACAAGGTACCCTTTTGGGAAGCTTATGCCAATGAAGCGGCATCCATAGAAGCAGATGTAATTCTTCAGGGTTCTACCTTATATGTAGCACATGAGAAAGAAAGCATAAAAGAAGGACAGACACTTACCTCTCTTTACCTTGATCCAATGCTAAAAGCTAAAAGTCTTGGATTGGGAGCGCAAAAACCAATTATCCTCCTGGTGGACATTAAAACCGAAGCGTATTCTACCTTAGACAAGGTGTTGGAAGCCATAAAACCTTATGGAGCGCTTTGGGAAGATCAGGAAAATCCTTTTGTGAAAATTGTTATCTCAGGAAACAGGCCAAAAGTAGAAGATTATCCTATATACCCTTTTCCAATATTTTTTGACTATCAAAGTATTCAGGAAACTTCAAATCTGTCTTTGGAGAAAATTGAACTTTTCAGTTTAAGCTTCAAAAACTTTTCACAATGGAATGGAAAAGGCAGGCTTGTAGATGAAGACCTCAATAAAATAAAATCAGTCCTCGACATTGTTCATGGTATGGGTAAACCGTTCCGCTTTTGGGCTACTCCAGACAGCAAAACATCGTGGAAAGCTTTGAGTGAATTAGGCGTGGATTTTATCAATACAGATCATCCTTACGCTGCCAATTCTTATCTCAGAGACTTGAATGACAGGATTTACCAAAGCCCCGACCTAAGCAAGATATACAAGCCTACCTTCGAAAGGGATGGAATCCAAGGTGCTGTTGACAACGTCATACTTTTAATAGGTGATGGAAATGGGCTTGCCCAAATATCAGCCGCCATGTATGGCAACGGCAATCAATTGACCTTGACACAGCTTAAAAATATCGGTTTGATCAAAACACAGGCAGCCGATGATTTCACCACCGACTCTGCAGCGGCGGGCACAGCCTTGGCTACAGGAAATAAAGTAAAGAACAGAAGTGTGGGGGCACTTCCTGATGGCAGTCCCGCAAAAAACCTACCGGAGGTATTGAGTAGCCATGGTTTTGTGACAGGCATCGTAACTACTGATAATTTAACAGGAGCAACACCATCCGCATTTTATGCACACAGGACAGAAAGGGACATGACCAAGGAAATTGCCGGTGACCTGTCCAAAAGCCCTTTGAATCTATTTATTGGAGGAGGAAAAAACGATTTCACAAGGTTTGATAAGGATGAAACCCAAAGCTTAACCCAAGCTGGATTTCAGCTCACCGCTTCATTGGATGAGTTAGCAGAAAGCAGTTCGGAAAAAGTTGGTTTCTTTGCCTCAGAAGATGGCTTGCCTAAAGTAATGAATGGCCGCCAAGGCTACCTGAGAGATGCCACAAAAGCCAGTTTACAATTTCTAGAAAGCAAAAACAAACCATTTTTCCTTATGGTAGAAGGAGCATTTATCGATTCAGGAGGACACATCAATGACAGTCAAACGGTGATAGAAGAAGGGATTGATTTTGACCAAGCGATAGCTGAAGCCCTCCGATTTGCTGACCAAAATGGCCGGACTTTAGTAATCATCACTGCTGATCATGAAACAGGAGGAATCACTCTCCCTCAAGGCAATTTAAAAGATCGAAGTGTTGAACTTGAATTTTCTACAGAAGATCATACGGCCATTATGGTGCCCATTTTTGCCTATGGGCCGCATGCAGACATTTTCCGGGGGGTTTATGAAAACACAGCCGTCTTTAATAAAATCAATGAGGTGTTAAATCCCTATTTAAAGTAAAACAGAGATTTTTTTTAAGCTTAAGATTACCAATTGATGATTTAGTCCTATATTCAGCTATGATTTATAAAACTGGAAACTTTCTTTTTACCGCAAAGGTAAAGCGGATATATTTTATATTGTTGTTTATTTTAATGTGTTTCCCAATCTCCCTTATGGCCCAAAAATCCAAAGAAATTATCTACGTCGGCACCTATAGCCAAAACAATAGTAAAGGCATTTATGTATTGGAATTTGACAGAGAAAATCTGACCACCACTACTGTCCAGACAGTTCATGACAAAAAAAGTCCTACCTTTTTGGCTTTGCACCCTAACAAACAGTTTCTATATGCTGCTTACAGGGAAGGGAAAGACGAGAAAGATGAAACTGGAACAATAGTCTCCTATTCTATTGCGCCAGATACCGGCAAACTTACCAAAATTAATGAGGTATCCTCAGCCGGTGCGAGTCCTTGCCATATTAGCGTAGACCCAACCGGAAATGTTGTTTTTCTATCCCATTACCAAGGTGGAAATTTATCTACATTTAAAATCCTGGAGACAGGAGGATTAAGTGAAGTGGCTTCTTTCATTCAACATACGGGTAAAAGTGTGCATGCCAATCAAACCAAAGCACACATGCATTCCATGATACCGTCAACAGACGGCGAATGGGTGTATGCCTCAGATTTAGGGATTGATCAAATTTTAAAATACAAAGTCAACCTGGAAAAAGGAACTGTAGATGAAAATCCTGTGATTTTACAGACAACTCCAGGGGCAGGGCCAAGACATTTTGTATTCCATCCTAGCCTTCCATTTGCTTACTCTTTGGAGGAGTTAAGCAATACGGTGAGCATATATAGTTTGGATCGGACAAATGGAGACCTTAGTCCTATTGGTCGGATCAACATGCTAAATGACAAACTCCATAGTGATTATAATGCAGGGGCAGATATTCATTTCTCTATGGATGGCCGTTGGCTATATGCGAGTAACCGGGGACAGGACAATATAGTTGTGTACAAAGTAAATCAAGATACAGGTTTGCTAGCAATCCAAGGGCATGTACCCGCAGGTGGAATACACCCTAGAAATTTTAAAGTGGATGAAAAAGGTGCTTTTGTTTTTGTAGCCAATATGGAAACAGACAATTTAGCCATCTTCAGCATAGATAATGAAACTGGAATGCTTAAAGCTACGGGGAAAAACATTAAAATTCCTAGACCAGTATTTATCGAACAATTGTTTATTGAGTAATTCCATCAAACTCATTTAAAATTTAAAGGGTTTCCATGTAATTTTTTACTTGAAAACCTAGATTTTAAGGGAATAGGGGACGTTTTACCTTATTCCCCCTTCTCCTGCTACGAATAGGTCTTGCTCCATAGGTGTATTCAACGGAACACTGTCTTTAACCTGAGTAGCATCAGAGAAATAAAAAGAGATTAGATAAATAAGGAAATTGATCATTGGGGTTATTTATAATTGTTAATTGTTAATGGTTAATTGTTAATGGTTAATGGTTAATTGTTAATTGTTAATGGTTAATTGTTAATTGTTAATTGTTAATGGTTAATTGTTAATGGTTAATGGTTAATGGTTAATGGTTAATTGTTAATGGTAAACCACATTTTAATCAGTCCTTGGTCAAATCAAAAAATCTACCGAAAAGACCTCAGACAGCTTTTTGTTATTAATGCCTTTGAGCAATCCATTTTCCTGACTTCCTTAAGGCCGATAAAAATTAAATAACATAGATTTGTATCGATCCAAGTTAGCTTCAGAACGTTAATTTAACAAAGTTTTAATATTCGAGTTAAAATCATTGTTTTCTCGCTAATTACTCTTCGAAATTGGCGGGGTACCTAGTGATTTCCAATAGATATGGCTTTTGCAAAAAGAAATTGGCAGCATCCTTTACCTGTGCAGCCGTGACGCCAAGTACCCGATCTTCTGCTCCCAGCACTGTATTCAAAGGAAGCCCCCCATTAATGGCTGCATTTAACTGTCCATGCCAAAAGCCATTTCGCTTTAGGTTTTCTTCCAGATCCAGCCGCTTGGTTTCCCTGACTTTTTCTAGATCAGCTTCCTCAGGACCTTCTTCCTGAATATTTTGAATCTCCTCCCAAACAGCCGCTTTTAACTTATCTACTGACTCAGGCCCGCAAGGAAATGAAATGGAGAAGTTAAATCTTTCTTCCGGCACCCTGCTTAAACTTCCTCTGGCCCCTACACCATACACGCCTCCAATTTCTTCCCTCAGTGTTTCTATTAATTTTATTGTCAAAATCTCTCCCAAATAAGAAAGCTGCTGAGATTTTTTTAAATCATAAGCTGTTTCACCACTGAAATACAATATCACCTGGCTTTTTTCATCCACGCCCACTTTTATGGTCTCTTTTCGATCCTGGGGTGGGGTTAAACCCAAGTCTCTGAAGTCTTCTTCCTTCGTGGGCTCTCCAGGCAAACTCCCTAAATATTGGGCCACCAAAGGCAGCATTTTCTCCATATCAATATTGCCTGTAAACAGTAAATTAAAGTCAGCAGCGTTAGCAAACCTTTCCTTATAAATTTTAAGGCTTTGGCTCAGGTCTATGGAATCCAATTGTCCAGCAGTATAAATACTTCTACCTCTAGGGTTACCGTTGCTTATTATTTCATTGACTCGTTTGTTGAACTGAAAATCAGGATTTACGCTAGCACTTTCCAATTGATTTTTTTGATTCGCTAAAAACACATCCCAAAGTGATTTGTCCATCCTGGGCGAAGTAAAATACAAATGAATTAATTGTAGGGTCATTTCGAAATCTCCAGGAGTCGTGGCTCCTGAGATGCTCTCCGAATAAGTGCTAATATTAGGCGTAACCTGAACATTCTTTCCAGCCAATACTTTTTTAAGTTGTGAGGGTGAAAAATCACCTATACCCATTATATTTATTGCTGTACCTGCATAATTCGCACTGTAGTGGTCCTCTAATGAATACAAAGAAGTGCCTCCCTCGCTATTTGCCGTGAAAATTATTTCATCGTTTTTAAAATCTGTAGGCTTAAAATAAACCTTCATCCCATTGCTTAGCAACACCGTCGTCACATCCACCTCTTCATTGTGAGACACATTCATCACCTCACCTGGTTTGGGTTTGGTCAACATCAATTCTTCTCTTACCAAGTCTTCCTTATAAGGAGCTGTTTCGATTGCGTCAGCATTTTCCAATAGCACCAAAAGTGCTGTTTCTTGAGGCAAGGTTTCTTTGTCTTTTTCCGGTGCCGTTACGATTAGGACGATATTTTCTTTCTTGATCAGTTCCTTGGCAATGCCATTTACTTCTTCGAGGGTTATTTTTGGGATGATATCCTGATAAAAACGATACCTGCTTTCCGGACCATCAGCGAAGCTGTTGTTAAGAAAATTCGAAACATATCTGCCTACTAAAGCTCTGGACTCCACTTTGTCCATTTCCTTATAGGACTTTTCTGAACTATTTAATAAAGAACGTTTGACCCTGTCCAGTTCACTCTGTGTGAAGCCATATTGAACGACCCTTTGGTTTTCTGTAAGAAAAGACAACAGACCATCTTCTAGTTTCCCGGGGCCTACAACTCCGGAAATGGTAAAGAAATCCAGAGGTTTCACAAGGTTACCATACCTGGCACCGGCAAAGATAAAGGGGGCATCGGGCTTTTGCCGGATCTCATCCAACCTTTGTGTGATCATTCCACCAAACATCGTTCTAAGGATTCTACCTTTATAATCTTTATAGCTGTTGGATGGCCTTGCATCCTGCTTGTAATAGAGCTGCACCTGTATGCCTGGTGCTTCCTCATCTGTAATGATTTTTACAAAATTTTCTTTGTGAGCTGGGACATTGTAATAGTTTCGCTTTCGTTCATTGACAGGGTTTTCCAAATCCGAAAAGTATCCTTTAATCAATTCCTCTACCTTGTCGGGAGCTACATCCCCTACCGCTACCACAGCCATAAGATTCGGACGGTACCAATCCTGATAAAACTGCCTGACCAATGAATCCGCTGCATTTCTGATGATATCCATTTTACCTATGGGCATGCGGTCGGCATAGCGACTTTCGTGAAGCAAGACAGGCAAATAAGCATCCCTTAGCCTTTGGTTTACACCCTGACCGGTCCTCCATTCCTCAACTACAATTCCTCGCTCCGCATCTATATCATCCGAGGCCAATAGGAGCCCTCCTGCCCAATCCCGCATTACTTGAAAGCCATTGTTCAGCTTTTCTTCTTCATCTGTGGGAATCGGCAACATGTACACAGTCTCATCAAAACTCGTGTAGGCATTCAGGTCACTCCCAAAAGCAACCCCTATGGATTGCAGGTAACTGATAAGCTCATTTTTTTCAAAATGCTCCGATCCATTGAAAGCCATGTGCTCTAGAAAATGAGCAAGCCCCAACTGGTTCTCATTTTCCTGCATGGCACCTACTTTTATGGCCAAACGCAGTTCCAGTTTGTTTTCAGGTTTCGGATTGTATTGGATGTAATATTCTAAGCCATTCTCTAATTGCCCCGTACGGATCTTCTCATCTAATGGGACCATTTCATCGAGTTTTTCCTGGGCATAGCCAATAGGCTGGAGAAAGCAAAATAAAAACAGTATTAACAATGGCTTTAGAATCTTCATCTTGATCAATTAAATTCAATAAGGTTTAACCCGAAATAGGCAATAGAAAATCTATTACGTGCTGAAATCACTGCAAAATCAGTCACTTCGTTTCTATTTTCGATTTCACCATAGCAATGCTATGCCTCAATCTCCAAATAGACTGATTTTCTTGTAATTACAACACTTCCCGTAAATACGGGACAGGCTCTACGAATTCTATTGCAGAATCCGGGTTTAATCCGAGATAGGCAATAGACATTCTATTACTTGATGGAATCACTACCTGAGAAGTTCAGGCAATTCTATTGTATAATCGGGGTTTTAAATTCTTATAAAGAACGCAAAAAACAGCTGAATATCCATAAAAACCTTTCGCCTTAAATAAAATCATTCCTTTCATGATCAATTAATAGTTGGATAAATGTCCATTCCTAACGATATTTATTTTCTAATTATCTCGATGTATTCAACTGAAAATATGACTTTTCGATTATTTCTCCTACCTGTAGTTCTTGTTTGGTTAACCGCCTGCTCAACAGCCCCAATTTTAAATATTGAAATAAATGCGGATGGCATTAAGAGGGAAAATTACCCTTTGACAATTCCCCTAGATAAGGACCTGGCATTGGACGGTGACTATTTGCTTAAAAATGAAGCTAGCGGAAAAAGTTATCCAGCCCAAGTGCTTCCCTCTGGAGACCTGTTGGTATTTATTGACCAAATGCCCGCTGAGACAAAGGCAGTTTTTGGCTTGTCAAAATCTACAGGTATTGAAAAGAATAAGATGAAAATTAATCAGATTGAGGAAGGGATAGAAGTTTTATCAGGGCAGCAACCCGTACTTTTTTACCAAACCGCCGTGGCCAGCCCGCCAAATGGTCAGCCGGATTATTATAAGAGAAGCGGCATGATCCATCCCTTGTATAGTCCAAGCGGGCAAATCCTAACCGATGCTTTCCCCGCAGGACATACCCATCAGCACGCCATTTTCAATGCATGGGTAAACACTAAATTTAAAGGAGAAAAAGTAGATTTCTGGAATCAACATTCCGAAACTGGTACGGTCGAACACGTAAGTTTGAATACAGCTGAGGCAGGATCTAGCGCAGCTGTCATCGAAAGTCAATTGCGTCACCTAAGTCTAAAGGATGGAGAAGTACTTGGAGAAAAATGGACAATTATGGTTTATCCCACGGAGGACTATTTCCTATTTGATTTATTTTCAGAACAAACAAACACCAGTTCTGACACTCTTTTTATATTGGAATATCACTATGGAGGAATGGGTTTTAGAGGAAGTAAAGAGTGGAATAATGTAGACAGCACCCACTTTACCAATACTTGGAAAATCCTTACATCCGAGGGGTATACGAATGAAAACGCCAATCATACCCATGCTTCTTGGGTTACTGCTTCTGGGGAAGTTGACAAAAATACTGCCGGTGTCACGGTATTTGGATTTCCTGACAACTTCAGGTATCCACAAGCCATCCGGGTTCACCCTTCCATGCCTTACTGGGTATATGCGCCCATGGTGGATGGTGAATTTTATATCGCTCCCGGAGCCAGTTATAAAAGCAAATTCAGGTATTATGTACCCAATGGAAAACCAAATCAGGAAGTCATTGAGAATATTGATATGAGTTTAAAGACTCCCATTAAGGTAACGGTGGTGAAGTAGCTATTGGAGTTGGCTGAAAAGCAAACCTAGCAAAAATGCGCTATCAGCTAAATTGGACAAACAAGCTAGAAAAAGGATTTAATGTTATTTTATCCCCCTTGTTGCTACAGTAAGTAACTAAGGAATGCTAAAGGTACGGAAATAAGATAACCTTGGGTATAAGCCCGTGGCAAGAACATGAAAAAAGCATCATTTTGGTGGTATTTTTGTTTTTTTTTGCAACAATGCTGAAAAAAATACCGCCTTACATAAGGTACTTAATGTTACTTTTATATGTCGTGAAATCTGGAGTCAAAAGTAAATAAGAGCAGGTTGATTTTTCCAGAGACTCACTTGAAGTATTCACAAGATTTAGATTACCCTAGCTAGTCATTTTTTAAATCTTTAGAGGTAGCCAATGCAATTACCCTTCCTTCGGTACCCACTGCATTGTAAAAGTGGTACACCACGCCCTTCCATTTTATAACCCATGGCTTATGGGCATACTTTTCATCATACGGTTCCGAAGGAGCAACCAAATCTGCCCCTTCCCAGTCGGTCCAGTTGATTAAATCGTAAGAGCAAGCAAACCTTTCGAAGGCACCTGGTTTCCAGAAGGCTCCAAAGTAAAACATGATATATATATCATTGAACTTTGCAATCTGGGCATCACCACAAATACCATTGCCTCGGGTGATTACAGGATTACCACCAAAGCGCTGCCAAGACAACATGTCATCAGAAACAGCCATTCCAATGCTTTCATAGTTGGCAGTATCGCCTTTTGCATTGTAATACATCACGAAAGGATGTCCTGTGTGCTTTTCGTTGTCACGAATAACCAGGCTTTTGTATATCGTTTTGTTTTCAAACCAACGAACATCTTCATCCTCGGGCGATAAAAGAGGGGTATTATTCGTGTTCCATTCCTTCGAATCTATCAATGTATTGGAATTTGCCATTCCTATTTTTAGTATGCCGGATTCATAACCTACTGAATTACCCCCCAAATAGCTCATCCAGTATTGGCCCTGGTACTTTTCTACGCTATAATCACCTCCCCATTCCGTATTAACAAGCGATACATAGCCTGCCTTTTGGTTGGCATCCCAAGTATTTTCCGTAAAGGACAATATTTTCCCTTTTGACTCCCATTGTAACAAATCCTGACTTTCGGCCAGCCATGTTTCATAACCTTGACCATCAAAGACAATGTAGGTCATGTACCAAACCTCCTCTTTGCGAAAGATAGTTGGCGAGTCAATCATTTTACTCGTATCAGGATGCTGAAATACCACACCTTGTTTAAAAGGAGTTTTTACCTCTTCAAATATTTGCTCCATTACCTCCTGAGAAACTTCATTATTGGAAGAAACTTCCTTTTGATTACAACAGGTTAGGGATATGGTGGTGACTATAACAGCTATTGATAAAAATAGAGACTTCATTCTAATAATATTATTTTTCAATTTACTAATTCTTGGAAGCGTAAGGAATGAACGCATTAGGACACACTCATCTTTTAGTCAATTCAAAAACGTAATATAGGGCAAAAAATCGTTGTTTTCTACGCCACCATAGCGGTTCTTTTCTAAAACTTCTAAATCACCTGTTTTTACTTTTGAAAACATTAACCAATCCGGGTTCCATTCGACACTGCACTATCCGGTTGAATTAAGGTAACCTCCTTATGCTCACCAAGCCCGCCCAATAACAAGCATTCACTCATCATATTGGCGATTTGCTTGGGCTGGAAATTTATAACAGCAATTAATTGTTGGTCCGCTATTTAAACAACTGGTTATTGAAACTACCGGCCAAGAGACCCTCGCTTCATTTTATTGACAGT
>Ga0209390_10006037_pt1 | contig 16588 bp, 12 predicted proteins | sample BON01_FD_187212 | JGI IMG/M metagenome (GOLD analysis project Ga0209390, IMG submission 187212) | Freshwater microbial communities from Lake Bonney liftoff mats and glacier meltwater in Antarctica - BON-01 (SPAdes) (version 2) | ecosystem: Environmental > Aquatic > Freshwater > Ice > Glacier...
TGGGTACACCCTTCAAGCACACCTTTTTACGGATTTCCCTGAAGACGAACCAACTTTAATTTTGTTTGGTTGCGGGGAAGACCCATTTGGTCAAGCAGCGCTAGACCGGGTTGTGAGCGCTGACCAATACAACTCAGAAGTTCGATTTCAGTTGCTGCCAAGCCTTGAGTTGAGTGCTGAAGTCTTGGCTAATGAAGCCCGCCTCACAGTGAAGCTGCTGGAGGCTGACGGAACGTACAGCACGCGCTCTGGTGTGACCTTGTACTGGGAGGTGACTGGTGGTTATTTGCCCGCATCCCGCACAGACACCATTGACGGCCAGTCTCACGCCGTGCTGAAAGACTTTGGCCCACTAACAAAAGTTAAGGTTGGATTTAAAAACTATCCATCTAAGACGGAGATGGTGTTATGAGCGTACAGGTCATTGATGACGCAATTCCGCAAGAGCTGTACCTAGAGTGCGTGGACTGGCTGAAAAATTTGGCAATGCTGTCGGGCTGGCGCGCTACAGGGCATGCTCCCGGCAGCTTCTGGCATCGCAACTTTGTCTTAGATGGTTCATTTAAAAACCATTACTCGCCAGAAGCAGTGAGCCAAACTTTGCGACACCAAGACCTGATGGCTCAAGACATTCCGCTGGCCCGCATTGGTCGTCATGTCAGTGACAAGTATTTTGGCGGGCTAGAGTTTTCGCGTGTTTGGGTAAATGGACAAAACTTTGGTGATGAGTCTGCGGTGCATCGTGATTTTGAGCGCGAGTATGACGCTACATCAAGGGCTGCAATCTGGTACCCAGTTGAGGTGTGGGACGAGAATTGGGGCGGGGACTTTGCCATTTTTAATGATGACGGTGAGATCAATGGTGCAGTCACAGTAAAACCCAATCGCTTGGTTCTCATGGACGGCAACTTGCGCCATGCAGCCCGGCCCATATCACGCTTTTGTACCAAGCTCCGCATTTCAGTGGCTTTTGGTCGAGAGGTTGTCAGATGATTAACTATCTCTGGCCGACTCCAGTCTTGATCGAGACTGCGCCATTTGGGGCGCAGCAGATGGCTGACTTGCTGGCTTACACCATCAAGAAATTGGCCGACAAGAAAGCCAATCCTCCTGTCAACAAGCTGCCGGACGTTCATATCAAGTTGCGCTCTCATTACAACTTGTTCGACGCAGAACACGCAGAACACGCGGCAGATGCGCCCGAGGTCTGGCATGAGTTCAGGCGCTATGTTGACAAGACTTACCGGGACTACCTGCGTGAGGCGCACAAGGTGGCAAACGCCGATGAATTGGAAATTGTGGCGCGCTGTGTTCCTGGGCATACCGAAGCAGGGGAGCGAACAGCCCCACACTATCACCACACTTGCGATCATGTGCTGTGCTTATATCTTGACTGTGGGCAAGACCGGCCCAACAACGACTCCACAATTCGTACAACAGGTGATGGTGAGCTTGTACTCCAAGACCCAAGGCCGATGGCGGGCTTTCCATTCTGGGAAAAAACTCGCTACATACCAACCCAACCGAGTTTGGTTGTTTTACATCCATCACGGGTGTGGCATGAAACCAATACCTTTAATGCAAGTGGTCACAGAACACTCCTAGTCGTCACGCTGCGCGTGGCATCTCATAACTACTGCGACTTGTACGTCAAACTGTAAAGATTTCATGACTCAATTTGCAATCAAAACTCTTGCGCCAAATCAGCACCCCTTATGGCTGCCTGGCTTTGTTGAGGTATTGGGCACTTCGGCGGCTACTCAGTTCATGGGGGAGTTTGCTGCCGTAGCTGATGTTCAGGCTCACAAAACTCGAATGCGTACTCTGCAGGCCGCCTACTTTGCGCAACGAAGCGTGGAGCGCATCTATGGCTAAGTTTCAAATCAGCGTGCTCAATCCAAAAAACGGTGTCAAGTCCCTGCTGGACTACGACAACATGACCTCTGAGCTGAATGATGCAGAAACTGGCCAGCCTATAGGACGCAGGTTTGAGCACCCAGTGCGCAAAGTTGCGCCGACGGTGTCCAAGGAGACGCCGCTTGGAAAAGTCTCGCCTCGCGTGCTGAAGATCAGCCTGGGCTTGGGCTGCAATTACGAGTGTGAATATTGCTCCCAGCGCTTTGTGCCCAGGGCAGGCGAGACCAACAAAAACGACATTACGCCGTTTCTGGCGGGCCTTGATAGCTGGGTTACAACGCCGCCAGAACAGATTGAGTTTTGGGGCGGTGAGCCATTCGTGTACTGGAAGACCCTGAAGCCGCTGGCCGAGGCTTTGAGGGCAAAGTTCCCAGACGCCCTTTTATCGACCATTACGAACGGTTCGCTTCTGACCCTTGAGATCAACGCCTGGCTGGATGAGATGGGGTTTGCCGTAGGCATGTCCCATGACGGCCCGGGCCAATGGGTGCGTGGCCCCGATCCATTGGCTGATGCAGAGGTGCGCGCCAACATCCTGGATTTGTATCGCCGTCTAAATCCCTCTGGGCGCGTTAGCTTTAACGCCATGATGAACAAGAACAATGTCTCGCGTGCTGCGGTGCAGGCTTTCTTTGTGGAGCTAACCGGAGACCCGGACGTCGTTATTGGCGAAGGCTCTTTTGTTGACGCCTATGACCCAGGAGGCCTGGCGAACTCGCTACAGCCAGAGGAATTTGGTGCTTATCGACGACAGGCTTTTCAAGAAATTCGTTCGGGCGGCGCGAAGAATTTCATCAATCTCTCAGACAAGATTACGGGTTTTGTGAAGTCCATTGAGACCGCGCGCCCAGCCAAAGCTTTGAGTCAAAAATGCGGCATGGACAAGACAGATGCTGCAGCCGTGGACTTGCGCGGCAATGTGCTGACTTGCCAAAACGTCAGCGCTGCCTCTGTGGCCCCTAATGGCGAGGCACACCAGATAGGCCATGTGTCACGCTTTAGCGAAGTCAAATTGAATACGACGACGCACTGGTCAAAGCGCAAAGAGTGCCCGGAGTGCCCGGTGTTGCAGATTTGTCAGGGCGCTTGCATGTTCTTGCAGGACGAGCTGTGGTCTGCAACCTGTGACAACTCCTACAGCGATGCGATTCCAGTTTTTACTGCGGCCATCGAGGTCTTGACGGGCTGCATTCCGCTGCATATCGAGGGCAACATTCCAGACAACCGGAAAAATATGTTTGAGCCCGTAGCGGGGCATGAGGTCATAAGAGCCCGCAAGCCTTTCCCAGTTTCGGTGGTGTCGGCCCCTCTTGCTTCTTTATAGGTGCAAAAGATTTAACCGGAAACCAAGCATGACCGCACTCAGCATCAAGGCTTTTCGCGGGCAAGTCCCTCGGGTAAGCGACCGCCTGCTGTCGCCCAACTTCGCTGCCAGGGCGCTGAACTGCAAAATCACGTCGGGCAAGCTGGAGCCGCTGGCCGGGTTGGGTCTGGTGCATACCTCACTGGCAGCAATCATCAAGACGCTGTTTCGCTACCGCTACTTTAACGATGGCGGATTTGTCGATAACTGGCTGGTGTGGCCATCGGATGTGGATGTGGTGCGCTCGCCGCTGGCCAATGACGACAAGGGCCGGTTTTTCTTCACCGGCGAAGATATTGAACCGCGCATGTCCACTTACGCGCTGGCGATTGGTGCGGCGCCCTACCCGAGCGCCTGGTACGCACTGGGGATACCGAACTCGGTGCAAGCACCTGTAGTGGTAGCAACCCTCGGAACCGCCCCGGTAGACAGCCGCGCCTACGTCTGCACCTTCGTCACGGCGCTGGGGGAAGAATCTGGCCCGAGCGCGCCTTCTGCTGTGGTCACCGGCAACACCAATGGCACTTGGGCCTTGAGCAATTTGCAGGTGGCACCGCCGAACAGTGGCACGGCCTCTGCGGTAGCGAACAGCACCCCGACGACAGGGCGGGTGCGCATCACCATGAACACCGTCGTCGGTCTGGGGGTGTACGACACGCTCACGATTGCAGGTGTAGTGGGGATGACTGACCTGAACGGTGTGCGGCGGCTTTTGGCCGTGAATGCTGCGACCAACACGGTGAATGCTGCGACCAACACGGTGGATGTTGCCTTGACCACGACGCAAACCTATACCAGCGGCGGCACTTGGAGCCGCGCAGCGCCGCACAATACGGTGGGCATGACCAAGCGGATTTATCGCACCAATGCCGGAACGACCGGGGCCGCATTCCAGTTTGTTGCCGAAATCGCCGTGGCTGACACCACCTATACGGATGCCGTTGCCTCTGCCGCGCTGGGCGAAGTGCTGCCAACGCTCACGACCCTACCACCGCCGAAGAACCTGACCAGCTTGATCAGCCTGCCCAACGGCTGCCTGGTGGGCTTAGCTAGCAACGAGCTGTGCTTCAGCGACCCGTATCTGCCACATTCTTGGCCGATAGGCAGCCGCTACAGCTTTAGCGGGCGCGGCGTGACCCTTAGCGCTACTGGCAATTCGGTGTTGGTACTGACCGATACATCGCCGATTCTGTTCTCTGGCTCTGACCCCGAAGCCATGAGCCCGACCACCCTGGAAACCTACGCCCCTTGCGTGGCCAAGCGGGGCGTGGTGAATGTGGGCGGCGGCTGCTTGTACCCGAGCTTTGATGGGCTGTGGCTGGCATCACCCGGTCGAGCGGAAAATCTGACCCGCAAACTGTACCGGGAAGAAGAGTGGTCGGGCCTGGGCCCGTCGAGCTTTGTGGCGGCGTTTCACGATGGCCGGTATTACGCCTGCTTCGCTGTAGGGGCCGAGCGCCGTATGTTGGTGCTTGACCTGAACGAGCCGGACTCGGTGGTCGAGGTCACTGAATCGGCGGACGCGCTGCACCGCAACGAGTACGACGGCGAGCTCTACATCGCGCAGGGCGCCAAGGTCTTGAAGTGGGATGCGGCGCCCAGCAACGCCTACAACAGCGACTGGAAGAGCGCGACCGTGCAGTTGCCCAAGCCAACGAATTTCGCGGTGGCGCAGGTGTATGCCGACTTCGCCAAAATAGTGCCGATCAACACCGGCCAAATAGACGCCAACGCGCTGCTGATGAGCAACAACGTGCCTGGCAGGTTTGCCGAACTCGGCGCAGACGCCGTGGCGGGCTACCTAGGCGGCAACGAGCTGCTGCAAACTGAGGTCTGCGGCAGTTTTGTCAATCCAGTCACGCCCATCACGCCGGGCGCGGTGCAGTTCACGCTGTTCGCTGACGGCCGGCCGGTGTTTTCTAGAGGGGTGACCAGCTCGTTGCCTTTTCGCCTGCCAGCGGGCTATCGCAGCGACACCATCAACGTGGGGCTCGCGGTATCGATACCGGCTTACTCGGTGGTGGTGGCTGAGTCGATGGCAGAGCTGGCGCAATTGTGACTATCAGATGAGCAAGCCAGCCATCCCCGCCGTGCACACCGGCCAGGTCGAGCTGGACCGGGCGTTGTCGGCCATGAAGCAATCGCTGGATGCCATTACTGGGCAGGCGCGCAATGCAGCAAAGCTGACGCCATTGCCGACCACGGCTACCCTGGCCGACACCATCACCCGGGCGAATGCCTTGCTGGACAGGCTGCAATGACGGCATTGGTAGTTTCAGCATCCCTTACGCATGGGCGACTTGCTCCATGCGCTGCACGCCAAGCGTCTGCGCCCGCCCAATCATTTGCCACAAGTCAAACGCGCTTTGATGACCCAGCCAGCTCTCGGCGCTCTTGCCGAATGCCAGCTCCAGGCGCATCGCCATCTCGGGCGTGACGCTGCTGCGCCCGTTGACCAGCTCGGACACCGTTTTGCGCGACACTTTGAGCTGCGCCGCCGTGGCGGTAATGCTCAAGCCCAGCGGCTCAAGCCACAGATCGTGCAAGATAGCGCCAGGGTGAGGGGGGTTGTGCATACGCATGGTGAAGCTCCTTTTTCAGTGGTGGTCAAGGTAATCGACAACGTGGGCGTCGCCCGCGTCAAAGCGAAAAATTACCCGCCAATTGGCCTGTACCGTGACAGACCAGAATTTTCTTTTGTCGCCCTTGAGCTGGTGCAGCCGCAGGCCTGGTGCATCCATGTCCTGCACCACGCGAGCCTGATCCAGCAAGGCCAGTATCAGGCTCAGGCGAGCGGCGTGCATGGACTGAATGCCAGCCTTGCTACCAGTGCTGAAATACCCATCAAGGCCTTTGTGGGTGAACGACTTGATCATGCGTGTATTGTAACCCAATGGGTTACGGTTGTCAGCACTCAAGCCATAGTACGCGCTTGGCCCGTCAGTTATTGGATATGCCGAGTTCCTCGGCTTTTGTCGTTTGAGCCCATTAAATAGTGACTGGCAATCGTGGCAAGGATGGCACGCTTGGGGGGTGAATACATCGCTTGTCTTCGATCTTCCCCGCGTGCTGCCGTTTGTGCAGCGGCACTCCCCCGGCCTGCATGAAACCGGGGACATGGTGGCTATCGGTCTGTCGGTGGACGAGCAACTGGTGGCCGGAGTTTTGTTTGATGGTTTCAGTGGCACCAATGTTTGGATGCACGTGGCGGCTGAACCGGGCGCGCGCTGGATGACGCGGGCTTACCTGCTCGCTTGCTTTGCTTACCCGTTCAACATCTGCCGGGTCAACCGGATCAGCGGCTACGTGAATGCCAGCAACCTCGCGGCCCGCCGCTTTGATGAGCACCTGGGGTTCAAGGAGGAGGCCCGGCTCCAGGGTGCGGCACCCGATGGCGGGGACGTGATTATTTACGCGATGTGGCGAAAAGACTGCCGATTTATCGGCGACAAGGAAAAATCATGTTGATCAGTTTTTTTGAGCCACTGTACCGCTGGATCACCGCCTACATGGGGGCGGTCGGTTTGATTCTTTACGGCAGCAAAGGCGGTAGCAGCTCCGCTCCACCGCCCGACCCACGTCTGGTCGAGGGGCAGCTCAAGTCGATGGGCATTCAGGACGACATGATCAAGCAGATCATGGCGAATTCTGCCGAGATGGCACCGCTGCAAAAGGAGCAAATGCAGTTTGGCCTGGACAGCGCCAAGACCGCCTATGGCCAAGCGCAGGACGACCGCAGCTGGTCGATTGGGCGGCGCGGTGCGTTGCAGGGGCTGCAAGACACCCAGATCGCAGAGGCCAAGAACTTCAATACGGCTGAGCGCGCGAATGAATTGGCGGCTCAGGCGGGCGCTGATGTGAATCAGGGCTTTGCCAGTGTGCGCGAGCAAAGCGGACGGGCCATGGCGCGCATGGGCGTCAACCCAAACAGTGGTCGGTCACTGGCCATGGGCAACCAGACTTCCATTGCGCAGGCGGCGGCTCTGGCTGGCGCGTCAACCAATGCCAGAGTCGGCGCCCGCATGGAGGGCCGTGCGCTGACCGACCGGGCCAGCAACTCGCTGGCAGGCTACCCGGCGATGGGGATGGCAGCCAGCGGCGCGGGCGCGGGGTTTGGCACCAGCGGCATCAGCATTGCCAATACCGGCCTGGCGGGACTGAACTCGGGCGCGGGGGGTGCGGCTCAGGTGGCGGGGCAAATGGGGGCGAATGCGGGCGGCATGTACGGCACGCAGGGCAATCTGTACGCCAATACCCAAAAGCAGGACAACACCGGGGCCTTCCTTGGTGCAGGGGCCGGTATTGCGGCGGCGTTTATATGACGGCGGACCACACGGCCTCGGCGTTTGCGCGGCACCAGCGCATCGCCTTCCAGTTCTCGGGCGGGCGAGATTCAACGGCGGCGCTGTATCTGTTGCGGCCCTACTGGTACTTTATGACGGTGATCCACCTGGATACGGGCGACCAGTTCCCGGAAACACGCGCCGTGGTGGCCGCCGTAGGCCGGGACTTGTTGGCCGCCGGGGTTGACCTGGTGGTAATCCACTCAGATGTCAGCCGCTATCGGGAGCAGGTAGGACTGGCCAGCGATCTGGTGCCGGTGGATAACACGGCATTCGGGCGTCTGGTATCGGGGCGTGGCATCACCATCGTGGGTCGGTACGACTGCTGCGCGCAAAACCTGATGTTGCCCATGAACCAGGCCATGCTGGAGCGCGGCATCACGCTGCTGGTGCGCGGCCAACGCGACGACGAGTACGCCAAGCCACCCATGCGCTCGGGCGACGTGAGCGATGGGTTTGAGGTGCTGTACCCGATTCAGTCCTGGACCGGCGAGCAGGTGTCGAAGTACCTGCTAGAGAACAACCTGCCGCTGGCCGAGTTCTACGAGCGCGGTGCGCGCCGCGCCCCCGAGTGCATGGGCTGCACCGCCTGGTGGGACGAGGGCCGGGCCGAGTACCTCAAGCAGTACCACCCCGCCAAGTTCGAAGCCTTTCGCAAGAACATGAAGGTCATCCGCATCGAGATTGACCGGCAGTACGCATTTTTGAACGATTGAGAAACCGGAGTCAACAACATGGCACGACGCAACAACAACACAGCCGATTTCCTCAAAACATTCCAGACGACCTATGGCCTGGCGAGAGGGGCGATGAAGGACTACGACATGGCCGGAATTGCCAAGGCCACACCGGAGGAGTCGCAGGGCTTCACGGCTGAGGACGGCGATCAGCTAGAGGCCCTGGCTAAAGCAGTCAATCCAGAAACCGGTAAGCCGTATTACACGGTGACGGCTGGGGCAGATGGCAACTACCAGGTGGCCAACAACTTTGAGATAGAGAATGCCGATGTGGTGACGCCTGCGCCAGCCGCCCTTGGGCAGCGCGGCATGGCCAACTTATCGATTGGGGCAATGCAGACGCCAGCACCATTCACGATAGCGCAGCGCGGCGTGACCGACTTCTTGGGTAAGCGCCAGAGCGGGAGCATGACAGAGGCCCAAGTGTTGGGTGCGCGCCAGAATGCCATGGCTGGGGTGATGGAGAAATATGGCGATGCCACGGGCGCGATGCAGTACCGCCAGCAGGCGCAGCAGGGCGTGCGGCAGGAAGTGGCCGATGCGCGCTCGGCAGAACAGCATGACTGGGCTAAGCAGGCTCAGGCAGGTATTGCGCAGCAGCGCGTGCGCGAAGATGAGGAGCGCTCGTTTACGCGCGGCATGGAAACCGACACGGCCGGCTGGTTTGACAAGCGCCTGACCGGTGCTGATGGGGCCCGGCGCGAGGCGACGCTGGATGACCACCTGGCCGGCAAACAGTTCCAGGCGGCCAAGTACATGGAGGCCGGTAAAACGGAGCTGGCGGGCAAGGCCATTCAGGAGTACCAGGCGGCAGCGTTTGGCAAGATCAACCTGCAAACCAAGGAGCGTGACGAAGCACTGGTGCAGACAGCGGCGGCCCTCAATAGTGGCAACCTCAATGCAGTGAAAGATTTTTACAACAAGTTCATCCCCGATGGTGGCCATGTGACGGAGATCACCAAGGATGCTAAAGGTGCCATCACCATCCATCGCGTGTCGGCGGACGGGCGAGCCATAGCGCCCACCGTGATGAAGGATGCCAGCCAGATGGCAGCGGCGCTGTCGACCTTCAAGGACCCGATGGCGGTCTATAACTGGAGCCAGCAAGAGTTTGCGCGCAACCTGCAAAGCAAAGCCGACAAGCGCGGCGATGCGCAACTGGGCTTGGCGCAAGCCGCTGGCGGGCGGGCGCAAGCCGAGTTCGCAGCGGGTGGCTCTGAGCGCCAGCTTAAATCGACCGTGGCGACGCTGCAACTGGGCTTGGCAAACACCGATGACCCGGTGCAGCAGCAGGCGATCCAGGCCAAGCTGACCGCGATACAGGGCGGCCTGGGTGGTGATAAGAATGCGCCCTCTGAGGTCAAGCTGGCCAGCGCCTTGGTCAAAGCGGGGCTGGCGCCCGATATGCGCTCGGCGTTGGGAATGGCGTTGAACCGAAAATCTGACTCGCCCGATGAACGCCATCAGGATTATGTGGCGACAGGCCTGAAAAACATGAATTCCGCAGCGCAGGCGGTGAAGGCCGCTGATGAGGTCATGACCTCGATGGGCTTTGCCAAGAAAAACGGACGCTGGACGCAGGGGCAGGGTGGTGGAGCGAGCAGCGCGCCAGCCGGTCCAGTCAAGGGCACCACGCTCAACGGCTTTGAGTTCCAGGGCGGCGACCCGAACGATAAAAAGAACTGGCGCTCCGTGGCCGTGGGCAAAGTGAGGTGAACGGATAGGAAATTCAACCGCATGAGCCCAAGTATCGCACCGTAAACCGTCGTGAAAAACCAGGTTTCCCCTGAATTGCCCGTCTGAATCCGCAAGAATCTGCGCCCCATCATCCCAAACCACGCATCGGGCTACCCACGGATACAGCCCTACCCCGGCGCAGTCGTCGCGCCCACCCCTTTTCAGGTCCACCAGTCAGTGCGCTGATCGTCGGGGTACTCGGGCGGTGATTGGTTTGCCAGATCCCAGTCCGGCTCAGCCTCCACACCCTCCGTGATAGTCGTGGCAAGGATGGCAACCTACACCCTATTCAATAGGATGGGGTGCAGGCATGACAAATCCGTGGGACAAAGACTGGTCTGCAGCGGCCGGGAATGACTCCGTCAACCCATGGGAGCGCAAGTGGGGCGAGACCACACCCGTCAAGAAGGACGATAAAAGCCGCACCTGGCTGGAAGCCGGGCAAGACCTGAATGCATCGGTGCTGGGCGGCATCAACAGCTTGACCAAGATTCCGGCCATGGCAATCGACAAAGCCGTCACCGGCAACTGGATGGGCCCTGGCGTTGAGGCGCTGGGTAAATTCGGTGAAGCGATTGACCTGCAAAAGTCGGACTACCTGCGCGCCAAGGAAGCGGCGCAACAAGCCACGATCACAAAAGTCGGCAAATCCGCCAAAGAGTGGGGCGGCGATGGCTATCTGGGCACGGCGGCACGGGTAGCGGCTGAATTGGGCACTGGCATTGGCACCTCGCTGGCCGACCCAGCGCTACTCGTCAGCGGCCTGGCAGGGCAGTTGCCGCAACTGGGCGTGATGGGTGTCGGCGCGCGCGGCGCCAACCTTGCGGCGCAAGGTGTGGCCAAAGTGGCTCCCGCCAGTCTGGTGGCGAGCAAGACCGGGCAGGCAGCACTGGGCGGTGCGGGCACTGCGGGTGCAGTGGGCATGGGCGCCACCCTGCAGGGCGCCGATGTGGGCAGCGATGTTTACCGGCAAATGCTGGCCCTGCCGGAGTCCGACTGGCTGAACCACCCAGATTACAAGGCATTGGTCGAACAGATCGGCCCGGATGCGGCCAAGCAGAAGATTGCCAGCAGCGAAGGTATGGGTGTGGCGGGTAAAGCGGCTTTTGCCACCATCCTGACCTCGATGCTGCCAGGCGGTAGCTCGATTGAATCGGTGATCGCTGGCAAGGGCATCAAGCCCACTTTGAAATCCGTGCTGGGTGCGGTCAAGGGCGAGGCTAGGCAAGAGGCTCTGGAGGAGGGCTTTGGCAAGCTCTACGGCAATCAGGCGGTGGCGAGCGCCAAATGGGATCAGGATTTGGCCGAAGGCGTGGGCGGCGCAGCCGGGCAGGGCGCGGTGCTGGGCGGCTTGCTGGGCGGTGGCGTCACCAGCGCCGGGGCCGCCAAAAAATACTTTTATGACAAGGCAACCGGACTACTCAAGCCGCAGGAGGATGCGGATCAAGCCCCGCCTGCGCCACCACCATCCCCCGTCGTTATTCAAGCGCAAGCAGCACCCGAAGTCAGCGCCGCCGAAACTGCCCTGCGCACGCCGCTTAACCTGACCGCGCTGGATCGGGTCAACGAGATTGACGCGGCAGGCCAGGCGTTGCAGGTGCGCGCCACTGAGCTCAATGACCCGGCCGGCGGCTACGGCCCGATGTTCGACAAGGAGCGCACCGAGGTGGCTGCGCAGCAGGCCGTGCTGGCGCAGGAGAGGCAGGAACTGAGCAAGGACTGGCCCAAGGCCGCGCTGGGGCTGGCCTCCAGCTTCACAACTGAATCGGGCGCACGGCTGGAGGCGAGTTATGCCCTGATGGATGCAGCCGACCTGGTGACCTCACACGACGAGAGTCTGCGCCGCAACCCGGCGTACCCGCAGGAGCTGCAGCCGCGCGAGCGGGATCGGGCTGCCAGCGAAATGCAAGTTTCAAGCATTGTGCAAAAGCTGGACCCGGCCCGACTGGGCCTGTCGGCGGATGCAGCCAATGGGGCACCCATCGTCGGCGCCGATGGCTTGGTGGAGTCGGGCAATGCCCGCACCATTGCGCTCAAGCGGGTGTACCAGGCGAATGGCCAGAAGGCGGCCGACTACAAGCAGTTCTTGCAGGACAACGCGGCGCAGTTCGGCCTTGCCGCCGATGCGGTGGGCACCATGGCGCGCCCGGTGCTGGTGCGGGTGCGCAGCACACCGGTGAACCGGGCTGAGTTTGCGCGCCAGGCGAATGCGCCCACCGTGGCCCAAATGTCGCCCAGCGAGCAAGCCAAGTCGGACGCAAACCGGGTCGATTCGATGGAAGACTTGATGCCGGATGACAACGGGGATTTTGCCAACGCGGCTTCGCGCGCGTTCATCCGGCGCTTCATGGCCCGGCTGCCGATTACGGAGCAGGCGGGGATGATGGACGCCGACGGCAACCTATCCACCACCGGCTACGCGCGGGTACGCAATGCAGTGCTGGCCAAGGCCTATGGCGATTCGCCGGTGCTGGCACGGATCACGGAAAGCATGGATGACAACCTGCGCAATGTCTCGCGTGCCTTGATGCTGGCCGCGCCCCGTGTGGCGCAGATGCGCGAAGCGGTGCAGGCCGGCAGTCGCTTTGATGCCGACATCACGCCCGACCTGATGGCGGCGGTGCAAGAGCTCTCGCGCGTGAAAACGGACGGGAGATCAGTACAGGACACGCTGGCGCAGACGGACCTGATGGGCGAGCAGCGCACGCTAGAAGCGCGCCAGATGCTGGGGTTTTTGAATGACAACATTCGCCGTCCACGCCGCATGGCCGACTTCATCAATGCTTACATGGATGCGCTGGATGTAGCGGGCGACCCGAAGCAGGGCTCGATGTTTGGGGACGTGCAAGCCCCAAGCAAACAGGATTTACTCAACGCAGCAACCAAGGCGACGCAAGATGAAAGCCAAATCAGTGGACCAGAAAATGCTGGAGTGGATGCGCCAGTTGACGCGCAAGCTGGACAAAAACCCGAAGATGCGACTGGCGGTGGCGCAAGCCCTCAAAGCGATGGAGGCGGCGCAGCCGAAGGCGCTGCCGCAGCAGCAACAAAACCAGCCGGTCAACCCGCAGCCGCTCCCGCGGTAGAGCCTGCCAATGGCTCAATCCCTGCGATTCCGGTCATACCAAAAGCAACCCCAACCGTAGAAGCCCCCATTCCGCCGACTCCCGCAGTGCCCGAAGGGAATGCAGAGATCGCAGCAGAGCTGGCCGCGCCTGTAGTGCCTGCGTCCCCGAAAGCAGATTCGGGAACAGCCATTGCCGCAGACACCAGGACGCCCGTTCAATTTGATACGGGTGCCTTCATCAACCCAGCGTCAGAAGGTAAGTGGGAGTTGAATGGAAAGACGTTCGACACGCTGGATGCAGCCAAGGCGCAGGACAAAGCAGATGGCGTCGTTGGGCGGCAGAAACTGCTGGACGCTCAAAAGAAACCAGCCACGCCACAAGTTGCAGCGCCAGCCGGGTCTACCCCGCTGGGGAAATCTCCAGCAAACCTGATCGTCACCAACGTCGGCGATAAGCCAAAGGTTGCACCGACTGCACCTGCTGAAGAAAAAACCGACGCCCTCAAAGAGCAAGAAAAAGCCGCCAAAGCCAAGATGCTGGGAGCAGCGGCCAAGCTGGCCCAGCTGCTGAGCAAGAACACGCGGATGAACATCACGCCCGAGCAGGAGCAGGCCATGCTCCCCATCGTGATCGAGTTGTTTGAGGGTGCGATGGACCTGGGCCACATCAAGTTCAAGCAGGCCGCGCGCTACGTGCGCGAGTACCTAGCCAATGCCATTGACCAGGACGCCGCTGATCCCATCCCGATTGACACGCTGCAGGGCGCCTACATTGCGACTTCGCGCCGGCACAAAGACAAGGCCATCACGCCCAAAGCTGAGGTGGTGGCAATTGATTCGATTGAAGAGCTTGAAAATGATGACGAAAATACCGATACTTCGATTACAGAGGATGTAGCAAATGACAACCCCGACACTCCAAGCCAACCCGGACAGCAGCCCGCTATCCCCGCAGGCCCAATCGTTCAAAACAGCAAACCCGCAAAAGTACGCGGAAATGCTGGAGTTGTACGAGGAGGGAACATTGAGTCGGCTACTGGCAATGCCAGCCGAGGAGCAGATAAGACTGCTGGCCCCGACTATGTTCCAGACGCCAAAGGGCTGAGTCGCACCGGCTCATGGTTTGAGACTGCCAAGCGCAATATCGACCTGATCGAACTGGCCATCAAGATCGATGCCGAGAAACGACCCGCAACACCCCAAGAGCAAGAGCAACTCTCCAAGTACGTTGGATTCGGCGCGAGTGCAATCCGCAACGACCTGTTCCCGATACCGCACGAATACGCCAAGAAGCAAGACCCGACACGGTTGATCTGGCCCAATATGGTCAGAGATGCCAAATGGAAGCCACTGGCCGAGCGGCTTGAAGCACTACCCCGTGAGTGGCAGCAGTCCATCCTGCAATCGAGCCAGTACGCCCACTACACCAGTGAGGGCATCATTCGCTCTGTGTGGAGTGCGCTGGAGCGCATGGGTTTCAAAGGCGGAAACGTGTTTGAGCCAGGCATGGGCATTGGCTCGTTCTCCATGTTGATGCCCAAGGCGATACGCGAAGAATCGCGCTACACCGGCATTGAGTTCGACGGCCCGACCGCCTTGATAGCGCGCCTGTTGTCGCCCCAGCAGAACATGATTCACGGTGACTTCATCAATCGCAAGTTCCCCAAAAACTTCTTTGACGTGAACGTGGGTAACCCGCCGTTCTCGCAAACCAAGATTTTCGGCGACCCTGACTACGCCAAGCAGGGGTTCATGCTGCATGACTTTTTCTTTGCCAAGGGCATTGACCTGGTGCGCCCCGGTGGGGTTCAGGTGTTCGTGACCAGCAAGGGGACGATGGACAAGCAAAGCGACAAAGCGCGCAAGTACCTGTCCGAGCGTGCCGACTTACTTGGCGCGATTCGCCTGCCATCCACCGCCTTTGAGGACAACGCTGGCACCAGCGTGGTGACTGACGTGATCTTCTTGCGCAAGCGCGCGCCAGGGGAAGCGCCAGCAGGCCAGCCTTGGAACAATGTGGCCACCGTGGAAACCCCGGACGGCCCGGTGGTGGTGAACGAATACTTTGCCGCGAACCCGCACATGGTGTTGGGCCAGCAGCGCATCAGTGGCAATGTGGATGACGCCGGTCGGCGTATCCACAGCAACGGGCGCGGCATTGAGAAGTACACCGTTGTCTCCTACGACAAGACGGCTGAAGAGCTAGATGCCAAGTTTGCAACGGCCATTCAGAAGCTGCCGGAAAACGCCTACACCCCACCAGCCGAAGGCCAAGCCAAGGCCAAAGCCGAGAAGGTTGATTTTGACCCAGCGGTCAAGCGCGAGGGGGTGATCTATCTGGGCAAGGATGGCGCTTTGATGCGGGTTGACCAAGGTGTAGGCAAGCCATTGAATAGCATGACCAGCGTCAGCGACAAGGACCGGGCATGGTTCAAGAGCTACGTCGGCTTGCGCGACTTAGTGCAGACCGCACGCTTTGACCAGTTGAATGATGGCGAATGGGAAAAGAGCCTTGCCAAGCTGAACAAGGGCTATGACGCATTCCGCAAGGAGCACGGCCCCGTCAAGGACTTCCGTGTCATGGTGCGCAAGTCCACCGACGAGGACGGCAAGGTGATCGAAACCGAATCACGCATTTTCAAAAACCGCAAGCTGTACCGCGAGGACTACGACAGCGCCTTGATTACCTCCTTGGAGGACATCAACGAGGACGGCGAGATTGTGAAGGCGCCATTTCTCAAGGGGCGCACCATTGGCAAGCCGGTGGAGCGGGTAGTTCGCAGTATTGGGGATGCTCTGGCTGTGTCCCTTGACGAGAAAGGATCATTGAACATCGAGGATGTTGGCAAAAGGCTGGGTCTGAGCAAAGAGGAAGCGATTGAAGCGCTGGACTCGCAAATCTACCAAGCTCCCTCCGGGGAGTGGCAACTGGCCGACGAATACTTGTCGGGCGATGTGGTCGCCAAGCTGGAAGAAGCCGACCAAGCAGCGCGCCTACGCCCAGACTTGCGCCGTAACGTGCAGGCGTTGAAGGACGTGCAGCCCGAGAAGCTGGGGCCATCGCAGATCAGCGCGAAGCTGGGTTCATCGTGGATTCCAGAAGCCCATGTGAATGAGTTTGCAGACGAGATTGGTGCAGGCGCTGTCACCTTTGATGCCAAGACCGAAACATGGCAAGTAGATGGCGGGAATTTGCGTAGTCAGCGTATGGCGGGCGCTGAGTACGGCACAGCCAAACGTTCGCCTTCCGAGTTGCTGGAGGCTATTTTGGACCTAGACAAATTAATAGACAGTCGAGTCCTCTAAAGACTGGTAGTGTAAACGCTCAAACGCTGCTGGGCTAAGCCAGCCGTTGGTTGAGTGTCTGCGAATGCGATTGTAGTAAACCTCGATGTATTCAAAGATGACCTGTCTGGCTTGCCGG
>Ga0209390_10006043_pt1 | contig 16569 bp, 14 predicted proteins | sample BON01_FD_187212 | JGI IMG/M metagenome (GOLD analysis project Ga0209390, IMG submission 187212) | Freshwater microbial communities from Lake Bonney liftoff mats and glacier meltwater in Antarctica - BON-01 (SPAdes) (version 2) | ecosystem: Environmental > Aquatic > Freshwater > Ice > Glacier...
CAACTGTTCCGTACACTGTGTCTTCGGCATCGATCCGCCTCCCGTGCGTGTTAAGTGATGATTCTACAACCACTTATACGCACGAGGAGGCTTTTTCGTTGGGGCGTGGTGCGCAATTGAGGCTAGGGCTCTTCGCAATGTTACTCTCACTTGGATTGCTTATTCCACTCATCTATCCATTCATTCGTATCAACTACGGATTACTAAGAAAATACGAAATGCACACCGTCGTTATAGTGTTGCTGCTGCTCTATGGATGCTTAAGTGTACCACTGATGTACTATTGTGCTCGATGCGTGCGTGGAGCTCCAAAATGGCAACCAGAGAATCGTGACAATAGTGTTAGTGACGACGTTACCGTATGAATGTTGGATGTTGGATATCGTTATCCGGACAGTGTGGGCGGCTCTGACAAATTTTTCCCGAGTACAATCGATAGGGAGAAACCCGGAAGATCACGGATCAGAGAGCGTCAAAAGAGGCAGCGACGGTCTTACAAAGAGTCAACAGTACATTCGAAATAATATTTTCGAATACGATATTTTGTCGTTCGCGGTGGAGGAATTCGACAGGGGTGTTGGATTTTTTGAGCCATCGGTTTCGGAAGAGCATCAAAAGGATCAGGCTTCTTTGATGACAATGCGGCTTTTTATAGTGTGGCCCGTCATGAGACATATTGACGTTTATGGTGGAATGGAAGCGTCAATTGGCTCGGCCAACACGATCCGTCCGACATCGGTGACGTATCCAAACGGTCGCGTGGTGACGTATGGATATGACGCCAGCAATTCGATGGCCGATGCTCTGTCCCGCGCGGCGGCAGTCATCGATAACGATGGAGGGGCGACGCATCTGGTGGATTACTCGTATCTTGGACAGCAGTCGTTCGTCGAGACGGACTACACGCAACCGGACGTGAAGTACACACTCGTCGGCACGGATGGCGGCGATGATCCGGACACGGGGGATATCTACCGGGGTCTGGATCGCTTCGGACGAGTCAAAGACAGCGACTGGTACAACTATGGTACTTCGACCGATGCGGATCGCATCAAGTACGATTACAATCGATCGGGTAGCCGCCTGTGGCGGGAAAATACTGTCGCTCGGTCGCTGGGTAAATACTTTGACGAGAAGTATCTCTACGATGAGGTCCATCGTCTGAAAGACATGCAGCGGGGTGAACTCAACAATCTGCAATCGGCAATCTCAAATCTTCAGTTCTCCCAGTGCTGGGGCTTGGATGAAACTGGCAACTTCCGTGAAGACAATGACGGCTCCGGAAGTTGGGATTTGAACCAGACTCGTACATCCAACACGGTGAATGAAATTACCGACATCACAGAGACGGTCGGAGCGTCCTGGGTGACCCTGATCTACAGCCGGGCGGGCAACATGACAACGATGCCGCAGCCCGCGTCGCCGGTCAGCAGTTACACGGCGACGTACGATGCATGGAATCGGCTCGTGAAGATCGCCGATGGGGCGAACACGGTCTCGGAGTACCAGTATGACGGAGCCAAACGGCGAGTCGTGCAGAGGTCGTATGTGTCCGGTACACTGAATGAAACGCGGCACCTGTACTACACGGAACCGAGCAAGTGGCAGGTGGTGGAGGAACGCGTCGGAACATCGACCAGTGCCAACTGGCAGTTTGTGTGGGGTCTGCGGTATATCGACGATCTGATCCTCCGTGACCGGGACACCGACGGCAACGGCACTCTGGACGAGCGGCTTTACAGCCTGCAGGACGCCAACCGGAATGTCACAGGGCTGGTGAATACCTCCGGCGTCATCCAGCAGCGATTTGCGTACACGGCCTACGGACTGCCCGTCTTTCTGAAAAGCAGCTTTACGAACGGCAGCAACACGGCAGGATGGGAAGTCCTGTATGCGGGGTATCAATTTGAGACGGCGACAAGTCTCATGCATGTCAGGCATCGCGTGCTCAACGCGGCGCTCGGGTGCTGGGTGCAGAGAGATCCGATCGGGAATGCAGATGGACTGAATCTTTTTGGCTACGTCCGGCAGATGCCTGCACAGTTCACAGACGGCAGGGGCTTAACGGCCATCGTCCTGGCACCGCCGATTATTGCTGCCTGCCTTGCGATACCTGGATGTCAGGCATTGCTTGCTGCGGGCGCGATCATCCTTGTCCTGATGGTTGTTGCCAAGTGGACAGAAATCGCGATAGACGTGTGCAGAAGGATGCCGAGGCCCCAAAACAATAACAACTGTGAATGCTGGTGCATCGCGGAGGTAGATGGCGTACAAGGCGCCCCCACGAATGTTGGATGGATGAGCGTCGAAGAGTGTTTAGCCATTTCTGGACCGGTTGAAGAGCCTGGTGGCCCAGTTTGGGAGAATCTCTGTGGCTGTGGTAGAGACTGGTGGAGGCTGAATTGATGGGTACTGCTAGAGAGGAATACATCGAACGCATCAAAGGAACGCAATTGCTTCCAATGACGGGCCTTCATTACCACATCATGGATCGTATAGTCACAGAGATGGGTCCGCGCTTCGAACTCGATGACCTTCTTCATTTGCTGGGATCGGATATCGATTTTTGTCAAAGCAAGGCTGTCTCAGGCAATATCCACAGGGTGAAACTGTTTGCAATGCAGACGCTGCAAGCGTTGATCGCGGTCGAGATGCTGAAAACGGACCAGCCTTCTAGCACTTCCTTTTGGTTGGTGTAGCCCTCAAACAGAACTCGATCTGCGGAGTAAAGATTGAAGGATACAACACAATTATTGAAACGGACTACACGCAGCCGGATGTGAAGTACACACTGATCGGCACGGCGAGCGGCGATGATCCGGACACGGGGGACATCTACCGGAGGCTGGATCGCTTCGGGCGCATCAAGGACAGCGACTGGTACAACTACGGATCATCGACCGATGCGGATCGCATCAAGTACGGCTACGATCGCGCGGGCAGTCGGATCTGGCGGGAGAACACCGTGGCACGCTCGCTGGGCAAATACTTCGATGAAAAGTACCTGTACGACCAGATCCATCGTCTGAAGGACATGTCACGAGGTGAGCTCAGCAATCGACAATCAGCAATCGGCAATTCTCTCAGTGCTGGGGTCTGGACGAAACGGGCAACTGGAGCAACTTCCGTGAAGACGACGACGGATCAGGAAGCTGGACGCTGAACCAGTTTCGGACGTCGAACACTGGTAAGCGTACAGCAGCACCATCGGTTTATTCAGCCGCCTTGGTCTGCGTCACCTTTTCGATTCTTCTGAGTTCGCGGCTGAGTTGTTTGCGGTCGGCGCGGTCTCGGCGTTCTTCCTGGCGGTAGGTGCGGATGTGATCGGGGTGGTTGAGCGCCCAGACGTCCGGCCGCAGAGAATTAAAATCCGTGCAGCCCCCGAGTAGCGCGTCGAGGACTCCTTTGACGTAAGCCCAGACGTGCAGATCGTTGCGGATCGCGCTGCTCACCAAAGTCATCAGATTGGCCGTCCGCATTCCCGCTGGAATACTCCCGATGAACAGCCAATTCTTGCGACCGATCGCCACCTGCTTCATCAGTTGTTCGGTATCGTTGTTGTCAATCGGCACGAGCGGGTTCGAAAGATAGACGCGCAGCGCGGCCCAGTTGTTGTTGAGATAGTTGATCGCCGTTCGCATTGAATCCTTGGGAAGCAATGTCTTCACAACGGCACCATCGAGATACTCCCGCATACGGTTCCATACAAGCGTCGCTTCGTCCTGGCGCAACTGCAGACGCGCGACCGCACCAAGACCACGAGCGCGATCTTCGATGTCATACAATTCCTGAAACATCGCCAGCAGCACCGACGCGATCTGCAGATGATTGTCGCGCGCTTCAAAAACTTTGCGACGCGCGTGTGAGTTACACGCCGCATGCGTGATGCCGTCATTGCTCCGCAAAGTGATGCCCGTATTCGCGGTGTAGCAGTCGCCGATGAGTGTGCCCTTGAAGTTCTTGTCGATCAGAAATTGTTCAGACCCATCGCGATGACGGCTCACGGTGAAATCAAAAATGTTGAGCGGCACCGTACATCCGCGATACGCCCACATCTTCGCACTCAAATGCTTCCTGTCGGTATCGAAAGCAGCCGACAGCACCTCATGAACTCGTTCACTGCGAACATCATTCGGATCGATCTGCGGCAAGACTTTCGGCAGCAGAAGAACGACTCCTGTGTCATCGGAACCGACAACTTCATCCTTGCGAACTTCGTCCGCGAAAAATTCGACAAGCGGCGCGACAAGTTCTGCTGCCGCCGTTTTGATATTCAACAGTGTGCTGCGAAAAGGTGCCCAGCCGCTCGCCGCGAAGTTTTTCAATCCCGCCCGACGTTGATGCTGTCAAGATACTGCGATTCTTCTCGGAGCGGCATCTCCAACCAACCGCCCACGGCGGGCCTGCTCGCGATACAGAGGTAAGTGATATTCCAGATTGTTCGTGATGATTTCTGAGGCGATGCTCGTGCTGTAGCGATCGCCTTCAATGAGAGTCGCAGGAAGTTTCGGCTGTGTCACCCTGCATTCTGGCTGATTCGGACAGGCGTACTTCGCAAACTTCGTGACGTGAACTTCCAACACCGATGGAATAAACACAAGTGATTCGCGGACGTCGTATCCAATCAGAGCTTTCTCGCCGTGCTTGCCGCAGAACTTGTCGTGGTCAGGAATATCGATGATCTTTTCGATGCGTGGCAGATTGGCGGGCAATGATTCGTTTCGCTTCTTCTTTTTCTTCTTCGATGCGGCTGCAGCAGATGGCGTTTCGTTGGCAGCATCGCCAGTCGCTTCATCGACCAGTTGCTTTTCATCAACGGCCTGCTGGAGTCCATCAGCTGCGTCAATGACTTCCGGCCCACCGCCGAAGTCGATCTGCAGTTGCTGCGGGCTTTCCAGATATCGTTCGCTGCGACGACCGAACGCCAGCTTGAGCAGCCGATTGATTTCCAGTTGTTTCGCGGCGAGCTTCTCTTCCTGTTTGCGAATCGTGGCTGACTGTTCGCCGAGCAGTGCGTCTTGCTGCTCGATCAGGTTGGCTTGCTGGAGCAGCAGCGAAATCTTCTGTTCGAGCAGCGTTGATGTCTCGTGCAACTGCGTTGATGCTTCATGCAACTGGGTCGATGTCACCACATGAGCAATCAGTTGATGATCATTCGCAGGCAGTTCGACTCGCGTGCCGTCCGACAGAGTCATGACAACAATCGCGGCCGTTGCAGCCACCGGCTTTATTGCAGACACTGGCCTCGCTGCTGACTTTGGTCTCGCTGCCGACACAACCGGGACAAATAGCGGTCGGCGCAGCACGTCCCCGGATTTCGTGGTGACTGGCGTTTTGTGCTTCGGAGCGAGTTCTCGCAGCTTCTTCCTCCACAGATAGAACGCCACTGCCGATACCCCTTCCCACTGGCAGAATTCGGCAACCGTCTGGCCGACGACTTCGAACCGCCGCACACGTGCCCGCCAGAATTCCAACAACTCTACACCCTTCAATCGACTCATCAAACTCGTCTCCCCGATTCGGATTTCGATACTCGAAACCCAACACGGTAGACCATGTGTCAATTATGGGATTGCTGTACGCTTACGTCCATTCAGCGCTCCGTCGGTATCCGACGATATCGCTAAGGCCGCGCACTCCCAGCACAGGGATCTCGACATCGCCCGCAGTCCTCGCCGCCAGATACACCCCTCCGGCTTCCATCTCAATGTGGGAAATCTGTCGAGCGACACGCTTCCTTCAACCGTGGCAGCCTCTCGCCTGCAGCATGTCTGCTGGTCCGGGATCCGCGGATCACTTCAAACGTCATCTCACCGAATTGACAAACTTCACAATGTCGCGTGAAGCAGCTTTCATTGCCGGGCATCAAATGCTACCGTCGATCGACTTTTGACCCGCGGTGTGTTCACTTTCACCGAAAGGACAATCAACCTTGTGGTCGAAAGTGTTAGCACAGCGATCGTAACGCTCGAATAGATTCGGATGACCCGATAGAACGCAAGCCGGCGAATGTCGACGGGCGAGATATTAAGTAAGCCGACGTGGACAAAATCCATTACAGGATTCTGTCTACGTCGGCTTTTTTCATGGCCTAGGCATTCGTCAGGGGGCATCGTCACCTGAACAAAAACGCTGGGCGCAAGCGACCGTCACCCTGTTATCAGTCTGCTCCAACTGGAGACTGTGGTGTGGTGCTTCAATCATTGACCATCGCCACAACGGGCACTGAATTAACGACATGACAGCCACTTACTTCGCGCAGATGCGGCTGTGGTGAAAGGAACGTCGCCGGAGTCAAACTCGAGTTGACGTTGTGGCGACAGACGAGCGAGAACCGGACGATTCACTGGCTGACAACAGCCAGTGGAGAACGGAGGCATATTGCTTTCGTAAATGGGACTCGCGGGTGTTGAAATGAAGGACGATCATTATGAGTTACCAGATGTTTTCAATTGGGGCAATTGCATTGGCAATCCTGTCCGGAGGCGCAGCCGCGTTTCCTGTCGCCAACTCGGAAGACAGGCCACATGTGGCCCATATGCTGAAGTGCGCCGCAGTGTGTGCTGATTGCCAGGTACAATGTGACTCGTGTTTCCATCACTGCGCATCGCTTGTGACGGACGGCAAGAAAGAGCATGCAATCTGCATGAATTGCTGCGTGGACTGTACAGACTGCTGCACATTGTGTGCGACGCTGTGTGCTCGGCAGAGCACTATGAGTGCGCATGCGCTGGAGTGCTGCGTCAAATGCTGTGACGAATGTGCTGCCGCCTGTGAAAAATTTCCGGAAGACAAGCAGATGGCGGCCTGTGCCAAGTCCTGTCGCAATTGCGCCAAGGAATGTGGCGCAATGGCCAAAATGGCGAAATAACAGCAGCCTGCTGACCAATAAAAATACGACCGGCTACAGAGGAACTGTTGAGGACTGCAATCCTCAACAGTTCTTTGGCGTCAGTCGTTTTGCGTCGGAACAGTACTTGCGATTGCGCGAAATAAGGGAAAAACGTTTTAGGGCTCCGGCTGATGAGACTTGGCATCGCAGTTGTGGCCCGTCGTTCGGAAATTCGTCACTCCAACCAGGAATTCAATATGCCCGTCGCCACCAGAACGCTGCGTTCAGTTCACCTTGCTTCCCGCCCGGATGCCGTCCCGACACTGGACAACTTTAAGGTCGTCGAGGATGAGATTTCCTCTCCCGCGAAAGGTGAGTTCCTTGTCCGGAACGAATGGATCTCCGTCGACCCGTACATGCGCGGCCGAATGCGTGACAGCGACAGCTACGTTCCACCCTTTCAAATCGGTGAACCTATGGAAGGAGGCTGCGTTGGGCGGGTCATTGAATCGCAATGTCCGGACTTCAACGAGGGCGATTGTGTCGTGGGCAATATGGGCTGGCGCGACCACTGGCTGTCTACCGGCGAGGGCGTTTTGAAGGTTGATGCTGAAGTCGTATCCCCGCAGGCTTATCTTGGCGTTCTCGGCCTGACGGGAATGACGGCGTACGTTGGTTTGAACAAAATCGGCAAGCTGCTGGAAGGCGGCACCGTCTTCGTTTCCGCTGCGTCGGGTGCCGTTGGTTCAATCGTGTGTCAGATTGCAAAATTGAAGAACTGCAAAGTGATCGGGAGCGCGGGATCACAGGCAAAAATCGATTGGTTGAAGAACGAGGCTGGTATTGATGCCGCATTCAACTATCACGAAGTTGCCGACGTGAGCGCGAAGCTGAAAGAACTTTGCCCCGACGGAATCGATCTGTACTTCGACAACGTCGGTGGTGATCACCTGGAAGCCGCGATTGATTCCATGAAGAATTTCGGGAAAATTGTCTGCTGCGGGATGATCTCATCGTACAACGACAGTGAACCTCAGCCGGGGCCGAAGAACATCTTTAGAATCATCGGTAAGCGTCTGCGAATGCAGGGTTTCATTGTGCGTGATCATATGGATCAGACCAGCGTGTTTCAGCGTGACATGACGCAATGGATTAAGAATAGCAAAATCAAGTGGCGGGAGACCGTCACCGAAGGTCTGGAAAACGCTCCACAGGCGTTCATTGATCTCTTCACGGGCGACAAGATTGGCAAGTCGCTTGTAAAACTGTCGTAAGAACCAGCACGAGACCTTTGAGGAGACCGGAATGTTCCGCTTCACTCACATTGTGGCAACTTCACTTCTGTCGCCCTGGCTCATGGCAGGTGTGACGATGGCTGAAGACGGTGCCGGTCAATCCGCCGTGACTTCCAATAAAACGATATCGACACACGATGTGATTCGCGTCCGTCTTGGTCACGATCCGTTGTCCTACATTGAACTTGTGATCAATCGCTCTGTTTGGGACGGCCTGTCCGCCAGCAGACGGAACGCCATCCAACTGATGGCGAAAAGTGCTGTGCTGACGAATCACACTGCCAGACTGAATGCACAGGGCGAAGCGATCGAAATTCTTGCGGCCAACGGCGCCATTCATCTGCAATGGCCTCACGGATTGCTCCGCGTGCTGAGATCGGTTGCCGACAGGATGGACATTCTCACTCACGCCAATGTGGGAAAGAACCAGCAGGCCGCCGATGCCGAGACGACGCCCTTGCGCAATCCAGAGGAATTCCGATTCGATCTCAATCTCCGCGATATTGCCGAGGTTTGGCGGCGCGGCAGCGTGAACTCCTCCTGGCTGCTGGATTTGACCGCGTCGGCCCCGCTCAAGGATCCGAAGCTCGCGAAGTTTGAAGGCTGGGTGTCCGATTCCGGCGAGGGCCGGTGGACGATCAAAGCAGCCATTGACGAATCCGTGCCCGCGCCAGTGCTCAGCACGGCGCTCTACTCGCGCTTCAGTTCACGAGGCGAGGCGGAATTCGCAGACAAACTACTGTCGGCGATGCGCTTTGAGTTCGGCAGGCACCACGAAAAAGTGGCCAGCGCATAACTACACCATGGAGAAAAAACGATGAGCACAAATTTAACTGATGGTCGTACCTACGTCGGTGGTCATAAAATCGCCTATCTGGAACAAGGCAGCGGCAGCCCGGTGATTCTGATTCACGGGATCCCAACCAACAGCCAGATGTGGCGGGCCATCATCCCGCAGCGCGTGGAAATCCGTTTGACCGATGCCCCCGCGCCCCTTGCAGCCACCATCGAGCGCATCGACGAGGACCATGCGAACCCGCGCAGGCAGTGGCGAGAGATGGGCGAGCCGGAGTATCTGAGCCGCGCGCAAGTAGAGGAACTCGAAGCCGCCTCTCGGCTCGTGAAGGAGCCGTTCGATGTGACTTACGCGGATGGCACCGTCCGCTTCGACGTCGACCTTCCCCCACACGCGATCGCAGCCGTCACGCTGGAACTTACCCCCGAGTCACGAGACGGAGACGCCGCCAGATGATCAGCGAGTCACCAATGACCGAGCAGACGCTCGACCAGCTCCAGCGCGCCGCGTTCAGCTACTTCCTACAAGCGGCGAATCCGGCTAACGGACTGATCGCCGACACCTCGCGCGATAACTCGCCGGCCAGCATCGGGGTGGTTGGATTTGCGTTGTCGGCCTATCCCGTCGCGGTGGAGCGAGGCTGGATGACGCGGGCCGATGCGGTCGAACGCAGTCTCGTGACGCTACGTTTTTTCCGCGACAGCGATCAAAGCGGCAATCCGGAGGCAACCGGTCACAAAGGTTTCTACTACCACTTTCTCGACATGCAGACCGGCGTTCGCATGTGGCGCTCTGAGCTTTCGATGATCGACACCGCGATGCTGATCGCCGGCGCGCTAACGGTAGGCAGCTATTTCAACTCCGAAACGAATGAGGAAATTGAACTGCGCAGAATCGTCGACGCGCTTTACCGTCGCATCGACTGGTTGTGGACGCTGGACGGCAAGGCAACCATTCGGCTGGGCTGGAAGCCGGAATGCGGATTCCTGAACTATGGTTGGGATGGTTACAGCGAGGCCATCGTGCTGTATATGCTCGCGCTGGGCTCGCCGACGCACCCGATTGACGCCGATAGCTTCGAGGCCTGGACAGCGACCTACCAGTGGGAGAATTTGTATGGCTACGATTTTCTGTATGCGGGGCCGCTGTTCGTTCATCAGTTCTCGCACGCCTGGATCGATTTTCGCGGCATTCAGGATCGTTTCATGCGCGAGAAGCGCTGCGACTATTTCGAGAACAGCCGGCGCGCGACCGAGGTTCAGCGTGAATACGCGCGGCGCAACCCGCACGGGTTCGCCGGTTATGACGAATTCTGCTGGGGCGTGACCGCCTGCGATGGCCCGAGCCAGCAGGAACCGGAACTGGCTGACGAACCACGCCGCTTGTTCGGTTACGCCGCACGGGGCGTCCCCTACGGACCTGATGACGGAACCTTGAGCGGATGGGCGGCGGTCGCGTCGCTGCCGTTCGCGCCCGACATCGTCCTGCGCACTGCCGGCGTCATGCTTGATCGCTATCCGGAAATGTTGTCCGACGAGCAATACACCAGCAGTTTCAATCCAACCCTCGCCCACGCCGATCGGTGCGACTGGGTCTCGGCCGGACTCTTCGGGCTCGATCAGGGCATCGTGCTGTTGATGATTGAAAATCATCGCACCCAACTGATCTGGCAACTGATGCGGAATTGTCGGCCGATCCGCACTGGATTGTCCCGCGCGGGATTCCGTGGCGGCTGGCTGTCGCGACGCGCGTCAACAAAGGACCACGCCAATGCCAACGGGCAATAATTCAACCTCCACGGCCTCGTCGGACACAGCCGAGCGCGAACGGCGGAACAATGTGCGTCCCGACGAATGGCGCAATCCGGTGCCGGCCGCCTGCTACAGTCTGGTTGTCATCGGGGCGGGCACGGCGGGACTGGTGGCGGCACACGCCGCCGCGGCATTGGGCGCGAAGGTCGCACTGATCGAGCGGCATCTGCTCGGCGGCGACTGCCTGAATGTGGGCTGCGTGCCATCGAAGGCGATCATTCGCACGTCGCGGCTGTATGCCGAGATGCGCCATGCAACGCAGTATGGCGCACAGATCCCGGGCGATATCCACGTTGATTTTTCCGCCGTGATGCAGCGCATGCGCGGCATTCGCGCCCGCATCAGCCGCGCCGATTCGGTGCGCCGGTTGACTGAAGCCGGCGTGGATGTGTTTTTCGGCGCAGCCTGCTTTACCGGAACCGAGGCGCTGACGGTGGATGGCACGACCCTGCGTTTCAAAAAGGCAATGATCGCGACCGGCTCGCTTCCCGACACGCCTTCAATTCCCGGGCTCGTCGAAGCCGGCTACCTGACCAACGAAAACGTCTTCGACCTGACCGAACTGCCGCGCCGCCTGCTGGTCATCGGCGGCGGGCCGCTCGCCTGCGAACTGGCGCAGGCGTTTTCCCGCTTCGGATCGAAGACCATCATTGCGCAGAGCTGGCCGCTCTTCCTGCCCCGGGAAGAGCGCGACGCCGCCCAGATCCTGTCTGACGCCTTCGCCCGCGACGGCACCGAGGTGCGGCTCAACACCCGCGCCGTGAACGTGCGCGTCGAAGGCGGGCAGAAGCTCGTCGATCTGGTCAGCGACGACCATAAAAGCACGGTCGCAGTCGATGCCATCCTCACTGGCACCGGCCGGGTGCCGAATGTCGAAGGGCTGAACCTGGAGGCCGCGGGCGTCCACTACGACGCCGACGATGGCATCTGCGTCAATGACTTCCTGCAGACCAGCAATCGACGCATTTATGCCGCCGGCGACGTCTGCCTGGAGCACAAGTTCACCCATACCGCCGACGCCTCGGCGCGCATCGTGGTCCGGAACTCGCTGTTCCTCGGTCGCCAGCGTCTGAGTTCATTGACGATTCCCTGGTGCACCTACACCGATCCGGAGATCGCCCATGTCGGCCTCTATGTACGGCAGGCGCACAACCAGGACATCTCGGTCAAGACTTTCACGATCCCGATGCATGACGTGGATCGCGCGATCGCTGACGGGGAGGAAGCAGGCTTCGTCAAAATCCACGTCAAGGAGGGCACGGACCGGATTCTGGGCGCGACGATCGTCGCCCGTCACGCCGGCGAGATGATTAACGAGGTCACACTGGCGATGGTTGCAGGGGTCGGTCTGCGCACTCTGGCCCGCGTCATCCACGCCTATCCGACCCAGGGCGAAGCGATCAAGAAGGCGGCGGACGCCTACAACCGGACGCGTCTGACCCCGACGATCCGATCGTTGCTGCGGCGCTGGTTGACGTGGTGACACCCGGCCGCCCACAGAGCGGCGATGAGATGCCGGCACTGACGAATCCGAAGTGGAGAGACTTACATGGGGAGAGGCTTACATGAAGACTGAAGTTTTTGCCGATGCCGACTCGGTCGCCCAGGCGGATGCCTCATTCATCGCTGCAAAGGCCCGGGCGGCCTTTGCCGCTCGCGGCCGCTTCATCCTGGCGCTCAGCGGCGGCTGTACCCCGTGGCCGATGCTGCGAGTGTTATCTCGCGAAGACGTTCCGTGGGATTTCCTGCACGTCGTCCAGGTGGACGAGCGAATCGCCCAGTTGGGACATCCCGACCGACATCTGACCCGCTCGCGGGAGAGCCTGCTTCAAGATGCCCCGCTGCGCGATGAACAAATCCATCTGGTGACGGGAGATCCTGTTCTCGATGTCACCGACTCGGATGTAGCGATGACCGGAGTTTATCAAGGGAAACGCAGGATGACGCTGACGTATCCCATACTGAATCGATCACGCCGCATCTTGTGGATCGTCACCTGGCGCGAGAAAGCCGAAATGCTTGCACGTCTCCGCGCTGGGGAGCTGTCCATTCCAACGGGACGCGTGAATCGAAAACAGACTCTGGTTCTCGCCGACCGTACAGCAGCGGGACAACGGACCCGACTGAGGTCAAGGAGATGTCGTCATGATCCGCGTAGGAATCGCTGCGGATCAGAGTGGATTCGTTTTGAAACAAGAACTGCTCGTGCAACTCCGCGAGGCCGACCATAAGGTCGTGAATTTCGGAGCGCACAATCGTGGCGTGGCGCTTTGCGGCAGCTATACAAATTAATCGAAATGTGACTCAACTTATCGGACATAATCATGGCAAACGATAACACGACTGGCAAAACAAAATACAACAATCAAAGCTCCAACGCGGATGGTCCGTCTTCGTCGGGGAGCACCACCGGTCGTATCATTTGGTGGGTCGCGATCTCGATTATCGCGGCTTCGCTGTTCTTCATTTTTCGAGCGCTGCCGTTTGATCAGTTGATGTCTGCTCTAAAAGATTGGATCGCTGGTCTTGGCTACTGGGGGCCACTTGCGTTCGGGGTGGTTTACGTCGTTGCCACCATTTGCTTCATTCCCGGGACCATCCTGACACTCGCTGCCGGTGCCCTGTTTGGGCTTTGGATCGGACTAGCAGTTGTCTCGGTTTCGTCAACAATCGGTGCAGCTCTCGCATTCTTGATTGCGCGATATTTGGTAAGAGACCGTGTTGCAAAAATGGCTGATGGCAATCGCCACTTCGGTGCCATCGACAAGGCGATTGGCGACGGCGGCTGGAAGGTCGTTGGCCTGCTGCGTTTGTCGCCTGCGATTCCCTTTAACGTCCAGAACTATCTTTACGGACTGACGCCAGTCAAGTTTTGGCCCTGCGTGTTGACCAGTTGGATCGCGATGCTGCCGGGTACCTTTTTGTATGTCTACATCGGGCACGTTACCGGAGCTGCTGTCGGGGAGCAACGAGAGCGGTCAACGGGTGAATGGGTGATGCTGGGCGTCGGTCTGCTTGCCACGATCGCGGTCACTGTCTACGTCACACGGTTGGCCAAAAGCAAACTCAACAAAGAAGTGGATGATGACGAAGTCGGAGCTGACAGTGATCCACAATCTCACTCGGGTGAAGACCTCAAGGCTTCCCGAAAGACGACAGATGATGCCGTGAACCCATTCCGCAAACACGCTATGCTGATTGCCAGCGCCGTCGTCATAGCGATTGCAGCTGGTGGCGTTCACTTCAACGGCGATGCGATCAAGCAGAAACTCAGCGGACTTTTCGGCTCTCCGGCAGTGAAGATGAAGGAGGCGTATCCCGAAAAGCCCAATGGTCCGACCGTCGATCATTCTCAGTTCGACGCCATTCTACATGGTCATGCAACACGGTTCCAATTCGATGCGGACAAAGCGTCCTTGAAACTAACAAAACTCTACAAGTGGTACGGTGGAGACTTTGAACAGGATTCCGGTAGTATCTTGAATTATGTTGCTCAGTTTTCAGACGCTTTGCAGAATGCTGTTGACGTGGAGGAGACTCGCGCACCGCAGTGGCTGCCCTATGACTGGACGCTTAACAGCAGGTCAAAGAAGCAATCGCGATGAAGGAAGAGAATGTCGCCTTCAGAGATAAAATATACGATCAACACAACACAATCGATAACGGACTAATGATGAATTCGACAAAGCAGAAGGATTCAGTCCTCATCCAGTTGCAGCCGCACGATGAGCACAATCAAAAACTTGAATTAAATGTCCATCCGCCAGATTGGCAAAACCCTATCCCAAAAGAAAGCTACCAATTGGTGGTCATCGGTGCGGGAACAGCGGGGCTGGTAACTGCGGCTGGCGCGGCAGGCCTGGGTGCTCGCGTTGCCTTAGTCGAACGAGAACTGATGGGCGGCGATTGTCTGAACGTTGGCTGCGTTCCGTCCAAAGGCGTCATTGGTGCGGCACGCGTGGCGGCTGCGGTTCGCGACGCTGATGCGTTTGGCGTTCATGTTCCCGATGGCAGTTCCGTTGATTTCGGCAAGGCGATGCAGCGGATGCGAAGCAAACGCGCTTCGATCAGTAAAGCGGATTCCGCCAAACGGTTTACCGACCTTGGCGTGGACGTGTATTTCGGAGAGGCGAGATTTGAGAGCAACGGAACTGTTTCTGTTCAAGCGAAAGATGGCACCTCTACCACACTGAATTACAAAAAAGCGGTCATCGCCTCAGGCGCCCGCGCTTCCGCCCCGCCAATCGATGGTTTGGATTCCATCGAGTATCTGACCAACGAGTCTTTGTTTTCATTAACTGCAGCACCCAAGCGACTGGGCGTGGTCGGTAGCGGCCCCATTGGTGCCGAGATGTCGCAGGCGTTTCAACGTCTTGGCAGCGAGGTCTTTCTGTTCGAACGTGATGATCAGATTCTGTCTCGTGAAGACTCCGATGCCGCCGCCGTGGTTCAAAGGCAGTTGGTCAAGGATGGCGTTCAGCTTGTGCTGAACGCCAGGGATATGCAGCTACGTCCGGCCGATGGCGGTTCAGTGAAGGTACAGGTCAACCAGAAGGGTGAGCCGACTGAGTTTACCGTAGACAAGCTGCTGATCGCAGTTGGCCGGGCGCCCAATGTCGATGATCTGAATCTTGAAGCGGTTGGCGTCGACTATGACAAGAAGGGCGTTAAGGTCAACGATCACTTACGGACAAGTAATGCCAATATCTTCGCCGCCGGTGATGTCTGCACCAAGTATCAATTCACTCACGTAGCAGACTTCCACGCACGAATCGTTATTCAGAATGCACTGTTTGCGATCGGACCGTTCGGCAGGAAAAAGGCCAGCGATCTAGTCATTCCCTGGGCGACCTATACCTCACCCGAAGTTGCGCACGTAGGAATGTATCCCGAGGATGCCAAGGAAAAGGGAATCGAGATCGACACGTACACCCAGCAGCTGGCCGATATCGACCGTGCTATTCTCGAAGGCAGCGACGAAGGTTTCGTCCGCATTCACACCAGGAAGGGTAGCGACGAGATCGTGGGAGCAACCATCGTTGCGGAGAATGCAGGGGACTTAATATCCGAAGTCACACTCGCGATGACGCACGGACTGGGGATGGGCAAGCTTGCATCATCCATCCATCCTTACCCGACTCAGGCTGAAGCAATCCGCAAACTTGGCGACCAATTCAATAAGTCTCGCCTGACCTCGACGGCGAAGAGGCTGCTTGGTCTTCTAATGCGTTTGAATGTAGGAAAATAAACTCAATGAGCGAGCGTCCATCGCGACACCGCAGCCCTACTGTAGTGCGGTCTGGATGGCCAGGCGACGAATGGACTGATATGCACACGAATCGATGGACATCGCTCACAAGCAGAATTACCCCGTAATACCAGGACAATAGATTTCGAAAGGAAATAGGATGGAAATTCAACTCACCGGAAAGCGTATTCTAGTGACTGGAAGAATGTGATCGATATCAATTTGGTGGGTACTTTTTACTGCTCGCAGCAGGCACTTAAGCGGATGGTCCCCGCCGAAAGCGGGGTGATTCTGAACAATATGTGGGTAAAGTCTTTTTGCTAATCTGTGAGTATTGCGCATTCTTCCAAATTAGGGTCGCATGATTGTTGCTTCTGTTCCTATGCTCAAGCGGTGATTCTATTCATCGACTCTTCAGGGAAGGAAGAAATCATGCCAGGCAAGGCGGCGAAGGTTCCATGGGTGCAATTCCGAATTGCGTGTGAAACTGGGGCAAATGGACTGATGAGGTCATGAATTGAGTCATCGTATATCCTTCTGATTGTGCGTAACACTGTGAAGAAGGAAATCCGCAGGGAGGCGGGGCG
>Ga0209390_10006045_pt1 | contig 16567 bp, 17 predicted proteins | sample BON01_FD_187212 | JGI IMG/M metagenome (GOLD analysis project Ga0209390, IMG submission 187212) | Freshwater microbial communities from Lake Bonney liftoff mats and glacier meltwater in Antarctica - BON-01 (SPAdes) (version 2) | ecosystem: Environmental > Aquatic > Freshwater > Ice > Glacier...
ACTACCTGGTACTCTCAACGTCATACTTACCTGGTATACCAACTGGTGAATTGGCCTCAAGCCGCGTCAAGCCAAAAGTACTACCTGGTACTCGTGGAGAGGTACCGATTACGGCACTGCCGGCAGCAGGACCACGACCACCACCATCACCATCAACGGCGCGGGGGGCTTTCTTTTATGTCTGCAGCTGCTGCTGCTTCTGGCAGTAGCAATGATTCTTGCGGGCGGGGCCAGGGGGGATCTTCATCGCCGGCAGACTCGGTAGTGACCTCTTTTTCGGATGGAACGGCGGGGGCGTCCAAGGGGTGGGTGGGGAGGTATCATAGTGTGGAAGAAGAGAAGAGGAGGAGCGATGGTGAGTTTTGAGCAGGAGACGTTGATTGGGTGGGAGAGAGGAAGAAGAAGAGGGAGGGTGGATTGGTGGCATGGTGCGGCGGAAGGGTGAGGGTGGGTAGGAAAAGCAAGCAGATAAGAAGGAAGAAAAGGAAGAGAGAAAGAGTGGCGTGTAAGAGCGTCATTAGGAGAAGGAAAAAAGCGAAGGCGTGGTGCATGCAAAGGAATTTGGAACAGAGGTCGGAGTTAGAAGGGGAGGGAGATATTAGAGAGAGTGCGAATCAACGAAAGAGAGAGAGAGAGAGAAAAGATCAAGAAAGGGTATCATTTTGTATAGTGGCATGGAGGAGGGACGGGCGGCGCGTTGTGGGAGGCGCGGATTCGGTACCGTCGGGAAGTGGTGTGTGTGTGTTTTATGTGTGAATGAATGGGAACAAGAACAACCAAAAACAAAATGCAGAAAGCTGCAGCAGAGAAACCCACAACAACGGGTAATGACTTGACTTGGAAAAAGTCGACAGAAAGGAAAGGAGTGAGCGGTGGTGGTTGCTTGTTGGCTCGGGATAACCAAGGCGAGGGAGGGGATCTGTCCTCCCCTCCCCCCTTGCTCCCGTTCACAAAACCACCCAGATAAAGGCAAAGCCGCTCCGATTTTTCTTGTGTGTATCCTCCTTTTTTGGGACGACGACGATGACCGAAGGCCGGCAAGAGTACGCTCAGAGGGGCGAACTATGAAAATCATACTAATGTATGTTTGTGTGCGGATTTACCATGCAAAGGAGAGAGAGAGTCAGGGACGTGAAAAAACTGGGATCGAAAGACTGGGAAGTGAAACAAAAAGCAAGAATCAACAGGGAAAATCATCGGAACTATGACTTGTGCCCCTTGAGAGAGCACGCACCAACGTTTGCTTATTTATATCTATATATTTCTTGATTGATTGTTTTTGGTCATCATCACTATTTGGCATTTGCCTCACTCACTCTCTTTTCAGGCACACGCGCGCCAGGTGTATTGATTCGTTTTGTGTTGTACATGCAGACGGTGCGTCCATTTAGTACATTTTTCTCCCTGTACAGTTGGTTAAGTAAATCAAGTTGTTTGACACAAAATCCTCCTTTTCCTCCTGCCTTTGTTGCCTCCCTCCCCACTCGGAGCTCTTCTATCAGCAAAAAAAGCCCATCACCATTCAATCAATCAATGCCACCCCTCTTTTTTGAGATATTCAAGCAACTCATGCAGTACACTTTCTCTTCCTCACTCACACACTCTCTCACACTATGTCCTCTGCCGGGGTAGCGGTAGCGGGCTCGTCCATTACTAGCCTCGGCATCGGCAGCCCTTTCCGCTCCGCATTCTCCCGAGCAATCTCATCCACCTGCGCAGCAATCAAACCGGTCAACCCCAACAACATCCTATCATGCGACCGCGTCGGGAACACCAAACGCTGCCCTCCCTCCCCTGCCAAGGAAGCATGTAGGGCATGCTCCATCGCTGCTAAGCTTTGCATCTCCCCGTCGTAGAAACTAGAGGCTATTCCAAAATTATAACACCGCGCACTCATCACCCGCACAGTCAACGATTGAAACGTCAGCCACAACGGCACTGCCTCCCCCTCCCCTCCTTCCGTCCCTGCCTGCACCGCTTCTTGCTGTTGCTGCGCCGCCCTCGCCAACAACCTCAATGCCACCGTGCGCGTTTCGGTGGCCGACGCCCAGTCGCTTCCCCGCTCCACGGGGGCACGTGGCAGATCCACCCATTTCCCCGCTCCTTCCGTTGCATTCAAAGCATCCCCACAGGCCGTAGGAGGGGCCCTTATCAAAATCTCGCGCTCGGCGGCATTGAGTTTACCGAGGTCAAATGCCGGGCCCCAGGCTTTCATTCCTAAATCACACAAATCCAGCATCAAAGTCATTTCGCGGGCGATGCTCTCATAGAAATTCGGTTGGTTCATCTGGGCCCGGATCATGTCCACGGTGAAATGCTTGGATGCCAATGCCGCCAGTGGCCGGGAGGCGAGGGCGAGGAGGGGACGGAGGACACCCGTGTAGGTCAGGCAGGAGGTGACGCAGTAGACTTTGCCTGCTGCTACGAATTTCCCTCGCTTGGCCGCAAAGGGAAAGGGTAAGCCGTCCATGTTGAGGAAGCCAAGGACGTGGCCCGGGTGCTTGGCGATGAAGACTTGACATATGATGCTGCCCATGGAAGGCCCCACCAGAAGCCACTGCCGGTTGCTGCTTGGGGGGACGCAATGGTCCATCACTGCCTTGAGGTCCTTGATTAAGAGCTCCGCGCTGTACGCTTCCCCTGCTGGCAAAGGATCTGAGAGGCCCACACCTGCCCTGTCGTAGCTCAAGACGGGGTAGCCCTTGGCTTCCAGCTGGTCGTGCAAGGTTGCGATGGTGAAGAGCGTGGCGCCCAAGCCATTAGGAATGCAGACGGGCGGCATACTCGGATCGCCGTGGCCCGGGCTCCAGCGGACAGCCAACCGCCGTTGTGTTAAGGAAGGCGTATGTATGGAGGAGGCCTGCTTTGGGTCTTGGTTTATTGTGCTGGCGGGAGGGCCGACAGAGGCGGCGGGGTATTTCTGGGGGTGGTCGCCTGGTGGTAGGGGCCCCGCTGGCACGCTAGAGAGCCCCTCGTCCCTGCGCACTTGTAGTTCATGCTTCACCAAGACATACTCGACGACTGCATGGGCTTGAACAGACTTGATGGTCGTCTCTAAGAGTGCCCGGTCCCGTCGGCTTGCGAGTTTTTGGAGGAGAGGCCCTAGGCCTGTGACAGTCGCGATGAACCACAGGGAGCAGTACAACACCACACAGGCGAGATACAGAGGCACCAGCAAGAGGCCCAGCAATCCCAAGAAAACCGTCTTGAGCATGCTGGCTGCGAGATGGCTGTGTTGTGTGGTGTATTTTGCGTGTGAGAACGATGTACTTTGTCTGCGTATAACCCTAACAGAGCGGCCATGACTCCCGGCGCGACAACACTTGTAAGGCAAGACATGCTGTGCATTGGTGCCAGAAGGAGCAAGAACGGGCGCATGAAGCAGCTTGTTGCTGGTCTTAGTAAACGTTTTCGGTCAAAAAGACACTGCAGCAATGTATGCCCCGCCAATTCGCTCGCAGGGGCAAGAGCGACACGAGTGCCGAGCGGCCGTTTGATGATGCATGTGTGAGAGTGAACGTTGCTGGCCATATTCAAAGGGAAGGGACACCTATACAGGTGGCGTGTGCGTACAGCGGAGGCTGGCCGTGCCCTAAACTAGCATAGAATGGCTAAGATCATTGGTTTGCGAGGGCTTAAATTGTTTTTTAAGTAAAAAATTGGCAAGAACATCTGGAAAGAGAGAAGCAATCATCAAAAGCATCAAGAGCACTCCACCACCACCTCGCTGCTAGTGCTGCTAGCTAGTAGTTGTCTTTTGGGTTCGTTGACTCTTTCTGTTTCTTTCTTTCTTTCCAGGAAGTTTGGGTTTGCTGGCTTTGTTGGAGCGACGGCGGGCGCGAATGAAAAAGCAGCTCCGAGCCTGTGTGTGCTGTTTGAGTGTGGGGTTGTGTGGAGGGGGAGGAGAAGGGTAGAAGTGAGACAAATGCGGCCCTGTGATCCCACGCAGTGTGACCCGTACTGAAGTGATGGTTAACGAGTAGGGTCAGATCTCAAAGATTAAGATTACTATCACACAGCGCACATCCGTCAAAGACAGAATGCTCGTGCAGTAGGGTTGTGGTCATCATGCCCTCCTTCCTCTCCATCGAATTGCTCCCTTCCCACCTAGCCACGTACCCTTTTCCTTTCACCATCAGATGCAGAGAAGAGAGATGACGAATGGCCACGCGAAAAAGGCTCACAAGGAGCCCTGCCCGCTGTCCAAATTCGCGCTTTGTTGCTCCTGCTCCACCAATCTGCCCAATCTGCTGTACAAATTCGCGCTTTGTTGCTCCTGCTCCACCAATCTGCCTGCCTGCCGAGTGCATCTGAAAACGCCCCTCACCTCCCTCCCCCCCTCCCTTCCACCACCAAAACTAGGAAAAGCAGCCAATCCAACCCACTCTTAGCTCGCCCGCCGACTCAATAAATACATTCACACACAACCACCACAGGCAAACCCCTTCCTCCCTCTCGCCTCTGTTCTCCTTCCCTCCCGCCTGCCTCTCGTTCGCACCACCACCTCCACACAATCACTATCATTCCAAAAGACACACACAAAGACAAATATCATCTACTACTTAGGCAAGGCCATCGAGCGCCTTGACTGCTGCTGCCTGCCACTCGGGCTTGGTCTTGGCCACCGTGTACAGCTCGTCCGTGATCTAAAGGGAGGAGGAGGAAGGGGGGGAGGAAGGGAGGGAGGGAAGAAGGGTGAGAAATGTGTATGTCTTGTTGCCGTCATCTTGAGTTGCACCAAGAAAGAGGAGAGATGGACTTATTGCGGAACAAGCAGGATCTAAGAGGTGCGGATAGCGAGCACTACGCAGCGACAAGCCAAAAAGAGCGAGGAGAAAGATAGGGAGAGACGTACCTGGGAGCTGGGTCGGAAGCCACGCTTTATCATGCGCCCAAAGATGTCCAACGCGTCCTCCACCTGCGATTAATACAAAGCGAAGAACGTGGCATGAGTGTCAGATAGACTACTCTCTGATATATAATATTTGCCCCTCCTTCTCCCCTTCCTGTCCTATTTTTTGGCCTCTATCTTACCTTGTGGCTTTCAAGCAAAATTTGAATTGTCTCCTCGTAGTCCTCTGCAACCGGCGCAGGCGTCCAAGGGGTGCCTGATTGTTGATAACAAATGGTGAGGTTGAGGTAAGAAAATGAGAAAGAGATGAATGAGGGAGAGATATGGAAGGGAACAAGTAAGTTGTAAAACAGAAAGGGAAGCAGGACTGCTACAATGAGCGGCCGTCCTCATGGAGAACGCGCCATTCAGAGCATTCAAACCAACTTGCGACAGCATAAAGAGGCAAGCGCTACCCACGTCAACATGCAGCCAATAAATATTAGGCCCACCATTCCCGGTCCCAGCCTCCCCATCCCCGCGCGCGCACTCACCTGACGGCTCCCCCCCCTCCTCCTCGTCACTCTCCGTCGCCGTGGGCATCTTACTCCCTTCCAACGGCATCCGGCTCACGGGCGTGGTCGAAACATGCCTCTGTTCGTGATTGCGCGTATGTGTGGGAGAAGACTGTGAGTGTCCACTGCTCTCTCATGCATCATTCAGGCCCCCCTCGTCCTCCCCCTCCCCTGCCCTCCTCTCCCCTTCTCACGTACCAAAGCCACGACGGGGCAAGCCACACTTCTCTGCCAGGCCGGAGTGGCCACCGTCGCCACGGCCGCCCCACGCCGCAACAATTTTCGTAGGGCCATATGCTGTCGATTGGTGTGTGAGGTGTGTGGTTGTGGGAAGTGGGTGAGCATCGTGCGTGTTGGTGGATCCAGGGGGGGATGATGATGGTGGGGAGTTCGAGGGCTTTGCCTTGGACAAACGACAGGACCCGCCGCGCCAGCGCCACCAGGAGACGACAAGCAAGATGCAGAGGACACGAAGGAGAGGTCCACACGTGGCTATTGGCGGTGGTGGCTGGCTGAAAGGTCACTAAAGACGAGAGGAGCGACTCGAGAGGGGCATCATCCAAGCGCCAAGCAAGCAACCCGCTTCTCTTTCACTCCTCCTCCCTCCGCTTGTCCACTCTAACAAACACTCAACACGCACACGCACATCCAGACAACTACAGCTACCTGAGCTGCTTCATAAGCCTAACGTTCCTGTGCCTGTGCCCTAGCTGCGGACCCACCACACAAAAAGCCCTGCCCTCGCGCCGTGTCGACCTCCCCTATCATCATCAAGCGTCGCTCCGCACACACTCATCACCCCGCCCATCACACCACAGGGCACCTTTTCCACACGAGGGGTCGCCGGCTGAGTTGATGAGCAAGCTCTCGAAGAAGGGGGCGGTGGCTGCCGCTGCTGCTGAGGTGGAGGCTGCGATGGACGTTGACGAGCAAGGAGGAGAAGAAAGCCGGCCAAGCAAGAAGAGCAAGTCGTCGCCGCTAAGCTCGTACGTGCTCAAGGGCGTGGAGGTGGAGGGTGAAGAGGAAGCGGAGAAGGAAGAAGTCAAGACGTCGCATGGTAGCGGCCGCAGCGGCAAGAACGGGAAATCCCCCCGAGGCAGAAAATCACCCTCCCCCTTGCACAAGTCCGACTCTACCGAGAAGCTATCCCATGCAGCATCACCAATAGACCAGCAGGACGGCGGTGCTACAGCTGCGACAGGAAAAGGTGTCTCGCCTAAAGCAGCCCTCCCGTCCAGCAGCCCCAAGAACGGCTCCTCCTCAAAGTCACGACCTCCCTCCCGCCCTCCCTCTCCTTCCCTCCCTCCTCCTCCTCCTCCTCCTTCAGCACCAGCACCAGCACCACCAAAACCCACTGCTCATCTCCTCCGTACTATCTCTGCTTATTCCGGCCTTGCTCCCAAAAAGTCAGCCGCTTCTCTATCAAGTTTTGCCAAGCGTCTGCTTGTGCCTAGGGCGCCACAAGAGGTGGAAGTACCAGAGGCTATCCCTTTGAATGATTTCATTTTGGAAGGCTTCGGACAGGAGCATGTGCATCGACCTACGGCGAAGATGGAGGAGGATGAGGACAGTAGTGATGAGGAGGAGGAGGAGGGAGGAAGGGAGGGGTGGGTAGGGAGTGTGGGTAAGCCTGGGGCGGTGGGCGGGGTGGGGGATGATAAGGATGAGAATAGGGAGGAACGGAAGGAAGAAGGGGTAGTAGCGCCGGTGCAAACGTGTAAGACGCTTAGGGCGTGGAATTTGTGGTTTAGTAGTACGGAGGAGACGTTGAGGGGGGCTTTTGGGAGGTACGGGGAGTTGGAGCGATTTGAGATGCTTTTCGAGAGGGATACGAAGAAGTTTCGGGGGGTGGTGATTGCGACGTATAAGAAGGCAAGTGATGCGGGACGGGCGCTGAAGGAGATGGAGGGGACGAGGATTGATAACCGGAATGTGTTTTTGGAGGCGAGCGAGCGGAAGAAGAGGGGGTCGATGGGCAAAGGGGAATCACGGTATTTCCTCCTAGATAAGACCTTGTTTTGCCGCCGGTGTCACGAGGTGGGACATACGATGAAGTTCTGCCCTAACCCTGCCAAGGCTAAGCCTTGTACTATCTGTGCGGCGATTGATGGAGGGCATGATGCGGACTCGTGCCCTGAGTTAGTACGGGCGGGAGCTGTGGGGATGTTGTGTTTGCAGTGTGGGGCTTCTGATCATGATGATAGTGTGTGTATTCGACGATTGAGAGCCATGGCGGAATTGAAGGCACACACGGGCGTGCGATGCTTGAGGTGTGCGCAGCTGGGTCACGGGGCTTTGTGTGGACCGCATGCTGCTGCTGCTGCCGCTGCTGCTGAGGGAGGGAGGGGGGGAGTAGGGGGGAGGAGTGCACCGAGGTATGTGTATTGTTTTCGGTGTGGGTCTTCGGGTCATTTTGGGTATCACTGTGATTCGCGACCCCAAGGAGGGACAGCTACGCCTATGCTTCGTCGGCATTCTTACTCAGGGACGCATATAAGATACAATGCCAACGACCCTCCTCCTCCCCCTCCTTCTCTTCCTCCTCCCGGCCCTCCTGCCTATGCGGCTCCCTCTCATATCCCGCAGCACCCTCTTGTCCCTGCTCCGATGGTCCCTGCGTACTATCAACAAGGAGGGGGAGGAAGGGGGGGAGGGGTGGTGGGAGGGAGGAGTGGTGGAGGAGGCGGAGGAGGAGGAGGGTACAATGACCGGAACCCTGCACCACCTCCCCAGTATCACGCCGCGCATGCATCGTCAAGGTATAACTCCCCTCCGCGTGAGGATTATCAGCGGCGGAGATCGGGGGGGAATGATCGGTATTGAGAGAGATGAGAGTCAGGGTGATGAAGGGGGAGAGAGGAGGAGGTTTGAGTGTACAGGTAGGAGGAGGGCAGAGAAAAAGAAGAAAAAGAGAGGATAGACCAAGAGCAAGCTAGGCAAGCTAAAGGTTGAGAGAGTAGGCTTGATAGCAACAACTACCAGAACAAACGACCCACAAGAACAGCAAAAATCGTGCCGGCTTTGCATCGTTTGGTTTTGGAAAACACGCTCAAATAAAGACAAATACATAAACAACAAATCACTAGGAATTAGCACCAAAGTTCGAAAACTTCTCTTTTCTTTTCGCGCGTTTTTTTTTTGGCGTTTTCTTTTGGTGGGACGGGCCGGCCGAAACTTCTTTCTGTGGTCGATGGGTTTGACAGGTGATCGTGCATGGCTGGTTTAAACACATGTCTTTGCTTTTTGATGCTGCTCATGCTACACAATCTAATACCCACATCGCCCTTTTGAATAGGAGGCCAGCCCTCGTTTTAACCTTTCTCTAGTTCTCTCTCTCTCCGTGTCTTTCGGGCGTGGTAGTTTTGTTTCCTACTTACTCTCATCTGCGCGCTCCTCATTTTTCACTCCTACTTTTACTTTTGTTTTGTCTGGATCGGGGCGCGCCGTCGTTTCTCTCTGCTGCAGGTTGTACATAGCTTTCTTCTACAAGCCGCTTTGTTGGTGATTTTGCACATGTTACAAACCTGATACACAATCAGAGACGGCAGGGCGTCTTGAACCCCACGCGTGATAGCATCCTCGACATGTTGAGTGAAGGGCCGTGGCTTGAGTGAAGGCCGCCATAGCATCGAATTCGCCCGCCATAAGGCTATCATAGATGCGCCCCGCAAAGAGATCCGTACTCATGTGGTGCATGATCGCCGTATCACGACACTGGTATTGTGTTCGGTTAAAACATCATGGATGGCCTGCCCCACGATAACCATGTCTCTATCCATGTCTAGAAGCCGTGGCTGACCCAGCTGCTGCAGCATAGGCAGGACAGGCGCCATAGAAGCTGCCTGCTGCTGCTGCTGCTGCACCCGCCGCCACAGCACTTCCCCCCAACCCTGCTGCTGCTGTTGTTGCTGCTACTGCTGCTGCTGCTGCTGCTGCTGCTGCTGGTGTCGCTGCAGCTGCTGGCGCTGCGGCTGCTGCGGCTCCTGGGGCGGCTGCTGCTGCTGTTCCCCCCTTGCGTGCTCCTCCTTGATCGTTGCGTCTGTGCGTGAATGGACGGAAGGAAAGGAGTTAAGGCGTGTGAGACATCTATCTTTGTTTCTTGGTACAGAGGCAGGACAAGCAGAGCGACACACATCCACAGGGCACGACAGTCAGGGCAGCACTGATGAGCAAGACGATGACGATAAAGAAGGAGCAAAAAAGGGCGAGGGCAAAAACAGGAGACAAAAATCATGCAATATTTCCTAGCACAACCCTTCCGTACAAAAAATGCAGCTTTCGTAAAAAAAAAGTGCCACCAAAAGGCAGGCGGGCACGTCAAAGCCTCCCCTCCTTTCTGTTGGCGATGGCAAAGTAACTTATCACAATGACTCACGTCCGCCTGCGCAGCATCCACAAAACTAACAAGCACCTTCAGATGCTCGACACACACGTTTTGTTACCAATTCCTCGCTATTATGCCTCGTTTTTATGGCGTTTTGGGTGCCTTGTGACCTCTGAAAAAAGCTCATGGGCCATCTTGCCCCAGGCCCCGCCATCATGCGATGCCCCAGCTCTACTTATGAACGAGTCGCCACCTCAAGACCACTGCCACTGCACACACACGACGTACAAGACACACGTGTTCACACATGCCCTCTCTTACGCTGCTCCACATCACTCTTTCACGTGCACCTTACAGGTCATCTGCTGCCTTTAGCCAGAGAGCCTCCCCGAGGAAAGAAGCGTCGTGTCAAGAGCGCCTGCCTTCTCGTTCTCGATCACCGCGGGCTTCCAAAACGCATCGCAAGCACCACACCGTGTGGGTTGGAGCCAGCCGTTGCAAGGGAAGCTTGGCTCCAGGCGGCAGCAAAAGAGGACAACAAGCAGCACGCAGCAGCGGTAGCAGCAGCAGGCCCTTGTCCCGAAAAAAATCAAGCACTACTCCATCCGCTGCATCATCACCTCTGCCTCCCAATTCCATCTCGACTAGCTACTAAAGCAACCACGACACCATGGACGAGCTGGCTGCCCAAGAGCTCGAGATTCACGAGAATGCGGCTGGAAACATTGTCCCGACCTTGCACTCCTTTCTCGGCGGGTGCGCGGGTGGCCTCGTCTCGCTTGTCGCCGGCCAGCCATTTGACACCATCAAGGTCCGTCTTCAAACTTCCACCAAGTTCACCGGTGCTGGGGATTGTTTCCGGCAGCTCCTCGCCAACGAAGGCCCTCTGGCACTCTTCAAAGGCATGTCCTCCCCCGTGCTTTCCGCCTCCCTCGTGAACGCCATCGTCTTCTCCTCCTACAACGAGACCATGACGCTCATGAAGCAAGAAGCCGCCGACTCCAACAGCAGCAGCAGCAGCAGCAGCAGCAAGCCTACCTACAGCCAAGTCTTTGTCGCTGGCTCCGTGGCCGGTGGCCTGCAATCCTCCGTCCTTACTCCCACGGAGCTAATCAAGTGCCGGTTACAAGTGCAGATGACCTCACCTCGGTCTCAAGGCTTGGTGCAATGTATTAAGGATGTGTATAAAGAGAGGGGCTTTCGGGGTTTTTATGCGGGTTTGGGTCCGACTCTAGTGAGAGATTTGCCGGCTTTCGGCTGTTATTTCTCGCTGTATGAAATAACGAAGGACATGCTGGAGAGCAAGGGGCGGTCGTTGTGGTTGAGTTCGTGTGTGGCGGGGGGGTTTGCGGGGTGTTTGTCTTGGGCTGTGGTTTACCCGATTGATGTGATCAAGACTACGGTGCAGACGCAACGAGGGTCAGGGCCTAGGCCGGGCATGCTTAATACAGCGGCGGAGCTCTTGAGAACGAAGGGCCCGTCAGTGTTTTTTAGGGGCATGTCTGTGGCGCTTATGAGGGCGTTGCCGGTTAATTGTATTGTCTTTCCCGTGTATGAATGGACGGTGGAGTTCTTGGGGAATGTGGATAGTGCGCATAGCACTAGGAGGGTGGCCAAGCCGCCGGCAGCGTCGTCAGAGGAGAGCAGCAGCAGCAGCAGCAGCAGCAGCAGAATAGCAGCGACTTGAGGAGGGAGGGAGGGAGGGAGGGAGGAAAGGAAAAGCTTTGTAACATAACGTTTGCTGCTGCTGCAGCAACAGTAGCAGCAGCAGTAGCAGCAGATGCGCGGCCATAAAGAGTGGGAATTTTGTACATAAACAGCTAAGCTTAGGTATTAGAGATAGGATGCATTTACATGCCGTGCAGTGCGGTGGGGAGAAGCCACTTCCCAGGTGGTGAGCTTGCAGGAAAAAGTTGTAGGCACTCCTCCTTACACCCGTTGAAATGTCATTGAAAGAAACACAAAAGCAAAGCATATTAGTACAACAACAACAACAACAACAACAAGTCCATTATTTTCCGCTCTACATAATCCTCGCTTTTGTTTCCTTTTGCATCCATCAAATGTTTACGAGAAGCCGGTCAAATTCAACTCCTTGATCACATTCTGATACGCCCCAAAGTCCTTCCGCCGCAAGTACGACATCAAGTTACGCCGCCTTGTCAGCAACGCTGTGTACCCACGCCGGGCCGCCTTATCCTGCCTGTTGGTCGCGCAATGCTCCTTGACGTGCTGGATGCGGACCGTCAGACAAGCCACTTGCACAGGGGTCGAGCCCGTGTCCCCCGGGCGCACGCCAAATTTCTCGATGCCTAGTTGCTTCTCGGCTTGCTTGCGTTCGGGCGCGTCGGCGTTGTCAATGTTCAACGCCCGCTCGACCGGCTCTGGTGCAGATTGGACCAGGCCGGCCGGGGTCAGGTACTTGTACAAAGGCATGGCGGTGGAGGAAGAGGAGTCGGACGGGGCGGCGGAGGAGGAGAGCAGGCGGCAGGTGGGGGTCGTCGTGGAGGGAAGGGACGAGGTCGAGGACTGGCGCACCAGCTGGACGACCCGCTGCCGCCACATGAGTTCTGTGCGTCTGTGCCTATGTAGTGTGGTGTGTGTTGTCGTTGGTGTGGTTGGGTGTGAGAAGTGCTTGGCTCTGGCTGATAGGATCCTCTTGATGATGATGCAGCAACGAGAGGCCAGAAGCCACGCTACAGGAAGGCCAAGAGCCCGCAGCCTGGGTTAGTAAGTAAGCCTTGTGTGCGTTGAGGGTGCAGTGGTGATGTCCAGGTCAAGGGGTGCTGCCTTTTGAGTGGCATGAGTGCAATGCAAAGCAAGACGAGGCGCCGCCGCCCCTCGCTCCTCCGGGTCTCATCTTGCAAAATGGGTGGGGAGGTTGACCAGAACAGGAGCCGCTTTTGAAGCGTACAAGTCCCCAGCGCACTCTCAAACTGCCCAGGGACAAGCTTGGGCTCCTTGTGGACATGTCCAGCTGGTGGTCCGGCCAAAATCCAGCCGTATTTGGTACTGAAATTGCTAGACACAACCCACCCACCCAAAGCCAAGGCGGCCCACAGGCCTCCCAAGAGCAAACCAAAATGCGAAAGAAAACTTTAGCGCAACCAATTTCACGTGCAAACTTCTCCCACTTATTACCATTTATCATTTTCCTTCCATCATCCATCCATTTGCACGGGCGTCGACATATATATAACACGTACTACGCCTCACTCAAAACACTCAACCACGAGGCCATGGCTCCAGAGTTCTACATGGGAGAGTGCCTCCCGTAAAAACACGGGCAAGTGGCTTTGTAATTTAAGGTAGTAGCTTAGCTTAGGGCGGTATTTTATTTCCTACTCAACCTGTCAAGATCATAAAAAGAAGGGTAGGAGGGGAGGGGTGCGGGCGTGGGTGAGAGAAGGTGTGGGCGCTGCTTTCTTTCCCGCTCAACCCTCCCTCCATTTTATTTCCACGCACCGTGTTGAACTCTTGATACATGAATTGTGTGACCGGCTTCGTTTTGCATGACTTGTTGATGGCCGAGGCTTTGAGGGTTGAATTTGGACGCTGTGTGCCTCATTTGTCCAGCATCAAGCAGCACTTTTGAGTGGGAAAATTACGAGGCACATTGGAATAGCAAAAGAGGGAATAAACTTATAAAACAAATTATATCTAAGAGCGCCGGTAATTGCCTATCTTGACCAGCTGCTGCTCTTAGGAAAGAGAACAGCAAGCTGGTTCCTCTTTTGTGCCCGCGCTTTTTTGCTGGTGGTACCGCAGAGTCCCAAGTCAGCAAAAAAAACGTCCCATGCAAGGAAAACAGTTTTCAGCAAGTCCTTTTCTGTGTGGAAATTGATGGGCATGGCCCACCCGTGCTGTGTTTCGAATCATTCTAATGAACCCCCAAGCCTGGGACAGAACGGCGTCTAGTTCCGCCTGGACCTCATGCTGCCATCCCGCCATTGCGAAAAAAGAAAGTGCCACAAGCCGCTGAAATGCCAGCAAATGCCAGTAGCAGTAGTGAGATGCGGAAGCCCAGAAGCTGCGCTTGCCTTTTGTCCTCGTAGTGTGTGTTGAGCGCCTTCTCTCTCTCGCACACAAGACACAAAAAGAAGAGCCAGCCCACTGCCCCCCCTAAGAAGACAACGGCGGCGTCACCCCCGGCGGGCTCACAATCACAACCTCCGCGTGCGCCACCCCCTTCTCCGTGTCCACCGACCCCAAATGCCAACGCAGGAGACTGGACCCCTTAAAGTGCTCCTCCAAGTAAGTACGGTAATTGCCCGGGTCGTCTTGCAGAGGCACCTCAAATGTGTGCAAGCTCAGGACTTTTTCTCCTGCTTTTTCCCCGTCGTTGCTCGTGGCACCGGCCCGGAGAGTTGTGCCCATAGTGGAGGAGGGAAATGGGCAGCGGCCAAGCGCAGGATGATGCTGGCTGACACCGCTGCTCTTCACTGCAGGAAAGACAAAGGCGGCGGTGGGCATAGGCAGCGTTAAGAGAGCGAGGAGGAGCCCGAGAAGCACTAACAGTAGCAGCGGTGTGCGCGTGGTACGCACTGGGCTTGAGCGGGGCTGAGTGGATGCGCAGAAGGAGGAGGGTGAAGACATCGTTGCTTGCGTGTTTGGAAGAAGCTGCTGGGGCAGGACGTGCAAAGGGCTGTAACAAATGTGTGGGTAAAGAAGCGTTGTGAGTGTGGCGGGTGGCCGTGTGGTGGGTGCTGTCCAAGCAAAGCAAGGTCACGATGAGGGGGCGAGGCGGCGAAGAAGCAACCCCCATCCGTCCACCCAGCCCTCCCTTGTTTGCTTGCCACTCTCTCTCTACTAGTCCTGCGCTGCTGGCAACACCACCACGATGAGGACAAGGACACTCTCTTGACCATGCTTTTGTTGACTTCCCACGCGCATACACACAAACCACAGGCAGCAAAAGCAAGCCAAGCAAGCACCACCGCTCATCATCCCCATATCCGACTTGCTGCCCCACCACACGCCGCAAGCGCAAATGGCCAAGAAGAAAGGAGGCACGGCCACGGACACCATGCCCTCCTCCCGCCGCACCGCGGACGTCCCCGTGATGGAGGACCCTCGCTTCAGCTCCATGCACTCGGCGCCGGTACGTCTATGTCTCTATAATCCCTCCCTCCCTTCCCTTCCTCCCCCCAGCTGACCTCCCCACCCCCCTCCCCTCCCCCTCCACGTACCCCTACAAACCCCCCACACAATTTTTTAACGCATCCCCAAGGACGAATGTAAAATTAAGATTGACCCACACTTCAAAGGCTCACTGACGACCACCCATCCCCTCCCTCCCTCTCCCAAGCCGACCTCCCCATCCCCCCTCCCTCCCTCCCCTCCTCCTCCACTCACCCTCCCTCACTCCTCCTACCCACACACTCCCCCTCTCAGACTTTCCAACGCATCCCCAAGGACGAGCGTAAATTCAAGATTGACCCCCGTTTCAAAGCCGTGCTGACCGACGATCGCTTTCGAGCAGTGGATGGAGGCAAGGTGGATAAGCGAGGCAAGAAGATGAAGAGACGCCACAAGGTAGTGGATGACCTCAAGGCGTTCTATACTGTGGACGGAGAGGAGGAAGGGAAGGAAGGAAAGGAGGAGAAGGAGGAGGAGGAGGAGGAGGAGGAGGGATGCAAGAAGAAGGGAGGGAAGAAGGGAGGGAAGCAGGCTAAGCAGCAGCAAGACCCGCGGTTTCAGTTGCGTCCGGAGCATCAAGACGAGGACGAGAAGGAGGAGAGCAGCAGCGACGAGGAGGAGGAAGAGGAGGAGGAAGAGGATGAGGAGAAAGTTGATGACGACAAGAAGAAGAAGGACAAGAAGACCAAATCCTCCTCTCGCAACGAAGCCGAAGACCGCCTCGAGTACCTGAATCGTCTCGCCCGCGGGGAGGTCAGTGATGCCTCCACCTCGTCCTCCACCGGTTCCTCCTCCTCTTCCTCTTCCTCAGACGGCTCCTCCTCCTCTGATTCTGACTCCGAAAGAGAAGAAGAAGACGACGACGACGAAGTAATTGAATCGCGGAAATTAGACGAAGGGCCCATCCCTATGGGTGAGGCCACTTCTCGCCTCGCTATCATGAACTGTGACTGGGAGCATCTTAAGGCATTGGATATTTTGGGTATTTTACTGTCGTTTAAGCCGGGGGAGGGGAAGGTGGAGAGGGTACGTGTGTATGTCTCGGATTATGGCAAGGAGAAGATGGAGGAGGACGCGAGGAGGGGACCGGGGTTTATGTCGAGGGAGGGAGGGAGGGAGGGAGGGGTGGAGGAGGAGGTAGAGAAGGAGGAGAATGAGGAGGAGGAGGGGAGTGTGGGTAGTGTGGATAGTGAGGAGGAGGAGGAGGAGGAGGAAGGGGGGGAGGAGGTGGACCAGGAGAGGTTGCGTGCGTATGAAGTGCAGAAGTTGCGGTATTATTTCGCGGTGGCTGAGTGTGATTCTGTGAGTACGGCGAGCAAGCTGTATGATGAGGTTGATGGGCTTGAATTTGAAAATTCGAGCTCGCAGGTTGATGTCCGCTTTATTCCTTCCGAGGTTTCTTTTGAGGGCAGGGAGGTGAGGGATGAGGCGTCGGGGGGCTCGTTACCTGTCATGTATGAGCCGCCTGTGTTTGTGACCAAGGCGTTGCAGCAGACCAAGGTAGAGTGTACGTGGGAGGCGGGGGATGGGGAGCGGGAGAGGAGGTTGACGCAGTATCATAAGTGGCATGAGATGGAGGAGGATGATTTGGGCGCGTATCTTGCGAGTAGTAGTAGTGAGGAGGAGGAGGAGGAGGAGGAGGGAGGGAGGAAGGGAGGGGGGAAGGGGGGGAAGGCGGGGAAGAGGAAGGAGTTGAGG
>Ga0209390_10006047_pt1 | contig 16561 bp, 18 predicted proteins | sample BON01_FD_187212 | JGI IMG/M metagenome (GOLD analysis project Ga0209390, IMG submission 187212) | Freshwater microbial communities from Lake Bonney liftoff mats and glacier meltwater in Antarctica - BON-01 (SPAdes) (version 2) | ecosystem: Environmental > Aquatic > Freshwater > Ice > Glacier...
CTCCGCTGGCAATACGCTGGCAATACGTACAACACACACCATCCCTCCTCGTTCCCTCCCTCCCTTCCTCTATTCATTAATAGGCCTCACCCTCCCTCCCCCCGCTCCTGCCCCCTTTCCCCCCAAAATGGACGGCGAGTAGATGTCCACAATTTTTAAAATCATGTTGATTAGAATGGAGAGGACCAGCAACACGGTTAGGACGATGGGGCCGATCCTGTCTTCGTACGGGCCGGGGAGGCGGTTGCGGAGCATGGAGGACCTGAAGGAGGGAGGGAGGGAGGGGAGGGAGGGAGGGTAAATGCCAGTGAGCTCTTCTTTTGTTTTGGCGCGAAATTATGATCTCTGAGCCTAGGTCACTCAAAGAGGAAGGACGAGAGAGGAAGGAAGGTCACGAGGCAAGCACACACATACACACACACACACACACGTCCCATTTATATATTTTCTTACCTCTTGACATACGTCCGCAGCGCGTACACACAAAAGCAAATCGCCACCGGCAGAATAATAAACCCGTAAATCTGCGAGAACTCATTGTGGTCCGCAAAGGCAAGGATGGCAATCGAAATGGATGAGAGGGTCACGGCCATGTTAAGCCACGCGAGGAAAGTACGTTCGTTGGCAAAGAAGACCTGAGGGAAGGAGGGATGGAGGGAGGGAGGGAGGGAGTGGTGGTTAGCGCTTTTGACGGTGGATGACTGCATGCAACAATAACATTGAAATAATCATTTTCCAACAATACCATACCTTGGGCTCGACCTTAACGGGCACCTTGCGGATCTTGCGTGCACCCGGTGCTGATGAACCTCCCAAGCCTCCATACCCGCCTCCACCGCCGCCCCTTGAAGAGAAGGGCCACCAGCCCCCGAGGAAAGCTAGGGAAAGGAAAGAGAAGAAAGAGGATGAATTACATTTATGGCATGAGTGCTCATGATGGGAGGGAGAACGAAGCGATCGACCGACAGCAGGACATACAGCAGCACATTCGATTCAATTGCCCGCCTGCCCAACCACACACCACACCCACGTACCATAAGTACCCGAGCCAGGCGAAGAGGAGGAGATGGTGGGCATGTCTTTCCCGTTCAAACGAGCCTGTGCGTGGTGGGAATAAGGGTTAAGCAGGGTGTATGCGTCGTGCTATCCTCCTTCTCCTCCTCCTTCCCAACCCCCGCCTCCCCCTCTTACCTCATTGGCGCTGCCAATACTGCCCGAGCGTGCGGGCACGCAGTAGACTGGCTTCACGTCGGCGCCCGACCGCAAGGGCTGCCGCTCCTCCTTGGTGCCTTCTTTTGCTGCCATTTCTGTGCTTTGCTGCTGTGTTGGGCGGTCGAATGAATGTGAGACAATTGATGTGAGATGGGAGCGGCGACGCGCTTCGAGGCAAGGTGGTCCGCTTGGGTTGGTCTCTAGGCGGCCTGTGCGTGTGGGAAAGGGCAAAGCGGGCAGGCATGGGCATGAGCAGACGATAGCAGTGTATCAACATCAAGCAGTACGAGTGCCAGTGTGGGATGGCCTCTGTGGCGTACACACAAGGAGATTCAATGCATGAAATGTGAAGAAGAACTGGTCTTCGCCGTGTGGTTGCCCCGGCCGCAGGACCTCCTCTCTTGCCTTGCTTTGGACTGCCTTTCTGAGTTCGAACCCACTAAGCAAGGGACCACCACCACCACCCACACCTCTCTCCACCCCCTTCCAACCAGAGCACGTTTTCCCCGGCAGACGCTTTTCATCTCCAGCGGCCACACAGCCGCGTCCCTAGTCCCTGGCGTCATCAGCAGCAGCAGCAGCAGCAGCAATGAGCGGCCTCCCTTCCCAAGAAAAGGCCAAGGCCAAGGCACCCAAACCTAAGAAACCCTCCAAGCAAAAGCGCAAGCTTGACGCTGCCCTGGCGAAGCTGGCGTTACCCACGCAAGCGAGCGAGGACCTGGCGTTTTTGTACCGCAAGACGACGGTGGCTCAAGCATTGGCGGAGGCCTTGGAAGAATTTGGGGAGACGCAGGAGTTGCCCGAGTGCGTGGTGGCTGAAACGATGGAGGCGTTTGATAAGGTACGAGCGAGAGGGAGAGGGAGGTGGTGGTAGTGGGTTGGTGGGGGATGGAGAGGTGGGGGAGTAAGGGAGGGGAGAGGATGAGCAAGTGGAGGGAAGAGGATGGTGGTCGTCGTTGGAGGTCTTGCTGATGCCTGTTGCGCTTGGCGGGCACAATTTGATTTCATAATTTAGAGATAAATTAATGCCATTCATGCACCGTGGATCTCACATTTTCTTTTCGTCCCCTTCCTTTCTTTTCATTCAGGCTATTCTACAAGCAACGGAAGAAGCGCGGAACGTCGCGTGTCGGGTCAAAGGCAGGGTGAGTGAAGTGGAAAATGAGAGAGAAAGAGGAGAGTTGAGTGGGTCGAGTAACGAGATGCATGCATCTTTGCCATTTTCTTACTCAACCGCACAGCCCCCAGTCATAGAGCGTTCGACGCTTGTGACTTTTACTCCCTCCACCTTCCCGGCTCATTGTCAATCCACGCTCACACACTCATACTTTCTCCCTCCTCCCCTCTTTCCCTTCTCCTCACATTCAGGCGGAACTGGAGGCCTACAACAACATCGACGAACGCTGGCGTTTCTTCCTCAAAAAGGGTGCCTCCCTGACAATCGAACGAAGTATGTCCATGAATCAGGACGAAGGAAGGGTAGCAGGTCCCTTAAAAGCACCATGTAGTGTGCTGGCCGTGGACGTGACCAGAGCTGTAAAAGGCGGAGGGGCCAAACCGCGGACGCTTCGGTAGCGGAGGGAGGGAGGGAAGAGAGGGAGGGAGGGTGTATAGATGACAGGTGATAATAGTGATGTAACCAACCAGCACGTTGAGATGAAAAAAGACTGCGAGAAATAACGAAAGAAATAGCACGCATCACGAACAAAAAAAAAACAAGAAAGGCGATGCTTCGTCATTGCTTTTGTTCCTTGGTGGTAATATAATAGAAAGGCGATGCTTCGTCATTGCTTTTGTTCCTTGGTGGTAATATAATATTTTCGCGCACGTGTGCTTTTCGTATCTCATTCATGACCACGCGCTTTCTCCAAACTATCACCATCATCGTACAGACAAACAAGAATTTTCCTTTTCTTCCCGAGAACATCTTTGTTTGGTCGCGACTTTGCTGGCTTCCTTCTTCGTTTAACCTCCTTCTTTTTAACAATACATACATGACAATTCTATCCACACACTACCTCCCTCCCCCCCCGGGCACCGCGCCCATCACAGGTCAACGTCGGCAACGCCAGAATCAAATGCTCAAACGCACAAGGCCCGTTTCTCACTCACCGCCAATTTACTCCTCCATCTCCCCTCCCACCTCTCCTTCCCCCTCCATCCTCACCTCCACCGGCCACCGTCGCCGCCTCCTATGAAAAGTATCCCCCTTAAACCTCTCAAAAATCCGACAATTGATCACCTCCGGGCAATCCAACTCATACAACCGCCAAAATCCCCCTACCCCCTCCTCCCTCCCCCCCTCCCCCTCCCCTTCCTCCCTCCCTACGTCCAACAAACGAAACGTCGGATATACACGCAAATACCTAAATAACTGCCCCAGCCCGACGCTCTTCTCCCGCAAGAAATGCGCGCACTCCTGCGTCTTGGGACTCAAGCTACTAGTGGCCGTGCAAAACACCCGTCCCAACACCGACAGGTCCACCTCACGATCAAACAGCCCCGGCTCGACTTCAGCGCAACGCTTGATACTCACGGTCACAGCGGCATTGTAATACGAGCTGATAATTCGTTGCAAGTCACCTTCGGCGGACAAAGCCACGCGTTCGAGTGGACTAAATGTCTCAGGTAGGCGGATTTCGACGTCTTTAAACCCGACGCGTTCCATGATTTGGGCGGGGATGCCAGCGGGGAAGGGGGGGCTGGATGATTTTGGTGGTGGTCGTGGATTGCTGGTGTCCTCGCTTTCCGTCGTGAGGAGGGAGGGGGCAGCGTCGGCCTCGGGAGGAGTGATGCCGCGGCCGGCAGAATAAAGGTGGGAGGAACGACGTGCAGGCCGCGCGCGGGAGGATAGTGAAGAGCTTATGAAAGTGCTGGTGTGTGGCCTGGCCCTTTTGTCGTGGGCTGGTTGTGTGATGGAGGCCGTCGCAGTCATCAGCGTCATCGCGGCCTGAAGCTGACGAAGAAGCAGCAGCACGACGCACAAGGCAAGGGGAGCGCGCGCAGGCCTCCCCATCTTTGTCTTGCGGGCGCAGCAGCAGGTGCTCGAGCTTGTCCCTGTGCTTGTGGTTGTGTTGGTGTGTGAAAAAGTTAGTGGTGCTTGTGTGTGGTTTGTGCTGGAAAGCAGTGGGTTGGGGTGGGAAGTAAACGCCGGGTATGCGGTCGACGCAGAATTTGGGAAGAGGTTTCAAATTCTTTCGCTTTCAAATTCTTTCGCTGTGGCATTCAGAATTTGACCAAACGACACTCCATTTCAATGCATTTGAGGCTTTACCATGGTCAGCGTCGATCTCACGAAAACAATCAACTCGTGTTTTCAATTTATGTGTGCATTTATTTCGCTTTTCTACTTTGTCATCTCTAACATACAGTACAATCAACTACTCATCTACTTCCTCGGCCGAAGCCTACGCCTCTTGCAACAACTCCTCCTGCTGCTCCTGCTCCTCCTGCTTGCGACTCAACAAGGTATATGCAAAAATCAACTTGGACCTATCCCCCGTCTTCTTCCCATACGGCCGGGTAAACCCCAAGTGCTCCAACTCATCCACAGCATGCAAAAACCTCGCCCACAACGCCTTCAAATTCCGCCCCACCCCCACCCCCTTATCCTTCCTCGCCCTCTTCCTCCCCCTTCCTCCCCTGCCTCCCCCTGCCTCCTTCTCCTCCTCCTCTTCCTCATCCTCCTCTCCCTCCTCCTCCTGCCCACAAATCACATCCACGAACGAGGCAAACCACGCCCTCAAATTAATGGTCCGCCCCTGATGCGCTTCATAAAGGCCATACACAATGCATATATCCGGCATGGAAGGATCAAGCTCCCCAGGCCGACAACACGCACATCTCAAATAACTTTGCGAGTCATTCAAAGCCCGCACAGCCGACGCCCGTGGCTGCGCAAAAAAGACTTCCTGGATCGCCTGGCTATCACGATACCAAAACGCGTCTTTGAAAAAGGAGGAGCTTTGCGCCAAGGTCTGCGTGCAATGCGAGATGATGTCTGCGAGAAACTTCTGGGCGTCCATCGTAATTCCCTGCCGTTTGATCCGATATGATTGTCTCCGTGCCTCCTCCTCCTTCTCCTCCTCTTCCGCCGCCGCTGCTGCCAGAGCTGCCGCTGCTGCAGCCGCTGCTCCTTCTGCTGCTGCTCTTGTCGCCGCATCTGCGTCCTGCCCCTCTCCTCCACCCTCAATCCGACCAGCGACAGCAGCAGCCGCAACAGCGGCAGCAGTAGCGGCCGCGGCTGCTTTTTGACTCTTCCGTCGCTGTTGCTGCTGCTGCTGTTGGAGCTTGCCTTGCTTGGCCATTTCTTTGCCGAGAGCCTTGAGGAGCAACCAGAGTTCGCGGGCGCGGGCGATCCAGTCGTTGATTGCTTTGGAGAAACGGCGGACGTAGGGAGGCATTTGCTCGACTAGCCATCGGAGAAGTTCCAACCTGGAGAGGAAGGAGGGGTGTGTGTGAAAAATTAGAAAGAATAAAGAGGAGGTTGCAGAAAAACATGTCACTAAAAATGGCTATCGGAGCTGAGGAGATAACGCCGCCGTCTCCCCCTCCTTCCCTCCCTCCCTCCCTCCCTTTTCAAAAACTCACCATGCCAAGACCAAGCTTTCCACTCCTTCCAACGACAACGCTGCCATTCCTTCCCAGAGCGACGACTCAAATCTCTCCCACCGCTGCGGCCTCTCGTGGTCCAACAAAATCTCGAGTAAAATCAACATGTCTGGAAGGGGAGGGCTGGCCCTGCTGCTGCAGCTGCTCTTGCTGTTGGTGCTGCTGCTGCCGCTGCTTCTGCTGTTGGTGGTGGTGGGACGGCTTTTGAGGGCCTCGTGGATGAGGTAGCAGCCGAGGCGGAGCTCGAAACGGCTGGCGAGCTGTGGAGGAAGGGGAGGGAGGGAGGGAGGAAGTGAGGGAGGGAGGGAGGGAGGGAAGGAGGATGTAACATACATTTAAAGTCCAAGAAATAAGAGAGTGAGAAGGGCGCCTACACCTCATGAATCTCCCAAACCTTTTCTTTCTTTGTCTCTCTTTCCCTCACTCCCTCCCTCCCTCCCCATTAAGCATACCTGCTGATGCACCAAAATCCGCAAGCACTGAAACTGTCGGCTCCGGTTATCCGCCCGCCCCCACCCTTCCTCACCCCCACCATCAGCAGCAGCAGCAGCAGCAGCAGCAGAAGAAGAAGAAGAGAGGGTAGAGGAGGAAAGGAGCTTGGCGAGCAGGGCGCGGAGGGCCGGATTCTTGGTCAGTGTCTCAAGGTGTCGAAGCACCATAAGGTTGTGAATGTCATTGATCCCTCCTTCCGCTTTTGTTAGGACTAACACCTGAGGTTGAAGTTGCTCTTGTCCTTGTTGTTGGCTCTTTCCGCCCTGGCTGCTGCTGCTGCTGCTGCTGCCATTCACACTCCCTCCTCCTCCCCCCCCTCCTTCTCCTTTACTCTCCTGCTGCGACTGCCCTCCCTCCCCAGCAGCAGCAACCGCTGCTGCTGGACCAGCAGCAGTAGGAGCAGCAGCAGCAGCAGCGACAGTGACACCTACCAAAGACGCTTCGTCTTGCGAAACGAGGTCATAAGGCATCATGCACAACAAAGACGTCAATTGAGTGAAGTGGACCCGGAGCATAAAATCAAGGTGACGGATAAAGGTAGTGATGCTACAGTGGAGATCCAGAAAGGTGACGCGGAAGAAGCGGAGGACCTGCCCGGAGACCATCACGGGGAGGCTTACGTCGAGGAAGAGGCGTTCGAGCAGCTGTTTGGTGGAAGGGCGAGAGGGAGGGAGGGAGGGAGGCTTGAGTAAACCGTAACATAGAGTCAAGATGACGGATAAATGTAGTGATACTACAGTGGAGATTCAAAAAGATGACGCGGAAGAAGCGGAGGACCTGCCCGGAGACAATCACCGGGAGGCTTACGTCGAGGAAGAGGCGTTCGAGCAGCTGTTAAGATGGGTGGGAGGGAAGGGGGGAGTTGGAAAATACATTGAGCATGAGTTCAAGCATTGGTTGCACCGGAACAAGCAAACAAGACGTTCCTTCCGTGACTCTCTTACCCACCACCAATGAGATACGCACGCACCTTCTCGAAGCAAACATGCGCAGGAGGCAAAATAAACGTAGCCGGCTCCAGGGTGGCCGTCGCGCCATTCCCTAAATTCTGCGCCAGAGAAAAAGCAGGCGACACCAGAAAAACCAACCGAGCCGGTAATGACGCCGAGGCCTCCGCCAAGAGCCGCAGCAAATCTTCCAACAACCGATTGCTCAACGCCTCGACATCCTCAAACATTAAGAGCAACGACGGACTTGGTCTCTCTCCCACTGCTGCTGCCCCTCCTCCTCCTCCTCCTCCTGACGACGAGCTCTGCTGCTGCAATGCCACTAACCCATCCACTAACACCCGATACGCGGACATCACCTCTCCCAGCGTTCCTTGCGGGGCCGCCGCCGTGCGGAAACGCTGCGCACCCTTTTTTTGCCCGCGCGCCTTGACCGGCAGAAGGGCCACAGCCGCCATTATCTGCACATATAAATCCCTCAAAATGCTCGCCAATGTCGTGTGTCGCGTCGAGCGAATGGTACACCATAGAGGAGGTAAGCCCCCGCCTTTTGAGAGTGGTTGGTCTGCCTGGTGTTGTTGTACGGCGGCGAGGAGGAATTTGAGGAGCTCTGGTCGGTCGGTGGGGTGCATGTTGGGGTAGATCACCACACAAGGCAAAAGCGTCGAGGTGTCCCCTGCGTGGTTATGCTCGTACAATGGTTCTGGTTGGAATGACGAGGAGTGAAAGGAGGAGGACGTCTGCCCATTGCCCTTGGCTTTGCCGGCCAGCTTCTCCCTAGCCCGCTGCCAGACGGAGCGTCGTCGTCGCCCGCCGTCCAAAAAACGTGCCACGTCCGCAAACACGCCCCCATACACCGACATGGCCACCTCCCGAAACGCCCGCCGGGATGCGGCCATGCAGCGCATCATGCATTCCCGCTGCTCGTCGTTTAGGTAGCCGGACCCCCTGACCTGGTGCTGGAGCTGGGCGGCTTCGGCCAGGGCCTCGTGCCAGCGTTTCTTGCCCGAGACCACTTGTTGTGGGGGGGGCTTGTAGGCCTTGATTGTGATGTAGTCATCTTGCAACACCATCTCCTGCGCATATGTGGGTGTAGAGTGTGTGTGGAGTGAGGATTTCGACTTGGAAAGCAGCCAAGGAAATGCTGAAGGAAGAACTTGGCGGTTGGCGATGCGATGATGCTTGAGCGAGAGGTGCTCAGTTTACACCAGACCTCGATCTCACACACTATCCATCACAATGACAGGGCACTGCTGCTGAAGGAGGACGGCCTGATGCTCGACGAGGAGGGAAAGGCGGAGGAAGCCTTGGCGGCCCTCGCAGATCTTGCCGCCAGCGGGGGTGGGAACCAAGATGGAGGGGAGGTCGAGGACGGGGAGGAGGAGGAGGAGGACGACGACATGCTAATCCCAGAAGACCTTCTCCAGGAGGATGACAACGAAGGGCAGAAGGAAGAAGAGGAGGAGCAGGAGCAGGAGGAGTACACGGGGCCGGTGGTGGTAGAATATGAACACGACGTGGCCATGCCTAGCCTCATGACGGGGGAGCAGTTCGAGGCGGCTATGGAGGCGCAATTCCTGCAGCCGCACCGGGTGTCGACGCAAGCTCGTAAGGCGCTGACCAGGAAACGGACAAGGAAAGGGGTTGATGCTAACGCCGACAATGATGCCTTGGTGCTGTTTGCGCTCTTGCGCCCGCATCCGACGCGCTGGTACGTTTGGGGAAGGAGTAGGATTTGTCGTTGTGTCCTGGGTAAAGCTGCGTTTATTCGTCTCACCATCCTCCCTTTTCCTTTTTATACTGGCAGGTGGTGCTTGGAGGCCGCGCAGGCCAATTTCTTCTTGACCGAGCAAGGTTTGTGTGTATCTATATATGTCACTCTTTCCCTCTCTTGTCGACGACCCTGACGCTTCCTCCGCTCACCCTCACACCCCACCACACCACACCCCTCCATCCGACAAAAACAGAACTCCTGGCAATGCACGATGCCGCGCAACCCAGCACCAAAAAAGCGCCCGTCGCTATTGAAGGCTCCTCCCCGGAAGCAGACGGTTTTCGATTTAGGAGTGGTGGACTGCAAGGTCCGCTGTTTCTTGAGGTGCAATTACTAGAGGCGGCTTTTGCGAAATATGGACGGAGCGGGTTCTTGCGACGACGGTTGGAGGCTGATAGGTTGATGGTACGTCATCTTAAGAAGAGAGTATAATTGTAGCTCTTAGTGGGGTGTGTGTGTGCATCTGGTCCTTCTCGAGGTGCAATTACCAGAGGCGGCTTTTGCGAAATATGGACGGAGCGGGTACTTGAGACGACGGTTGGAGGCGGATAGATTGATGGTACGCGCGTCAAAAAGAGGGGGATGATTTTGTGGGTCTCTTTTTTGTGCGTATGTATCTCTCTCTATGCGTGCGGACACGTCCCCCTCCTTTTTGTCCACACAAATAACTCACTATCCCAACCCGCCACATACACACAGGCCGACGTCACACACGCCGCCTCCCCCCTCCTCCCCCCCTCCCTCCCCCATTGCCTCGCCCGCGCCAAACAAGCGTTTTGGGCCTCCAAGAAAAATATCGCTTACACCCCTTCTACCCTGGTCAACACCACTCAAAACGAGGGAGGGAGGGAGGGAGGGAGGGAGGGAGGGAGGAGGTGGTGGACTATCCCTGCAGCCTTGGCGGGTTTTAAGCTTCGGTGGATGGACCTGGGAAAATTGCCGTTGAGACGATATGTGGTGCCGAAGGAGGAAGGGGAGGAAGGGAGGGAGGAAGGGGCAGCTGCCTTTGATTTTGGGTGGTTGGTGGAGGAGAGAGCGGTGGTGGGGTTGGCGATGGAGTTGCAGAAGGCACGGTATGCCGAGAATAGGAGACGGGCACGCAAGAGGGGGTTGTGGGTAGAGTGGGTGAAAGGGAAATATCAGGAAGCACTGGAGAGGGAGGGAGGGAGGGAGGGAGGGCAGGAGGGGGGGGAGGAAGGGGTGGTGGATTGTGTGGAGGGGTGTGCGTTTGGCTGGCACCAGACGATGACGGATACGTATAATGCAAGTCGAAGCGTGTCGTCGGTGTCGGATTTGGTGGGGGTAAAATGGTGAGTGTGGGAAAGGAGGGAGGGAGGGAGGGAGGGAGTGGAGGAATATAAGTAAAAGCGTCGTTTGAAAAATAAATAAGTCGCTGACCACTGAGAAGTCAAACTCTAACCCTCCCTCCCTCCCTCCCTTCCTTCCACCCTCAGGGTGACGCGTGAAATGGTCCAAGAACTCTTCAATCTCAGCACCGCGGAGCTCGCCCTCCTTCCCCGCCTCCCTGGCTTCGACCCTCTTAGTACTGGTCCGGCTGGTGACTTGTTCAATGAGAGGGATTTACATTCCAACACCTCTCCCTCCCTCCCTCCCTCCCTCCCTCCCTCCTTCAGGGTGACGCGTAAAATGGCCCAAGAACTATTCAATCTGAGCACCGCGGAGCTCTCCCTTCTTCCCCGCCTCCCTGGCCTGGACCCCACCAACATGGGCCCGGCTGGTGACTTGTTTAATGAAAGAGATTTACAGGTGCTTTCGAATAGTTGTGTGGTGCATGGGTGGCCGTTTGCGCTGAGGAGGAAGGGGTTGGACAGCACGGCCTTGCAGGAGGTAGCTCGGAAGGTAGTGGAGAGGAGGGAGGGATTGAAGGAGGAAGAGGAGGAGGAAGGGGGGGAGGAGGAGGAGGAGGAGGAAGGGGAGGGATTTGTAAGGATGATGTTGGGGTCGGAGGAGGGGGAGATGGAGGAGGAGGAGAGGAGGGAGGGAGGGGGGAGGGGGAGGTTGTTGCGGCGGGCGGTGGTGAGGCATGGAGGGGTGGAGGGGTTGATGAGGTATCGAATGAGGGTGGAGTGTGTGATGGTAGAGATGGAGGAGAAGAAGCGAGTGCTGCGTGGGCTGCAGGATGCAGTAACGGAGGAGGAGGAGGAGGAAGAGGAGGAGGGGGAGGAGGATGAGGAGGACGAGGGAGAGGTGTTTGTCAAGGCTCCGGTGTTGCTCCGGGATCTCCTTCCTGCTGCTGAAGCACACACCCGCTGGTTTTCAAAGGAGGCAGCTGAGGCTAATTTTTTTTTAGGGTCTCATACATTACCCGAGGCGCCACCACCTGAATTGACACGTCTTAAAAAGGGGTGTGTTTATTATAGAGAGGATTTGTTAAGGCAGCATTCACAGTTTTTGGTGGAAGTGGGGGAGTTTCAGAAGAGGCGGGTGAGGGCGGTGGGCAGGTATGAGGAGGAGATGTGTGTAGAGCTTTTGAATGGAAAGAAAAGGAAGAAGGGTGGGGGTTGGGGAGGAGAGGGGAAGGGAGGAGGAGGAGGAGGGGTGGGTGATAAGGAAGAGGGGAGGGAAAAAGTGTTTAATCGTCGTTTGAGCGTATTGAGGACATTGGCAAGCGGGCAATATTTCGAGACTGGTGGGAGCATCGGTCTGGTGGGGTGGCGTGGGCAACAGCAGCAGCAGCAGCAGCAGCAGGGACTGGGCGGGGATCAGAACGAGCACCAGCGTCGTCTTGCCCTAAACCTGGGCGTCCGTCGCGTGATCCGCAACCTAGTAGCAGCCGAATATGCTGCTCGTCGCCACTCCCCCTCCCCTCTGCTGCTCTACATACACACCCCTTCCTCCTCCTCCTCCTCCTCTTCGGCAAAGTGCCTTTCCATCCCTCCTTCTTCTTTTTCGTCTCCTTCCACTACTACCGTCATCGACGGGCTAGCCGAAATACTAGTGCTACCAGAACTGGAGGAACTCACCAGCCACCTAACCCCACCCGCTGCTCAACAAGTAATCCAAGAGGCAGTAGAAAGTTTTGCCTTACTTAAATACAATAAACGTCGGGCCGCGGCTTTGTTACCACCCATACGACGGAGAACCGAGGAGAGAAAGCGAAAGAAAAAGCCCGGCCCTCAGCAGCAGCAGGAGCAAGAGGAAGAGGAGGAGGGCGCGGAGGAGGGAGGGTTGGCAGCAATGAAAATGATGCCTTGGCCCCTACCACTACCTTTGGGGGTGGAATGGCTACAACCTGGCCCTGTGTGTTTGGCCGTGCGGGAGGCCCTTGCCCCACTCATCTTGACGCTCAAATCCCTTTTAAATCAAGGAAACTGCGTCCTCGGCCCTCTTTCTGCTGCTGCTGCTGGTGCTGCTGCTACTGTTGGTGCTACCTTTTCCTCCAGCAGCAGCAGCAGTGTGACTTGTTTGCCTGGTGGAGTGCATGTGGACTTAGTAAGGGAGGGTATGGAGAGACCAGCACCCACCTTCGTCGCAGCTCACCCTTTTCTGGCTCAAGAGCTGCTGTTGGTTCTGTCGAGTGCGGGGGCCCGCAAGGCGTTAGCTGAGGAATTGCAAGGCACGCCTCTCCCTCCTCCTCTTCCTGCTGCTGTTGGTACTGTTGCTGTTGCTGGTGCTGGTGCTGGTGCTGCTGGTGCTGGTGCTGCTGCTGCTACTACTTCTACCGCATCTATCGTGTTGGAAAACCTGCTGTCGTCGGTGGAGTCTATGGGCGTCCCTCGCGCCCACGCTCTCAATCGGCGTCTTGCCACCTCCGACCCTCTGATAGCCACCACCCAAAACAACAGCAGCAACAGCAGCAGCAGTCCCACTACCACAAAACCAGCAATCGAATGGTGCTTGCCCCTCTACGACAAGTCGAAAGCCGCAGACCCCTCCCTCCGAAACCAGCAACGGTTGGGGTGTGCCTCCTCCCAGACATGCATGGAATCTGCTATCTGCCGCGTTTGTTCCCTGTGTGTCGCGCAGCACTGCGGGTGTGATTTAACCCCAGGGGCAGCGCCTTATCAGGTGGCTCCTCGCGCGGGGAAGGAGAGGGCGTTTTTCAAGGCGACGTTGGTAAAGCAGCAGCAGCAGCAGCAGCAGCAGCAGCAGCAGCAGCAGCAGCAGCAGGAGCAGCAGGTAAAGGAGGAGGATTGGGTGGAGAGGAACGATGGTAGTGACAACAACAAGAAGAAGAAGAGGAGGAAGGAGGAGGAAGAGGAGGAGGAGCAGCACTTCATCCCTCCCTCTGTCTTTCCGGGCTTGCGCCGGGAGGAGGAGTTGCGATTGGGGTGGGAGAGTCGGACGCTCAATCGTACCACACAAGCTGTGATCGAGGACGCGGTGGCTCGAGAGAGGAATGAATCTTCTCCCACTCTTCCTTTGCCTGCACATGAGTTGTTGGTGTACCTGAAAGAGGCAGCTGCTGAGAAAATGCGCGTGACGATGAGTAGAAGTAGAAGAGGGAGAATGACGACGACGACGACGACGACGACGGCTGCTAGTGCTGCTGGGGCTGCTGATGGTGGCGCTAATAGCAGACAACAACAGCAGCAGCAGCAGCAGCCGCCGCCGCAGCGTTTAGTTGGTAATCCCAGTGATCCTTCTTATGTGTTGGGGCAACTGGATGAATCGGCGCTGGTGGCTTTGGGGGTGGTGGTGGAGGAGGCGGTGGAAGGCATGCTTCAAGGTGTGTTGCAGCAGGCAGCAGTGCGGAGCTGGCGGGGGTTATATCGGGGGGTGAGGGAGGAGACGCCGGCAGATGTGAAACAGACTCTACGGGCGCATTTCGGGCGAGGGGATGGAGAAGGAGGAGGGGAGGCAGGAGGAGGGGCAGCAGCAGGAGCAGCGGCGGTGGAAGCGAGGGAAGAGCAGGAGCGCAATGTGTTGTGGGCTGTTTTCGGGCGCACGCGGCTGGAAAAGAAGAAGGACAAGAGAAAGCGAGGAGAAGGAGATCAAGGAGGGCAGGAGGATGATTTGTAGATAAGTTAAAGGAGTGTAAACAGAAAGCGTGTAAAGGAAACAAAATGTTTTTTGTCTTTAGAAGCAAAAAGTTCTTGTTCTGCTCTTTCTTCTGTTCTTCTTTTGGGTTTGTTTGTATTGTAGTCGACAGTTTTTGCTTTCTGGTTTCTCGGCTGGCTTCGAGCGTATACGTGCTTTTACAGTCTTTTTTTCTTGTCAATAGCTCACATACGTCGCTTTTCGCTAGGCTACATCTACTTAAGCGCAGAAGGAAGGGCGTTGGACTACTGGTCCTTCGTGCATGCGCATGGTGCAGAAATGGAAAATTAAATTTATTTCGTGTTTGAATATGGACTAACCCTCTTTACCGTCGTTAGCTAGCAAAAAAGGGATGACTACTATACCAGGCCTCCTTTCTCTCTTTTCTCCTCTTGCTCGTCGCCCCCCATTTATTTACTTGGTCTTCTTCCCCTCCTTCTCCTTCTCCTGCAGGGCAACCGCCGCCTTCTCCCTGGCAGGAATCAACTCCTTAAGAAGCGACTTAACCATCAGCTGCTCCACCACAGGCGTGGGGAGATTCATAAGCGGCAAAAGATAGAAAATAGCGTCCGCACCAACAATGTACTGTGTGCGAGGATTGACCGCAGTAGTGGCCTTGATGAGAGCATTCACCACATGCTTCGGGTCCCAGCAAGCGTCCGTGTGGTCCGACGTCAGTTTCTGCACAGCTGTCAGGTACTCCGGGCCGTACTCTGCTTTGGTCTTGGCGTCCAGAGCGTCATAGGAGGTCTTGAGCGTGGCCGGGGCATTGGTCGCGATTTGCGTGCGGTGGAAGCTAGGGTTCACGGTGACGACCTAGTAGGTGGGTTGGAGGTGGGGTGGGTGAGAGAAGGCACAATTTTGCGCCTGCGTGAAGGTCTCCCCTCTTCCTTATATTCGTTTTGGTTATCCTCTCTCTGCTTGTCTCCTCCTCCGTTTCCTTACCTTGATTCCCCACCCCTCCATTTCGAAGCGCAGGGACGTGGTAAAGGCCTCGGCGGCTGTGAAAGTGGTGGTAAGAGAAATAAAAAGATATAATCAGGAGGTCGAATTAAGAAAATAACCAGAAGGACAGCAAGAGCGGCGCAATCAATTTTGTGCTTGTGTCTGACGTACCGTGTTTGGAAGCCGCATAGGCACTCATGCAGGGGGCACCATAGAAAATGCCCGCAATGCTCGTCACGTTCACAATTCGGCCCTTACTCTCCTTCAACAAAGGCAAGCAGGCCTTGCAGACTGCTATCATAGCAAACAGGTTGACTTCCAGCGTCTTGCGGTAGGACTCCAGGGACGTCCAATCCACCAGCCCTCCCTGCCCCACCCCAGCGTTATTCACCACCGCAAAGAGCTTCTTCGGACACTCGTCGTTGATCTTCTTGACCATACGGTCAATGTCAGCCTGCTTCGTTACGTCCATCGGCACGGCTACCATGGTCCCCGCGCTACCCGCTGCCTTGGTTTGGAGAGCTGCCATGCCTTGCTGCGTCAAGCAGCCCGCGAAGACCTTCCACCCTTTCTTGACCAGCGCTAGAGAAAACTCGTGCCCAAACCCGGAATCACAGCCTGTCACGAGGATAGCACGCCCTTGCGGATCCTCGATGCGTGTGATGAAGGCACCTGTGCAGAGCTTGACAAGGAAGGAAAGCAGCAAGGCCACGGCCCCAAGGGGGCAAAGGAGCAGGCGGAGAATGTGGTAGAGATGCCATGAAATATCGTCCAAAACGGGAAGGTGGAGAATGTCATTGATGGCATTCAACCTGAAGAAGAAAATGAGAACGAATGGGGAGCGGGAAATGGGGAATGGGTGAGGTGGTGTGGGACGCGAGGTCTGCAAATGACTCGGGCATGGGTCGACGGACCGAAGACAACAAGACCACGGATGATCAAGCAAGCGCCAGGACAAAGCAGGGGTACTTACACCTTGAAGGAGAACGGGTCGCCGTCCATCTTCCTCTGGCTGTGGTGACTTGTGTCTCGTTGCTTTGCCCTGTGTGTTTGTGTTCCGTTGAGTGCACGTGATGATGACGGTGAGTGGTTGAGTTGCCTGATTGGACAAAAAGCGAAAAGCAGTGGCTTCGGCCATGCTGCCAGCTGCGACGACAAACCAGCAAGTTCGCCTGTGTGTGATGCCTCGATGACTGACAAGTCTTATAGTTGCAGGGGTGTGACCAGCGCACACTCACATGCCCGACGCGAACTCGCTGTTTTTGAATTGGCGCGTTTGGATTTTTTCCTGTGGGCACGTAAAACTGGCGTTTTCCCCCCCCAATGATGCCCGGGGCCTGGTCCTGGCCATGGACCCGAGAAGAAGTGGCCAAGAGGAAGCAAATAGCTTGTGATATTTGTGCGTTTATTTGCCGCCCCGCTTTCCCATCCGCGTCTGGGTGGTGATACTAGGGGGAAATAAGGCGCGCGCTGCTCCCTAGACAAATTAATGCTCCTGGGCAAGCGAGCAAGAAGGCGACTTGGCTGATACACAAAAGGCAAGTACGCGATTTCCCGTGAACAAAAGACAATACAAAGC
>Ga0209390_10006048_pt1 | contig 16558 bp, 6 predicted proteins | sample BON01_FD_187212 | JGI IMG/M metagenome (GOLD analysis project Ga0209390, IMG submission 187212) | Freshwater microbial communities from Lake Bonney liftoff mats and glacier meltwater in Antarctica - BON-01 (SPAdes) (version 2) | ecosystem: Environmental > Aquatic > Freshwater > Ice > Glacier...
TATATATATATATACATATATATATATATATATATACACACATATATATATATAGCCTCCCGCTGTTCTGAAGTTTGTTTAATTCGAACTGTAGATACGGATATAGATCATATATGTTCGCACCAGTGAGCGAAGCAGGCGTGAAACTGCTGGTACATTGCGACTTGCAGGCCGCCGAACGGCACGTCGCGTGAGAGGATCGCCGCCCATGACGCCGCCCACGCGCCGCGCGGAGTCTCCGCTAGAGCACGGAGCGCACCGCCCGCGCCGGAAAGATCGTCGTCGTCATGCGTCTGCATGCGCTTGCACAGCACCTAGAGCAGGCGGGGAGTTTCTTCAGTTTCTATTGGTCTGGTTGGTGTGAGCTCCATACACCCCGGCTCCTTTACCCAACCGCGCCCGGCTCCTCCCTCCACTTGACCGATAGATAGACAGATAGATAGAGAGGCAGACAGATAGACAGAAAGATAGACAGACAGATCGATAGACAGACAGACAGGCAGAAAGATGGAAACATAGATCAATCGATAGAAAGAGGTATGTATTACCTCTGCGGGCAGCCGGAAGACGGAGCCCGCCGCATCGCCCGCCGCGCCCGCGACCATCCACGCGATAATGTGGTGCGCCGACCACCACGAGTCGGGGTCCATCAGCATCGAGGCAGAGAGGCAACCGTAAATGGAAAGGTACACGGCGGCGTCGGGTGCCTGCAGTCAAGCAGGATTGGTAAGGTTGTGAGCTGGCGAGTGCTTGCGATAGGAGGCGCGTTGGCGTCATTGGTGGGCACCCGGGTGATAGGCCTGCTAAGGCACCTCCTTGAAAATGGACGCGCCGACACCGCGGTAAAGGTCGTCGAAAAGACCCGCCCTGCGCCCACTCGTGACCAGGGGCGGGACGCCGTACTCCTGAGGACGGGATGGAGGGGTGAGGCCTCCATGCAAAGCATGCCCTGCGAGCAATACTACACAGCTCACCGTCACCAGGGGCGGACCGCTATAGTCGGGGCATTGCAGCCTCGTCTTGATGGTGTCGATGGGGTGAAGCAAGGCGGTGGAAAGCCCTGACGCCGCGAAGGCGCACAGGCCGTCGTGCAGCATCGTGTGGTCCAGCATTTCCAGGCGGCGGACGCGCGGCGCATGGAGCGGCGCAAAAAAAGACGGCTTGCCAGTCGGCGTGCGCAGTGGCGTTGGGGCGAAGTATGCAAGTTGCCACAGAGCTACAGTCGCAAGGGCTGTGCCCATTCAGCGTCCGGAGTCCGACGGTTGACGAAGTGGGCGCTTTTTTTTTTTTTTTTTTTTTTTCAGTCTAGAGAACGTCAATTTTGTCAACCATTTCTGTGAAAAGACCTGTTACACCTCCCGATTTAGACGCAAAACTCCCGTTTTAGAATGAGTGACAACTTATTCACGTGAAATACCTTCACTGATTACGCTTTCGAAACGCCGACTGGACCCAAATGCTGGCCCAGCCAAGTGTGCTACGAGCTGATGCTGGACCCAGTGCTGCACCGATGCTGGACCCAGCGCCGGCGACTGAGCGGCCGCGCCGGCTGCTTTGCGACGGCAGCTTCGGGACGGCGGTGCTGACGACGGCCAACTCTGCGCTCGGCGCGGGCGTGCTCGCCTTCCCGGTCGCCTTCCGGGATGCGGGTTTGGTGGGCGGCTCGATCCTCCTGCTCGTCATCGGCGCGGCTGCCTCGGTCGGCCTGCGCACCGTGCTCCACTGCATGTCCAGGGCGCAGGCGATGGACCCGTCGGTGAAGGACTACACAAAGATGGTGTCGGCCGCCTTTGGCACCAAGGCCGAGGTGGGTGTGACGGTGCTGATCCTCCTCTACCTCTTTGGCGCGTGCTGGGGTTACCTCGTTCTGCTCGCCGACACGGCCGCCCCGCTCGTCCTGAAGGCGGACCCGAGACTCGACGAGGCACTGGCCCGAACGCTCGTCCAGGTGTGCGCCAGCGTCCTCTGCGTCGGCCTCTGCTCGCTCCGCAGCATCAACACGCTCAAGTACTCGAGCGCCGTGTCCGTGGCCGCGGTGCTCACCATGGTGTTCATGCTCGTCAAGAACTACGCCGCCCACCCATGCGAGCTCGGCGACTGCACCGCCGCCCCGGGGCCGAGCGACTGGTGCCCCGCCGGCGAATGCTCGGGATGGTGCACGGGCGAGCAGCTTGCGCGGCGGCCGGAGCTCTGCCCCGGCGGCACCGAGGGCGTCTCGGCCTGGCCGGCGGACGCCGACCAGCTGCTGCGCGCGTTGCCCCTCGTCGCCTTCGCACTACAGTGCCACATCCAGGGTCCCGCCGTCTACACCGAGATGCCGCGCCGCCTCCAGTCGTCGCCCGCCGCCCACACGGCCGTCGCGCTCGCCTCGAGCCTCGTCCTGATCGCCCTCTACCTGCCCACGGGCCTCGCCGGCTACGCGGCCTTCGGCGCCCTCACGCAAGGCGACGTGCTGACCAACTTCAGCACCGACGACCCACTTGCCGACGTCGCGCGCGGCTGTATTGCCGTGACCGCGCTCTGCGCCTACCCCATGCAGCACTTCCCGGCGCGCATCGTCCTGCACAACGCGTGGGCGGCGCTGCTGCGCCGCGCGCGTTGCGCAGGCGCGCCGCTCGCCGTCGACGATGCGGCGGCCGGCACGCTGCCGCTCCAGGCGCCGCGCGCCGCCGACGACGCGGCGGGCGGCACGCTGCCGCTCCAGCGTGCGCGCGGCGCGCCGCTCGGCCAGCCGGCGGCGGAGCAGGGCGAGCCGCTGCTACCTCCGAGCGGCGAGCCGAGCGATGCCTTTATATTGGCCGAGGCGGCCGTCTGGTGCGCGCTGGTGCTCTGCGTCTCGCTTGCGGCGGCCGGCTCGTCGCTCTCGGGCGTCTTCTCACTCGTCGGCGCGCTCTGCGGCGGAAACGTCATCTTCACCATTCCGGGCGCACTCTGGCTCAAGCTCGGCGAGGGCAGCCAGCCGCGCCGCCTGTTGCTCGCCGGGCCGCTCATCGCTATTGGAGCGCTCATCACGGTCTTCGGAACCTACGCGACGATCCAACAGATGGTGACAGGATCGCGGTGACAGGGGCATACACGATGTATGAGACGCTTTGAGACGCTCTGCGAGGACTGGGACGGGCGCGTGCAGCTGACGCGCGGCTGACGACTTGGGGCCGAATACCGTCGGGGGGGAACCAGGGCTGATACCGGTGGGGAGACAGACACCACATACACTAGCGTGTCCTCTTTTGACAGGGAGGCCGAGCGTTTATGGCCCGCGAGAGGCGGTTAGCGTCCGTCCAAATAGATGCGTCCACAGTCACAGATAACGATTGAGTCGAGGTTCGGATTGACATTGCTCTTCCGCTCTCCCACAGCAGTACAAGCAACGACACCGTCCCTCAGTCGCTCAGTCGTGTCAGTCGCGCGTGTGATGGACCGGTATATCCACGCTCGCGGGCGCGGCGCGGCCGGCGCACAGAACACAGAGCGTGCGCGCGGCGCGCGCTCTCTGCTCTCTCCGCGTGTCCCTCTATGTAGAGCCTCTACGTGTTGTTGGTGCACGGTCATCGTCATTAAGCATCAAGCAGCGTGTCGTGTCGTCTGCTGCCCCTACACTGCTCGTTGTAGTCGTTGTCGTTGTCGTAGTCGTAGTTGATCGTCCTTATTCTGGGAACTGGGAAATGAAAGATGAAAGCGTGGATAAAGGTCGTCGCCACACGCCACACCACACACACACCACACACACGAGCAGCACACCCACGGTGACACACACACACATAAAATTAGTATATATACCTGTATTCCCCGCGCCCCGCAACCAACGCTATAAAAAATAAAGCACCTACACCTATATAAACCCTATAAAATAATAGTAAAAAACATCTAAGCACTAAGCAAATAGAAACAGAAACAGGTGAAACAGAAAGCTATATGAATATGAATAAGCAACAACAGTAGCACATAGCACAGCGCACAGCACCGTAGCATCTGGACAGGAGGCTGTAGCCGTAGCCCATGTGTCGCTAGCTGCTATTAGCTGCTAAACCACATAAACCATTTACCGTATACGCTTTATATGCTATACATATATATAATTATATATAATATATATATAGCATATATATACGGCATATATATATGTATATATTGTCGGTGGTGCCGGGGTCGATGGGCTAATTGAATTGAATTGTATAATGTATAATTAATAATAACTTAAACTTATTATATGTATATATAATTTCGATTTTCTGTCTTGCTCTTGCTCTTGCTCTCTCTCCTCTCTTGCGCGTCAGCGTGTCAGCATCAGCATTAGCAAGCTGGTTGTTATGGTTATGGCCCGGAGCTGGAAAAGGTAGACACGGTATAACAAGAACAAGCAGTAGGTGGAGGCGCGGGCGCAGGATGCAGGAAAAGAAAAAACAAAACACAATTGAAAACCAATAAAATGTGACTGACAGTTGCTAGTTGCTAGTCGTCCTCCGACTTGCAGCAAGCACAAGCAGCAAGCGAGGGCGCCGGCGCGGCCGGCGGCACTGGGGACTATCTCAGCCCCCGCTCTCGCGTATATCTTTGGGATAATATCTCCCCGATTGGATATGGATATGGTGGGATATGGTGGGATATGGTGGGATATGGTGGGATATGATGTGGGATATGATGGGATATGATGGGATATAGTCGGATATAGTCGGATATAGCGGATATATTATATATATAACTTGTTGTCTATATAGCTTTCTCATTGTGCTTTACAGCTACAGCAAAAATAAACCAAAATGTTCTCAACCTGCGGCCTGCAGCGCGCGCATTACTTTGTGTGACACAGCAGTAGAGTAGCAGTCTATACTTGGGCTACGTACCCACCACCCCAGCACCAGCACCACACACACATCACCCACCCGCCAGCCACCAGCCCACACGCCACACCCAGACGACGATCACGACCCACCACGATCTGCCCCACAGCCACACGCACACACTCACACTCAGTCAATAACAGACCTAATAGTATTGTAATAGTCACACATACAACAGCCAAGCATGCAAAGTACAAACATACATATATCACCCGCCATGCCATGTCATCCACGTGGGGGTGTGGGCGCACTCTGCCCCCGACTCTCTCTTACTCCACCCTGTTCACTCCTCCTCTGGTTCCTCCGTAGTAACCAACCGGTTAATTGGCCTGTACGCACAACGTGGGCAGCGTTCTGGCGCCATATCAAGGGCGAACCCGAACGCCTCTCTACTCGACTCTCTACTCGACTCCCTACTCGACTCTCTACTCGCCTCTCTACTTGACTCTCTACTCGCCTCTCTCTGCTAGACTCTCTACTCGCCTCTCTACTCGCATCTCTACTCGCATCTCTACTCCTACTCGACTCTCTTATCGACTCTCTCTATGCGACTCTATGGGATGTGGCTTCTCCTTGGCCCGTGTGTGGCTTTGTGAGGACCTTTGATTGATTGATTGACTCGACTCTATACTCGACTCCCTACTCGCCTCTCTACTCTACTTGACCCCCTACTCGACGCTCTACTCGCCTCTCTACTCGACTCTTCTCTCCACTCGCCTCTCTACTTGCCTCTCTACTGTCTACTGGACTCTCTACTCGCCTCTTTACTCGCCCCTCTACTCGCCTCGCTAGACGCCTTTCTACTCGTCGCTCTACTCGACTCACGACTCACTACTCGCCTCTCTTCTCGCCTCTCTGCTCGACTCTCTACTCGCCTCTCTTCTCGACTCTCTGCTCGTCTCTCTATTTGCCTCTCTACTCGACTCTCTACTCGACTCTAACTCTATGCTCGCCTCTCTACTCGCCTCTCTTCTCACCTCTCTACTCGCCTCTCTACTCGCCTCTCTACTCACCTCTCTACTCGCCTCTCTACTCGCCTCTCTACTCGCCTCTCTACTCGACTCCCTACTCGACTCTCTACTCGCCTCTTTACTGGACTCTCTATTCGCCTCTCTGCTCGACGTACTCTCTATTCGCCTCTTTACTTGACTCTTTACTCGCATCTCTACTCGCATCTCACCTCGCATCTCTACGACTCGACTCTCTGTTCGCCTCTCTACTCGCCTCTCTGCTCGACTCTCTAGTCGCCTCTTTACTTGACTCTCTACTGGCATCTCTACTCGCATCTCACCTCGCATCTCTACTCGACTCTCTGCTCGCCTCTTTAGTCGCCTCTCTACTTGACTCTCTACTCGCCTCTGTACTCGACTCCCTACTCGCCTCCCTACTCGCCTCTCTACTTGCTTTTCTACTCGCCTCTCTACACGCTTCTCTACTTGCCTCTCTACTCGCCTCTCTACTTGCTTGCCTCTCTACCCGCCTCTCGAATCGCCTCTCTACTCGCCTCTCTGCTTGGACTCTCTACTCGCCTATCTACTCGAATCTCTCTACTCGACTCTCTACTCGCCTCTCTCCTCGACTCTCTGCTCGCCTCTCTATTCGCCTCTATACTCGACTCTACTCGACTCTCTGCTCGCCTCTCTAGTCGCCTCTCCTCTCTCCTCTACTCGACGCTCTACTCGCCTCTCTACTCGACTCGACTCTCTCTACTCAACTCTCTACTCGTACTCGCCGCTCTACTCGACTCTCTACTCGCCTCTTTCTTTACTCGACTGTCTACTCGACTCTCTAATCGCCTCTCTCCTCACCTACTCCTCACCGCTCTACTCGCCGCTCTACTCGACTCTCTACTCGCCTCTCTACTAGCCTCTCTACTCCTACTCGACTCCCTGCTCGCCTCTCTACTCTATCTACTCGCCTCTCTTCTCGACTATCTACTCGCCTCTCTTCTCGACTCTCTACTCGCCTCTCTACTCGCCTCGTACACACCGCTTCGCCGAGTGCGCGTCGGTAGGCCTGTAGCCCCAGCTCGACAAGCTCACTCCTGCAGCGCTCGGCTGTGAAGTCCGACATCGAGTCGTCTCCGTCCGACCTCTCGTACAAGCCACGCAGGGAAATGGAGGTTAACCCGAACCGCAGCCCGCCGGGGAAGACTGCTGGCTGCTGGGGAAAGGGATGGACGCGGGGGAGGGTGGGGCGGAGGTGTGGTGACACTGAGGTCTGTGACGACTGTGGTGCGAGGAGGAGGGGGCTAGGGCTAGGTGGTTAGATATGAAGGAAGAAACGACGGCGCACACAGGGGCGGGGGATATTATTATTATAATAGATGGATGGATTGATGGATAGATAGATAGATACGAGCTGGCACAGATTGTGCGTGCGGCGAGCCTAAGAAGAGCGAGATATTCATCATGGAGGGGGACTCCGCAGGGGGTTCCGCAATTATACCAACACTTACAGTGAGAGACAGTACAGCAGCCGCAGCTACATGGTTAGATATAGCTAGATACAGCGATACAGTCAGGATATCCCAAAGATATACGCCACTGGGGGGGGGCTGTGACTACTTAGACTATTACTATCCCAGAGCGTAGCGACGAACGGCAGCGTGTCGTGGGGCAGTGTGCGCGCGTGTGTGCGTGACCTGCGTGAGAGTGAGAGAGCCCGGCTGGCTGATCTTGCATCTCTCATCTCTCTGTAGAGGAAAGGTGACGTACGTACTGTACCAGTTGTGCCATTTTCCCTCTAAGCGCTTAGAGGAAAAGTGGCACAACTGGTACAGTACGTCACGCGCTTAGAGGAAAAGTGGCACAACTGGTACAGTACGTCACCTTTCTTCTACATTCTCTCTATTATCATAGACTCTATCTCTTGCTTGTCTTTTGTTGTGATTTTTTTTTCTTTTTTGCTGGTCGTTGTGTCGTGTGGGGGGTGTGGGGGGGGGGAGCGAAGGGCGCCTCCCGCTCCCGCACGCCAGCTAGCTGCTAGCTCACACGCGCGCGCCCACTACTCTCGCAATCGCAACCTTCTCACTCACTCTAACTTCAACTAACAGCACGACACTGTTGACGAAGCGAACGCAATGCCAGCGACCAGTGACCACTACCTCTCTAACCACCACCGCTCCCGCGGACGACACCACCAGCACGCGCCTCAACCGCCACCACCCCTCAACAGCAAACTGCCCACCTGCACCAACCACCAAAGCCCCGCCGTCTAGAGACGGAACGCCCACGCTGGCGATGGCCCTGCCCGAGCCCCGAGCGGGCGACCGTATACGCGCCCCTCGCCGAGGGGGGAGGGCAGCAAAGGGACGCGCACGCATCCACAGCCTCAACCTGCTATGCATCGGCCGTGCCACCCGCCCGCGCGCGATCCCTCAGAGCAGGCGCCTCCGCCGGCACGCGGAGCTGAAGGCTTCGACGGCGTGGTCAAACGTCTTATCGCTGACGCCGCGATCGTCGCGCACGAGCGCCTCTGGGCTGAAGACGGCTTGGAGCAGGACGGCGCCATCCATGTGCCCGTCGGGCGGCAGCGCCTGGACGGCCGCCTCGGCCCAGACGCGCGTCGTGTTGACGTCGATCGTCACGAGACCCTTGAGCACCGGCGAGAGGAAGCGCACGCGCGATTGCGGCACCACGCCCGCGATAGCAAGCAGCAGCGCGGTGAAGAGCTGCGGGCCGTGGGTCAGGAGCAGCGCCTCGAGCGCCGAGAAGGTGGCGGCGATGACGGGGCCGCGCACGCCCGCGTGGCGGATATGGATCAGGTTCTCGAAAAAGCCGACAACAGCACGGTGCGCCTCCCTGTGCTGGGTGTGCAGGCCGACGCAGCCGCACTGGAAGGCTGTCAAGATGAGCTCCGTCTCAAGGAGCATGCCGGGCTGGCACGCGAGCACCGAGGAGCACAGCTCAAAGTAGTCGTCGACCACGTCGGGGTTGTCGCCGACTGCGGTGGGCGTGACGGAGAGGAGCCGGAAGGAGGCGAGGCTCATCCGGTGGAAGGCCTCGGCGAAGACGCGCTGCAGCTCGGGCGAGTCCGAGTAGACCTTGATGCAGACGTTGTGCACGTAGAGGAAGCACGAGTGCGGCTGCGTCTCGAACCAGCCCGTCACCTGGGGCAGCAGCCGAGGTACCAAGTACTTGAAGTCGCCGCGGAAGGGCCCCTGCGACGTGTTGCGCGACGTGTGCTTGTAGCAGCGGCAGAGCTTCTCCATCACCTTGGAGTCGGCGCCGTGGCGCGCAAAGACCGAGTCGAGCACGCCCCAGAGCTGCTCGAGCAGCTGCACCGCCGGGTGGCGCGCGTCCTGCAGGTTGGGGTCGCGCGCAATCTCATCGGCCGACGGCGCCGCGCCGGGCGCCACCTTGCCCAGAAGCGCGCAGATCTGCTCGAGCAGCGCCGACACCTCAGCGCCGCCGCCGCCCGTGGCGCTCGTCCCCTCGAGCGCAGCCTGCAGCCGCACCACCAGCGGCTGCGCGATCGCCTGCATCGCAGCTAGCACCTGCGGCAGCGGCATCTGCGAGACGACGAACGAGAGCGCCGCGATGAGGTCGCAGCGGTCGGCCGTGTGCAGCGTCAGCGCGAGCGTGCCGTGGTACATCTGCAGCAGCTGCGCCATGGTACCCTCCTCTGCCAGATGCTCAGCGCACGCGTCGCACAGGTGCTTCATCGCCTGCGAGGAGGCCGCGGCGCTCTTGTCCACCGAGAGGCCGTGCGTCACGAACGTCAGCATCGGCGACAGCATCTCGGGGTGGCGGGAGAGCCAGTTGGCGTAGGTGCCGACGGTGCGTATGGCCGTGTTGGAGAGCTCGCCCACCGGTGGCAGCGTCGGCAGCAGCTGCATCAGCTTGTACACCACCTCGGCGGTGAAGAAGGCGGGCTCGTTGGACGTAATCATCTGCCTAGCGCAGAAGACGCACGCCTCGATGTTGCGCCACTGCGCTTGCGGGTTGGCGCTGAAGGCGGGGAGCTGGGCGGTGAGCGCCTCGTACGCCTCCTGGATGCAGTTGACCGACGAGAGCACCTTGCAGGCGTCTGTCAGCACGTCGCCCACCGCGTACCGGAAGCGGCGGAAGTCGTCCCGCTGGTCGGCGTGCCAACCGTCCGAGTCGTCCGGCATCCTAGACAGCCCGCGCAGCGCCTTGAGTAGCTGTACGAAGCACTCAGCGAACCGGCCGCGCGCCTCGACGCGCTGCGTGTCGGTGAGCGCGCGGCCAGAGCCCGATATTTCCTCGGACAGCATGTACCAAAAGTTGAAGGTGATCTCAGCGATCTCGGGCTCGGGGTGCGCCGCGCCACGCAGGACCGCGCCCGCCAAGCCCACCGCCCAGTCCGGCTGCTGCGTGATGAGCAGCTGCAGGTACTGCTCACCCGTCTCGGTGAAGAGTCGGCAGAGCGCGCGCGCCGCGTCCTCGTCGCCGCTCTGCACCGCGGCGTCGTAGGTGGGCACCAGCTGCAGCACGTGCGGCACGATGCCCGCGACGAGCTGCGCGTGCGCCTCGACCTGGTGCGTATAGTGCACCAGCTCGACGAGCATGTCCACCGACTCGTCGAAGAGCTGCTCGTCCGACAGCGCGCCGAACGCAAAGACCAATAGCGGCGACGCCATCAGCGCGTCGGCCGGCACCAGGCACCCCTTGAGCCACGAGGCCATGCACCGCAGCGTCGCCTGCATGAGCGGCCGCGACGCCTGGCACTGGTCGTGTACCTGCCCCAGCAGCGTCAGCACCTGCGGCCCGAAGCTCCGCAGCCCGGCTCTGAACTCGTCCCGTCGGCGCGGGAACACCCCAACCTTGAAGTTCTCCGCCTCCTCGGGCAGCACCGTCAGCAGCTCGAGCAAGCACGGCAGCTTGGCGACGGCGTCGGCCGCCGGCGCCGTGAAGCGGCCGACCAGGTCGGGCACGGCCGACGGCCACGCCTCCATATGCAGCGCGAGGGTGGCCACAGCGAGGCAGAGCTGCGTCAGGACGGGCTGCGGCCCCCCGCCAAACCGGACCACGTGCGCCAGCAACGAGTCGCGCAGACCCGCGTGCGACTCCGGGGGGAGCTCCGCCCAGTCATACTGGATCTTCGCGCGCATGGTCTGCGCCGCGAACACGTGCGCCGAGCCATTCCCCACCTGGTCGGCTGGCAGCGACAGCAACTGGTCCGCGGTCGTCCACGCCTCGGTGGTGCTCTGGAAGTGCTCGAGCCACTGGTTCGCCTCGCGGATCTGGTCCGTCTGCGCCTGCGGGTTCTGCAGCACCGCGAAGGCTTGGCTTACCTTCTCCATGCGCGCTGCACTAGCAGCCAGCTAGCCCGACAGCGACTGTCGGCCGCGCTGCTGATCGACCCACACAACGGGTTGACCCACACAGAGCCAAGGCCTAAAGGAACAAATTTTTGTGAATCGGCTGCTCCTACTTTCGCACCTCGGCCCGCCGAGCTCCCTTGGTGCCCTGCCCATGTCGTCGGCGAACGGCGGCGTCGGCCACGGCCTGGCACTCGCGGAGGAGCCACGCCCGGCTGATGCACAGGACGGGCCGCCCACGGTGCAGCAGAGCTTCATCGGCTACTTTGAGGCCAACGTCCGCAAGAAACGGCACGAGCGGCTCTACACCTGGCACGGCACGGCGCAGTGCTCGGAGGAACTACAGTGGAGCTACGGCGACGTGGCACAGCGCGGCCGGGCCGTCTGCCACGCCTTGCGCCGGCGCTGGGACGCCACCGACGGCGCGCGCGTCATGCTCCTCTACCTTCCCGGGCTGGACTTTTTGGTCGCCTTCTTCGGGTGCCAGTATGCCGCCGTCATCGCGGTGCCGTACTACCCGCCCGTAATCCCGGCGAGCCCGCTGCCCAGCGCCGGCGCGAAGAGAATGCTTGCCGACGGCCTCGCCAAGGTTGTGCGCATATACGACAGCTGCCACCCTGAGATGCTCTTGTCGACCACAATGTGCGGCCGCCACCCTTCCCACTCGGCCGCGGCCGCGCCGGTGGCGATGCGCTGCTGGGCTCACGTTGTGCAGCAGCACACACACACACACACACACAGCGCGAGCGCCAGAGCTCGCTCGCGCAGGCTTGCGCGCACCTCGCCCGCTGCCCTCACCCGAGCTGTGTTGCGCAGGTACCTCCGCCTGAAGTGGCTCTCGAGCAAAGCGCTGGGCGATGAGTGCGCGTGGCCCTCGGAGTGGAAGTGGCGCACCACGGACGACGTGTCGACGCGGATTCCGGTCAAGGACGCCGCGTGGCTCGAGGGGTGGGTGTCGCAGCGCTGCGAGCTCGCTGGCCCTGACGAGATATCCTTTTTGCAGTTCACCTCCGGCTCGACCGGCGCCCCCAAGGGCGTGATGGTCTCGACGCGCAACCTCGTCAACAACATCCTCGCCATGCGGCAGTGCACGCGCAGCGTCAACCCAGTCAGCCAAATCTGCATGGTCTCGTGGCTGCCGCAGTACCACGACATGGGCATCATTGGTGGCTGCCTCTTCGCGCCCATCATCGGCTTCCGCGCCGACCTAATGTCGCCCGCCACCTTCCTGGAGCACCCGGCCGCCTGGCTCACCGCCATCTCGCGGCTGCACGCGACGCACCAGGTCTTCTCCGCTTCGCCCAATTTTGGCTACATTTTATGCCTGCGCCGCGTCAAGGAGCGCGAGCTGCACGGGCTGCGGCTCTCGCACTGGAAGTGCGCGCTCAACGGCGCCGAGCCGATCCGCGCCGAGACCCTGCGCGAGTTCAACGCGCGCTACGCGCCGCACGGCTTCAGCCCAGTGGCGTGGGGCTGCTCCTACGGCCTTGCAGAGAACTGCGTCTACGTCGCCGGCACGGTGGAGGAGCCGGTGTGCGTCAAGGTGGAGCGCGGTCTGTGGGCGGGCGACGTCGCAATGCCGCCGCCCGAGCGCGAGGGTGGCCAGAGCCGCGCCACCTTCGACTGCCCGGGCTGCTTCTTTCAGGACGAGTGGCGCACGCTCCAGGCGGTGCGGATCGTCCACCCGGACACGCTCTTTGAACTAGCCGAAGGAACCGTCGGCGAGATCTGGGTCGCGGGACGCTCCGTTGCGCGCGGCTACTGGGACTTGCCAGGCGTCTCGGCGCACACGTTTGGCGCGACGCTGGCCGCGCGCGACAGCGCGGCGCCGACGGCGGCCGCGGACGCGACGCCGCACATGCGCTCGGGCGACCTGGGCTTTGTCTGGCAGAGCCGCGTCTTCGTGGTGGGGCGGATTAATGACGTGATGATGATGCGCGGCCGCATGCTGCATGCGCAGGACCTCGAGGGCCACGCGGAGCGCGGCTCGACGCTCATGCGCCCCGGCTGCTGCGCCGCCTTCTCAGTCCAGCCGGAGCGTGCCGACGGCGAGGAGCTGGTGCTGATGGCGGAGCTGCGTCCCGAGGCGCCGGCTGGGGAGGACGAGCTGCGGGCCATCGCGCGCGACGTGGCCACGGCGGTCCAAGCGGGAGAGGGCATCAGGCCCTACGCGCTCGTGCTGCTCACGGCGCACTCTATCCTCAAGACCACCTCGGGCAAGCTTCGCCGGCAAGAGTGCCGCGATGCCTACCTGCAGCTGGTCGCTGCGCGCGAGGGCGCGCCTCCGCCGGGAATGGTGCTCATCTCGATGAGCGCGGTGCTCTTGCACTGGGACGACGCGTCTCACCGCACCGCAGACGGCGCGCCCTTCTTGCAGCAGAGCCTCAACGGCTCGCCGGACAATGAGCGGTCCAAGTGGTGGGTTTATCGTCAGGAGGCGCTACAGCGTAAGAGTGCGCGGAGCTTGCCGGACTTCGAGCAGCAGCCGGCCGAGGCCCTCCAGACGCAACTGAGCCAGGCGTCCACGGCTCCGCAGCTGGCCACGATGCTGCACCCGATGAGCGGCGGCGTCCCTCTGTTTACTACTCCCCTTTCGCTGCGAGAACTGCACGCGCTGGCTGCCGAGTGCCTGGGCTCTGACCTCTCGCTTGACGCGCCGCTCATGGACGCTGGCTTCGATTCGGCCAGCGCCCTGGAGCTGCAAGGCGAGCTGGGCGAACGGCTGGGTGTCGACGACCTGCCTGAGACGCTCATGTTCGACTACCCCACGCTGCGCCTGATGGCGGCGCACTTTCATTCGTCGGCACCCGTCAACGCCGATCTGATGGCTGGTGGCGCGCCCTTGTATAATAATCCCGTCTTGATCGACGAACTGCACGCGCTGGCTGCCGAGTGCCTGGGCTCTGACCTCTCGCTTGACGCGCCGCTCATGGACGCTGGCTTCGATTCGGCCAGCGCTCTGGAGCTGCAGGGCGAGCTGAGCGAGCGTCTTGGTGTCGACGACCTCCCCGACACGCTCATGTTCGATTACCCTACGCTACACCTGATGGCGGCCCATTTTAGCGCCGTCCACACTGCCGTCCAGCCCGGGCCAGGGACCGACGAGCCGTGGAACCAGCACACGTCCCGGGTGGCTGACAGCCGCGCAGTCAGCTTGGGCCCGCGCGTGGGGTCGCTCGCTGGCGGGGTGCGCACCTCGGCACAACTGAGGAGTATGGTCAGCACTGCAGCCGACGCCATCTCGGAGGTGCCGCTCTCTCGCTGGAGCCTCTCCGGCATCGACGTCCCGGTTGGCGTCATCGGCCAACGCGCCAGGCACGGCGGCTTTGTGAGCGACGCCGAACTTTTCGACAACGCCTTCTTCAGCGTTTCGCCGGCCGAGGCGCGCGATATGGACCCCCAGCAGCGCCAGCTGCTCGAGCGAGGGTACGAGGCACTGCATTGCGCCGGGATGGACCGGGAGAGCCTGCTGGGCTCAGGGTGCGGCGTCTTCCTCGGTGTCGCCGGCAATGACTTCCAGCACCTGGTGACTCGCGCGCCCGTGCTCTCACGTGGCGTCTACACGGCGACCGGAAGCAGCCACTCCGTTGCGTCGGGCCGCATTTCATTTGTGTTGGGGATGCATGGCCCGTGCGTCTCGTACGACACGGCGTGCTCAGCGGCACTCGCCGCCAATCACGGCGCGTTGCGCGCGTTGCAGCTTCGCGAGTGCGATCTCGGCCTCGTGCTCGGGGTGAGCCTTATGCTGCTGCCTGATTGCCACCTCACTTTTGCCACCGCCGGCATGCTGTCGGCTCGTGGCCACTGCCACACATTTGATAGCCGAGCTGACGGCTACGCGCGAGGCGAGGCATGCTGCGCCGTCGCGTTGTACACTCATAGCACTGGCACTGAGCCGCCGAGCTCTCTGCAACTACTAGGAAGCTGCGTACGCCAAGACGGCAAGAGTGCCAGCTTGACAGCACCAAACGGGCAGGCGCAGGTGGGCTTGTTACAGGCCGCCCTCGCCGACGCGTCGTTGCTCGCTGATCAGCTCGCCTGCGTGGAAGCCCACGGTACGGGCACTGGGCTCGGCGACCCGATCGAGACGCGCTCACTCGCATCACTCCTGACTAGGCGCGCGCCTGACGAGGCTCTTTCTCTGGGGAGCATCAAGGCCAATGCTGGGCACACCGAGCCCGCAGCGGGTATTACTGGCCTGCTCAGGCTAGCGACGAGCTTACAGGCCTCGGAGGCAACCCCCAACGGCCAGCTGCGAGTTCTCAACCCACACGTCGGCGCCTCAATACGCGGGGTCGCGTGCGCGCTGCCGACACAGTCTTCATCGGCACCGTCGTGTTCCTCCCAAGCTTGGACAAGCCATCGCACCGGCGGAGTCAGCTCGTTTGGCTACAGCGGCACGATTGTGCACGCGTCCTTGCAAGCCAGTACTTCCGAAGCGGCGCCACAGATGGCAGCGCCACCAGCATACACCCGCCGCCGCTTCACATGGCAGCCTCCAACACACCCGCTTGCGCAGCAGCTGCTTCGAGCTTCCGACGGCGAGCCCATGCGCTTTAGTTCACGAGCGCCTGGTGCCGTACGCCAGCTGGTCGCGGACCACATCGTACAGAGCCGCATCGTGTTCCCGGCAGCCGGCTACCTCGAGATGGTGCGTGGTGCGTGCGGCAGCACGAGCACGCTGCAGCGCCGTGTCTTCTTCTTGCAGCCGCTGCTGCTCGACGGGAACCTGAGCCAGCTGAGCATTGTGTGCGAACTGAACGTTTCTGAGAAACGCTTTGAGGTGAGGAGCGAGGTAGAAGAGGGTGGGTCGACCACCGCGCACTGCGGCGGCGCACTCGACGAACCGGTGTCGGCCGACGATCGTTGGCAGCCGCACGCGGCAGCGGCGCGTGAGTGCTGCGAGTCGGCCGCGGACGTGACGTCGGTGTACTCGGCGTTCCTTTCTATGGGGCTTGAGTACGGTCCGGCGTACCGCATGCTGGCGACGGCCTGGGCGTCGCCTGCAGCGGGCGTGGCAATGGGCCAGTTGCAGCGTCGCGCGCGTCGGGAGGGGACCTTTGTCCATCCTGCCGACCTAGACGGCGCGCTGCAGCTAACAGCGCTGCTCGCCAGCGGCTCGGCGAGCGAGATGCGCCTGCCGTTCTCGGTGGGCGAGGCGGCGTTGCAGAGTGCGTGCGGGCGGATTTGGCCGGTCGCCGAGCGCCAGAGTGCGAGCGCGACGGGCGTGTGGATGGTGTGCGGGAGCAAGCGTGGTGGGGGTGGCGTGCGCCTCTCGGGGTTTGAGACGCGGGTCTTCAAGCCGGCCGCCACTCGTCCGGTGGCGATGCGCCAGTCGCATCTGTACGTGACGTCGTGGCAGGCTCGCAAGCTTTCGGCTATGGCTGCGGCGTCGGCCGCGAGTGGCTCACTGATGCTCTCGGCCTCTTCT
>Ga0209390_10006049_pt1 | contig 16554 bp, 13 predicted proteins | sample BON01_FD_187212 | JGI IMG/M metagenome (GOLD analysis project Ga0209390, IMG submission 187212) | Freshwater microbial communities from Lake Bonney liftoff mats and glacier meltwater in Antarctica - BON-01 (SPAdes) (version 2) | ecosystem: Environmental > Aquatic > Freshwater > Ice > Glacier...
GAGGTGTGCCATGGTCGTGTTGTGCGCGCCGAGGGGTGCCAAGGCCGAGGTGTGCCAAGTCCGAGGTGTGCCAAGTCCGAGGTGTGCCAAGTCCGAGGTGTGCCAAGTCCGAGGTGTGCCACGTCCGAGGAGTGCCACGTCCGAGGTGTGCCATGGCCGTGTTGTGCGCGCCGAGGTGTGCCATGGCCGTGTTGTGCGCGCCGTGTGCCATGGTCGAGTTGTGCCATGGTCGAGGTGTGCCAAGTCCGAGGTGTGCCAAGTCCGAGGTGTGCCATCGTCATGGCCAGGTGTGTCGTGACCCCCACCACCACCCGAGGCCGAGGCGGGGTGTGCACGCACACCTTCATCACCGCCAATGCTCACATTCTCGAGTTTTTTTGAAAAACACGAAAACCCCAGTATGTGGCGTGTAATTGGAACAACAAGCGACTCGAGCTCGAGCACCCAGTTCGACCTGGCCTTGGTTGGCAACCGCCCAAGGTTGGGTGCGCACATGCACCCAGTTTGTGGGGGGGGCGGGTCACCCACAACACACCCGGCCAAGGTGCACGTGCACACCCCGCCTCGGCCTCGAGTTGGGGGGGGGGCACAGCACACCTAGCCAAGGTGCACGTGCACACCCCGCCTCAGCCTCGAGTTGGGGGGGGGGGGTGCGCGCCGAGGTGTGCCAAGTCCGAGGTGTGCCAAGTCCGAGGTGTGCCAAGTCCGAGGTGTGCCATGGCCGTGTCGTGCGCGCCCCCGGTCACCAAGCCCACGGGGGGACCAAGACACATCGGCCGACACACCTCGGAATCGGTCACCAAACACACGGGACGACCAAGACACATCGGCCACACCTCCGCAAGCGGTCGCCAAACGCACGGGGAGACCAAGTCACGTCGGCCGCACCTCCTCAAGCGGTCAGCAACCACACGGGACGACCAAGACACATCGGCCACACCTCCTCCAGCGGTCACCAAACACACGGGACGACCAAGACACATCGGCCGGGTGAACCCGGGGCTTGGGCGCCGACGCATTTTGTAATGCCCCACTGGAGGACACTCGGCTGTGCATGTGGCACCCACGACTTGTGCCGCCCCCGAAAAGGCGCGCGCCGTCTGTATCGCGCGCACGACGGGCGGTCAGGCAGCCCGCCCCCGACCCGGGGAGCCGGCCTGGGAGACGGCCAGCCGCTACGATGTCCGCGTTGGCGGACATGGTAGCGGGGCTAACGCTGGACCCACCGGCGACGCCTCCCGCGCCCGACGCGGTGCGCTCCAGGTTGCATGAGCTTCCATTGGACTTGCAAGAGCTGGTGACGGAGAACCTCGGCGCGCGGGACGCCACCGCGCTGCGCGCGATGGGGCGGGAGTTCCGCGCCGCGGATGGACTGCGGTCGTGCCGACAGCTGTCCAAGGTCGAGTACCCGGTGCTCTCGGCCCACAGGGACCAGTTGCTGCGGTGGCAGGACGACCAGGAGACCGCGCCGATGCCACCCGAGGGCGTGCTTGCCCTTGCGGCGCCGGCCACCCGGTGCCTGCAGGGGCTGAGCCACCCCTTTGAGGGCGTGCTACCCGACGGCATTCACCAGATCGACCCCGCCGCGGCCGCGGCGTTTGGCCGCCTGCGGTTGTCCGAGCATGCCGACCTCACCGACGTGCAACGCGTGCACGCCGTGGCGCCACTGAGCCTACGCCAGCTCCGACTGTTGGGTGTCATGACGCGCACCAGCAACGAGCGCCTGCGCATTCAAGATGCCTGGTGGGGTGGCATATCGTGGTCCATCTTCGACCCCATCGACCTCCAGCAATTGGGTCGGCTCTGCGAGGCATGCTTGAGCCTCCAGATGAGGGGCGGGTCGTTCTGGCTGGGGGGCGCGTCATTCTGTCTGAGGATGGTCGGCGAATCCCTGGACACAGGGGGGCTGGAGCGGCTGCTGCGGATTCAGCCGCAGGGCCCCCGTGCCGACCGAGGGTTGCGCAGCGTGCACGGCGCAGGTCCGCCACACTGGCGCGGGCTCGAACTCTCGCTCGACTATTGCCATTTTCCCGACTGGCTGGCCGAGCCCGACGGCGGCACGCTCCGGCTGGCTGCCACCATATGCCCGGTCATCCGAACAACCGGCCAGTGGCAGCACGGCCCCGCCAATGTGATCCTGATGTGCCACCGTATCCCTGAAGGCGCGTTCATGACTCCGTTCTGGGGCGACCTGCAAACACGCACATTTTCCAACGAGCTCCGAACCGTCGACGACCACGCCTTCCGTGAGCGTCACTTGCTCGAGGTGGTTGACCTTGAGCCCTGCACCAGCCTGTCTGTGATTGGGAGGACCGCCTTTGGGTTCTGCAACGGGCTGACGTCGCTCCGGTTGCCCGATGCGCTCGTACGGATCGAGGTACTGGCGTTTGCAGCGTGCCCCAGGCTGTCCTCTGTCAAGCTGACGCCAATGCTGACCCACCTCGGCCGTCGCGCCTTTTGGAATTGCGAAGGGCTGGAGGTGGCCGACCTGTCGGGTTGCCGCTCATTGGAAACCATCGGAACCAGAGCCTTCCAGTGGTGCGCGGGGCTGAAAGTGGCCGACCTGTCGGGTTGCAGCTTGCTGGAAACTGTTGGAACAGAAGCCTTCCAGTGGTGCACGGCACTGGAAGTGGCCGACCTGTCTAGATGTCACTCGCTGAAAGCCATAGGAAACGGATGCTTTCAGGGGTGCACGGCGCTGCACCACATCGACTTGTCGAGCTGCGGGTCCCTCGTCTCGATCGGCGAAAGCGCATTCCCAGCGCACTTGGCAGAGCGCATCCTCTTGCCTCCGGGTCTGCCATGGTCGAGCAAATGGTTCAGACGCACGCCGGTTAGGGTTAGGGTTAAGGGTTAAGGGGTTGGCCCGAACCTCAAAGCCGTCTGACCTGTTACACAACAGGTGGGCGTACGTACAAGGCGGGGGCTGGGCGGGGCCCGCGGCGCCAGACTGTGCCGCCGGTTAGTCACAAATCGGGCCCAGGCGCAACCCCAAGGGGGGTGTCCAAACACATGGAACGACCAAGACATGAACCCGGGGCTTGGGTGCCGACGAATTTTACCCTGCCCACTGGAAGACACTCGGTTGTGCATGTGGCACCCACGACTTGTGCCATACCCCCGGGTGCCGCCCCCAACCCGGCGCGCGCCGTCTGTACCGCGCGCACGGCGGGCGGTCAGGCCCCCCGACCCAGGGAGTCGGCCTGGGAGACGCTGGCCAGCCGCTACGATGTCCGCGTTGGCGGACATGGTAGCGGGGCTAACCCTGGACCCAAAGGTGACGCCCCCCGTGCCCGATGCGGTGCGCTCCAGATTGAATGAGCTTCCATTGGACTTGCAAGGGCTGGTGACGGAGAACCTCGGCGCGCGGGACGCCACCGCGCTGCGCGCGACGGGGCTGGAGTTCTGTGCCGCGGATGGACTGCTGGCGTGCCGACAGCTGTCCCAACTCGAGTACCCGGTGCTCACGGCATATAGGGACCAATTGCTGCGGTGGCAGGACGACCAGGAGACCGCGCCGATGCCACCCGAGGGGGTGCTTGCCCTTGCCGCGCCGGCCACCCGGTGCCTGCATGGGCTGCGCCACCCCTTTGAGGGCGTGCTACCCGACGGCATTCACCAGATCGACCCCACCGCGGCCGCGGCGTTTGGCCGCATGCGGTTGTCCGATGAAGCCGACCTCGTTGACGTGCAACGCGTGCACGCCGTGGCGCCACTAAGCCTGCGCCAGCTCCGACTTTCGACTATCACGACGCGCACCCGCAACGAGCGCCGGCAAATTCAAGATGCCTGGCGGGGTGGCATGCAGTGGCCTGTCCATGACCCCATCGACCTCCAGCAATTTGGTCGGCTCTGCGAGGCTTGCTTGAGCCTCTGGCCATCGGAGCCGTTGAGGAGCTTGTTCTCGCTGTGGATGGTCGGCGAATCCCTGGACACACAGGGCCTGGAGTGGCTGTTGCGGATTCAACCGCAGGCCCCCCGTGCCGACCGAGGCTTGCGCAGCGTGCACGGCGCAGGCCCGCCACATTAGCATGGGCTCCAACTCTTGCTCGACCATTGCCGCTTCCCCGCCTGGTCGGCCGAGCCCAACGGTGGCACGCTTCGGCTGACTGCCACCATATGCCCGAAGAGTGCAACAACCAGCGAGTTTGGGTTAACCCACGGCCCCGCCAATGTGATCCTGACCTCGTGCCGCCGTATCCCTAGCTGCGCGTTCGTGACTCGGTTCTGGGGCGACTTGCAAAAGTGCACCTTTTCCGACGAGCTCCAAGCCATCGACGACCAAGCCTTTTATGGCCGTGACTTGCTGAAGGTGGTCGACCTTGAGCGCTGCGCTAGCCTGTCTGTGATTGGGTGGAATGCATTTGGTTCCTGCAATGCATTGACGTCGCTCCGGCTGCCCGATGCGCTCGTACGGATCGAGGACGCGGCGTTTACCGGGTGCCGCAAGCTGTCCTCCGTCAAATTGACGCCGATGCTGACTCACCTCGGCCCCCACGCCTTTCGGTCTTGCGCGGGGCTGGAAGTAGCCGACCTGTCGGGTTGCCGCTCGCTGGAGACCATCGCAACCGGAGCCTTCCAGGGGTGCACGGCGCTGCAACCCATCGACTTGTCGAGCTGCGCGTCCCTCGTCTCGATCGGCGTCGGCGCATTCCCAATGCACTTGGAAGAGCGCATCCTCTTTTCTCCGGGTCTGCCACGGTCGAGCGAATGGTTCGCATGGTAGGGTTAACCCGAGGGGGACCGAGGTGTGTGGTCCGTACACCCTTTTTTCAGGGTGCTCCGTGGAACACCGGGGCTTGGGCGCCGACGGATTTTGTCTTGCCCCACCGGAAGCCGCTCAATTGTCGTTCGACTCTCTGTGCGGAATGGGCGACCCGGCACTCGCGGTCGCCGGGGGCGCGCGGGGGCGTGCGAGCCCGACGCAGCCTGCGCGTGGGATTGGCACGGCGGGGCGGGCACGCGGCGTGGCAGTGGCAGTCGGCGCGCTGCGGTCGGTCGAGGTGGACCTGCCGCCTCGCAGCGACCCGGTCTGGGCCGACCCCTATGGCTCGAGTCGGCTGCTCCAGCGTTACATCGCCGCGACGGTGCGCGGCGTGGACGCGGACGAGGCGGGCGCCACGGCCCCGGGCGCCGCCTTGGACCGCTGGCAGGTGGCGACCCTGCTTCCCCTGATGCGGCGGCGCGAGTTGCTCGTCCTTGCGCCCACCGGCACCGGCAAGTCGTTCCTGTGTGCGAATTACATACAAGCCTTCCTGGCGCGGCACCTCGCCGGCCAGACGGGCGACGGCGTGGCGCCGCCCGTCCAGCGCATCATCCTCGCTGTGCGCGACGAGACGCAGCTGCGCGACCAGTTCAACAAGATTTCGACCGCTCAGGTCTACTTGCGCGGCCTCGGGCGCTTGTCCGCGGCCGGGGTGGGGCAAGGCCAGGGGCGGCCAGCCAGCCACATCTCGGTCGGCGTGCAACCGGGGGCCAAGCCGGTGGCCATCATGACGTTTGTGCAACTGGGCCACTTCTTTAAGAATGCGCGCGGGGCGGATCGGTCCGAGCTCCTGGTCATTGTGGACGAGGTCCACGAGCTGTGCGAACCCAACGGCGTGGCCTCCATCGTCCACTTGAACAAGGTGCTGGACCGGCGCGTGAAGCTGCCGTACGACGAGCGCTTTTTGCTGGTGGGGATGACGGCCACGCCGCCAACCGGTGTGCCGGCGCAGCTCGCGCGGCTTCTGAGCTGGTTCACGCCGCGCAATTACACCGACCAGTTCCGCGCCGACAAGCTCCTCCAGCCCACGCGCGCGGGAGCCACGCCGGCCGGCGCCGACGCCGGCGGCGCTCAGTCGGCGTTGGCGCTGCCCGCCCCGTCGCGGGCGGCGCGTGTGGGGTGCGACCTGCCCCCCGGCACGCGCCCCCCCCGCCCGCTGAGCTTGGGGCGCTTCCTCGGGCTGAGCCTGTTTGTCTACTCGGTGGACCGGAACCGCTCGCGCTACGCCGCGTGGTCGTCGCCCGACCCAGTGGTGCTGCTGGTCCCCACCGAGCGCACGCTGACCATCACCGGGCGCCGCGGCCGTGGCGCCTGGACACGCAAGGACATCGACGGCCACTCCCGTGGCATGGGCGCCCGCTTCGCCCAGGCGGCGGTCGGACTGCTGGCCGCCGATGTGAAAAAGACACTGGTGATGCTCGACGGCAACGCCGCCTGTGAGAAGTTTGTGGCGACGCTGCGCGCGCGGCCCGAGATGGACCAGTTCACGCTCCTGCGACTGGCCCCGGGCGACGGGGCCGCCGGGGCGGCGGTGGAGGCGGCCAAGACCGCGTTTGACCGGGCCACGGCGCAGTCGGTGGTGCCGGTGGCCAACCGCGAGACGTATGGCGTGGGCCACTCGTTCTGGGCGACGGACGAGTCCCTGCAGGCCGGCCGCGGGGCGCGCCGCGTCCTCTACACGCCCTCCTGGGACGTCAGCAAGGTTGTGCAGGCCGAGGGCCGCGCCAAGCGCCGCGGCACCCACAGCGGCTACACGGACCGCGCCATGCGCACCATCGACCGCGTGGTGCTTGTGGCGATCGGCCCGCTGGCGGCGGTGGGCACCGACGCGCCGCCCACCCCCTTCCCGAGGCGGCCGGTGGCCCTCGGCGACCCATGGGTGCTGTACGCTGCCCGCCACGCTGGGCTGGCCACGTGCCACGTCGCGCGCCTCCAGCTCAACGTCGCCGAGCGGTCGGCCTCGCAGCGCCTGTTCGCCGCCCTCTTCTGCAGCGCGCTGAGCGCCCAGCTCTTGTGGAACTGGTGGCCGGACGCGATCGGCAACGTGCCCGCGCCGTGGCTCGAGGCGCCCCCCCAGCCAGTGCGCGCCGAGGTGGCGCGCAAGGCGCTGGGTCTCGGCGCGGCCCAACGGGCGGCCACGCGGACCGCCGTCGCCGCCCCGGTCCCACCAAAGGCAGCGACCGCGGGGCTGCGTCGTTGGTGGGAGGCGCCGCCGTCGACCTGAACCGCGACTCCGGGGACCCCTGGTACCACGCCACCGGTGCGTTTTTTTGTGCCAGTGTATGCACCAACCCGACCCCCCCCCCCACCGGGGCACATCTCATGGGCGCAGGGACCTCGGGTCTGCAACGCGACGTGTCCAACATCGAAACCAAGTTTGCGGTCCACGAGGCCGAGTACAAGGCGTTCCCGAGCGGCGAAGGAGAGAAGCTGCGCACAGAGTTCGATGCACACCTGTCCAGTTACGCCAAGGGTGAGTTGGGCGACACGCGGATATGCGAGATCAATCTGTCCTGCCCACTGGATGGCAGATACGCGAACTCGTCCGACCTTGCCACGCTCCAGGCGAGCGTCGGTGCAAGGGCGACCGCCGGGGCGGGTGGCACGGCCGCCCCGGCGACGGGGCTCTTCCTGGACGTGCAAGGCAAGGCGGACCAGGCCGGGGTGACAACCCTTGCCGAGGCGGTCGGCCGGGCGCCTGCCTCGGAGGGGGGCGCCGCCGCGACAGGCCTCTTCGGGCAGGTGACGACCCTCACCGAGGCGGTCGGCCGGCCGGCTGACGGAGGCGCCGCCGCGACGGGCCTCTTCACCAAAGTGGCACGGCTCACCGAGTTCATGGAGCAATTTGAGTCCACGGCGGCGGCTGGGGACTGCGAGGTCACCCTCCAATGCCCCCTGGACAGCAGCTACGCGAGTTTTTCCGACCTTGCCACGCTCCAGGCGAGTGTCGGCAAGGCGGCGGGGGGCGCCCCCGCCACGGGCCTCTTCCAACAGGTGGGTGGACTCGCCACGTCGGTCGGCAGGGCGGCCACGGGGGGCGCCGCCGCGACGGGCCTGTTCCAGCACGTGGAAGTCACCCGAACCGAGCTGGGCGCACTCGGCACCGCGGTCGGCAGGGCGGCCACCGCGGACAGCACCGCCGCCCCGGCGACGGGTCTCTTCCTGGCCATGCAAGGCAAGGCGGACCAGGTCGGTGTGGCGACGCTCTCCGCGGCAGTGGGCAATGCGGCCGCCGGGGGGTCCGCTGCCACCGGGCTCTTCCAGCAGATGGCGGTCAACGCGACGCAAGCTACCGAACTCGAGGCCCGGGTAGCGTCGCTGGAGCGCGCTCCAGTCCATGCATGCCGACACGAGTCTCGTTGAGAGCAAGGTAGGGCAGGATGTGTTCGATGCACTCTCCGCGCGCCTGGGCGCAGCCGCCGTGAGTGGCCCCGCCACCGGCCTCTTCCAAACGACGGAAGCCACCCGCGACGGGCTGGGCGGACTCGTCACCTTGGTCGGCAGGGCGGCCGCCGCGACGGGAGAGACCTCCGCCACAGGCCTCTTCCTGGCCATGCAAGGCAAGGCGGACCAGGCCGGCGTGGCGACGCTCTCCGCGGCAGTCGGCAGGCCGGCTGTGGACAGCACTGTCGCCACAGGCCTCTTCCTGGCCATGCAAGGCAAGGCGGACCAGGCCGGCGTGGCGACGCTCTCCGCGGCAGTCGGCAGGCCGGCTGTGGACAGCACTGTCGCCACAGGCCTCTTCCTGGCCATGCAAGGCAAGGCGGACCAGGCCGGCGTGGCGACACTCTCCGCGGCGGTCGGCAAGCTGGCCACGGGGGGCGACGCCGCCACCGGGCTCTTTCAGCAGATGGTCGTCAAGGCGCAAGTGACCAAACTCGAAGATCGGGTAACGTCACTGGAGCGCGCTCCGGTCCATGAACCCGACACGAGTCTCCTCGAGGGCAAGGTAGAACAGGGTGTGTTCGATGCACTCTCTACCCGTGTGGGCGGACTCGTCACTTCGGTCGGCAAGGCGGCTGTGGACAGCACGGCCGCGGCGACCGGCCTCTTCCTGGCCGTGCAAGGCAAGGCGGACCAGACCGACGTGGCGACACTCTCCGCGGCAGTCGGCAAGGCGGCCGCCCCGGCGGGGGGCGCTGCCGCCACCGGGCTCTTCGAGCAGATGGCGGTCAAGGCGACGCAAGTGACCCAACTCGAGGATCGGGTAACGGCACTGGAGCGCGCCCCGGTCCATGAAGCCGACACGAGCCTTGGGGAGGGCAGTGTAGGGCAGGGCGCGTTCGATGCACTCTCTGCTCGCGTGGGCGCAGCCGCCGGGAGCGGCCCCGCCACTGGCCTCTTCCAGCAGGTGGACGACACCCGCGGCGCGGTGGGCAACCTCGTCACCTTGGTCGGCAGGGCGGCCGCCCCGGCGGGGGGCGCCGACGCCACCGGGCTCTTCCAGCAGCTGGCGCGCAAGGCGAATCAGGACGATGTGACGAACCTCACGGGGAGGGTAGGTGCCCTCGAGGAGGGGTCCGGGTCAACCCCACCGACCTCGGGGGCGCCACGGGGGGTGGTGGTGTTGCCAGTGGATGTCACATCGATCAACAGCTCGGCGACTGGAGTCGCGATGGCCTGGTCGGCATGCTACCCCGACGGCTTTACCGGGCCTTCCGGGCTGGCCCTGCGCGACTTCATCGAAAGGGATTGCACCAGCCGCGGCGCCGGTTGGGCCCACCAGAGAAGCACGCCGCTGTACCCGTGCTTCACAGATGAGACGAATCGAACGTACAGAATGGGGGTTTGCCACAGCGTTGGGTTGGGGGGAGTGGTCAACCCAACGGTTGAAGAGGAACCGGTCAACACAGGTGAGGAGGTAGCGGTCAACCAAATGGTTGAACTGGCGGATGGGGTACCGGATGGCCCCCCGTTGCCACAACCATGCGTCGCCCAGGGCCAGTCGTGTGCCGTGTCCGCCGAGTGCTGCGCGCGGCCGCAGGGGAATGGGGTGGCCTTTTGCGGCGAGGGCAAGAACTATGTCGGCAAGAAATGCCGCGCCAAGCGGGACGGGGACGAGGAGCCCGTGTACCCGGAATATGCCGCGCGGGGCATCCGGCACGAAGACATCCTACCCGCGGGGAGGTATTGCGGCGACCCCCTCGGCTACGGGTGGGACAGGGTCTCGATGGAGACGCCGGCCATGGTCGAAGTCTGCAAGTCCAAGTACACACAGGTGGACGGCTACGAGGGGCGCCGCATCCATGGATGCGACGTCACCGCGGACCGCAAGTGCCGTGAGTCCGCCGAGGTCATCTCGATCGAGTGAATGCCACGGCCCCGGGCGACGGCCGTTCTGGTGCTGGCCAATGTGCACTGGGTCGAGGCGCTTGGCGTGTCAACAGGCCCCCGATCGGCGACATGTCCGCACATAGCGATGATGTGTGGGGGTACACCACAGCCGCGGCCGCGGTGGCCGGCATCACCGCCGCGATGCGCGCCTTAGAGGACGCCGAGCGGCACGGCGCGGCGCCCGGGCCACCGCCACCGCGCTCAACGTCGTCACTCGGCGCCGTTGCCACGTTGGCCATGTGCGTCACCATGGCGACCGCACTGGTCTGCAGTGCACCCCTCCAGTGGGCCATGAGAAGCCAGGCGAGGGCCGCGTGCTCCTGCTCGGACAGCTGCCACACACCTGATGGGTAGACGGCATTGCCTCGCCGTGTCCGAGGCGGGTCCGACCAGCCTCAGTTTGCCGAGCGCCGAGCGCCGCAAACGCATGCATGCACACGTGCGCAACCTCGCGCTCCCCGCTTCTGTATGGCAGAACCCTGGTCGCGACAAAGCGTGTCGCCACCAGAGCGAGGCACGCAGCCGTACCCCATACAAAATTCAAACTCAATTTCAGCACATTCGAACGTATCCATGCCCCGCACAACACCGGGTCCATCCTGTCCACCGCCGATCGGTCTCGACCGGTTTATCCGGTTCGTGGACGGTCGACAAGTGGCGTCACACACGTCGCGCCGACGGCCAACACACTGGCCACACATTGGTCACGGCACACCGACTGAAGCGGCCTTGGCCACAACTCCTGACGCGGTCACGACACACCTCGGACTCCTAGGCCATCTCCTGAAGCGGTCGCGACACACCTCGTACACATTTGGCCACACCCCGTGGGGTGACTCGATGCACAGCGTTGCACCCGCTGACCGTGGCTGGGTACCTGTTTTTGGGGCCACACCTCGGACACCCCCTGAGAAACAGTCACGGCACACCTCGGGCACCTCGGCCACGGCTCGGTCGCGGCACACCTCGCCCAGCTACGGGGAGGGGGGGGGGTCACCGGTTGTCCGCCGCTGTCCGCACGCGCCCTCGTCTCGCAAACTCCCATTCGAGTGGTGCGCACATTGCGAGGCACGCCGCAACCACCGCCAATTGAACCCCGACCGTGGGGGGCGGCAGTGGCCCCTGCCATGCCCCCATTGACTCTGGCCCCGCGCCCCCCCAGGCGCAGCGGCAGTGCACAGCGAACCGGTTTTTGATGTCCATGTTCGACCTCCAGGGCATTGTGGTTCGGATCACGTCCCACTTGCAATGGAACGCGACGCGCAGCATCGCGAGCGCCGTGTCTTCCTCGACGCTCCATGTGTGTCGGTCTGTGATGCCATGTACAGCGCGGGTGTTCCAACGGGCGCGACACTGCTTGTTGGTCCGTCCGAACCGCGCCATGTCGACCGCAATCGACTTCCAGTCACACGAGCGCCGGGCAACGGCGAGTCGGAGCAACGTGTCTTCCTCTGTGGACCAGTGCGCCCGGCGGCGGTTGGAGTGAACACGATTGGGCGGCGGCGGTGAGCCCTCGACGCGGGGGGGGGCATTTGCAAGCAACTGTTCAATGGCCTCCCCGTCGATGCACCATGGCGCCCGGGGCCGCTTGGTGGGCGTACGGTTGGGCTGTGGAGACGGCAGGTCGACGCGGGGGGTATTCACCCCACCGGCCGCGATCATCTGTGCAGTGGCAGTGCCGTCAACGCGGAGGGCCTCGGGCTGTGCGATCAGACACCCCTCCCCGTGGTTTCTCGGTTGACCGACTGGACGACGCCAGTCGGGCGTATACAAGTCGCCAGGGGTGCGCTGCCTCGATGCGACCTGGGCAGAGTCAGACATGGACAAGTCGCCAAAAGTGGTGCGTTAACCCAGGGGGGGGTAACTTTGCCCCCCCCCCCGGGCACTACCAGCCCTCGAAGTCGAACCCGCGTACCCCCCCCCTTCAGACCATGATCGGCGCGATGCTCGGTGCGCTCGCCGCGTCTGCGGTCCGCCAGTTCCCCGTCGCCCCGGCCACACCGGCCGCGCATATGAGATGGCCGCAAGGGTGCGCGAGGCGCATGAGGTGGCCGACCTGTTGCGGCGCGCATTGCCACGTGCCGAGGTGCCCACGGCGACTGTGGTGTACTGGGGAGAAGGCGAGCTTGCGGCCGACGCAGACTACGGGCTGCTTGGGAGCAGCACCTCGGTGCACATTGACATTGGATACGTGTGGGCGGACCGCCTGGGGGAATAACTCAATTGTCCGACATGCCCGGTTGAAAATATATTCACAGAAGAGTTGCAGATGAGAATGATCGAAATGTGAATGCTGACCTTGCGACTCGGCGCCCAGCGGGAGACGCCACCGGCCCAGTCGGCCCCCGCCGCACCCCTGGCTCCGGTGACTGGACCCCGGGCCAGGGGTGACCCTGACCAGTACCACTGTCCCATACAGACTTGATTGAACGTGGCGCATTTTTTTTCAGCACACATATGTAACCCCACCGCCCCGAACAGCACCACTTGCCATGGGCGCCGGCAACTCGAGCCTCGAATCGGATGTCACAAGGCTCGATACCACGTTCGGGGCCCACCTGAGCGACTACAACCAGTTCCCGAGTAAAGATGGACAGGCCCTGGACAGGGACTTCAAGGCCCACCTGGTGGCATACAACAACAACAGGGCGCTTTCACAAACGACCCAGGGTGGTGACCCGCAATTGCGGAACGAATACAAAATGTTCCCGAGCACCCACGGATTGGCTCTGAAAAACAAGGTAGATGGCCTCAAACTCAGCGAAATTTCCGGTGGGTCGGCACTGTTGGACAAGGTAGGTGACATCCAGACAGAATACAACAAATTTAAGAGCGAGAGGGGCACTGCACTGGAAACCAAGGTATATGACCTCACAATCAGCAAAATTACAGGTGGATCGGCACTGAAAAACAAGGTAAATAACCTCACAATGGACCACATTTCGGGTCTGACGACCAAGCTCACCGAAGAACATGCACAGGTGATTGGACTCGCCGCAACACTCAGAACAGATTTGAATCGGGTTACAGGGGTGCACGATGGTATTGTGAACAATCAATGTGCGGTCAATGTGCAACGCCCACTTGACGGCAACTACGCGCTGTCGTCCTCACTTAGCACCCTCCAGAACTTGGTAAGTGCGAAGGCGACAACAATTGATCTGAATGATGTTATTTCACGTGTGCGTAATCTGGAGACTGCCGTTCCCCAAGTTATCAACACGATCGACACAAGTTCGTTCGCGAACAAGACCGATCTCAATGAACTCTCCTATCTCGTCGGCAAGGCGGCCACGGGGGGGCAATCCGCGACGGGGGGGCAATCCGCGACGGGGCTCTTCAAATTGGTGGCCTCCGTCGACGCCCAGTTGGGTGGCCTCACCACATCCGTCGGTGCCAACAGTGCCGCGTTGGGTGGCCTCACCACATCCGTCGGCGCCAACAGTGCCGCGTTGGGTGACCTCACCACATCCGTCGGCGCCAACAGTGCTGCGTTGTCGACACTCAGTACAAGGGTAGACGGGAGTGCGACCAAAATAGACTTGAATACAACCAACGACCTGGCTACCACGAGGTATAACGAATTCACAACACTCAAATCAAAGGTAAACGGGAGTGCGACCATAGCACAGTTGAGTACAACCAACAGCCTGGCTACCACGAGGTATAACGAATTCAAAACGACGCGGGACGCACTTGCGGCGGGGATTAAGCCAGTGGACGTCAGTGCGTTCGTCGTCAAAAAAGGGGCATCTCTGAAATGGACAGCATGCTACGCCGATCACGACTGGCAGCTGGTGCCAGCCTTTGACGCGGATTGCAAGCAACATGGCGACGGTTGGAAGCGCGGCGTCGGTCGGAATAAATGCTTCACTGGAGGTCGCACAGATTACTGGACGTCGGTTTGCTACAAAGAGTAGCCGTCTGTCCGTCACAATTCCAATGAATTGGAACTGTATGCGGACAGCACTCGGAATTGGAACTGTATGCGGACACCACTCGGGTTTGAATCCCCGTGAATCGGTCAAGTCGTCGTGAGCGCGATGTATTGGCGCCCGGATGCGATCGTCGAAGGCCGTCGGTCGGGGCGCTCGACCAATCGGTCCGCGCCGTGGGTCATCACAGCAAGAATGTGTGGGAAGGGAGTCCCCCGTTTTTTTCCAATGGGAATGGGAAGTGGCCTGCGGCATATGCCGGTCGGCGCCGCTTCGGCCGAAGGCGCGGCCCCCGCTACCGATCACACAGGGGTTCATGGTGGGGATGGGGCGGCGCACACTGACACAGACGTCTACCTGGACCCCGCGGACCTAGGCCGGTACCTCCCGCACAAGACACGCAAGGGGCGCTTCATGCGGTCCACCGCGCGCGCGCAGCGAGGCTATGCGTCCGACATGGCCCGCCTGCGTACACAGACCCGTGTGCTGGTGGCCGTGCTGGTGCTACTCGCGCTGGCCTGGTGCACAAGCCGGTACCTGGACGCGCGCGAGGCGTACCGCCACGTCTACGACCTGCTCGCCACTCCCGCCTTTGTGGTGGGCCAGGTCGCGGGTTCTGCCCCTGGGTTTTCGGCGCGGGACGTCTTCCTGGCCTCCGAGTTCCCGCCGCTGTACGCGCTCGGCAGCGGCTCCGCCCTTGACCCGACCAGTGCGGCCTTTTTGGCACTGGCGGTGGACCGGTGGGGCGGGATGCTGACGCAGCTCCACTGGTCTGGCCCGGGGCTACCTGGACGAGCCGCCGTTTTCTGCGCCAGCTACGCCGAGTGGAACTCGCCCGTCAACCCCTTCCGCTGGCTGCTGCCCACCGAGGCCCACTTCGCCACGTCGATCATGGCGCGTTGCAAGCAGCGCGCCCCGCTGACGCGCACAGTGGCCGACTGGCTATTCGAAGGCGGGCTGTGCGCGGTGGCCAAGGGCTACAACGGGACCGACCGGAGCCCCGTGCGCATCCTCGCCATCGTGACCGGGCAGTTCACCGTCTTCACCAAGCAGTGCCCCACCACAAAGACCCTCGTGGCCATGACCAGCGTACTCGAGGTGGTTGGTGCCGGCGCCACTTCCCTTGGCATCGCCGGGAGCTTTGGCCTCGCCCTCCTCAGCGGCCCCGGGCTGTTGCTCGGCGGCGCGGTGGCAGGGATCACAGCCCTGGCGGCAAAATCGCGCGGTGCCAGTGCGTACGCGGCCGCCTCGTGCAGCTTTCTAGACGACGAGGTGCAGCTGAGTGGCGACACCTACATGCGCGAGGTCGACTGTGGCTGAGGCGCGCCGGTGGTGGCGCCGGTGGCGGCCGTGGCGGCCGCGGCGGCGGCGGCCGCAGTGGCTGCGGCACGACGAGTGGGGGCAAGGCGCGGCGCCGCGACCCGTGTAGGGACCCACCCACGCGGGGCCTCGAGGACGGCCAAAACAATCCCTCAGCGCGCACATTGCTCGGTGCTGAGGCACAGCTCACGCCGGAGCAAGCGGCGGATGAGCTGCTCGCCCATCAGCGTGCGCTCGCGGTAGACCACCACCATCGTCTCGGTCAGGAGCTCGGCGTTGGCCACGTCGTCCCGCACGTCCTGCAGCTTGCCGCTGCAGTCAGCGCGGACTTGGTGGCACAGGACGTTCGCGTTGGGGAAGGCGTAGCGCTCGTGTGCGACCATCAGGAGCAGAGTAGCCGCCGATGCGACGAGGCCATCGGCGATGGCCACCACCGGGAGCGCACAGTTGGCAATGTGCGCCATGGCGCTGAGGCCGGCGTGCACATCGCCGCCTTCGCTGTGTATGTAGAGCGTCACCCGCGGCGAGTCGAGCGGCGACGCCTGCGCACGCAGCGCGCAGACCGCCGCGGCGTGGAGGAGGTTGGCCAGGCGCAGCACGCTCGCCTTGGTGACGTCGGTATAAAAAAAAGACGGCGGACGCCCGCCGAAACACGAGCGACTCGTCTTCGTCATTTTCCTCATTGCCGTCGCCAGAGTCTCCGACTACGACCGCGCGGCGTCGCTTGCTCCTGGCGTCTGCCATTGGGCGCGGCGTCGGGTCGATCCACCCGCAGAGAGAGGGGCCCTGGAGCTGCACGCGGTGGTTCGAAAACTGACACCCGATCGCGCCACGCCGCACAGACGTTGCCCCTGCCGCGCCTGCCGCGCCTGCCGCGCCTGCCGCCCTGCCGCCATGGTGCGTCGGTCGCCGATGTGTGGCCCAGGTGTCTCGTGTGCTTGGTGACCGGTGGCCGGTGTGTACTGGCAACCGCCCACGGTTGGGTGTGCACGTGCACCCAGTTGTGGGGGGGGGTCACGACACGCCTGGCCAAGGTGCGCGTGCACACCCCGCCTCGGCCTTGAGTTGTGGGGGGGGGGTCACGACACACCTGGCCAAGGTGCACGTGCACATCCCGCCTCGGCCTCGAGGTGTGGGGGGGGGTCACGACACACCTGGCCAGGGTGCGCGTGCACACCCCGCCTCGGCCTCGAGTTGTGG
>Ga0209390_10006050_pt1 | contig 16551 bp, 9 predicted proteins | sample BON01_FD_187212 | JGI IMG/M metagenome (GOLD analysis project Ga0209390, IMG submission 187212) | Freshwater microbial communities from Lake Bonney liftoff mats and glacier meltwater in Antarctica - BON-01 (SPAdes) (version 2) | ecosystem: Environmental > Aquatic > Freshwater > Ice > Glacier...
GGGGGGGGCAAATTGGCGCGCGTCGAGCATCCAGGTCTCACCTCGAGTAGGCCATCGCGCCCGGCTCTCTCCGGTCACGCCCCTCCCGCCCGCAGGCGCGGGTGTGTTTGAAGGGACACGTTTTCTCGCAAACCCGAGTCGGCGGCGGTTGGCGTCCGTGCGCGCGCGCGGCGCGGCGCGTTCACGAAGCGATGAACGACGAGGAATCGACGCGGCGCCACGCAACCACACAGGCGCCGACGCTGGGGGATGTGTGTAACTCGCACGAGCGACCGATGGCGGGCTTGAAACCTCGGCAGCGCTCGGGAACAACGGGCGGGGCGTTTCGCGTTTCGCCCGGACAGGGGCGGAAAGAGAGGCGTCGTTCCGTGTTTGATTGGGTAGGTTGCTTCAAAGTGGTCAACGGCTGGTCGCAATGATGTTTCGATGACGGAGTCGCGCTCGTATGAATTGACGTGTGCGTGCTCGATGACGTGCGCGCTTTCTCCTCCTCCTCTCACGAGAGTGGCCACTCCTCCTGGGCCCCAATCTCATAAATATCCCGGACCCCCTCCCTGTTCGGCTAACCTTTGATGCGCCCACACCGCCACACCGACCTAATCTCCCCTACATCTTCGACCCATCGACCCCCCTAGGTCGCTGAGAAGCAGCACGCACGCGCCCGCCTTTGCAAAACACCAAAAGCACTCGCCCACAGGGAAACGTCCTCGTCTCTCTCCTCCTCCGGCTAAAGGCACGCGCGACCAGCCGATCGACGGTATCTCGATGCAGTCGCTCGCAGCCGCAGGCGCGCGGCAGCAGCAGCTGCTGGCGCGGAGGCCAGGTGCCGCACCCGCGGCCGTGCCGTCGACGCCGCGGCTGCGCCGCTCGCCGCCGTCGCCGTTCGCCGGGGGCTGCTGCCGCGCCAGGGCCCGCCGGCCTGCCGCCACGGCCGACGAGGCGCAGGTCAGCAGCAAGCCCGAAGAGCTCGACCTCGAGGAGGAGGTGGAGCGCTTCATGCTCAGGCAGGCCGAGCTCGAGTCGGGAGGTGAGAGAGAGAGAGAAGGAGGGAGAGAGAGAGGACGGAGGCGACGCCCGGTCGATCGGACGGCGGACGGCCCGGATTTTGGGGGCAATTGATTTGTTGCGCGCGATCTCCGCCGCCTTTAATTCTCTCGCACCGTCACACAAACACGCAGCTCACCCGCACGCGACAAACAACACATCAAAACAATAAACAAATCAACAACAATCAGCCGCCTTTGCCCGCACGCGCGACCTCGGCCCCGCCTCTGCGGTGATCGGCGCCGACGCCGTCCCCGACGACGAGGCCAAGCGCTACTGCCGCGCCATCGTCGAGGCCCTGCGCACGCTGAAAGAGACGCGCGACATGTCCGTCGCCGAGATCAAGCTGGTCGTCAGCATCGACGACCCGCGCGCGCGCGAGCGGGCGGTCGAGCTCGACATCGAGGACGGCCGCGGCGTCAGCCGGGACGAGATGGCGGGCGCGCTGGCCGAGGTGGCCGAGGGGCGCGTGCCGCGCGACCGCATCGCCCTGCGCTGCCTGCACGACGAGGTTCTGGGCTGGCCCTTTTTGAACGACAGCGCGGCGAGCGTGCCGACGGCCGCGGGCGTCGCCGCCGCCGCCGCCGCTGCCAAGCGCGCCGCCGCCGGCGAGTCGCGCGCGCCGCCGACCGCCGCCGACTACGCCTCGCTGGCCGAGGCCGGCGGCGTCGCCAGGCCCTACGTCATGGGCAAGGACGCGCGCCAGGGCGACAAGCCGCAGGGGCTCGCGGACCTGCTGCCCGACTGGGTGGGGTTCGGCGCGCTCTACGGCATCAGCGCCATCCCCGTGTTTCTGGCGGTGGGCGCCGTGCTGGTGCTGTTTTACAACTCGCTGAGGTAGACTACTTGATAGACGGGAAGTGGATATACTTTTAGGAGTGGATGTCTTCTTAGGAGCGCATCGCGGTGACGGATGATCGTGGTGCTATGATGGTGATGGTGATGTGATGGTCCGGGGGATGTGGCTGGGCGAGAGCGGGTGGCCGGGTCATTTTATTTCGATCTGGCGGCGGCCGTGAAGGGGCGGCGGCGGCGACAAGGAAGCGGGAGTGGCTTTTTTCGCCCTGAACTTCCCTACGTTCCCCTGCTTTCCTTCGAGAAGAGGCGCTCTCTCCTCCTAGCGCTCCTTCCGTCTCTTGCAAGACAGCATCTGAAAAACCACTAGCGGCGCGCGCGCGCAGCACCTGGGAAGACATGGCTCGCTGAGAAACTACACTTCGTCACAAGGAGGAGAACGAGGATCGGCAGCGGCAAAAGAGAAAAAAACGGCGACATCAAACAAGGATGGCGCGCAAACGCAGCAGCAGCAGCAGCGGCGCGGTCTTGTGGTTGTGCGCCTCGTCGCTTCTTTTGGTGACGCTGCCAGCGACCACCCCGCAAGCGCGAGCCCAGCGCCACCAGCAGCAGCGCGGAAGCAACAACAACAACGGCGACGGCGCCGGCGACGGCGACGGCGACGGCGACGCAAACGCAAACGCCCTCCTCCTGCCCTTTTTCTCGGCGCTCCCCGAACACGCGCTCGCTTCCGCGGGCGAGATTTACCGCGCGGCTGAGGCGCGCGCGCAGGGCGCCACGTTTGTGCAGCGCGCCCTGGGGCTCGATTGCTACGGTCGCGCGGTGCAGGCGCTCAAAGGCGGGTGCGACGCACTGTCGGGAGCGCCTGTCAGGAGCGGGAGCGGGAGCGGCGGGCACGGCGTCGCCGGCGCCGCCGCTTCGCACGTCGGCTCGTCCGACCTGCACGCGTGGCTCGCGCTGCAGTTTGCTCACTGCTTCCTGCGTGCGAGCGGCCTGCCCGGGATCTCTTGCGCGCGGTCCCTTGCCCCCCCCGAGCCCGGGCGCGCGGCGCGCTTCCGCTCCTGGGCGGCGGCCGTGTCGGCGCGGCTGGCGGGCGGCGGCGGCGGCGGCGGCGGCGGCGGCTCCACTACGCCCGCGCCGTCGTCGTCCGGCCGCGGCCTTGACGGCAATGGCGATCGAGCGTTCGACTACGCCGGCGAGGAAGACACGGAGGAAGACGGGGACGAGTACGACGGCGACCAGCAGCAGCAGGAGCAGGACAAGCAGGGGCAGCGGCAGCGCGGCAGCGGGGGCGGCGGCGGCCGGCGCCCCGGCCCCTCCCCGCCGCCGCCGCCGCCGCCGCTGGGCCGCCAGCGCGCGTGCATCGCAAACCTGGATTCCAAGGCTTTCACCGCGTACGGCCAGTTCTTCGCGCACCTCCCCTCGGCGTGCGTCTTCCTGCAGAACGCCGGCTTCGAGCGGCGCACGTCCGCCCTGCTGTCGCGCATGCACGCGGGCGTGGCCGCGTCCGACGCGGCGGTGCGGCGGGCGCGGCGCGACCTGGCGCGGCAGGCGGAGGCAGCGCGGCTCGCGGCCGAGGGGGCCGAGCGCGTCGAGCGGGCCGTGCGCGAGACGGGCGTCCAGGCGGCGGCGGCGCGCGCTGCGGCCGAGGCCCTGGAGAGGCCCATCCGGGAGGCGCGCGAGGCGGCAGAGGGGCTTGCAAAGGCTCAGCGGGCGGCGGTGATAGGCCTCGGCGCCGTCGCTCAGGCGGCCGCGGGCAGCGCCGAGGAGGCGCGGCGGCGGTGGGCGGCGGCGCTCGAGCAGCAGCGCGCCGAGTCGGCCGGGCGCGAGCGCGAGCGCGAGCGGGCGGACGCGGCCGGGCGCGAGCTGCTGCGGCGCGCCGAGGAGCTCGCGGCCGCGGCGGGGTCGCTGGCCGGCGCGCAGAGGTGGGCCGCCGCGCTGGCGGCGCGCGCCGAGCGGCGGCGCATGCGCTGGCGCGACGCGCTGTGGCACGCGGCGGCCACGGGCGGGGCGGCGGTGTCCGGGGCCCCCGCCGACTTGCGCCTGCCGCTGCTGGCGCTCGCGCTGGGCGGGGCGGCACTCGAGGGCAGGGCCGCAACGTGGCTAGCAGAGGGTTGGGCGGCGGCGGCGGCCTCGGCCTCGTCCTCGTCCTCGTCGGCGGCGCCGGACGCGTCGGCCGTCGAGGGCGCCGCGCGCCTCTGGCTGCGCGGCCTGCAGGCGGCCCTGGCGCTGTGGCTGGTCGCCTGGCGCTCGCGCGCCCGGCGGGCGGAGCGCCTGCGCGCCGAGGGGGCGCACCGCGCGCTTCTCGAGGAGCTCGCCGCGTTCCGCGCGCTGGTTGAGCAGGCGACATCGCGGCGACGGCAGTGGCAGCAGCAGCAGCAGCAGCAGCAGCAGCAGCAGCAGCAGCAGCAGCAGCAGCAGCAGCAGCAGCAGCAGCAGCAGCAGCAGCAGCAGCAGCAGCAGACGCCGGCGCAGCACAAGGCGCCGCCGCTGCAGCGTCCGGCGGACGGGCACGACGATCAGATGGAGGAGGAGGAGGGAGAGGGAGAGGGAGAGGAGGGGGCGGCGCTGATGCTAACGACGCCCGCCGCGGCCCTCGCTTGCCCGCGGCCGCGGCCGCGGCAGCAGCAGCAGCCGCAGCAGCAGCAGCAGCAGCAGCAGCAGCAGCAGCAGCAGCAGCGCAAGCTGCCGCCACCGCCTGCGCCCGCGCCGCCGCCCAAAGCGGCTGCCGCCAGAGGGGGAGGACAACGGCCCGCGACGACAGCGGCGCGCAAGGCCCCTGCCGCGACGCAGAAGCGGGCGCCCGCCAAGCGCGCGCGGGGTGCCGCCGCCGCAGCAGCAGCTAACGACACGTCGCCGCCTCCGCCGCCGCCGCCCGCGCTGAACAAGTCGCCGCCCGCCGCCAGGACGGCCAAGCGCCGGCGGCGCGGCTGAGGAGTCGCGTCAATCGATCGGACAGATCTCAGTGCGTGTCTATAATTATAATTAGAATGTCAAGGGCAATCAACTCCACAACCGCTCAAGCGCCCTCGCCCTGCTTGTCGGCCTCGCGCGTCGCCGCGGCCTTTTCCCCCGCCCTCGCCATATCCCGCTCCCTTTCCCTCCCCCGCCGCGCCTGGGCCGCCCGCTGCGCGGCCCGCCGCAGCTGCCGCTGCAACCCCTCCTCCCGCCGCAGCGCCGCGCCCAGGTAGGCCTCGGGCGGCTGCGCCAGCATCGCCTCGGCCTCGCGCGCCGCGCGCTGCTGCAGCAGGAAGCTCGCCGCCGCCGACGTCGACTCGCGCGCGCTCGTCAGCACCAGGGCGAAGCATGGCAGCACGTGGAGCGCGTTGTGGGCGCCGAGCGCCAGGGCCACGGCCGCCACAGCCACGGCCGCGCCCACGTGCCACCCGGTCGCCCCGCCCTGCCCGGCGAGGACGCCGTCGCCCTTGTGCGCCGCGAAGAGCGCGATGGCGATCATGAAGCCGTACAGGAAGTAGGCCAGCTTTGCGATGGCGAGCAGCAGGCGGGGTCGGCCGAACCAGAAGAGCGCGTCGGCGCCGCCGCCCCCGTCGCCCGCCGAGACGGCAGAGGGCCCCGACGCTGATGCCGCCGCCGCCGCCGCCGCCGCCGCCGCTGACGTGGCCGGCGCCCCGCCTTTCAGATAACCGGCGAGGCCGAGGCGGTGGCGCATGTTGTCGTGCTGCCTGCCGATCTGGCGCGTCGTGCGCCGCAGCGCCGCCGCGGGCCGCGGGGATGGCGACGGCGAGGGCGAGCGCGCGGAGCCGAGCAGTCCGGAGGCAACGGCGGCGGCAGCTGCGGCCGCCGACACGCCCGAAGCCATTGGCGACGGCCAGCGCCCCGCGTCCCCGCCGCCGCCGCCCGCCCCAAACGCGGCGCGCTGCGCCTGCCGCACGCGCGCGGGGCTGCTGACGCGGGGCGCGGGGGCGGCGCTGCTGCTTGCCAGGCGGCGCAGGCCGCTTGGAGGGCCGCCGTCGCAGCTCGCGCCGCCGGGCGGCGTGGCGGAAAGAGGGGGCGGGCCCTCGTCGCCCCCTCCCACGGCCGCGAGCGTTGTCGATGTTGTCGTTGTCGCTGTCGTTGTTGTTGTCGTTGGCGGCGGCGGCTGCGGGGAGCCGAGCTCGGCCCCCCGCCGGATTGGGGCAATGCCTTCGGCGGCGGCGGCGGCGTGATTGGGCGCCACGATCCTCGCGCGCGCGTCGGCAGCGTCCGAGGGTGCCGCAAGCGTTGGCGCCGCGGGCGCGCCGCCGCTGGCGCCGCCGGCGGCCGTCGCCGACCCGAGCACGCCGGCCGCCGCCGCCCTCGCGGCAAAGCTGCCGTCCGCCCACTTGCCGCCGCCCCCTGGGCCGTCCTCGCTCGCCTTGGGCCGCCGCCACGCCGCCTCTTGACCCTCCTCCGGCCCCTCCTCTTCCTCTCCCTCCTCCTCCCCGTCGCCCTGGCCGCCGCCGCGCCGCCGCGACCGCGCGATCACCTCCTCGAGTTCGGCGACCAGGGCCTCGCGCCCGAAGAGGAAGTGGCTCTGAGCCGCCAGCTGCGTCACCACCAGCTGCAGCTTGGCGCCCACCGCCGCCATCATCGCCGCGGCCGCCAGCGCGGCGCCGGCCAGCACCCAGGCGCGCAGGGCAGGGGGCACGGCGACGATGGCGGCGCCGACAAACAGCAGGCTCGCCTCCACGTCGGTCATGCTCGCGAACTCGAGCTCGAAGGAGCGGCGGAGGAAGGCGTGGAAGTCGAACGCGAACGCGAGTTTGGGAGGCAAGGGCGAGGGGGGCGAGGCGGTGGCGGCGGCGGCGGCGGTAGCGGCGGCGGGCGAGGGGGAGACAGGGGCCGCCGCCGGCCCCTTGTCCCCCTCGCCCGCAGAGAGGGGCGAAGGGGTGGGGGAAGGCCGAGGAGGCGGGGCCGAGGGCTCAGAGGCAGCCGCGTGCGGCGCGGCCGGCGCACCCCTCCCGTCGCCGTCCACGCCCGCGGCAACCGCTGCAACCCCGGCAAGACCCGCGGCCCCGGCCGTCCCCACCGCCGCCCCTCCCGCTGCCGCCGCCGCTGCCTCTGCCGCCGCCTCTCGCTCTGCCGCCGCCTCTGCCTCTGCCGCTGCCTCTTCCGCTGCATCTGTCCCTGCCGCCGCCCCATCCGCCGCCGCCGCCGCCGCCGCCGCCGCCGCCGCCGCCGCCGCCGCCGCCGCCAGCCGCTCGAGGAACAGGCGCCGCAGCCCGAGGTACACCGGCTCCGTGATGCCCACGCGGTACTGGTTGACGCACGCGAGCAGGGACGCCTGGAGGCGGTTGCGCCCGAGCGCCGACACCACGCCCTCGTGCATGCGCATGACGCGGGCGGCGGGCACGAGGGCGCGGGCGCCGCTCTGTGCGCCGCCGCCGCCGCCCCCCCCGTCGCAGCGCCCGCGTCCCCCGCGGCAAAAGACCCGCCGAAAGGCCCGCGCGGCGCGCCCCTTGAGCGCTCTCGCGCCGTCGCCTTCGCCGCCGCCGCCCCCGGTGCTCGAGCGCCCCCTGCCGCCGCCGCCTCCTGCCGTCGAGTCGCCGCCGCCGCCCGTCTCCCCCAACCCGCCGCGCGCCTCCTCCTCCTCCCACCGGCGCCACCGCCCCAAGCGCCACAGGCAGAGGGCCATGGTCGCGGCGCTGTAGACGATCGTGCTTACGGCGACGAACAGCAGGAAGACGTGCGCGTCGTGGATCGACTCGGCGGTGTAGAGCGGCGCCTTGTCCGGCGGGCACTCGGCGGGCGGCCCGGCCGGGGCCGCCGACATCAGCGCGCGCCCGCGGCGGCGGCGCCGCAAGGCGTGGCTCGCGCCGCCGCCGCCGCCGCCCAGGCCGCCGCCGCCGTCGGCGCCGACGGCGCTGACGGGCACGCAGATGCGCGCGAGCGTGGGCGACGCGAACGACAGGGTGAGCGACAGCACGCCGAAGACCAGCAGCTCGTTCAGCGCCGACCGCAGGGCGCGCGAGAGGCCGAGCGAGCCGCGCCGCTCGAGGGCGCGCTCGAGGCGCTTTATGGTGCCTTCAAAGACGACAGACAGGGCCAGGAAGAGCAGGAAGAGCAGCGAGATGGGCCAGCCGGAGGACTGGGCCACGGGCTCGAGGTCGGAGAGGAACTCGGAGGCGGCGGCCGCCGCCGCCGCATCGCCGGGGGGCGCCGGCGACATAGAGAGTTGTGTGGGGGCCGGTGGCAACCGTTCGCCCGTCGGCCGTCGTCGGCCGTCGTCGGTTGCGCGCCGGCGTTTGGTTTCGCTCGGAGATTTCTTCTCCGCCGCCCCGGTCCGCCCGGCAATGTGGCGCTACGGGACCTGACGGACGTCGCGATGATAGGTACAAGGTTGCAGGCGGTTGTGTGCCCGTCCTCGGCGGACGCAGAGGGAACGAAGGAGTCGGGCGATGTCTATCCCCTGGCGAGAGTCTTTTTTTAGCAAACGTGCGTGGGCTGTGTCTCTTACATGTTGTTTCGAAAGAGAGAGATGGAGGAGTCACGTGTGGGGCATGAGGGACGTCGCAAGATGACAGATGGGGGAGCTTGAGCGGGTGAGACGTTCCTGTCAACAGGCAAAAGAGAGACACCCCCGCGGCGACGCGCCGCCGGCAGTGTCTTTTCCTTTCGATCGCGGCGGGTTTTTGTTGTTAAGAGTCGAGAGTGCTGGGTGGGCGGTAGAGACACACGTCGCCCACGAAAACGCGTCAGCACTCTCGAGACGTTGAGGTCGGTCGACAACAGAAAAAGAGAGGAGGAGGGGGAGGAGAGTCGCGAGGGAGGCAACTGACTCAATGCAAGGGAAAAGGGTTGGCGACCGATAAGAAAAACGGCTGGGGACAGGACAGAGAAAAAAAAACCCGAAAGCCGGAAACAAAACACAGAGATAGCGCGCGAGGACGACGTGGCGACCAACAGACGGGCGAGGGAAAGAAAGAGAGCGGGTGTTCTCACATCAGGGCGGCTGCGGAGAGGAGGGCGGGAGCGGGGAGGCCGGCGGCAAGGGAAGGATGGGGGGCGAGAGGAGCGCGCGGCGGCGCGGCGGCAAGAGCGGGAGCGGCAGCGGCGGCGGCGGCTGGGCCCTCGGCGGCGGCGGCGGACGCCGGGCCGGAGGCGGCAAACCGCCCCTTGACGCGCACGCGCCCGTCGGCGCGCTCCTGCCGCGCCTGGTAGCGGACGGGGGCCCGCTCGCCGGGGGCCAGGGCGGCGGCCGCCGCCTCGCGCCGCTGCCTGGACAGGCGCTTGAGCCGAAATCGCGCGACCGCCTCGGCGCGGCGCTCGGCCGGCGGCCGCGCCGGCGCCGTCGCTGCCGCCTCGCGCGCGGCGGCGGCGGCGGCGCGGCCCTCGGCGGCGTCCCCCGGCGGCCGGCCCGCCGTGGCGCGGGGCCGGGGCGCGGCGGCGGCGGCGGCGCCGCCGCATCCGGCCGCGAGAAGCGGGGGCGGGGCGCCCGCGCGCCGCGGCACGGCCGGCGGGCGGGCAGGGGCGGCAGCGGCGGCGGCGGGAGGAGGGGCGGGCGCGGCGGCGGAGAGGCCCGGCGGCGCCGCAAAGCCCGGGGGCAGGCTCGCGCTTGCGGCCGCGCGCATCGCGGCGGCGGCGGCGGCGGCCACGTCGCCGGCGGCCGTGAAGGGCGCCGCCGCGCCGCCGGGCATCATCCCCGCGAGAAGGGCCTGGAAGGGCGGCGGCCGCTTGCTGGGCGGGTTGGCGGCGGCGGCACCGGCGGCGGCCGACGCCGATGCCGGCGCCGAGCAGCGCGGCGGCGCGGCGGACAGCGGCAGGGCCGGCGCTGGGGCGTGCGACAGGCCAAACCCGCGCGGCACGAAGAGGGCGTGGTGGTGCTGGCGCTGCGTGACCAGCAGGGCCGTCTGCTGCTGCTGGACCTGGAGGCAGAGGCCCGGCGGCGGCGGCGGCGGCGGCGGCGGCGGCGGCAAGAGCAGGGCGCAGGCGGCGGCGGCGGGAACGGGAGCGGCCGCGGCCGCCGTCGCCGGCCGAGGACACGGCAGCGAAGCCTGCGGCGCGGCAGCCGGCGACCGGACGGCGCGCGGCGCCTTGGCCTTGACTGCTGCTGCTGCTTCTGCTGCTGCGGGCGGTGCTGCTGCAGCTGGCGGCGCGGCGACGAAACGGCTGCCGCCCGCGGCGGCGGCGCGCCCGCACCCGGCCACTGTCGCTGCTGCTGCTGCCGACGGCGTCGCCGCCGTCGCCGTGAGCCGCCCGTCATCGCCGAGGCGAAGGTCGATGCACAAGTCCGGCGGCGCGAGGGGCGGGTACGACGCGGCCAGCGCCGCGGCGGCCCCGCGCCCCGTGAGGCGCCGGCAGCCCGCTGCGTCGCCGCCGCCGCCGTCGCCGCCGCCGGGGGTCGCGGCGGCGGCGGCGTCGGCCTCGTCGTCGCCGTCGAGCAGCCGCAGCCACAGCTCGCCCTCGGGATCGGTGAGCGCGGCGGCGGCAAAGGCGTCGTCGTCCTCCTGCGCCCGCCGCCGCTGGAGCTGCTGCTGCTGCCGCCGCTGCTGCTGCCGCTGCTGCAGCTGCTGAGCGGCCGCCGCCGCTCGGCCCGCGGCGCCCGGCGGCCGGGCAGGAGGCGGCTGCGTCGCAATCCCGTCGGCCGACGCCGGTGCTGGTGATGGTTGCTCGTGCTGCTGCTGCTGCTGCCGCTCGCCGCCGTCGTCGCAGCGCAGCTCCGCCTCGGGCCCGGGCGACGTCGACTCGCCGCCCGCGTTCGCGTAAGCGCCGGCGTCGTCGTCGTCGTCGTCGCCGCCGCCGTCTCTGGCGCCGGGCCCGTCGGGCGCGCGCTCGTCAGCGGCGCCTCCGCCCTGGCTGCTGGCGCCGGCGGCGGCCCCGCCGCGGTGGCGGGTCCAACGGTGGAACAGCGAGGAGATGGCGGCCGCGTCGCCGCCGTCCTTGGGCATCATCATCGCGGAAACTCCGTTCCCGCCTCGCCTGCGTCCTCCAGCGAGGTCTTCCTCTTCTTCGTCCGCGCCGCGCCGGGCCGCGCAGCAGCCCGCCGCCCCGGCCTCGGCGTCGTCGAGCGCGGCCTTCGAACCCGCGCGCCGCATCGGAGGCGGAGCGGGAGGGGGAAGGGGGAGGGGAAGGGGCGGGCCGGAAGAATTTGTTCTTTTTTTGCTCTTGTTTTTGTCCGCCCCCTAGGGCAAGCCAAGGGGCGGCACAAGAAGCGTCCGCGATGCAGCGGCGGTGGGGCAAGCGTTCGAGGGTCTTCCCTCTGCGATGGGTGGTCCTTCAAGAACTGGGACGGGGTGGCGGGGCTGAAAGGAGCGGGAAGGGATTTTTATGAATCGCTGTCGGTGCCAGTTGCGTCGACCAAAGAAGTGTGGACGCGGCGCTCGCTCGCCGCCGCCCGCCGCCGCCGCCGTTGCCCCTCGTGTCTCGTTGGGTTTTTGTTTGCCACGTTCTCTAAGTTCTAAACAGCCTCCCGTTCACAAAGCTCGTGAGGGCTGCTGGCGCTCCTTGGTTGCTACTTGCTGGTGATTGGTCGCCGTGTATGGCGCCCGGGCGCTCTCCTCCTCCTCCTCCGCATCGTCGTCGTCGTCCTTTTTTTTCCAACCTGCCGTTTCCTTCCTCCCGGTCCCGTCCCGTCACGCCGCCGTGGCCTCGGCCTTTGGCTGGAACGCCTTCTTTGTCTGCTCGAGCGTCAGGAACATCACCACGTTCCACGAGCCCAGCCGCGCAAAGTTGGGCACGAACCCCTTGTAGAAGGCGCCGAGCCCCTCCTCGCGCGCCGTGCGCAAAAAGCAGTCGGCGACGCCGGAGAAGCGCCCTGTGCTGTCGCCTGTCGGTTTTGTTTGTATGTTTTTGTTTGTTTGTTTTTATTTTTGATGTCGATGTTGTTGTTGTCGCGTGCGTATCGAGGGCAGAGAGAGGGCGGGTTGTTGTCTTGTCACCAATTGCAGCGAGCGTGCGGAGACAAAAAAGAGAGGCAGGGCGTCGGCGGCATGGTCAGGCGCCGAAAAGCGTGAGCGCGAGAAAACCGGGAAGCGCGACGCGAGAAAAACGCAAGAGCGAGAAAGCGAAAGGATAAGAGATGCGGGCCGATCAACCAGCGCCCCGGCTACGAGGCAACTAAGGAGCACGGGGAGCAACTGTCCGGACCCCCCCAATCCCCCCGCCAAAAAAATAAACCGGCGGAGGGATGCATCATTTGAATTCGTGTGGGGGAATTTTCGTCCTCTGGCGTGGTGAGAAACCGATCGGCCCATTTTTGTGTTTTTCTTCCGGCAAAAGGAGGAGCGAGCGCCTGCGCGCGCCGCCGCGGCATTATAAGTTGCGACGCAGGCGGCGCGCGCGTATGTCGGCCCCCGCCCCCCCGGCTCCGCCGGAATGTCGCCGGCCGGAAAGTATGCACGCGCAAGTTTTGTTTTGTGTGTTGTCGCCCCCTGTTTTCCGCTGCGCGCAAAAACGCAAAACCGCAGAAACGCAAAAAAACAAACAAAAACGCCGACTCACCCATCACCCGGCTCTTGACCACGTCCACGGGCGACCCGATCGACACGGCGAAGAACCCCGCGCCCAGCCCGCTCACCAGGTGCGTCACCACGTTGTCCGTGAAGTATCCACTAGCCAGCAAGGACTGCTTGATCTGGTCGTAGGAGGCCAGCTCGGCCGCGTTGATGATGGCGTTTCGCGCCACGTTTGGCCCCAGGCCCTTCCACAGGCCGGCCACCCCTTCCTCGCGCGCGATGATGCCGTACGCGGCCAGCGCGCTGCTGTACCGCCGCGCGACCCCCGGCGCGAGCTTGCCCTCGCCCTGCATGCGCACTTTGACGAGGTCGGTCGGCGACGCCACGCAGATGGCGATCGCGCCGGTGGCCAGGCCGGCGCCGATCTTTGCGAGCAGGGGGACGTCTCCGACGTGATCTTTGCCGACGATCAGCCGCTTGACCGGGTCGTACAGGCCGATGCGCAGCCCTCCGTTGATGACCTGGCGGTGGAGGCCCGGCTCGAGACCCCGGTACAGCGCCGACACGCCCTCCTCGCGGGCGACGGTCGCGCACGTGCCCAGAAGGCCGCGGTACTTGGCCTCGCCGCCCTTTTGCAGCTGGAGCTTGACCTTGGCGGTGTCGAGGGGGAGGGTGGCGACCTGTTGACGGGTTTGTTTGTTTCGGTTTTTGGTTGTGTTGTTGTTGGCAGGGGTTGTTTAGGAGAGGCGTTCGTCTGGCGTCGAGCCGTCGCGCGCGCCGCGTCGATCGACCGCCGTCCGTCCGTTCCGCCTGTCTTCGCGCGTCTTGTCGCGATCGGCGCGATCGGACGCCGCTCTCCCTGCGCCGCTCCCCTCGCGCCACCGCTCGGGTGGTACTGCGGCATGCTGCAATGGGCACACACATCGAAGACGCGCCTGTCACGGGAAAAGAGAGAGGAATGGGGGGCGAAAGAGAGGAGGGCAAAACTCTCCAATATCTCGTCGCAAGTCGCGCATTCCTCCAAACCCCCTTTGCCCTCCAAAGAAACACACCTCGGCCACGCACGCCGCGATGGCGGACGCGGTGAAGAGTGATGTGAACGGCAGCGGCGGGCCGCTGCTGGGCGGCGCCATGCTTGGGGGCGCAACCCAAGCTCGTCAAAATTGTTCGATTGTCGCGCCCCTCAATCGCCCTCTCGTCGAGCTCCAAAATGTAGAACGGGCTGGCTTGCAAGGGTGCTGGTGTGGTGGGAGACGGAGGACAAGGGTGCGGCCGCGCGGCGTGATGTGCACTGTGCCGTGTGATGCCGGGCGTCATCAGAGCACTGAAGACGCGATCGTTCAAGAGTCGGCGTCGCCGCCCGTCGACGGACAAACATGTCGCCGCTCGCTCCTCCTCAAGCGGCCGTCGGCAGATGCTTGGTCGGCGGCGCCTGGTGCCCCTTGCGCCTGGCCTTGAAGCCCTTCTTGACCTTCCAGCCCCCCAGCGCCTCCATCAGCACCGAGTGCTGCTTTGGCCGGCGCTTGCCGATGGAAGCGAGCGCCGCCGCCTTTTTCTTGGCGGCGCGGCTGCCGCCGCCGGCCACCCCCGGCGCCTCGCCCGGCTGCTTGCGCTCTTTCTGCCGGGGCGGCATGTCGACCTCCATGGCCTCGCGGCGGGCGGTCGCGCGACCGCTGCGTCCGCGCGCCTGCTCGCCGGCGGCGGAGGAGGCCGCCGCCGCGGCCGCCGAGTCAGCGGCCGCCTCGACGGCCATGGCGCCGGGCGGCGGCGGCGGCCTGGGCGCGGCGGACAGCGCGGCGAGCGACGCGTACCGCTTGGCGTCCGCCTCCTCCTGCCAGGCGGCCACCCTGTCGCGCCGCTGCGTCCCGAGCATCTTCACGCGCTTGGAGCGCGAGCCCTTGGCCATGGTGTCGTCGCTGGTTGGTGTTGTCTTTTCTCGCGGTCTCGGTTTGCGGTGTCGAGGAAGGCGGCGCAAAGGCTGTTGAAAAGAGGGGAAAGGAGCGCGCGCGCGAGAGGCTGGGTACTGGGATGTGTGTGTGTTTTGAGTGATCAGATGCGTGTGTTTCGCTGTCGCTGGATTGGGAGTGATGGGGCGGGCGGGCGGAACGACCCGCCCGTTCTTGAACGAGACGTCCCGTGCGCGTAGCGGCGGCAAGAGTCGGCGGCGAACCGCGCTCGGCGGCCCCTGTTTTCTGACGCGCCGCAACACATGTTCCTCACCCTTCTCCTCCTATCGCTACTCCTACACCTCGTCAACAACGATTGCAGGGCTGTCTGATCGCGCATCGAGACACGGGCGAAAGAGAGAGCCGGTTGGCGTTTAAAATTGAGTGAGACGCCCCGGATGGTGTCTCTCCTGCGTCCGCTCGCCGCCCTCCGCAGGACCCTGGGCGCGCACAGGCGGGCCCTCTTGCCCTACTCGACGAGTCCTGCCGAGCCAACGCCCAAGGGCGCCTACGTCCTGCCCCTCCCAAAGCTCTCGCACCTCATGGCAAGCGGCGCCGTCGCCAAGTGGCGCGTCCGCGAGGGCGACGCCTTTCCCGCCTACGCGATTCTGGCAGAGGTGGACGCGGTCGGGCTGGTGGAGCCGTGCTACGCGCAGGGGGCCTTTGCCGGGCGCGTGCGCATGCTCATCGAGGCGCAGCAGGCCGGGGTGGTCGCGCGGATCATGGTGCCGGCGACGGACGCGGACGAGGACGGCGGCGGCGAGGCCACGGGCGCGCGCGCCGGCGGCGACGGAGGAGGAGACCTGCCCGTCGGCACGCCCATCGCGGTCGTCGTGGGCGAGGACGAGCTCGAGGACGCCGAGGCCGAGGCCGAGGCGCGCGGGGAGGACCCGGGAATCGCGCGCGAGCGCGCCGTGGCCGCAGCGCGCGCGTGGCTCGTGCCGTCAACAGACGTGCTAAACCGCGGGCAGCCGGCCGTGCCCGTGCTCGAGTGGCAGTCGTTCCTGGCGTCGGACAAGGGCGGGGGCGGGGGGGGCATGTGCGCGCCTGGGGCAGAGGGAGCGGGCGGCGGGGGCTGAGATTTGAGTGCGCGCCTGGGGCAGAGGGAGCGGGCGGCGGGGGCTGAGATTTGAGTGCGCGCCTGTCTGACAACGCGACGGGCGGCTGCGGCGGTGGCGGCGCTCGGGCAGAGGGGGAAGGGCAGTTGTCGCTTGGCGGGGAATGTTTGTGTGTTGGTTTAAAAGTCCAAGCAACCGCATAAGATCCGGGCAAACCAAACTTATTCACATCTTGACCGCGACCGTCGGCGACGACGGCCTGACCACGCCCGCCGCGCCCGCGCCGGCCGCGCCCGCGGCCGCCGGCGCGGCCGCCGCGCCCGCTGCGCCCATCCACCCGATCATCTTGTTCAGCGCCGAGACGTACGCGCGCGCCGAGGCCACCACGATATCCTCGTCGGCGCCGCTGCCGCTGAACAGGCGCTGCACCTTGCCGCCGCCCGACGGCGCCGCGCGCGACGACTCGGCCCAGCCCTCGCTTGCCATGCGGCCGGCGGCGCGGATCTGTTGTTGTTTTTGTTTTTGTTTTTGTTTTTGTTTTTGTTTTTGTTGTTTTTGTTGTTTTTCGTTTTGATTTGAGTTCGTCGTCGTTGGTCGGAGGAGGATTGGTGAGACGTGCGTGTGCGTGCGTGAAAAACCGGGCAACGGTGAAGAGAGCGCGACTGGAGCCAGAGAGAGAGAAACGGGAAGAAAGGACACAGCACCGGCGCGCCGTCGGCGATCGAGAAGCAAGACAAACGCGCCCGCCCCCCCGCCCCGCCGCCAAGGAGAGAACAACACGAGACGCCAAAACACACACACGCATACGCACCTGCACGCGCGTGGTCGCCAGCGCCTCGATCCCCTGCGTCACGCTCTGCACGCTGTAGTCCACCAGCTCCGCGTCCACGCGCACGATCGAGTCGACCGCCTTGTAGGCCGCGTCGACGGGGCCCGTGCCGACGCCGACGCCGACGCGCAGAATGCCGTCGGGCCCCTTGAGCTGGAGGGTGGCGGTGGGCATGCCGCTGGTGCCGCAGACGACCTGGTTGAAGGGGAGGGAGGGGTGGATGGGTGGATTGGGGGTTGTGTGTGTCGTTGGGCGGTTGGCGTTGTTTTTGTTTGGTGGGTTGGGGGCCTGTGAGCGAGCGTTCCGAGGGAGTGACCTTCGAGGGGGGGAAAAGCGAGGACGGACAGGCGAGGACGGACAGGCGAGGACGGACAGGCGAGGACGGACAGGCGAGAGCAAGGGAACGAAGGGACAACCCCCGCCCTTCGATCACCCCCCCCCCCCCCCCCCCCCCCCCCCCCCCCCCCCCCCCCCCCCCCCCCCCCCCCCCCCCCCCCCCCCCCCCC
>Ga0209390_10006052_pt1 | contig 16549 bp, 9 predicted proteins | sample BON01_FD_187212 | JGI IMG/M metagenome (GOLD analysis project Ga0209390, IMG submission 187212) | Freshwater microbial communities from Lake Bonney liftoff mats and glacier meltwater in Antarctica - BON-01 (SPAdes) (version 2) | ecosystem: Environmental > Aquatic > Freshwater > Ice > Glacier...
GGGGGAAGGGGGGGGGGGGGCAGCGCGGAGCGGGCGGGCCTGGTGGGGGGCGCCACAGGACCGCCTCCCTCCCACAGCCTTGCGCTATGCCTCCGCCCCCCTCCCACCCCCCTCGCGTCTATTCCTTGAAGAGGAGAGAAGACACGCCCTCGCTGCGCGAGGAGAACCAACCAACCGACCGCCGCCGACGCCGACGCCGCCGCTGCCGCCGACGCCGACGCCGCCGCTGCCGCTGCCGCTGCCGCTGCCGATCGAGACTGCCCCCCCCCCCCCCCCCCCCCCCCCGCTCGCTTTTCGTTTTCGGACGCCCCGCCCTCGTTCGTTTGCCTCGCCCCGTGCCTGCCGCGTCCCCTCCCCCTTTTTTTTCCGGGGAATGGGGCGCCGCGCTGGGGGAGTCGACGCCGGTGGACGAGGGCGGGGACGACAAAAGGGAGTCTCGGCGGGAAGCATGCGATTGACTACGCGGCGTCCTTGGTTGGTCTTTTTTTCTGCGCGCGGGGCAAAGCGGGGCAAGGGGGGGCGCGCCCTTCGGCCTCGTGGTCCGACCCCCCCCCCCCCCCACCCCCCCCCCCCCCCCCCCCCCCCCCCCCCCCCCCCCCCCTCTCTCGCTTTTTGGAGGTGCTCTAGCAGTAGAAGGGGTCTGTGGAGCTGAAAGAAGTGCCCCTCCCCCATTGTGAAAACACTTATTTTCCCCATCATTTTTATTGCGTTTTTTCCCGTCGCTCGTCGAAGTCTTCAGTCGCCGCGCGCGGCACGCGTTTTCTCCCTCGCACGTTCGCAACACAGGGGACGGGCGGTGATCGAGCCTGACGAGTGACCTGACGCGCGTCGTCGCCCCAGTGCGGTCGCGTCGGCTTGTGGCTGGTGATTTGGGGAGGGGGGGGGGCGTGTTGGCGCGCGCGCCCTCTTGCGCTCTCGCCCCGCCTTTGCTCTCACAGCGCGGCCCGACACCGCCGACACCGGCGCCGCCGACGGCGCGCGCGCGCTGCGCAGACTCGCCGCGACAGGCACGCGGACGCGTGCTGCTTTTCGGCGCCGCTGGGCTGTGACGATGCAGCTGTGGGCGGGCTGAGGGGGGCGCTGAGCGCGACGGGTGGTCGGCGAGTTGGCTGCTTTAAAGGGGGCGCGTCCGAGAGAGGGGGCAAGCGGTCCTCGGCGCCTGCTCCTCCTCTCCAAAACCCACCTCTCTTGCCTGGCCTCCATAGACGTCTCTCCGGAAGTTGGTGGTTTCCGGCACGCCCGCCCCCTGTCAAACCCGCGGCGCCTTTTTGCGTGGGGTAGGTGCATGAGACGCTCGTCCCCAATCCCGCGTGCGCGCGCGCCCGTAGGGCCGATCAGGGGGCGCGGGGCGAAACCGAATTCATGGCCTTGTCTCCTTCCGAGCCTCTCGGCCTTCCGCTCTCCCTCCTCTCGTCCCCGAATACATAGCCCGCCCCCTCCCCCTCCCACATAACACACCATCCATCCACACACGCACACACATATCCTTTCTCCTAACAAAGAATAACGACAACAACAACAACCAACTAAACGATGAAGCTCCTCGCCATCGTCGCCCTCGCGGTGTGCATCGTCGGTGCCTCTGGTGAGTTATCAGTTTTTGTCTCCGGCTGTCACGGCCACGCTGGGGCCCCCCCCCCCCCCCCCCCCCCCCCCCCCCCCCTTCCCTGCCCGCCGACGGCGCGCGCGCTCATTCGCGTGCGCGCAGCGGGCGCGGGCCACGGCGCGGGGGCGCGTTTGCCCGCGCGCGCGCGCCCGGGCGCAGGCCCGTTTTTTTTCCTCCAGGCCAACGGGAGAAAAAAAAGCCCTCATCCGCAAAGCCGCAGCCTCTTTTTCTTTTCCCCGGGCCTCCTCTGTTCTTCCGGCGCCGCGGGGGGAACCACCGCCCGGCCCTCCCCCCCCTCTTACCCGGCCGAAGCAAGCGCACACGCGCGCATCGACGCGCACGCGCGGGGCCACGAATCCTCGGCGGGCTGCGCGCGCGCGCGGGGCGTCCGCATGCGCGCGCCGCCCGCGTCTGCGCCTCCAAGCCGCCGCCGCCACCCGCCGCCCGCCCGCCCGCCCATCCGCCGCCGCTCACTCGCTCCCCCCCCGCCCGTCCCCGCTGAACAAAACCAAAAAACAAAACACAGCCTGCGGCAAGCACGCCTACAACGACGAGGGCGTCGGCGCGTGGACCGGCGGGTGCACGGGCGCCAAGATCACGCCCGTCGACGGCACGGAGGCGCGCGACCAGTTCAACATCATCAGCAAGGTGCGGCTGCACTACAGCGAGGAGCTCGGGTGCGTCAAGGGCGTGGTCGCCCGCCACGGGTGGGCCAACCCGCCCAACCTGGTCACGGTCGGCGTGACCACCTTTCCCGAGGTGGCCATGCTCGCGCTGACGCAGGGCGAGTACATCACCTCGGTGTCGTGGGCCGCCAAGGAGGGCTGCATGTCCTACCTGTCGCTCAAGACCAACAAGGGCAACGAGGCGGCGGCGGGCGAGGCGCCCGCGGACGCCGCCACCTTCACGGCGAAGGACGGCGAGTACCTGGCCGCGTTCAAGGGCGCGATCGGCAACGACGAGTCGTGCTCGCCCATGGCCGCGCTTTCGTTCCGCTGGGGCTTCGACGACTGCGAGGTCGCCGCCGTCGAGGCGCCCGCCGCCGTCGAGGCGCCCGCCGCCGTCGAGGCGCCCGCCGCCGTCGCCGCGCCCACGTGCGACGCGCTGTTCACCGCCACGACCGGCGTCGCCTCGTGCGTCGACGGCCAGGTCGTCGTCGGCTTCGGCGCGCTCAAGAAGAGCCTGGGCGTCAAGTGCCTCGCCGAGTGCGCCGCCCCCGTCGTGGCCGCTGTCGCCGAGCCCGTCGCGGCCCCCGTCGCCGCGCCCCTCGAGGTCGTGACCTTCTCGGGCACGCTCAGCAAGGACGCCCTGCTCGCGAAGAAGACCAAGATGTTTGGCGGCCGCCGTCTGGCTGGCCTCAAGATGTTCGACGCCACGGCCGCGATGGCCCAGGCGCAGGCCAAGGTGGCCGCGCTTAAGGGCATGGCGACCGGCGCGCTCAACCAGGGCATCGCCGCAGCGACGTCGGCGGCCGAGGCCAAGCAGGCCGCCGCCGCGCAGGTCAAGGCCGCGGGCCAGGCCAAGGTCAACGCCGCCATCAAGGCGGTCGTGGACGCCAAGTCGGCGCCCGCGGCCTGCTTCACGGTGTGCAAGAAGGAGGGCCTCAGCCTGATGGCGCTCAAGGCGTCGCTCAAGGGCCTGTAAGGGGCGACAGAGAGGGCGGGAACGGACGGCCCTGATTCTCTCGGGTTCCTTTCCTCCCCTTTGCTCTCTTTTGCTCTCTTTGCTCTCTTTGACCGGCGGCCCGGACCCCACGTGCATACACACTCACACGCGCGCACGCGGGCGGACTTTTGGCGGGGTTCCTTGAAAAAGGGAACGCTGAGCGCGTCGTCGTCTGCTTTTTTGTTCCTCGGGGCGGGCCAGCGGGCGCAAGCAACACATCCGAAAGCTTTGCCCCGCCCGCTCTCTCTCGGGTAATCAACAGAACGGCCGGCATGCCAGCGCGCGAGAGCGACCCGCCTCACAAACACGTTCAGCAGCCAACGACACACGGGCTGGTGAACTTATATTTTTTGTAAAAACTCCCATTTTTCCATTTCACCCTCGCCTCGCCGTCATCGATGCGTTCTTTCCATTCTGCCTTTTGCCGCGCGCGGCGCGGCACAGGGGCGCGCTGCGGATTGAAGACCTGATATTGAGGCCTGCGTGGTTAACATGTTAGCGTGTGTGTGTGGTTTTCTTTGGCCTAGAGGGCGGGCGGCGACCCAGACGCAAAGAGGGCGAAAGCGGCTGACCGGCCGAACCGACGCGGCAACTGATGACAAACAAGGCGACGACAACAAACATTCCAATGTTTCAAAGTTTCAAATCCAAACTGTTTCCGAGCTCTTTACAGCTCCATCACGCGCGAGTCCAGCAGGTTAGGGTTGCTCCCGAGCGCCGGGCGCGTCGCGTCGCCCGCCGCCAAAAGGGGCAGCGGCAGCAGGCGGCATGCCAGCGGCTCTGCGCAGCCGGAGCACCATGGCCGCCACGTCGGACGCGACGGCGGCGATGCGGCCGGCCAGGCGGGCGTCGTGCGCGGCGTCGGCGGCGTCGGCGGCGGCTGGAGCAGCGGCGGCGAAAGCGGCCTGTCGTGCTCGCTCGGTGACCCTGACCTCGGCGCCGCCGCCGCAGAAGAGCCAGTTCGGGCTGTCGCCGACGCTGCCGCTCGGCGAGGGCCGCCACTCTGCCTGCCGCTCGTACAGGTGGGCGGTGGCGATGTCGACGTCCGCCATGGCTCGCGGCGGTTTCGCCGCCAACTCGGAGCGTGACGTTCGCCGGACCCTCTCCGTCCGACCTCGCCAGCCCCGCCCTTGAGTCACCTCGCGAGCCCATATACAAACGCCGCCAATGCGCGGCGCGCGTGCGGCGCGTGTCGCGCCGAGGCTTCCGGGGGCGGGGGGGGGGGGGGGGGGGGGGGGCGGCGCTGGCGCCCGGCGCTGGCGGCGGCGGACGACACGACGCCCGCGAGGCGTCCGCCTCCCCCCCAAATCCGGGAAATAATAATCCCTCGCCCGCGGTCCGCCCGCCGGAGATCCCGCGCGTCGCCCGCGTCTGCGTGCGGTGCGCGTAAGAGCCGCGTTTGTGTAGGTTGCTCCGCGATAGTAAGTGGGGCGGCGCGCCGCGGGACCTCCCGTAAGTTGGCAACTGGTGGTTCTTTTCTCTCCCCCTCCCCCCACCCCTTCCTCCACACAGCACAGCCGGGTGTCTGTCTCGATAAATGGCGGCCCCCGGCCCGCGCAGGACGTCTATCTCTGTCTAAACCTAAACGCACCATCCGAACGAAGAACCCGGCCGTCTCATCCCCGAGTCGCCTCACGATCTCTAAACCCGCACGCAAGTTTCCCCACTTGCAGTTTTCTCTCTCTTCTTCCAGCGCATTGAAAAATGAAGGTGGCGATTTTCGCACTGGCCCTCGTGGCCCTGGTGGCCGGCGCCTCGGGTGAGTCGGTGCTTGCGCGCGGGTTTTCTGGCATGGCGGGAGCGATTGCGCGCGCGCGCGCGGCGGTCGGGCGGGCGGGCGCGCGCGCGCGGGCCGCAGAGGGGAGCTGAAGAAAAAAAGCATCACCGGTTTGCAATGTGCAAAGAGCTGGCCAACTAACGCCGCCTTGGCGCTGATGGGGCGGTCTCCCTTGACGTTTCCGCGCGCGCGCGCGCGCGCGCGCGCTACTGTGCGCGGGCGCGTCTGCATGGGGCGCGCGCGCCGCGCGCGCCCCCGCGACGCGCGGTTCCGACCCCCCTATTTTTTTTCCTCTTCCCTCGATGGGGGTTGCGGGTGTCACTTGCCCCACATAGAAAAGATGTCACCCCCCGCCACCACCCCCACCTTTGAGACGGACTTTTTCTTCCTCGAAAAGGGGGGGGGGGGGGGGGGGGGGGTGTTGGTTGCCCCCAACCTTTCCTCAATCGCGCGCGCTCCCCGTCGCTCTGTGCGGACGGGCGCGCGCGCGCCCGCGCGCGCGCGGCAACGGCGCGTATCCTTCCTTGCTTCCTTCGGCCAAGGGACAAAACAACTCACCGCCCTCAAAAATATATCCCTCGTGCCATCGAAACCAAAACAACAACAACACAGCGTGCGGCAAGTTTGAGTTCCGCGACGAGGGCGTCGGGGCGTGGTCGGGCGGCTGCACGGGCGCCAAGATCTCGGCGCTTGACGGCTCGTCCGCGCGCACCGAGTTCAACGCCATCAGCAAGGTCAAGCTGTACTACAGCGCCGAGCTCAAGTGCGTCAAGGGCGTGGTCGCCCGCCACGGGTGGGCCAACCCGCCCAACCTGGTGACGATCGGCTCGACCGACTTTGCCGAGACCGAGCTGTCGCTGACCATGGGCGAGCAGTTCACGTCAGTCAACTGGGCCGCCGCCGACGGCTGCATCACCTACCTGTCGCTCAAGACCAGCAAGGGCCGCGACGTGACGGCCGGCACGGCCGAGGGTGCCGAGGTGGCCGTGTACGCCGCCCCGGAGGGCGAGTACCTGGCCGCGTTCAAGGGCGCGACCGGCAACGACAAGTCGTGCTCGCCCCTGGCCGCCCTCTCGTTCCGCTGGGGCTTTGACGACTGCGCCGAGGTGGCCGCCGCCGTCGAGGCGCCCGCGCCCGTCGAGGCGCCCGCGCCCGTCGAGGTTGACGCGTGCCCCGTCTCGACGGTCGTCACGTCGGGCTTTGCCACGTGCGCCGACGGCGTCGTGTCGCTGGGCGGCAAGGTTGCCGCCGCCTTCACCTGCGAGGCCGCCGAGTGCGAGGCCGAGGAGGAGGTCGCCGCCGCCGTCGAGGCGCCTGCGGCCGTCGAGGCGCCCGCCGCCGTCGAGGCGCCCGCCGCCGTCGAGGCGCCCGCCGCCGTCGAGGCCGTCGTCGCCGTCGAGGCGCCCGCCGCCGTCGAGGCCGTCGTCGCCGTCGAGGCGCCCGTCGCCGCCGTCGAGGCCGTGGCCGCCGCGCCCGCCATGATGGGCGGCAAGGCCGGCATCATCGCCGTTAAGGTGGGCGCGCTCAACTCGCTCCTCGCCGCCAAGCAGGCCGCCCTCGGCCAGGCCGTCGTGGCCGCCAACGGTATGATGGCCGCCAAGGCCGCCGCCGGCAACAGCGCCGTCGCCGCCAAGACGGCCGCCGTCAACGGCGTCGTCGCCGCCAAGATGGGCCGCAAGCTCAACTTCTTCGGGCTGGAGGGCATCTTCGCCTCCAAGGTCTCGGCCGTCAACTCGCTCCTCGCCGCCAAGGCCAGCCTCAAGGGCAAGGCCCCCGCCGCCGCCGTCGTCGCCGTCGAGGCGCCCGCCGCCGTCGTCGCCGTTGAGGCGCCCGCCGCCGTCGTCGCCGTCGAGGCCCCCGCCGCCGTCGTCGCCGTCGAGGCCCCCGCCGCCGTCGAGGCCGTCGAGGCCCCCGCCGCCGTCGAGGCCGTCGTCGCCGCGCCCGCCAAGGAGTGCTTCAAGGTGTGCGCCGCCAAGGGGACCGTCGAGTCCCTCGCGGCCAAGCTGACCGCCAAGACCGCGTAAGCAAGTGGAGTCGTTTCAGACGTGGGGATTTGCAAAGAGGGGGGATTGCTCCTTCTCTTGTTTCATTTCTGTGTGTGCCATATCGACCCGCGATTTCTCGGGCGCGTTTTGACCGTACGGAAAATGAATTGAAGAACAAGTTGCCCTCGATTCATCCGCGATCCTCTCTTGGTTCTTTGACCAAGCCCGCTGTTTAGAAAAGATCAACTTTTAACTTAAACACCAACGCGACGATCATTTGGGGCTCCGTTCGGTCAACAGGGCGGAAAGACGCACGCTCGACACCCCCTTCAGCGGCTGCGCTTCGCGCCCCCCCCCCCGCGAGCGAGACAACCGACCGAGACAACCACTTCCTTTTCCTTCAAGATTTGGAATTCATTATCGTCACAAGATCGCCGCCTGCACGACCCCGAAGCGCCCGTTGACCTGCCAATCCTCGTCGCGCGCGGCCGCCGCCTCGCCCACGCCCGCGCCCAGGCCCACCACCACGTCGGCCTTGCACGTGCGCAGCGTCACGACCGCGACGCCGCCGGCCTGCTCCTGCCCCGCTACTGCTCCTCGTCCTCCGCGTCCGCCGGCGCGCCCGAGCGGCCCGAGCGCCTCCGCAAAGGGCGTCGTCCAAGGCCACCGGCAGTCGGCGGTCAGCTTGCGGTAGTTGAGGTCGCCCTTGAAGATGACGGCGCGGGAGGGGGGCAGGAACGCCAGCGGCACGGCGCCGAGGGGCGCAGCGGCGGCGGCGGCGGCGGCGGCGGCGGCGGCGGCGGCGGCGCTGCTGATGCTGCCGCCCCCACATGAAAAGAGCGCCGCCTCGAGCGCCGGCGCCGCCGCGCGCATCCACCAGAACGGCAGCGGCGTGGTCCAGAACGGGTGCTCGACCCAAAGCAGGCGCCCGGCCGCGGCGTGCTCACGCCACCGCGCGGCCAGCGCGCGACCCGGGGCGGCGGCGGCGGCGGCGGCCTCGCCCTCGCCCTCGCCCTCGCCGCCCTCCCCCCGCGGCTGCTGCTGCGGCGGCCACAGCAGCGCGCCCAGGTCCCCCGCGGCCAGAGCGTCCGACACGAACCACGGCAGCGCCTTGCCGTGCAGCACGACCACCGAGGCGCACCCCGAGGCGAGCAGCCCGTCGGCGAGGCACAGGTCTGAGAAGAGCTCGAGCGCGGCGTTGTCGAGGACAAGGTGGACGGTGCGGGCGGAGGAGGGGGGGCAGGGGGGGGAGGAGGAGGGGGAGGGAGAATGGGAGGAGGAAGGGGCGGGGGCCGCCAGCGCGCGCCACAGCGCCCCGAAGTCGTCGCACAGCAGCGGGCTGGTGAGGTTTGCGGCGGCGCCGCGCGTGCGCGCGCCCTCGGCGGCCTCGGCGGCGGCCTCGAGCACGGCCGCGCCGCCCTCGGACAGCGCGGCGGCGCTCCCGGCCGACAGCGACAGGTCGGTCTTGTTGCCCCAGAGGGCGTACTGGCAGAGCGCGTGGAGCGCGGCGGCGCAGGGCGCGTCGCCCTGGGACGGCGGCGGGGCGACAACGCCCCCTCCTGGCGTCGTCGTCGCTGTCGGCACCCCCTCCCCCTCCCCCCGCTGCTGCTGCTGCTGCTGCTGCTGCTGCTCTCTCCGCCGCGACTCCGTCTGCCGCTCGAGCTGCGCGATCAGGCCGAGCGCCGCGCGCCCAATCTCCCCGGCGGCCGGGGCGCTCCCGACGAGCGCGGCGGCCTTTTGCCGCGCGAACGGGTCGTAGTAGGGCTGCCGCGGCTGCTGCTGCTGCTGCTGCTGCTGCTGCTGCTGCGGGGGCGGCGGCGGCGGCGGCCCTGTCGCCGCCAGGCCTGCCGCCGCCCCGGCGCCCCCTTGGCCCGCACCGCCGCCCGCCGCCGTCGCCAGGCCCGCCGCTGCCGCCCCGTCCGACCACAGGCCCGCGGCCAGCAGCCTCGCGTACAGGTAGCACTCGACAGCCAGCCACGGCATGTCGGCCCAGGTGGGGGAGGGTGTGGGCGCGGCGTCGGCGTCGGCGTCGGCGTCGGCGTCGGCGTCGGCGTCGGCGTCGGCGTCGGCGTCGGCGTCGGCGTCGGCGTCGGCGGCCGCGGGCCGCGGCCGCCCGACCCTCGCGACCGCGTCGATCCCGGCGTTGGTCCAAGCCAGGCAGTAGGCCAGCGCCTCGCGGGGCGAGCCGCGCGCGCCGTGGTCGCCGCGCGCGGCGGCGTCGGCGCGGCAGGCGACGGCAAAGCGGGCGTCGGCGGCTGTCGCGGCGGGCCCACCGGCCGCCACCGCCGCCGCCGCCGCCTCAATCGCCGTGCTGCCCCCCCCCGCCGCGGGCGGGAGCGCCGCCTCGCCCGGCATGCGCAGCGGGTGGTGCGCCGGGGCCAGCGGCGCGCCTGCCGCCATGTCGTCGCGCAGGCGGGCCAGGGCGCGCTCGGCGGCGGCATAGGCGGCGGCAGCGTCGGCGTGGCCGGCGTCGCCGTTGCCACGCGCCGCCTGCTCCAGCCTGAGGTCCGAGATCACGCCCTCAACGATCAGGGGCAGGCGGCGCGTGACCGTGTCCTGCGCAAAGGACCCGGCCTCGCCCGCGGACAGGGGAGGGTGCGGCGGGAAGGGCAGCGCGACGAGGGCGGCGACGCGGGCGGCGTGCGAGGCGTCGGCGTCGGCGGCGGCGTCGGCGCTCATCGGGGCGGCGGCGGCGGATGAGGAGGTTGGGGCGGTCGCGCGCGGCGGGGGCGCCGCTGCTGCGACAACGCGGCGCCGTTCGACCGCACTGCTGAGGCTGCTGCCGATGCGCCGGTGCGCCACCTGGGACGCGGCGGCCATTCAAGAGCGGGCGGATCTCGTGCCTGCGTTTGTTCTTGATCGAGCAAACGCTTTCTCGTGGTGCGCGGCGATTGATCGCGAGGGTCCTATATGGGAACGTAGTGAGGCACGGTGGCAATGTGGAAATGGGGAGATTGGCGAGTTCCCAAAGGTTCCCCCCCCTTGGCTGCTGAGTGGCACAAATTGTTGAGCGAGACCGGGGTCGTCCGGCGGCGGCGCACGGCGCGGTCGGCGATCGGCGCGCCCGCCGAGACCAAGCCCAAGAGAGGCTCCCCCCCTTGCGGCACGCACGACCACCACCCATCATGTTCTTTGCCCGTCAACAACAAATAGAGATCGCCGCCCGCCGCACACGGTAGATCAGCCACGCCCTAGCCTAGAGCGAGACAGAGAGGTCGGGCGTTTGAAGCTTCCCTCCCCCTCTCACCGCGCGCGTGCGAGACAACTCCGACATCTGCGCCCCGGCCATTGTACAGGTGTCACGCCTCTCTCTCGCGGCTCGCCTCCTCTCGATCGCGCGCGCGATGCACCGGGTGCTAGGCGGGGAGGTGGAGGGCAGCCCCAGCGGCGGCGGCGTCGGCGGCGCCGGTGCGTCGTCCTCCTCGGCGCCGCCGCCGCCGGGCGGCGGGCACTCTCCCGAGCGTCCGACCAGCCCGTTCGCCCACTGCAGCGCCATCCCGGACCCGGCGGCAGACGCGGCAGCAGCAGCAGCAACAGAAGCCGAAGCAGACGCCGAGGCCGAGGCCGCGTCGGCGGCGGCCGCGGAGGCGGCGGCGGCCGTCGACGCCGACGCCGCCGAGGGCCGGCACCGCGCCCGGCAGGCGCGCCTGGCGAGCAGCCTCAGCGGCCTGAGCGGCGGCGGCGGCTCGCGGAGCCGCCTCAGGCCCGTCGCCGAGGACCGCGCGGCCACGCCCGCAGGCGCGACCCCGGCCGCGGCCGCGGCCGACGGCGGCCCCTTTGGCGGCAAGGACGCAACGAGCGACAAGGGCGGCGGCGGCGCTGGCGGTGGCGAGGGCGCCGGCGCCGACGACGTCGATGCGCGCCTGCTGGCCCTGGCCGACGAGCCCCGCTTCGCGCCCTTCGTGCGGCAGGACGCCTACGGCCAGGGCGGGGCCGGCCCCTGGACGTGGGGCGAGCGCGCGCGCCTCGCCGGCTGCGCCCTGGCGCTCGTGCCGCTGCGCGCGCTGGCGGTGGCGCTGTGCGTCGGCGCCTACTACGCCACGTGTCGCGCGGCGGCCGCGCTGCCGCCGCCGCGCACGGCGCGGGGGCAGGCCGCGCGGCGCTCGCACCTGGCGCGCGCGGGGCGCTTCTGGTCGCGCGCGTGCCTGCTCGCGCTCGGGTTCTGGCGCGTGCGGTGGCTGCGCGTCGCGCCGGACGGCGCGCGCACCGCGGCCGGCCCGCCGTGGCGCCGGCGCCGCCTCGGCCCCGCCGACGAGGACGCGAGCGGCGCCGGCCAGCAGCAGCAGCAGCACCAGCACCAGCAGCAGCAGCAGCACATGCATCAGCAGCAGCAGCAGCTGCAGGAGCAGCCTCAGCAGCGGGAGCGGCAGCACCACCACCAGCACGGCGGCGAGGGCGGGGGGGAGGGCTGCTGGTCGCCTGACTGCGTGCCGCCGCCGCCGGCCGTGGTCGCCAACCACGTCTCGTGGCTGGACATCCTCCTCGTGATGAGCCGCTACTTCCCCTCGTTCGTGGCGCGGGAGGGGACGCAGGACCTGCCGCTGATCGGGCTGATCAGTCGGCAGATGCAGTGCCTGTTCGTGGACCGGGAGCGGCGCGGGCAGCAGCAGCAGCAGGGGCAGCAGCAGGCGGGGCAGCAGCAAGGGGCGGCGGCAGCGGCGGAGGCCAACGGCGGCGGGGGCGGCGGCGGCGGCCCGGCGCCGACGACCGGCAGCAGCGTGAGCGCGGCCGTGCGCGCGCGCATGCGGCGTTCGGCCGCGCGCACGGGCCTGCTCGAGGCGATGATGGACGCCGAGGACGACGCCGCCGCCGCCGCCGCCGCCGGGGGGGGCGCGGGGGCCGGGGGGGCGGCAGCTGCAGCAGCGGCGGGCGTCGGTCTCGCCAGCGCCCCTTCGGGCGGCGCGGCCGCGGCGGCCGCCGCCACCGACAACGCCGACGACGCCGGCGGCGACGCGGCCGCCGAGCGGCCCATGCTGCTGTTTCCCGAGGGCACCACCAGCAACGGGCGTTACCTCCTGCCCTTCCGCACGGGCGCCTTCCTCGCGGGCGTGCCCGTGCGCCCCGTGGTCATCTCGTACGCCTCGTGCGGCGGGGGCCTGGCCGGCGGCCGGCGGCCGGGCGGCGTGCTGCCCCGGCGGCGCACGCGGGGGGGCAGCGGCGGCGGCGGCGAGGACGGCGGCGGCGGCGGCGGCGGCGGCTTTGGCGGCGGCGGCGGCGGCGGCGCGCCCGACCTCGACCTCGACCTCGACCGCTACTGCGACACGGGCGGCGGCAGCGGCGGCGGCCGCCTCTCCCTCGCGTGGGAGTCGATCACCGCCGCCACGCACGTGCTGCTGGTGCTCGCGAGCCCCTGGCAGTCGGCCACGTGCCTCGAGCTGCCGCTGTACGTTCCGTCGGCGGAGGAGCGCGCCGACGCGCGGCTGTTCGCGTCGCGCGTGCGCGGCGAGCTGCTGCGCGCGACGGCGCTGCTGCCGTCCGGCTCGGGCCTGGAGGAGAAGCGCGAGTACCAGCGGCGGCTGCGCGAGGTGCTGGCCGCGCGAGACCCGTCTTGGCGCGAGAAGTGAGTCACTGAGGTATTGGCGTCCGCGAAGGCGGTACCGCGCGGTGTGCGGTCGGTCGGGCTCGTCATTCCCTTTTCGCCGGCGACGTCCTTGAATACAATTCGGAACAATTTGTTAAGTGCTCAGTTACAGCGACGCGCGCCCGACGACAACCCCCTTCCATCCCGGCGACACAGTGCAACGACGACGCCCCCCTTGGTCGGCGCGCACAAACGCCGCGGAACCAACTAGCCTCGTGTCTCTCCCTCTCCTCTCGCCACCCTGCTCAGCCCCTTCCGGGCGCGCGCGCTCAGGCAATCCTTGTCGCGATTGCTTGGGGTGGTGTCAACGGACCTCGAGGGACTGGGGTTGGCCGGGTGAAGGAGGATTCGAGAGACGCCGGGAGGAGACACTCCGCTCCACCCGCACCACCACCACCACCACCAGCAATCGCCGGCGACAGCGGATAGGAAATGACGCGGAGGCGGAGCAGCTGCCGCCTCTCGGCGCCGCCGCCGGTCCATCACTAGAGAGAGAGCCAGAGAGCCACTGACTGGAGGGAACGACGGGGCGAGCGAGGGAGCGATGGACGCCGCCGACGCCGCCAACGTCGCTGCCGCCGCCGCCAGCGAGAGCGCTCGGTTTGTTGCGCTCAGGCCGACGCTGTCGGTCGAGCAGACACATGCGTTCGAATGGGCGATCGTCGCCCTGACGTACGTCACGGCCGCCGCGTGCCTCGCCGGGGCCGCGTGCGCCGTGCCCTGGGGCCGCGTCGGCGCCGCGCTGCGCTGCTGCTGCAGCGGAGGTGCCTGCGGCGGTGGCCGGGCGGGCAAGCAGCAGCAGCAAGCGCCGCCGCCGCTGCCGCCCTTGCCGCCGCAGCGACAGCAGTTCAACGCGCTTTGGGGCGCGCGCGTGGCCATGCAGCTGCTCGCGGCCCTCTACGTGCTGTCGCTGACGGTGCCGCTGCAGATCTGGTGGGCGCCCGCGTCGCCGATGCGTTACGGCGGGCGCGGCGCTGGCGCGGGCGCGGGCGCGGGCGCGGGCGCAGGCGCCGGTGCGGGCGGGGCGCCGCCGCCGCCTAGGCCGCGCCCGCGGCCGGTCCCGACTTTCCCCATCCCGAGCGTCGACACCATCTGCCGCGTGTCTTTGGGGATCTCTTACGGCGTGCTCGAGCCGGCGTTCTACCTGATCGTGCTGTTTGCCTGCGTTTACACGGTGAGTTTGTTGCCTTGGATTGTTTTGCTGTTTTGCTGTTTTCTCGACCGTCGAGGCACCGTCGCCCCTCGGGAGGCCGCGACTTTGTTGATTGGGTCGTCGTTATCATCTTTGATTCTGCGGTTTGTTTCGTGCTCTCTCACAGCCTGCGAAAACCCCGAACACAACAACGACCTGCAGCTGCAACGCCAAGGGCACAACGACGACGACGACGAGTACGACGACGACGACGACGCGGACGAGGAGGAGGAGCAGGCGCTCATTTACGCGCAGCAGCAGCAGCAGCAGCAGCAGCATCACCAGCGGCAGGAGGAGCAGCAGCAGCTGGCAAGCGATGGCGACAGGGCGGGCGCGGGCAGCAGCAGCGGCAGTGAGGACGATGACGACCTCGAGGCGGGCGGTGGGGCCGCCGTCGGGGGCAAGGATGACGTGGCGCTGTTGCAGCCTCATCGGACCCGCGCGGGCAGGAGGAGGAGGAGAGGGAGCGGGGCGGCGGCGGCGGCGGCCGAGAGCGGCGGCACGGCGGCAGCACCAGCAGCAGCACCAGGAGCATCAGCACCATCAGCAGCAGGGGCCCCTGCGCCCTCTTCGACGCAGCAGCGCAGGCGTCACAACCAGCTCGAGCGGCTGCCCGAGCTCGACCCGGCGGCCACGCTGTCCCCGCCGCCCACGCCCACTGCGATCGGCGGCGGCAAGCAGCAGGCGCGGCGCGGCGCGGCCGCGCGGCGGCCCGGGGCCGGCGGCGGCGGCGGCGGCCGCAGGGGCAGGGTGGCGCGCACGTCCGCCCACGCCCTCCCAGCGGACTTGGGCAGCAGCGCCGTCGCGTCCGACCCCTTTGCGCTCGCGGGGGATCACGGCGCGCCGGGCGGAGGAGCGTTACTGTCGTTGCCGCCGCCGTTGCCGCGCAAAGCGGGGGCGGGCGGCGGCGGCGGCGGCGGGCGCGCAGGCGGCGCCGCCGCCCTTCTCAGCGGGCCAAACGCGCTCGTCGTCTCGCTCGCCGTCGGCCTGACGCTCCCCGTGGCCGCCGCCCAGGCCGTCGCCGCCCTCTTCTCGCGCGTCATCACGCAGCTGCGCTACGGCGAGAGCGCCATGGCGCGCTTTTTCGCGGCGTCCGTGCCCGTGTCTGCGGCGTGCGCGGGCGTCGTCCTGGCGGCCGAGGGCGGCCTTGGCGGCGGCGGCGGCGGCGGCGCGGCGCTCCCAGCCGGCGGCGGCGGCGGCGGGCCCGCGATGCCGCCGCGGGCCAGCCCCGCCGACTGCGCCGCCTGCGCCTTCCCCGTCTTCTCGACGCTCGTCTCGGCGGTCTTCGCCCTCCTCTACTCCCTCTGGCTCGCGTCCGTCGCCCGCCGCCTCGGCCGCGAGGCGCTCAACGCGCGGCTGGCGCGGCGCGCCGTGTGGGGGCTGGGCTGCGCGCTGCCCGCGCTGCTGTGCCTGGGCGTCGCGCTGCGCGGCGTGAGCGTGCTCTTTTTCCCCTACACCCTCGCGCACGACGCGACGCTGCTCGCGTACGCGCTGTGCGTGTGCGCCGCGGTCGTGCTCGCGTCGGCCGTGGCTGTGTGGCTGCCGCTGCGCGACGCGCACAGGGCTGCTGCTGCTGCTGCTGCTGCGGCGGCGGCGGCGGCGGCGGCGGCGGCGGCAGCTGGAGGGGGAGGGGGCGGCGGCGGCGGAGGAGGCGGGGCGAAGGGGTCCGAAACGGCCATGCGGCAGCTGTCGCTGCTGCTGCAGTCGCCGCCGTCGCAGCAGATGCAGCAGCATTATGAGTCTTCCTACTCTCGTTTGGCTTTATGATGGCTTGTTCAAACACGATTTGAATGACAAAAACGAAAACGACGACCAGGTGGCAAAAGCGAGTGGCTCCCGGAGCGAGCGACGGCGGCGACAGCGGCTGCAAGCGGGCGGCGGCGGCGGCGACGACGACGCCCAGTCTTTTGCGACGCTCGCGGCGATGCCCGTCTTCCATAGGGTTGATCGATCGCGCGCCCCCTAGTCGCGACGCACATACACACACGCTCGTACTACCAGGTTTCCTCGTCCCCAGAATCATACATCCAGAAGCACGAACGCGCGCGTTCGAAACGAGGCGCACCCCAAGAAGAAACCCCCCTTCTTGCAGCTCCCCGAGGATGTTTGGCGGGCAAGGAGGGGCGTTTGGTGAGCAGGAGCACGGTCGGCGAGCCCCGGCGGCTGCGAGAGAGGGAGAGAGGCGGATGGAACGACAAACTGCATTCGCTGATCCGAAGCGCGGCAACGTGGGCAAAAGCGCTGGCCACTTGTCCGGCGGTGGTGGCAGCGGGAAGTGCCGTGGGCGCGTCGTCACCACCACCACCCCGCGCGCGCATGTCGCGACCTCAAGACAAGGAAGCAGGAACCCGGAGCTCGCACTCACACTTCAAATTTTGTCTCTCTCTCTCGACCGCGACCCCCGATCGTCTGAAAACAAACACAGGCTTTGGCCAGCAGCCCGCGCCGTCGCCCTTTGGCGCAGCGCCGGCCGCGACGACGCCGGCTCCATTCGGCGGAGGGTTTGGCGCACAGGTGGGTGTATGTTTTTCTGATCGGCGTCGATCGGCGTCGGCGGCGGCCACCAGCAGCGGTCGCGCGCTCAGGCGATCGTGCTGGTGCATCTGCTGCACTGGCGCGCGCGCGCGTCTCGCGCGCGCACTCCAGTGTGTGTCGCGCCGGCCGGTGAACGGTCCAACTTACGCCTTCACACCGCCGCTCCCCCCCCCCTATCTAACAAAACCGCCACCAACGCCCACAAAAA
>Ga0209390_10006055_pt1 | contig 16544 bp, 8 predicted proteins | sample BON01_FD_187212 | JGI IMG/M metagenome (GOLD analysis project Ga0209390, IMG submission 187212) | Freshwater microbial communities from Lake Bonney liftoff mats and glacier meltwater in Antarctica - BON-01 (SPAdes) (version 2) | ecosystem: Environmental > Aquatic > Freshwater > Ice > Glacier...
GGGAAACGGGGGCGGGCGGGCGGGCGGGCGGGCGGGCGGGCGCGCCCGGCGCTCTTTAGGCCGCCTCTCTTGGGCCAACCGACGCTCGCGGGCAAGGAACAAAATGAAACAAAACTCACTGCGTCGACCCCTGCTCCTTGGCGCGGCGCAGCAGCAGCGAGCACTGCGAGATGGGCTGCCCGTAGAACGGCTCGAACTCGCTGTCGTAGAACAGCACCACCGACGACGACACGGCCATGGGCACCTTTTTGGCGGCGACGCGCGCCGCCGCCTTGTTGGCGCCGGCGTTTTTGGCGACGGCGTTTTTGGCCACGACGGCGGCGGCGACCTTGTTGGCGGCGGCGCCGCCGGCGCTCTTCGCGTTCTTGGCGACGGCCTTGGCGGCGACGGCGTTCTTGGCGACGGCCTTGACGGCGACGGGGTTCTTGGCGTTCTTGGCCGCCGCCGCCGCCGCGGGCACGTTCTTGGCGTTCTTGGCCTTTGCCGCCGCCGCCGGCGCGTTCTTGGCGTTCTTCGCCCCTGCCGCCGCCGCGGTGCTCTTGCCGGTTTTGGCCCCCGCCGCCGCCGGCGCGCCCTTGCCGTTCTTTGCCCCCGCCGCCGGCGCGCCCTTCGCCGGCGCGGTCTTGTTGGCCGCGACCTTGTTCACCGCGTGCTTGACCGTCACGGCGCGCGCCAGGTTGCGCGCGGCCGTGGCCGCCTCGGCCGCCGACGCCGTGGCCGCCAGCGCAGCGACCAGGACCGCCGTCAGGACGCGCTTGCGGCTCATTGCGGCTCGCTTCTTTCTTGTCCTTCTTTGCCTCTTGTGGGGAGGCGTCCTTGTGGTGGTTGTGGTCGTGGTCGTTTGGAGGTTTGGGTTCGCGTGAAGAGTGTTCGAATGAGCAAGGGAGGGCGAGCGGGTCGCTCTCTCTCTCTTGTAGAAGAGAGAGGAGCGGGGATAAGAGAGTCCGTTCGTGTGCGAGGAGTTTGAAGGACTCCCTCTCGCGCCCTGCGGCCGCGCGCGCCTCCTCCAAGGGGCCCGCAACCCCCCGCCCGGGGCAGAGGCACGCTGAGAGCGACAGTCTCCGCAGTATGGGCCGCGCGCGCCAATGTGGGGCCGCGGGGACAGGGAAGGGGGGGGGGGCGGGCACACGAAGCGGCGAGGGCCTATTTTTGTTCCGCCGCCGCCGCCGCTGCCGCCGCCGCCGAACAGTAGCTGCTTGCTGTCGCCACGCGGGCGCGCCTCTCGCCGGCGACACCCGCTGGTTCTCCCATCCCGCTTGACTCTTCGCGCACAGACAGCTGCCCGCCCGCGCGCCAAGCTGCCTGTGACCTCGCGTCGTCCTCGCGCGCTTGCCATCCACAGCTTCTCGCCGCTCGCGAGGCCGACCAACGCGCGCTCTCGCCCGCGCCTGACGCAGCAGCGCCCGCGGTACCGGGCGCCCCCGTTCTTGAGCCCGTCGCCGCCAGCGTCGTTCTGTCTCTGATCATTAAAGAACAGACAGGGCAGCGCTCTTGTCTGGGCGGCAATAAAACAATAGAAACGCCATGGCGCGCGCTCCCTAATAAACACTGGAGAGGTCAGACGGACGAGCGAGCGCGCGCGCAGGGAGCGAACGCCGGAACGAAAAAAATCGCCGCCCGTCCGTCCGGTCGGCGCCTCTTCTCTTTCTCTCTACTGCGACGGCACCAGCACGCCGTAGCCCCCGCTCTCGCGGCGGTACACCACCGCCACGCCGCCCGTCGACGCCTCGCGGAACACGTAAAACCCGTGGCCCAGCGCGTCCATGGCCTCGGCCGCGTCCGCCACGCTCATCGCCGCGCAGGGGACCACCTTGACGCGCGCGACCTCGGCGGGAAGCGCCCCCGCGCCCGAGAAGGGCGACGCAGCGCGCTCGGCGGCCGACACGTCGTCCGAAGACTCGTCGGCGCTGTCGACCGCGACAAAGCGGGCGAGGCCCGCCTCCTCGTCGTCCTCGTCCTCATCCAGGCCGTCGTCGTCCGCGCCCTCGCCCAAGCCCGGGGCCGCGTCCGAGCGCCGCGCGCCGGCCTTGCCGCGCCCACGCGTCCACGTGCCGCGCGCCATCGCCAGCTCCTTCACCTTGCGCAGCTTGCGCCCGATCTTGTCGCACGCGACGTCGATCGACGCGTACAGCGACCCCTCGCTGTCCTCCACGCGCACCAGGCCGTGGCGCACCGTGTGGATGGTCACGTCGACCTTTTGCGCTTTTGGGCCGTGCGTGCCCGTGTCGCCGCCGCGCGCTGAGAGCGTGACGTCGATGCGGCGGACGTCGGAGGAAAAGTGGGCGACCGCCCGCCCCACCTTGTCCTGCACGTAGTCGCGGATGGCCGGGGTGACGGGCAGGCGGCGGCCCTGGATGACGATCTTGACGGCGGCCGAGGCGGCGGCCGAGGCGGGCGGGGCCGGCGGGGCGGCGGCGTCGGCCATGGGGGGCGGGCGGGCGGCGAGGGGCTTGTCGGCGGCCGCGGTGGTGCGGGGCGAGGGGGCGGCGCCGGGGCGCGGGCCGGCGGTGGCGCGCGCGGCGACAGAGGGGCGCGGCAGCGGCGCAGGGGCGCCGGCGGCGCGCGTGGCGCGCACGGCGACCTTGTTGTTGAGGGTGGCGAGGATCATCGTGCGGGTGTGTGTTTCGCTCGAGAGGGAGGGAGGGCGGGTGGAGACAGAAGAAAGGGTGGCTTTCGGGGGAGGAGGACGAGAAGAGGCAGAGGGAACGGGGGGAGACAAAAGAGGGGGGGGGCCTTTGCTCCTGGGGGAGGAGACGCAGGGGCGGCGGTGATTAGCGATCTGTATCAGTGAGAAGAGCCCTGCAAGGAGCGGGGAAGGCGCGCGTTACGCAGCGCGAGGGGGAGGAGGAGGGGAAAAAAACAAGACGACGTGTGCTTTTGAACGAGGTTTTCCCGGAACGCCGCAAGTCCAAAGAAGCTCTTGTAAACGCGCCGAAGTTGGGACCGGGAGGGTATGTTACTGCTGGTGTGTGTTGTGCGCGCGATCGCGGGCTTGATCGGGGCTAGATCAGGCGAAACCGCCGCATCGATCGGCGCCGGGAGCGCACGAAGAAAAATGGCGCCAGGCGTTCCCGGGCCGCCGCCGCTTTCGTTCTCGCCCACCCCCAAAACCCATCAATCATCCCTCTGGCTGCGACGCCTGCAGCAGGGCGGCGTCCATGTCGAGCTTGCGGCGGCGCAGGTAGTGCGCGTCGTCCACGTTGAGGCGCGGGCGCAGCACCATGAGCTGGCCGTCCAGGTGCTGGACGAGGCCGCCGCCGCCGCCGCCATTGCCGTGGGCCGGCGCCGCGCCCGCGGCCGCGCCCGATCCCTCGGCCGCTTTGCCCGAGCGCGCGCGCCCGCCGCCGCCGCCGCCGACGCCGACTGCCTTTGCCCCGCCCGCAGCGCCAGCAGGGGGGCGCTGCTCCTGCGGCGGCTGCCCCTCGTCCAGGTCCATGGTGGCGGCGGCGTGCTCAGCGGCGGCAGCCGTCGCCGCCGCCACCGCCACCGCCGCGGCCGCCGAGGCGCGCCGCGCCCGGCCGCCGCTGCTCGGGGGGAGCGCGCCGCCGCCGCCGCCGCCGCCGCCGCGAGCCGCGGCCGAGCGGGCGCCGCCCCCGCCCCCTCCTCCCGCCGCCGGCTTGAAGTGATGGTGGGCCGAGCAGGAGGCGGGCCGGCGGCGCGCGCTGCTGCTACGCGGGCGCGACTGCTGCTGCTGCTGCTGCTGCTGCTGCGCCGCGTCCCCCCCGCCGGCCGCCGCCGCCGCCGCCGCTGCCGCCTGCGCCGCGGGCTCGACCGACCGGCGCGGGCGGCGCCCCGCGGCAGAGACGGGCGCCGCCGCCGCCGGGCCACAGGCGCCGCCGCTGCCGACAGCAGCCGCCTCGAGCGACCGCCGTAGGGACCGCAGCACGCGCGCGCCGCTGGCGGTCCCCTCCTCCATGGCCACGTCGGCGTACTCGGAGCGACGCCGCTTGAACGTGCCCCCGGCTGCGGCCCCCGTCGTCGCCCCCGTCGTCGCCGCCGCCGCCGCCACTGCGCCGCTCAGCCCCTGCTGCTGCTGCTGCTGCTGCTGGGGCCGCAGCACCGTTTGCGTGGTTGCCCCCACGCGCAGGGCCGCGGCCAGCTCAGAGACGCGCCGCCGGGCGCTGCGCCGGCGGCGGCTGCTCGGCGGGCCGCCGCCGGTCCCTTTGCCGGCGGCGGCCGGGCCCGCCCCCGTCCCGTCGCCCGCCCCTCCTCCTCCTCCGGCCGCCCCCCTCGCCGCCGCAAGCCTGCCCCCTGCCGCCATCATCCGCGCGCCCCCGCCCGTGCCGACGGTGCCGAGGGTCCCGGCTGTCATCACCGTGTCCGCAGTCGCGGGCGCGTCGCTGCCCCCTCTCAGAGACGCGGGCGGCAAGTGCGGCCCGCGCCCACCGGCCGCCGCCCCCGCGGCGGGAGACAGCGGCAGCGCTCGCGCAGAGGGAGGAGGGCCGCCGCCGCCGCCGCCCCCGCCACCGCCCCTGCCTCCCTCGCCGCCGCTAGTGCCGCCGCCGCCGTCCACGTGCATAATCGAGCAGTGCCCGCCCGTCATCATCGCGCCGGCGGCGCGGACGTCGGCCGCCGAGTCGATGCGCGCAAAGGGCAGGAGGGCGCGGGGCGGGCCGCTGCCGATGGCGGGAGGCTCGACGGCCGCCGCCGCCGCCGCTGCCGCCGCCGCCGCCGCCGCCGCTCCTGCCGCTGCTTGAGCGGCCGCGTTGGCGGTCGCGCGGTGGAGCAGCAGCGGCTGGCTGCGGCCGGTGAGGCGGCGCCGCAAGCGGCGCCCGCTGCCCGCGGCCTCCTTCTCCGGGTCGCCGCCGGCGGCCGCCGCGGCGGCCATTGCCGCCGTTGCTGCCGCCGCGCCGCCGCCGCCGCGCCCCATGCCGCCGCCGCCGCCGGCCCCTCCCTCCTCGTCGCTCGAGCTGCTGCTACAGCCGCCCCCGCTGCTGCTGCCGCCGCCGCCCCCTGCGCCGCCGCCGCCTGGGCCGCCGCTGCTGCTGCTGTTGGGGGGTGAGCCGCCGCCCTCGCTGCTGCTGTAGGCGGCGCCGCGGCCGCCGCAGCGCCGGTGCAGGCGCACGCCAGCCGCCGGGGCGCCCGCGGCCGCCGCCGGCCCCCCCCCGCCCGCGGCCCTCGATCCGCCGAGGCCCGGGGGCGCGCCCCAGAACGCCCGGCTGGCGGCGGCCGCGTCGCCGTGGCCGAGCAGCATGGCCGTGAAGCTGCCCCCGCCGCCGCCAAAGAGCGCGGCGCGGGGCGAGGGGCCGTCGGGGTCCCCCTCCGCTCCAGCGCCGCCGCCGCCGCCGCCGCCGCCGCCGCCGCCGCCGCCCGCCGCCGCTGCCCCCGGATGAAGGACCAACCGCCCGCGGCGGGGGCCGAGGTCGTGGTCGTGCCCGTGCCCGCGCCTGGGGTGGGCTTGGCCGCGGCCGTCGGCGTGCTCCCGCACCCTGCCTTCCTCCCCCTCCTCCTCCTCCCGCCACCCGCCGGGCCGGAAGCCCCTCTCCTCCCTCCCCGCCGCCAATGGTGGCGCCAAGAGCGGCGGCGGCGGCGGCGGCGGCGGCGCGGCGAGTCCGGCCAGCACCTCGCGGGCGTGCGCCTCGCCGCGCCCGGCGCCCGGCTCGCCCGGGGGGCGCAGGCCCGCCGAGGCGAAGAACGGGTGCGCGAGGGCCTGCGGCACCGTCGGGCGCTGGGAGGGGGCGAGCGACACCAGGCGCCGCAGCAGGTCCGCGGCGTCGGCGGGCAGGGCCGCGAGCAGCCCCTCTGCCGGCACGAGGCCGTCGCCGCCGCCGCCGCCCGGGCCGCCGCCGCCGGGGCCGGCGCCGCCCTCGGCTCGCCGCCGCTCCCGCTGCTGGTGCCGGTGCTGGTGCTGCTGCCGCGACGGGTCCCCGCCCCCGAGCACCTGTCGCACGCGCCGCAGCTGGTCCAGGTCCGACGCCCCCGGAAACCAGGGGCGGCCCAGGAACAGCTCCGCGAGCACGCAGCCGGCCGCCCACACGTCCACCTCTGGCCCGTACTGGCCGCGCGGCGGGCGCCCCCGGGCGTTGGCGGCGTTGGCGGCGGCGGCGGCATTGCCCGCGCCGCCGCCCGCGCCGCCGCCGCTCGCGCTTGCCGCCGCCGCCGACGAGGGCGGCGGCGGGGACAAGAGGCCGCCCGAGTCGCCCAGCAGCAGCTCGGGCGCGCGGTACCAGCGCGAGAACACGATCTGCGTCCAGCGACCGTCGGGCGGGTGGGCGCCCGGGGCGGAGTCCGGGTCGTCGTCGTCGTCGCCGCCGTCGTCGCCGTTTCCCGCCGCGGCTGCTGTCGCTTCTCCTCCGGCCGGCGGCGGCGCCGGCGCAAACCGGCGCGCTAGGCCAAAGTCGGCCATCTTGAGCACGCCGGCGGCGGCGTCCAGCAGCAGGTTGTCCGGCTTGACGTCGCGGTGCACCAGGCCCTCCGCGTGCACGTCCCCCAGCGCGCGCAGCAGGCCCCACGCCAGGCAGCGCGCCTCCTCCAGCGTCAGGCCGCCGCCGCCGCCGCCGCCGCCGCCCCAGCGCGCTGCCGCCTCCGCCTCCGCCTCCGCCTGCTCTTCCGCTTCTTGCGCGGCTGCCCCTGCCGCCGCGGGCTCGTCCATGTCGACGGTCTCGGCGCCGTCGTCTGCCCGCGGCGGCGCAAAGGTGACGCCGCTACTGCCACCGCCACCACCAGCGCGAGTGTACTGCTGCTGCTGCGGCTGCCGCTGCTGGCGTTGCTGCCGCTGCCACTGCTGCTGCTGCTGCAGCGCGCCGCCGCCGCCGCCCGCCCTGCCCGCCAGCACTGCCTCAAGCGAACCCCCCTCGACGCACTCGAGCACGATGGCCGCGCCGCCCCGCTTGCCCGTGGGGAACGCCTCGAGCAGGGTCACGACGCGCGGGGAGGGGGCCAGGGCGCGCAGGGCCGCGATCTCCCGGCGCGCGGCGAGCGGCAGCCGGGGCGGCGGCGCCGCCGGGCCGCCGTCGGCCGCAACTGCCGCCGGCGGCGGCGGCGGCGAGAGGACGCTCGGCGGCGGCGGCGGCGCGCGCACCTTTTTGATCGCGACGGCGCGTCCCGTTGCTTTGTGGATGGCGCGACGGACGCTGCCGAAGGCCCCCTCGCCGATGAGCGCGCCCTTTTCGTACGCGTCCATCCGCTTGGCGGCCGCCGGTGGATCGGGAGGTGGCGCCATTTTTCTTTTTGTTTTCGTGTCGGTCGTCGTCGTCGTTCGCCGCCGCCGTCGGCGCCGACGCCGACGCTGCTGCTTTCGGTTTTGTCTTTGCTGCTCTGCCCGTCGTCTGTTTTTATGTGCGGGACATGTCTGGTGGTGGTGGTGGTGCTCTTGTCAGAGTGGTGTTTCAAAGTCTTAAGCGCGCCGCTCTCGGAAAGAGGGAAGGCGTATCGAGAGAGACGTTTTCAAAATTGAGAGTTTGGGCTGTCGGGCAGTTTTTTGCAGAGTGAACGTTCGTTTGGTGGGTTGGCGGCTATCGAGGTCTAGGAGCGGTGGGAGCGGTGGGAGCGGGTGCGAGCATTTCCTAATGTGGAGGACGGTCGGGGTTGTGTCGGTCGTTTGTTTTGCTGCTTGCCTCTGCACTCCTGCTGTCGCGGGGGTAGTTTTTTTTGTCAGCCTCCCTCTCTCTCACCACAAAATTTGCAGCTCAAGACGTGTCTTGATCGCGGCTACACGCAATCGCTCAATCCAGCGTCGACGCCACCAACTACTTACGCACACGCGCGTTGCCTCCGCCGTACCCCATTGGCGCCACAGCAGCAGCAGCAGCAGCAGCCAGCAGACGCGACGATGCAATCGGCGACCTCCTCCTCCTGCGGGAGGACGTCCTCCTCCGCGCCCGCGCCCGTCCCGGCAGCGGCGCGCCGCGCTGCGTCTACGACGTCATTGGCGACGACCACCGCGCGCGCGTTGCCCCCCGTGGCCGCCACCCCCTTGCCGGCCCCCGCCGCGCGCAAAGCCGACGCCGCCAACGCCAACGCCCGTCGCCCGTCAGTCGCCGCCGCCGTCGCCCCCGCCGGTTCGTCGTCGAGCAAGCGCCGCCCGTCGATCGCCATCACCGGCGCCACGGGCCTCGTCGGCTCGCGCCTCGCCGCCCGCCTCGCCGCCCTCGGCGTCGACGTGCGCGTCCTCACCACCCGTCCCGTCGCGCAGGCGAAAGCGCGCCTCCCCTACGCCGGCCTGTCCTTTTTCAGCCGCGCCGACTGGCCGAAAGCCGTCTCCGGCGCCGACGCCGTCGTCAACCTCGCCGGCACGCCGATCGCCACGCGCTGGTCCGCCGAGATCAAGCGCGACCTGAAGGCCAGTCGCCTGGGCGTGACCAACGAGCTGGTCGCCGCCATCGCCGCGTGCCCGGCCGACCGCCGGCCCAAGGTGCTCGTCTCGGCGTCCGCCGTCGGGTTTTACGGCGCCAGCGAGACCGCCTCGTTCACCGAGGACTCTCCGTCGGGCGGCGACTACCTCGCCGAGATCTGCCGCGAGTGGGAGGCCGCGGCCTTGCGGGCCGAGGAGTCCGGGTGCCGCGTGGTCCTCCTGCGCACGGGCATCGTCCTGGCGCGCGAGGGCGGCGTCATCGCGAAAATGCTGCCTATTTTCGAGCTGTTTGCGGGCGGGCCCTTGGGGTCCGGCCGCCAGCTGGTCTCTTGGATCCATCGCGACGACCTCGTCGAGATGATCGTGCAGGCCGCGCGCGACGACCGCTTCCGCGGCGCGTACAACGCCACCGCCCCCTCGCCCGTGACCATGGCCGACCTGTGCGCGTCGGTCGGCAACGCCATCGGCAGGCCCTCGTGGCTGCCCGTGCCGGACTTCGCGCTGACAACGCTTTTGGGGGAAGGCGCGCAGGTGGTGCTGTCCGGGCAGCGCGTCCTGCCGCGGCGGGCGGTGTCGCAGGGGTTCGCGTTCAAGTACGGCGACCTGGACGCGGCCGTGCGGCAGGTGCTGGGGAAGTAGGGGGAGAGAGGGGGCTTGGGTAGTTTTTTTTTTTTTAGAGCGGCGCTGAGAGCCGCGCGCGTGATTGGAAAATGAAAAAAAGAAGAAAATCATCCAATTATTACAAAAAGATTAAGGGTTCACGTCGTGTTTGTTTGTCAGTCTGCGTGCGTGCTGTCCGCGTTCTGTAGGGTCGGTCAAGGGTAAGCAGTCTGGGCTCGGTAACTCGAAACACAAAGGAATGAGCGAAACGACAAGCGGCCGCGCACGGCGCGCGGCGCGCACCCGGCTCCCCGCCTCTCTTTCACACCTCCCCGCCGTCGCCGCCGCCGACGCTTGTGGCGGCCATCAGATTGATGAGTCCGCCGCCCGTCGCGGCTCCCTCCTTGCGGACCGGGGGCTGGTCCGCCATCACCGCCTCGGTCTGGTCGGCCTCCTCGGCGCCGTCGGCCGAGGGAGACTCAACGACCGCGGCCGCCGCCATAGCTGCCGCCGCCCGCCGCGCCGCCCCGCCCCCGGCCGCCGCCGCCGCCGCCGCCGCCGCCACCACCTCTCTCGCGCACGCCGCCTCGACCTCGCGCGCCTCGAGCGCCTGCGCCCGCGCGGCCAGCAGCTCGGCCTCGTACTCGGCCACGCGCTCGCGCGCGTCCGGCGCGCCGCCCGTGGCACCCTCGGCGTCCCCCGCGCCGGCCGCCGCCGCGGAGGCCTTGCCGCCGCCGCCGCCGCCGCCGAGTGCGCCCGCCGCCGCAGACTTTTTCGCGCGCTCGCACACCGTCGCGAAAACGCGGAAGACGGCGTCCTCGGCGAGGGCGTGGCGATAGCAGCGCAGCATGTCCATCATGCGGCGCGCCGAGCGGTCTGAGTAGCCCAGGGAGGCCAGGCAGAAGGCCAGCATGCGCCACTCGCGCGGCCCGCCGCCGCCGCCGCCGCCCGACGAGCCGCCGCCCGACGAGACGCCGTTGCCCGACGAGGCCTGCGCGGCGGCCGGGTCGAAGCGCGCGCAGAGGCGCTCCCGGAGGCTGTCCGCCTGCCTGTCCTGCTTGACGTACGACAGCAGCAGGGACATGACGGTCGCGAACTTGTCCTCGGAAAAGGTCGCGTCGCGGCACAGGCTGCTGAGGATGTCCGGCAGCAGGTTGTAAACGGGGTTGGTCGCCGCGCTGGCGCCGGCCGAGCCGGCCGCGCCGCCGCCTCCGCCGCCGCCCGAGCCCGCGCCGGCGGCGGCGCCCGGCCGCCTGCCGCCGCCGCCGCCGCTCGCGGTGCTGGCCAGGCCCGCGAAGAAGGCGGCCGCGCGCGCGCGCACCTCCGGGTCCGCGTCCACCAGGAGCACCGCAACGCGCGACACGTGCCCGCGCGGCCGCACCACCCCGCCCAGCGCCAGGTGCGTCAGCGCGCGCAGCGCGCACCGGACAACGGCGCCGTCGCCGTCGGCCAGCGACGCAAACAGCGACGCGCTCCACGGCTCGAGCAGGTTCGGGTACCTGCCCGCGAGGTCGGCCAGCGCGACGACCAGGTTGCACCGCGCCCCGGCCGGGACCAGCCGGCGCAGCAGGAGGGTGAAGGCCAGGGGCAGGTGCCGCGCGCAGAAGGCGGCGTCGGCGGCCATCAGCTGAGTCAGCGCCAGCAGCGCCGCCTGCTGCAGCGCGGGCGGCGCCGAGAGCATGGCGCGCGTGTGGCAGTAGCGCGACAGCGCGCACGCGCGCGCGCCGAGAAGCAGGGCGGGGGCGGGCGCCGTCTTGCCGCCCCCTACGGCAGCAGTAGTAGTAGTAGTAGTAGAAGTAACCAAGGGGTAGGGCGCCCAGGCGCCGCCCAGGACCTGCGCCTCGGCCAGCTGCGCCGCGGCGTCCACGCGCGCGTCAAAGTCGGCCGCCGAGCCCGCCGACGCGACGCCGAGCACCTGCGCGCCGATGTCTTCTTCTTCTTCTTCCTTTTCCTTTTGCTCTTTTTCTTGCTGCTGCTTCTTTGTGCCCTTGGCGCCCCCGGACGCGGCCTTGGCCCCGCCCCGCTTGGGGGCGGCGGCCGGCGGGCCGGCCTGGGCGGCGGCGGCGGCGTCCATGGCGCGCTGCGCGCGCGAGAGCGCCGCCTTGTCCTCGGCGGCGCGACGCGCGCGCGCGGCCCGCGCGGCGCGCTCGGCCAGCAGCAGCTGCTGCAGCGCGGCTTGGCCCAGCACGAAGAAGGCGCGCGCGAGGGCGGCCGGGTCGGCGGCGCCGGCGGCGGCAGACATGGCGGCGTCGGCACGCTGCTGCAGCATCTCACGCTGCGCCTTGTCGCCGCCGCCGCCCCCGCCGCCGCCGCCGCCGGTGGCCGTCGCCTCTGCCCCTGCCTCTGCCTCTGCCTGTGCCGCCGCCGCCGCCTCTGCCGCCCGCTGCCCCGCGAGCTCGAGGCCGCAGTCGCGCCACATCTGCGCGAGCAGGCCGCTGACGAGCGCGTGCGGGCGCGTGTGCAGAGCGAACAGGGCCTGGAGGCAGGCCTCGGCCGCGGCGGGCCAGTCGTCGGCCGCCGCGGCGCTGGGCGGGGCCGACAGCAGGAAGCGCGCGAGCGCCGCGCAGGCGCCGCGGCGGGCGGCGGCGGCGGGCGACGCGCCGCCGCCTCCGTCGCCGCCGCCGGCCGCCGCCGAGGACGGCGACGGCCCGAGCATGGCCGGGGCGCAGCGCGCCAGGGCCAGCGCGGCGTGGCGCGCGACCCAGGGGTCGCGCCCGCCGGTCTCGCGCGCGAGGCCGACGTCCGCCACGACCGCCGCGTGCGGCGCGACCTCGGCCGGGCGCGCGCCCGCCAGCAGCGACGTGAGCACCGCCGCGCGCGCGAGCGTCCGGCGGGCGGCCGCGAGGAACGGCGCCTGCTCGGGGTCTTCCTGCTCCTCCTCGTGCTCCTCCTCGTGCTGCTGCAGCTGCTGCCGCCGCGACTGCTGCAGGGCGGCGACCTGGTCGGCGCCATCGCGGGCCCGCCCCTGGCGAGGCGCCGCGTCCCCGTCGCCAGCGGCGGCAGAGGAGGTCCCCCCTCGTCCGCGCGGCGGCGCCGCCGCCGCCGCCGCCGCCGCCCCGACCAGCGCGCGTTTCGCCGCCGCCGCCGCCGCCAGCACCTGCAGCAGCAGCGGCCGCGCCTGGAGGCGCGCGGGCGACCCGTCCGGGGGGCAGGCGAGCTGCGCGAGCATGGCCTCGAGCGAGTCGAGCTCGCCCACCGTGCAGCCGTCCGTGAGGGCCATGAGGTTGGCGGCCTGCAGCTGCGCCGCGACCGTGGCCGCCGACGCTGCGCTGCCGCCTCCGCCGCCTCCCCTCCGGCCGCCGCCCCCGCCGTCCCCCGCCCCCCCCTCGCCGCCCATGCGCTCGAGCGCCGCCTCCACGTCCGCCGCCGGCACCAGCACGTACAGGTCGTGCCACGCGTCGAGCGCCGCGCGCCGCACCCCCTCCTCGCGCGAGAAGACGAGCGGCCACATCGCGCGCAGCGCGGACTCGGCGCCGGGCACCCGGAAGCGGCGGCAGAGCGCCAGCAGCACCACCGCCTGCTGCACGGAGTCGGCGGACGGCTGCGCCAGCAGGGAGCGCGCGCGGGGCATGGCGGCGGTCAGGGCGCGGCAGAAGGCGACGGCCTCGCGCAGGGAGGCGACCAGGTGGCGCAGGCGCTGCAGGTCGCCGTCCGAGGGGAGGTCAGCGGCGGCGGCCGGCTCGTCGGCCGCCATTGGGCGGGGGCCGCCGCCCTCCTCCCCGGCGCGCTCGTTGCCGCCCTCCTCGCCCTCCTCCTCCCCCTCCTCTTCGCGGACGACGTGCACGTCCCCGCGCGCCCACGCCGCGCCGCCACCCTCTTCCTCGCCACCACCTCGATCCTCGTCGGCGTCGCCGCCGCCTTCCTCCCCCTCGCCTCCCTCTTGCCCCCGTTCCCGTCCCGCGTCGCCCTGCCCGCCCCCGCCCCCGCCGCCGCCCCCGCGACCGCCCCCGCCGCCGCCGCCGTCCCCGCCGCCCCCGCTTCTCGCCTCTGCCTCTCCCACCTGCGCCTCGTACAGCGCCAGCGTCGCCTCGAACCGCGCCGTCTCGAGCGCCGGGCCGAACGGGTTGGCGTGCACCATGCGGCACAGCAGGCCCAGGGCGTCGCGCGACACAAGCCGCGACTCGTCCTCGAGCCGGCCGACGGCGGCCGCCAGCAGGGCGTTCCACCACGACAGCGGCACGCAGCGGCTGTCGACCAATCCGGCCCACGTGCGCAGCGCGCGCTGCCGCACGTAGGCGGCCTTGTCCAGCACGCGCGCGCGCAGCAGGCCCAGCAGGTGCTCCTTGCTGCGCAGGTGGGCGCGCGCGGCGCCCGCGGCGGTCGCGGCGCTGATGGCGCCCGGACAGTAGACGCGCCGCAGGGCCGTCCCTGCGGCCGACACGACGGCGGCGCGGACGGTCGCCGCCGCCGAGCAAGCCAGGTAGGGCTGCAGCACGCTCATCTGGTTGGCGACCGTGCGCGGGGCCGCCTCGGCGAGGGCCACGAGCAGCTCGGCCGCGCGCTTGACGCCCGGGGCGGAGCGCTGCGCCTCGCCGTCGTAGTCGCGGGGCGAGGGGCGGCAAAACTCGGCAACCAGGCAGACGCCGAGCGTCGAGGAATTCAGGGCAGAGGCCTCTGCGTGGGCGGCGGCGGCGGCCGCGAGGGCGGGCACGTGGTCGTGGCGGCGCGCGCGCGCGAGCAGCTGGCGGGCGACGTACTCGGACTGGCCGTAGCGCGCGGCACCGAGGGCCAGCAGGCGCACCACGGCGGCGCGCGCGGTCGGCGCGGCGGCGGCGAGCAGCGCGGCCGCGTGCGCGTCGGCCGGGTCGTCGGCGAGCAGCTGCTGGGCCGCGCCGCTGCCGCCCGCGCGCATGGCCTCGGGCGACTCGGCCGCGCGCAGCGCCATGTCCAGGGCCAGGGCGATCGGGCGCTCGGCGTTGGCGAGGCCGCGGTAGAGCGCCGAGAGGTCGAGCGAAAGCGCCGCCAGCGCGCCGCGCAGCGTCGCCTCGCGGCAGGGGCCGTCCCACGCGGCCGCCCACGCGGCGGGGGGGGCGGCGGCGGCGGTCGCGCCCGCGGTAGCCTTGTGCTTGCGGCACGTGCCCGGAGGCGCGGTTGCTGCCGCGGCGCCCGAGGCAGCCGCCGCGGGAGCAGCGCCGCCGCCGCCCCCGCCGCCAGCGCCGCCGCCGCCGCCGCCCCCGGCGCCGCCGCGCGCCGCCTCGTCGTCCGCCGCCGCCGTCAGCGCGTGCGCCAGCCACAGGTACCCCTTGAGCGCGGCCCGGTGGCGCCCCAGCTCGACCTCGAGCGCCACCGCCTCCCCCGCGTCCGATCCGACCAGGCGCAGCTGCTGCTCCAGTAAGGCGGAGGCGCCGGCGGCGACCGAGCAGGCGCCCGCCGACGCGGCGTCGACCAGGCGGGCGCGGAGGGCGGCGCCGAGCCGCGCGAAGCAGGCGGCGAGGTCGGCGAGCGCGTCGAACGCGCCCTGGTCGACCAGGGTGGCGCCCTCGCCCGCGTCGAGGTCGGCGACGCCGACGATGGCCTCGAGCGGGTCCATTTCGGCGAGCTCGTCGAGGGCGGCTGTGTTTTTGTTGTGGTTTAGGGAAAAGGGGTGTTGGCGGGTGAGCGGGAGGGGGGACGCGACAGCTTTTCGCCGCCGACGAAACCGGGCGCCGCCGACGCGCGCGCGGCGCGCGCGCTTTGGTTCGTTTTCCGGCCTCAGTAACGCGACACGCACCGACGACCGCCCGCTCGGGCATGGCGTCCTCCGCCGCGACCGGCTGGAGCCGGCCTTTGGGGAGGACGAGGTCCATGGTTGTGCTCTCTTTTTGTTTCCTTGGCGGATCCGTTAAGTTTTTTGAAACAAGGGGAAACTTTCTTCCGCGCGCCGTTGGTCAAGGTCAATCGAATGCGCGTCAGGGGTGTCAGAAAGATGACCGACGACGGGCCGTCATGTTGAACACTCGTGGTGTCTTTGTGTCGCTGTGGGAGATTGGTCACAGCTGCGTCTGGCGAAAAAGGTTTTTGTTGGAATGGCTGGTGATGGGCTTGCTTTTTTTCCCTTCCCTCCTCCTCTAGTTGCGCAACCACACAGGAAAGTCGAGGCACGCAAGCGCCTCGCCGCGAACCCCCTAATATTTCATTGAACCTCTCTTCATCTCGGCGGCGGCGCATTCTTTTTGGAGAAGCACCGGGAGAGCAAATCAATCAGATGTTTGCGAGCGCCTCCCCGCCCGCGATGGCGATGCAGGCGCAGCAGCAGCAGTTGCGCTGTTGCCACCGCGCCGTGGTGGGCCCCGTGCGGGATCAGCAGAGGCAGCAGCAGACGGCGCGGAGGCGGACGACCTTGACGCAGGAGCAGCAGCAGAAGCGGCCGCGAGGAGCCTCCGTGCGCGCATCCGCTGCTTCCGCGGCCGCCGCCAGCCCGTACACGGACGGCCGCCTGCGCTTCTCCAAGTACCAGGGCCTCGGCAACGACTTTCTCCTGGTGAGCCGGGCTCAACGGTCGCCGCCGCTATCTCGCGGGTTGTGATCGCCCGACCGCCGCCGCTGCCGTTGCCGTCGCCCCGCTCGCGCTGTCGCCGCCGCGACGGAAAGGCCCTCACTCGCGCTCTGCTCACACCCTCCCCCCTCCAAACAAAACAATCCGAGACACAGGTCGACAACCGTCACGCCCCCGAGCCCGTCATCACGCCCGAGCAGGCGGCGCAGCTGTGCGACCGCCACTTTGGCGTCGGAGGAGACGGGGTGAGTGCCATGTTTCGTGTGTTTCGTCCCACTTGCTCTTTCTTGTGCGCACGCGAGCGCAGGGCGCGGGCCCCCCCCCCCCCCCCCCCCCCCATAACGAGACAAAAACTCACTTTTTCCCCGCCGCCAATTCGTCGAAGCAACAGGTTATCTTCGCCCTCCCGCCCGTGGGCGACACCGACTTTGCCATGCGCATCTACAACTCGGACGGCAGCGAGCCGGAGATGTGCGGCAACGGCATCCGCTGCCTGGCGCGCTTCGTCGCCGACGCCGACGGCGCGCGCGTGGGCGGCCGGTACCGCGTCCACACGCTCGCGGGCCTGATCCAGCCCGAGCTGCTGGCGGACGCGCAGGTGCGCGTGGACATGGGCGAGCCGGTGCTGGAGGCGGCGCGCGTGCCGACGACGCTGCCAGGCGACCCCGGACGGGGCGGCGCGTGCGTGCAGGCGCCCTTGACCGTGGCCGGGCGCGAGTGGGCGGTCACTTGCGTCAGCATGGGCAACCCGCACGCGCTGGTCTACTCGCGGGACGGCGGGCAGCCGCTCAAGGTGAGTCGTTTTTAGGGGTTTGTTGATCTGGTGTTTTTGGTTTTGGTTTCCTCGCTCTCTTTCGCGCTGCCGGCCCCTTTGTGCGCTTGACGCAAACAGAAGCGCAAGAGAGACAAGAAGGCGGAGAGCTGGTTGATGCCAACATTATTGCAATGAACCGAGGCGGGCGATCCCGCCATCACAAGCGGGCCCCGCATGGCATGCGGACCTCAGTATTCGTACACTGACAGCTCTGTTTTTTTCCGGTCCTTCTCTCTCGCTCTGTTTTTTTCCGGTCCTTCTCTCTCGCTCTTTGCCTTTCTTCGCGCGGGCCGCCGCGCCCCCCCCCCCCCCCCCCCCCCCCCCCCCCCCCCCCCCCCCCCCCCCCCCCCCCCCCCCCCCCC